>DSTFC04002__coassemble_646_pt1 | contig 46636 bp, 42 predicted proteins | sample DSTFC04002__metabat2_high_PE_043 | metagenome-assembled genome bin DSTFC04002 | reverse complement strand
CCAGCTCATATCCTTCCGGCACATCCGTCAGAAGGCTGGTGTTTACATGGATAGCGTTCGCATCTACTGTTACGCTGCTCTCCGCAATCTGTACGCCATTTTCTCTGTCATAATAATTTACACCGATTTCTTTCGTGTCTGCAATTTTGCGCACTTCCGCAAAGATCCAGCCGTCCATAATCTGCAGATCTCCCGTCACGGCCAGTTCGTACCCCTCCGGCACATCCGTCAGAAGGCTGGTGTTTACATGGATGGCGTCCACATCTACTGTTACGCTGCTCTCCGCAATCTGCACGCCATTTTCTCTGTCATAGTAATTTACGCCAATTTCTTTTGTGGTAACTTTTCGAACTTCAGCAAAGATCCAGCCATCATTAATCAGAATGTCTCCCGTCACGGCCAGCTCATATCCCTCCGGCACATCTGTCAGAAGACTGGTGTTTACATGAATGGCGTTCGCATCTACCGTTACGCTGCTCTCCGCAATCTGTACGCCATTTTCTCTGTCATAGTAATTTACGCCAATCTCTTTTGTAGCCGCTACAGGGCGAACTTTTGCTGTCGCCGCTTTCGTTCCTGCACTTGTTTCTCTGATTTCCAGATCACCTGTGTATACTAGTTCATACCCTTCCGGAATTTTGGTCAGTACAGAAGTATTTACATTATAATCTTCCGGGTCTGCCATCACAGTTTCATAGCCAACCAGGTGATTGCCATTTTCAACATCCACATATTCAACTGTTACTTCAACCTGAGAAGGTGCTTCCAGGGGAGTTACGTAAATGATAAGCTCTGAGCCGTCAAGAGGAATGAGTCCGTCATCTGTGGCATCTGCAGTCGTATAACCTGCCATCATCGGCAGACTATTCACGTCTACATACTCATATCCATCGCGTTCAATTACCGTTACCTCTACGCTTTCACCTTCGCAATAAGGAGTATTATCATTTGCATCATACATCCAGACAGATATCATTCTGGTATTCTGCTGGATGGGACGTACCTCTACATAGATTGCATAATCCATGATGTCTACTTCACCAAGCGTTGCAAGTTCATAACCGGAGGGTACATCTGTCAGATCAGCCGTATTTATTTTAACAGTATCTGCCGGTACGGTTATGCTTCCCTCTCCGGCCTGCTTATTATTTACCTGATCCCAATAGTTTACATAAATATCTACTTCTTTTGCTTCTTCTATGGGACGTACCTCAACATAGATCGCATGATCCATAATGTCTACTTCACCAAGCGTTGCAAGTTCATAACCGGAGGGTACATCTGTCAGATCAGCCGTATTTATTTTAACAGTATCTGCCGGTACGGTTATGCTTCCCTCTCCGGCCTGCTTATTATTTACCTGATCCCAATAGTTTACATAAATATCTACTTCTTCTGCTTCTTCAACAGGACGAACTTTTACTTGAATCCATGTATCCTCAATTAAAACAGAATTCTGACTGGCAAGCTCATAACCTGATGGTACCGGTATGAATGCAGAATCTACCCATGTGCTTAACTCTGCATATAATACACCCGTTTCATTCAGCATTGTGCCATCTTCATTCTCATAATATACAAGAATTTCTTCCTGTACCCCTTTCTCATTCAGGGTCTCTGCACCGAATTCTGCCGTCTCTGCAGCTGCAGGCGTCTCGCTGACTGCCTCCGCTGCAGCTTCTGTGACAGTCTCTGTCTCTGCTTCTGTGGCCATTTCAGAAATCGCTTCCGTTGTCAGCTCTGTGCCGGGCTCTTCAGTAGCCAGCGCACCGGATACTGAACTGAGGGCAAACGTAGCCGCCAGTCCCACTGCCAGGAGCTTTTTAAATAAAGCTTTTCTTTTCATCTCTCTCCCGCATTTAAGGTTTCCCTTAAATCTTCCTCCTTTTTTAAATTTTTGAAAATTACAGGTATAAAAATCTAGCCTTGTGGCTATTATAAGTCTTAATTTTTAAGACGTCAAGATTAAAAGTCAATATTTTTAAGACTTATGGCAATATCCAAATCAGCATATGCTATGATGACGCCATGGAGGAAAGTTTATTGATAGCTAATATTGGAGAAATTTTAAAAAATGCCCGTGAAGACAAGGGATTAACCCAGGCCGAGGTGATGCGGATTACAGGTATCAACCGTAAATCTCTTTCCGGATATGAAAATAATGTGGCAGAACCGGATCTGCATACCTTTGCTGAACTGGCCAAACTTTACAGCCTGTCCGCTGATCACATTCTTGGTATAAGATCTGACTCTCCCACCTATGTCCCAACCCGTGCCGAACAGCAGTATATTCTTAAAATCAAAAAGCTGGATCAGCAGCATCTGGAAGAATTGGATGCCCTGCTGGATATTTTAGTCAGCTTTTCAAAAAAAAAGATGAGCAGGAAGAGATAATTAATTCTCTCCTGCTCATGCTGTGAGTGGATTCCTTTTTTCGAATGATTGCCGAAAGTTTTCCCATTGTCTTATTTTCTCAGACCTGTTTCTATGCCACGCTGTAAACCACAACAGCTGCGAACAGGGCCACTGTCACCAGCGTGTATACGGACAGGGAGGTGGAGACATACTCGCCGTCCTCCCCGGCCTCCGCAAAAATAGGAAGGATAAAGGGAGCCGGAAGGGAGTAGAGCACCATCAGAGCTACTTCCAGTTCTTTATCAAAGGGGAAGAGGCTAAAGACAATCAGGTTGCTGAACAGCAGCAGAACGCCGGATACCAGCAGGCGCAGCAGTATCGTTTTTGTCACCGGCACCAGCAGATCCCGCTTCAGGTTAATGTCATATCCTACCGTCAGCAGCACCACCGCGCTGATAGGCGCTGTAAACATGCTGATCACAGAGCTGACAATCCCGCCGGCCGCGGAGCCCGTCACCAGGTTTCCAAGCCCCAGCACTCCCGTCACAATTCCCAGCGCCATTCCCAGGAAACACTTATTGGAAAACATATTTTTCACCAGCGATTTCACATCTGCTTTTCCCCCGTCCACAGATCGTAAAATCCCCAGCCAGACGGTAAAGGCGAATACCGTCTGACCCAGATCCACTACGGCGAAACCGGTCTGGGAGCCTGCGATAAGGCCATACAGGGCATATCCCAGCATTCCCCCCTCTCCCTCCCGCCAGCAGGAAGGGAAGAAATTTCCCGTAGGGTTTTACGAACCGGCGCAGGCCGAAGCCAAGAACCAGCGCAATCCCAAAGCCCAGAAAAACCGCCAGGAAGATCACGACTACCCGAAGGCTGTAGCTGGCTGTAAAAAACGCGTTAAACAGCATGACGGGAAGAAGGATCTCTCCCAGAAGAGATTTAAGCCCTCTCAGCCCCTCCGCGCTGATAATCTGTGTTCTCTTGCACAGGTATCCCACGCCGATCATAATCAGCACGGGAAGCACCATCTGTACGACCTGAAGCTGCATAGTAGTTCCCTCTCTTTCTATCAGTCCGGATCCCGGGCCATCTGACGCAGCGTCCGGATCTCCGCCGCGTATCCCGGAAGCTCATTGGGCGTCTCCAGATAAAACGGAAGATCTTTCAGCAGCGGATGGTTGACAATCCGCCGGAAGGTTTCCAGTCCCAGGGAGCCTTCTCCGATTTTTTCATGCCGGTCCTTATGGCTGGCAAAAGGGTTCTTAGAATCATTCAAGTGAACCGCTTTCAGATGGGACAGACCGATCACCCGGTCAAATTCCCGCAGAACGCCGTCAAGGTCTCCCACAATATCGTATCCCCCATCGTATACATGACAGGTATCCAGACAAATCCCCACTTTTTCCTTTCTCTCCACCCTCTCCCGGATGGCCGCCAGTTCCTCAAACCGGCCCCCCACCTCGGTTCCCTTTCCCGCCATGGTTTCCAGCAGCAGCGTGGTATGCCAGTCCTCCAGTTCCAGGATCCGGTTCAGCGTATCGGCAATCATCCGGATTCCGGTTTCCGCCCCCTGTCCCACATGGCTGCCAGGGTGAAAATTGTAGCAGCTGCCCGGCACATACTCCATGCGCCGCAGATCATCCTCCATGGTCTCCAGGGCAAATTCCCGGGTATGCTCATCTTTGGAGCAGGGGTTTAAGGTGTAGGGAGCGTGAGCCAAAATCCGCTTAATTCCCTGTTCCTGCCCATAGGCAAGAAACCGGGCCACGTCCGCCTCATCCAGGGCCTTTGCCCTGCTGCCCCTGGGATTTCTGGTAAAAAACTGAAAGGTATTGGCTCCAATCGACACCGCTTCCTTTCCCATATGGTAAAATCCTTTTGCCGCCGACAGGTGGCATCCGATCTCCAGCATATTTCTCCTCCTCTACCTTCTGTTTCCCGGATACATCCGGGTGTCCTGCCGGATCTGATCCCAGATTTCCTTTTCCCGCCGCTGGCAGGTAAACAGAATAACCTGCCTGCCGCTGTCATGCAGCCAGCGCAGCGCCGCCTCCAGCCGTTCATCGTCATACATGGCAAAAGGTTCATCCAGAATAATCGGCAGTTCTTCTCCTCCCGCCATCATCTCTCCCGCCGCCATGCGAAGCGCAAAATAAATCTGGTTCATGGTGCCGAAGCTGACCTGATTCAGATCCAGCAGCCGGGAGGGCGTATTGATCTTAACCTGCATCCGGTCATCCAGCGCGATACGGTTGTACCGCCCTTCTGTCAGCTGCTCCAGGATCTCTGATACCCGCTCCGCGAAATCCGTGCCTGTCTCCCTGTATATCAGCCGGGACACCTCACGGATCCGCATCATCGCCAGTTCCACTGCCTCCATCTGCCGGTCATAGGCGCCAAGCGATTCTCTCTCCTTAAACAGAGCCTCCTGCTCCTCCCGAAGCGCTTCTTCCCGAAGAGACTGCTCCTGGAGACGGTTTTCCCGCTCCTGAAGCTGCCAGCGCCTGCGTTCCTTTTCCAGGAGAGCCCTGCTTCTGTTCTTCTGCTCCAGCTGTGCCTCCCGCCGAAGGCCCTTGTCCTGTTCTTCATCCTGTTTTTGGGAAAAGATCCGATCCCGCTCCCGCCAGGTATAGCGGAAGGTCATCCCGAAAAGAACCAGCAGCAAAATTCCTAGGGCCGACATCAGTATTTTTCCCGGCAGGCCCGCCGCCAGTATTCCGCAGGCTGCTCCGAGAACGCCTCCCAGAAACAGCAGCAGATTCAAAAGCAGCAGAAACGTGGGATAAAAGTCTTTTTCCCGTTCCGGCAGGTCTTCCCATTCCGGAACAGAGAGAGCAGACGCTTCCTCCCCGCCGGAAGTTTCCGGAATTTCATCCTCTTTTCTGTCCGCATGTGTCTGCGATGCCTTCTCCCGATTCAGAAGTTCTCTTTCCATATCTTTCCGGGCGATCTTTTCATCCAGCATTTCCTGTTTCTGCTTCTTTTTCTTTTCCAGTTCTTTTTTCTGCTCTTTCAGACGGCCAAGCGCCTTCTCCACATCCAGATTCTGATCCCTGGATTCCTGGAAATTGATAATAAAATTCTGCAGTTCCCCCGCAAACTCCGGACTGGTCCGGCTTCCCGCCTGGGAAATAAAAACCGTGCTGTCAAATGCCGTCTCGCTTAAACCGGCCGTAAAAGAAAGGATTTCTTTGTCCGGATCTTCCGACTGCCTGCCGGAGTCTTCGCACACCACCGCTGTCTTTCTGTCATTTTTATAAAAGTTCCTCTCAATCCGGTATCGCTTTCCTTCATGCTCCAGGCGCAGAACGCCTGCAAAATAAGCGGGATTATCCCAGGGCTGACGGAGAAGATATTCTTCCCCCCGTTTTCCCCTGCCGGTCTCCAGTCCGTAAAGCATGGCCCGGATAAACGCGTGCATTGTGGTTTTTCCCGTCTCATTGCCCCCATAGATAATATTCATTCCGGGAAGCAGCCGGATTTTATGATCCAGAAACTTGCCGAAATGCTTCATATTCAGTTCCAGGATTTTCATGTTCTTCCTCCCCGGCCTCTATTTCTTTCTCCCATCCTGTCCCAGCAGCGCTTCCAGACCATACTGCAGCGCCAGCTCCTCGATTTTGCTGCGCTCATGGCCCTCAAAGCTTTCGATATACCGCCCCACCAGCTGGCCTGCGTATCTGCGCTTCAGTTCCTCCAGGTGAAAGGCGGGAACGGTCTGGTCTTCCACCTCCAGCACCATCCCGTACTCTGTCAGCTTTTCTGTATCAAAGTGAATCTCCGGATCCCGTTTTCCCTGAAGCACCACCCGGTAGATATGCTGCCAGCCTTTCTGCTCAATCAGCCGCTCCAGCCGGTCCCGCAGAGAATAAGTGGTATCCTCCTCCCCCACCTTCAGCACAAGGCCGGCATACTCCCTTTTCGCCCGGGGCACAAATTCCACGGTCACCTTTCCCCTCTCCCAGGTGCCCAGCACATAGCCGTGGGGACCGGTATCCCCGCAGTCAATGGGAGAGAGAGCCCCTGCGTACACCACCCGGTTTTCTGCCAGTTCCTGGGGCTTATGGATATGTCCCAGAGCCACATAGTCAAATCCGCTTCGGGCCAGCTTTTCTTTCTGGAAGGGAATATGGAGGGCGTCTCCCCCGTGGGCCAGCAGCACCTGAAAGCAGTCGCTGTCCACCGGGTGAAGGCTGTCATACAAAGGTTCCGGAATTTCCTGCCAGTAGTAGCTGAGGCCGTACACCTCCGTGCCGATCTCCGGAAACCGGACGCATTCGCACTCTCTGGAAAAAAGGCAGGCCACATTCCTGCTCCAGGTCGTGCTCAGATAGGCAGAATCCGGACGCAGATAGTCATGGTTGCCCGCCATCAGCACCACCCGGGTCTGGGGGATCGTAGAAAACAGATAATTGACCTCCTTCAGTTCCTGGGGAAGAGGCTGCCTGTGAAACAGATCCCCCGCGATTAAAAGCAGATCTACCTGTTCCTTTCTTGCATCCGCAATGCTGTCGCGGAACGTGTCCCAGATTTCTTTTTTTCGAGTCTCGCTCCAGTCCGCCCGGCCATCCGGACACGCTCCCAGATGCACGTCCGCCATATGCATGAAACGCATGTGCTTCCTCCTTCCCGGCTTTAAAATCACCGTTTAAAAACGGCGGCCCCGCAGCGGGAAATCACTCCCGGCCGACCGCCGCTTCTTATTCCGGTCTCAGGCATGCTCCAGAGCCTGACTCAGATCCGCAATAATATCCTCAATATGCTCAATTCCTACCGAAAGCCGGATCATCCCCGGAGAGATGCCCGCCGCTTTCAGCTGTTCATCGTTCAGCTGCCGATGGGTATGGCTGGCCGGATGAAGCACGCTGGTTCTGGCGTCCGCCACGTGGGTGACAATGGCCGCCATTTTCAGGCCGTCCATAAAGCGCACTGCCGGCTCCCGGCCTCCCTTCAGTTCAAAAGAGATAACGCCGCAGGTTCCCTTTGGCATATATTTCTTGGCCAGCTCATGGTATTTGTCTCCCGGCAGTCCCGCATAGTTTACCGACGCCACCTTGGGATGGCTGTTTAAAAACTCCGCTGCCTTTCCCGCATTATAGCAGTGGCGCTCCACCCGCAGAGGCAGACTCTCCAGTCCCAAATTCAGCAGAAAGCTGTTCATAGGGGACGGAACCGCCCCCAGATCCCGCTGCAGCTGGGAAGTAATCTTGGTGATATAGGCTTTCTTTCCGAATTTCTGCGTATAGACAATGCCGTGATACGACTCATCCGGTGTAGTCAGGCCCGGAAATTTCTCCCGGTGGGCCTCCCAGTCAAAGTTCCCGCTGTCTACAATCGCGCCGCCCACCTGCACCGCATGGCCGTCCATATATTTTGTGGTGGAATGGGTGACAATATCCGCCCCCCATTCAAAGGGCCGGCAGTTTACCGGCGTGGCAAAGGTATTGTCCACCAGCAGCGGCACGCCGTGGCGGTGAGCCAGCCGGGCAAATTTTTCTATGTCCAGCACCACCAGAGCGGGATTGGAGATCGACTCCGCGAACACCGCCTTGGTGTTGGGCAAAAACGCCTTTTCCAGTTCTTCCTCGCTGGCATCCGCATCCACAAAGGTGCACTGAATTCCCAGCTTCTTTAAGGTTACGCCCAGCAGATTCAGGGTGCCCCCGTAAATGGCGGACGTACAGATCACATGGTCTCCCGCCTCGCAGATATTGAATACCGCGTAGAAGGTAGCTGCCTGGCCGGAGGACGTAAGGATTCCTGCCACGCCTCCCTCCAGATCCGCAATCTTCGCAGCCACCGCGTCGTTGGTGGGATTCTGCAGCCTGGTATAGAAATAGCCTTCCTCCTCCAGGTCAAACAGCCTCCCCATCTCTTCTGTGGATCCATATTTAAAAGTGGTACTCTGATAAATGGGAAGCACCCTGGATTCTCCGTTTCCCGGATGCCACCCGGACTGAATACATTTTGTCTCGATTCTGTAGTCGCTCATACACTGTCTCCTCTTCTGTCAGCGGTTCCTCCCCGCTTATGTCCTGCCTGGCTCCGTCAGCTGCGGAACACAATCTCTCCTGTCTGGTCATCCATACTCTCAATAATAGCCAGCGACTCCAGCCGGATTCCCTTATTCCGGATAATATCGCCGCCCCGCTGAAATCCTTTTTCCACCGCGATTCCCACGCCTTCAATAACAGCGCCCGCGCTGCGGATCAGATCAATCAGCCCGTCTACCGCGCAGCCGTTCGCCAGGAAATCATCAATAATCAGGATGTGATCCTCCGGGCTTAAAAATTTCTTTGCCACAATCACATCGTAAATCTTTTTGTGGGTGAAGGACTGAATCTTGGTACAGTACATTTCTCCGTCCAGATTGATGCTTTTCGCTTTCTTGGCAAATACCACCGGCACATGGAAATGCTGCGCTACGATGCAGGCAATTCCGATGCCGGACGCTTCTATGGTTAAAATCTTGTTAATGGGACAGCCCGCAAACCGCCTCTTAAACTCTTTTCCCATCTCATTAAACAAATCCACGTCCATCTGATGATTCAGAAAGCTGTCTACCTTCAGCACATTGCCGGGTTTCACAACTCCGTCTCTGCGTATTCTCTCTTCCAAAAGCTCCATAACGGCATCCTCCTCGTTCGTTCTTTCACGCCTTCTTTCGCTCCAGTATATCCCATTTTCCCAAAGAAAAAAAGAGGTTTTTGTCACTTTCCGGCGCCCGCCGCAATTTCCTCCAGTTCCAGCGGACTGTCCGCCAGGTAATCCGGCGAAAAACTCCGCAGAAACTCTCTGTCCCGAAAGCCCCAGCTTACCAGCGCGCAGGCGATCCCCGCCCGCTTTGCCGTCTCATAATCCACTTCCGAATCGCCCACATAGAGAGCCTTCTCTCCGGGAACTCCCAGTATCCGCAGCGCCTCCAGCACGGAATCCGGCCAGGGTTTTCTTCGGATACCCGGACGTTCTCCCACCGCGGTGCCGATGGCCTCTCCAAAATAGTACCGGTTCAGCTCCTGCACCGCTCCGTCCCCCTTATTGGAAACAATCGCCAGCTTTACCCCTCTCTTTTTCAGCTTTTCCAGAACTTCCGGCACGCCCTCATAGGGACAGGTCCTGATCTGGCAGTGAGACTGGTAGTAGGCTCCGTATTCCTCCAGTATCTGCCCAAACAGAGGATTTTCCTTTCCTCCCGGCACCATACGGCTCATCAGATACGCGGCTCCGTTCCCCAGCGCTTTCCTTACCTCATCCTCTGACTTTTCCGGATATCCGTATTTTCGCAGCATATGGTTCACACTGTCCTCCAGGTCCCCCAGCGTGTTCAGCAGCGTGCCGTCCATATCAAAAATCACCGCTGTGTATCTCATGTTCTCTCCTCCAGTTCTTGATCCGCTCCAGTCTCTCTTTCCAAGCCGCCTCCTGGCCCTGCTCCGTAGGCTGATAATACTCTTTCCCCAGCAGGGAATCCGGCAGGCACTGGATCGTGGTCAGTTTATCTTTTGTATCGTGGGCATACTGATACCCCCGTCCATACCCCAGCTCCTCCATCAGCCCGGTGGGCGCGTTGCGGATCACCAGAGGCACCGGCTCGGCCAGATGCTTTAAGGCGTCCGCCTTCGCCTGCTCATACGCCCGGTAAAGGGCATTGGATTTGGGGGCCAGGGACATATACACCACGGCTTCTGTCAGGTGGACGCTGCATTCCGGCATCCCGATAAAGTGACAGGCCTGGTAGGCGGCCACGGCTGTCTGCAGCGCCCCCGGATCCGCCAGTCCCACGTCCTCGCTGGCAAACCGGATCACCCGCCTTGCCACATACAGAGGATCCTCTCCCGCTTCCAGCATCCGGGCCAGCCAGTAAACCGCCGCGTCCGGGTCGGAATTGCGCATGGACTTATGCAGAGCGGAAATCAGGTTATAATGTTCTTCTCCTTTTTTATCATAGAGCAGGGATTTTCTGGATACGCACTGTTCCAGTGTTTCCCGGGTTACGGTCAGAACCCCGTCGGCTCCCAGATCTCCGTTTAATACCACCATCTCCAGCGTAGACAGGGCGGTTCTGGCGTCCCCGTTGGCAAACGCAGCGATCAGATCCAGCATGTCATCCTCCATGCGGATCTGCTGGTTCCCGAACCCTCTGGCATCCTTCAGGGCCCGCTCAAGCAGCTGCTTCAGTTCCTCCGGTTTCAAAGCCTGCAGCACAAACACCTTGCACCGGGACAGCAGAGCGCTGTTGATCTCAAAGGACGGATTCTCCGTGGTGGCTCCGATGAGGATAATGCTTCCCTTTTCTACAAAGGGAAGAAAGGCATCCTGCTGGGCTTTATTGAACCGGTGAATCTCATCCACAAATACAATGGTTTTCTCCCCGTATCTCCGGTTGTCCTCCGCCTGCTGCATCACGGTCCGGATCTCCTTAATCCCGCTGGTGACAGCGGAAAAGTCGATAAAGGCAGCCCTGGTACGGCCCGCAATGATTTTTGCCAGGGTGGTTTTTCCCACTCCGGGCGGTCCCCAGAAAATCATGGAGGAAACCTGATCGCTCTCAATCAGCCGGCGCAGAACTTTTCCCTTCCCCAGCAGGTGGGTCTGCCCCACAAACTCGTCCAGGTCCCGGGGCCTGAGCCTGGCTGCCAGCGGCTGGGATACCACCTGGTCAAACAATGTCATCTGTTCCATTTATCCGCCTTCTTTCTCATACAGCCGCTCTCTTTTTTCCGGCAAACACCCGCTGCGGCAGCTCAAACACCAGCAGAATACTCAGCACAATCGCTACCGCGATTTTCAGCGTCTGAAACCCTCTCTGCCCCGCCAGGTCCAGTTCATTTGTCACCATATAGTAAGCCGTCCAGTAGATCCCCGCTCCCGGCACCAGCGGAAAAATTCCGGAAACCAGAAACAGGGTGACCGGACACTGTTTGCGCACCGCGAAAAACCGGGACAGCAGCACCACCACCGTGTTGGCAAAAAAAGTGGCGACAGGCGCCGAGCAGACGGTCAGCAAAATCTCATAGCACACCCAGCCGCAGCCTCCGATCAGGCCGCAGAAGGGATAATATTTTTTCGGCACATGAAACAGCAGGGCAAAGGCCATCGTGCCGGTGGCCGCTGCGAAAAATTCCCACAGTATCCGTATACTCAAAGCACCAGACCTCCCACAAAATGATGATAGGCAATCATAACCACGCCCACGCCCATGGCAATACAGAAAGTCACCAGCAGGGCGTCCAGCATCCTCACTGCCCCGGCGATATAATCCTCATCCGCGATGTCCCGGATGGCCGTGGTAAAGGCTACTCCCGGCACCAGCGGAATGATGGAACCGATAATCATTTCCCCCAGATGATGGCCTATTCCGCACTGGTACAGCATAATGCACGCCAGCGTTACCAGCGCCCCGCCCGAGATGTTGGAGGCGATCTTGGACAGTCTTCCCTTTACCAGATATAGCAGATACAAATACAGGAGCAGTCCCGCTCCCAGAGCCGCCAGGCTGTCCAGCCAGTCGCCGCCAAAGAGAAAGCAGAAGCAGGCGCTTCCCACTCCGGAAGCCAGCACCTGATGGATCCTTGCCTTAGGCGGCATTTTCTGTATTTCCAGCAGCCTGTCCCTGGCCTCCCCGGGCGTATGTTTTCCGGCTACGATTTCTCTGGAAAGCTGATTGACCGCCGCCACCCGGTCCAATCTGGCCGCGCACAGAGGAATATGCCGCACTCTGGCAAAATCCTTTTCCTGTTCGCTTCCGGCAGTGAGAAAGATGCCGCTGCTGAGCACAAACGTGTCACTGGATGTAACCCCGTACGCTTTTGCAATCCGGGCCATGGTCTCCTCCACCCGGAAAATCTCCGCCCCGCTGGCCAGAAGGATGTCTCCCGCCAGGGCCGCCGCATCCAGGGCTTCTCTGTTATCCCGCTTTTCCACCGCTGTTCCTCCATTCTGAAAAAGTAGGCGCTGTCTGTTTTGTCTTTAGTAAGACGGAGACACCGTATGATCCTGCAGCTGTCTGTGGCATTTCTTTCTCACAAACCAGAAGCACACAGCCTGCATGATAATGGTGGCAATCCAGGATCCCGGATAGGAGATGAACAGGAAATACAGAGAGCGGTGCTGTGGGAAAAACACATAAATCCACAGAATTCTCACTCCCACCGTCCCGATAATGGACAGCACCATGGGAACCGCGGAGTGCCCCATTCCCCGCAGAGCGCCGGGCAGCAGATCCATGATGCCGCACAGGAAATAGGGAACTGTGGTGATAGACAGAATTTCCAGTCCGCACTGTATCACTTCCCCGTCCGTGGTATAAATCCGCAGTACCTGGGAGCCAAACACCCAGGCGCCCACGCCGATGAGCAGGGATACGCCCACAGACAGAACGGCGCAGTCCGCCAGCACCCGGTCCATCCGCTTGGGCTTTCCCACGCTGTAGTTCTGACTGGTAAAACTCATACAGGCCTGGGTCACCGCGTTGACCGCCGCGTAAAGAAATCCCAGAATATTATTGGCAGCCGTATAGCCTGCCATGGCGGTGGACCCAAAGGAATTTACAGAGGACTGAAGCATGGCATTGGAAAAATTAATGACCGTACTCTGTATACCGGCGGGAATTCCCACCTGAAAAATTCTCTTCAGATAAACCCATCTGATTTTCAGCTTTGAAAATCTCAGCTGATAGCTTCCCTCTGAGCGGTAAAGGCAGCGCAGCACCAGGATGCTGGACACAAACTGGGAGGCCACCGTACCGATCGCCACGCCCGCCACGCCCAGCGGAACTACAATCACCAGCAGCAGATCCAGGATGACGTTCGCCATTCCCGCGAAAGCCAGAAAAAGCAGAGGCCGTTTTGTGTCCCCTACTGCCCGGAGAATCGCCGCTCCGTAATTATACAGCATAAAAAAGGGCATTCCCATAAAATAGATCCGCAGATAGACAGTGGCCTGCTCAATTACGTCTCCCGGCGTGTCCATCAGCTCCAGGGCAAACCGGGAAGCGGCCAGCCCTACGAAAACCATAGCCACGCCGCTGACAAGAGCCAGAGCAATGGCCGTATGTACCGCTTCTGACATCTCACGGTCATGCCGGACCGCAAAATAGCGGGCCGCCAGCACATTGGCTCCCAGAGAAAGTCCGATAAACAGATTGGTAAAAATATTAATCAGCGCCGTGGTGGACCCTACCGCCGCCAGCGCCTGGCTTCCGGTAAAGTGGCCTACCACAATAATGTCCACTGCGTTGAACATCAGCTGCAGAATGCTGGTCAGCATCAGCGGAAGGGAAAAAGATATCAGTTTATCCATAATGGATCCGTTACACATGTCTATCTCATATTTGCTGCTTTTCAATGCTTTTCCCTCCATATGCGAAATTTTCTTTTCACATATTACTGCGCTGCAAAAGAGAAGTCAATATCTTAATGCGGCAAACCAGGGCAGTCAGAATTGCCGGGATCCGGAAAAGATTGGAATGGGCCATGAAAACATAAAAGATCTGCCGGTTAATCCAGCAGATCATAGAGTTTATACAGTGACAGAATGTTCTGATACTGCAGCTTATTGCCCATAAGCTGACGGTATGTGACTGTTTTTTCTTTTCCTTCCCCCTTCAGCTGCTTCATCTTCGCATCGGCTGTCTCATACTGCTCTTTTACCGACAGCAGCATCTTTTCAAAAGCTTCCAGCCGTTTTTCATGATCAGAAATCATCTTTACCCTCCTGTAAATCTATACATCTGCTTTCCAGAACAGCCTTTCGTTTTCCTTCGAAAAAGGAGGCGCTGCTCCCCAGATGAATAGACTCATCTTTTTTTGCAGCGCCCCGCTTTGTATCGGTTTTCTAAAATAATTATTTTCTCTCTTTGATCTTCGCGAAGATACTCTGCAGCAGAATGAAGAAGCAGAGCAGGATCGCCGTCACAATGTTGGACCAGGAGCTGATCAGTTTACCGTTCATCTGCACCAGACTGGAGATGGTACCGTTGATCAGCACACCGAACAGGGAGCCGATTACGTTTCCCACACCTCCTGTCAGCAGCGTGCCGCCGATAACGGCTGAGGAGATGGCGTTCATCTCCAGGCCCGTTGCCTGGCTGGTGGTTCCCGACATGGTGTTCAGGCAGTAGCAGATGCCGCCGATGGAAGTCAGGAAGCTGGAAAGCATATACGCTTTCAGCTGAGTCTTCTTCACATCCAGTCCCATCAGGGTCGCGGACTGCTGGTTGCCGCCCACTGCGTACAGGCTCCGGCCGAACCGGGTATAGCGCAGCATCAGGAAGATCACAATAACCACCAGGATGGCCACCACTACCGTGATACGGATGTAAGGCAGCTGCAGGATTCCCTTCCGGTTCAGATAACCGCCGAAGGGGAACTGAATCCGGAAGCCGGACAGCCAGGTGAAGAATTTGTCAGAGACAATACTCACCTGATCCGTGCTGATCACTGCCGTCATACCACGGGCAAAGAACATGCCCGCCATGGTCACAATGAATGGCTGTATCTCCAGATAGGCGATCAGGTATCCCTGTACCAGGCCGAAGATCACGCCTACCACCAGCACCAGCAGCATCAGGGCCTGGCTGGGCCAGTGCCAGATCTCCATGCCGGCCGCCAGGATCATACAGTCCAGGGCCACCAGGGAACCTACTGAAATATCAATACCGCCGGTAAGCATCACGCAGGTCATACCGCAGGTAATGCAGATCAGGCCGGCGTTGTTGATCAGGATATTTAAGAATGTCTGCATACGGGTAAAGCCCTTGGAGGCATATACGCCGCAGCCTGCCGCATACATGACGATAAACAGAGCAATCGTAATCAGAAGCAGCAGATTATTTCCGTTAATCTTTGTCTTTTTTCCGTTCTTCATGCCTGTGTCGCCCCCTTTGCAGCAATTTTCTTCGCGTTGCGCCGCTTAAAGTAAGCTTTCACCGGCTCAGACTGGATAACTACGATCAGGATAACCACGATCGCCTTGAATACCGGCGCCTGAGCGGAAGATACGCCCAGGGAGTACAGGGTGGTGGTGATAGCCTGGATGGTATAGGCGCCGATGATGGAGCCTGCCAGGTTAAATCTGCCGCCGCCCAGAGAGTTGCCGCCCAGCGCTACAGACAGGATGGCGTCCAGCTCCATGTTCAGGCCAATGTTGTTGGTATCGGCTGAATAGATACGGGAGGTAGCCACCATGCCGGCCAGACCTGCGCACAGACCGCAGATGGCGTAGCACAGCAGAATGATCTTGGCGGAATTAAATCCTGCGATACGGGAAGCTCTCTTGTTGATACCAACGCTCTGGATATAGGTGCCAAGAGCGGTAAACCGCAGCACCAGGGCCGCCACTGCCACGCAGACGGCTGCCACAATAATGGGTGTGGGCATGAATCCCACATAGGAACCCAGTACCTGGAATGATTCCACACGCACATACACGATCTGGCTGTTGCACAGCAGCAGACCGATGGCCCGGCCTGCCGACCATAGGATCAGCGTGGCCACCATGGGCTGTATGTTCATATACGCCACCAGGAAACCGTTGAACAGACCGCAGACTAACGTTACCAGCAGTCCGGCGCCGATGCCCACTAACAGCGGCGTATGGTACTCGGATACGTTGGCGTTTCCAAAGCCGGCCAGCAGCATACAGCATACGCCGGCGTACAGGCTCATCACGGAACCCACGGAAATATCGGTTCCGCCTGATGAGGAAACCACCAGGGTCATGCCGATAGCCAGAATGGCAATCTCACTGCCCCGGTTCAGGATATCGATCAGACGGCCGTAAAGCACTTCGTTCCGGATGGTAATCACAAAGAAATTGAAAGGCATGTTCCCGCAGGCGATGTCATACACCACATTGATCAGCATAACCAGGATCATACTGAAGATGGGGAGGAACAAGCGTTTCTGAGTCAACTTTTTCCAACTACTCATTCTTGTCACCTCCTGCGATTGCTTTCATAACACTCATCTGGTTCATATCTCTCTCCTCGATCTCTCCCACCTTCCGGCCGTCTCTGAGAACTGCCATGCGGTTGCAGGTACGGAGCATTTCCTCAATCTCAGAGGAGATAAAGATCAGGCTCTTGCCTTCATCTGCCAGCTTCACCACCAGCTTCTGGATCTCGGTCTTGGTTCCGATATCAATACCTCTGGTAGGCTCGTCCAGGATCAGGAAATCCGGATTGGTCGCCAGCCACCGGGCCAGAATACATTTCTGCTGATTTCCGCCGGAGAGCTGTTTGATCAGAGTCTCCCGGCTGGCACATTTAATCTGCAGCAGATCGATATACTTGTCGGCGATCTCACACTGCTTGGCCATAGACAGCTTTTTCATAATGCCCATCTTGGCCTGAACAGCCAGAATAATATTTTCTCTCACGGACAGATCCCCGATGATGCCCTCCGCCTTCCGGTCGTCAGGCAGCAGTCCCATGCCAAGGTGCATGGCGTCGATGGGGTTCTTGATCTTTACTTCCTGTCCTTTTACCTTCAGGGTACCGGTCTGGGCCCTGTCGGCTCCGTAAATGGCTCTGGCCAGCTCGCTTCGGCCGCTGCCAAGCAGGCCGGTAAGGCCCACCACTTCGCCTTTGTGGATATCCAGATCGAAGGGCTTGATGGTTCCGGCATGGCTCAGTCCCTTTGCCTCGATTACCAGAGGCTCCTTGCTCTTGTCGCCGCTTCCCTCTTTCTTGATGGAGGCCAGGTCGTCAAAGTCCTTGCCCATCATGGCCGCAACCAGCTTCACTCTGGGAAGTTCCTCAATCTCATACTCACCCACCAGGGTGCCGTTCCGCAGCACGGTAATGCCGTCGCACACCGCGTACACCTGTTCCAGGAAGTGGGTAACAAAGATAATACCCACGCCCTTTGCCTTCAGGTTCCGCATCATGGTAAACAGCTTTTCCACCTCTTTGTCGTCCAGTGATGAGGTGGGCTCGTCCAGAATCAGCACTTTGCTGTCCATATCTACAGCACGGGCTATGGCAACCATCTGCTGCAATGCCAGTGAATAGTCTTCCAGATTCTTTGTGACATCAATATCAAGCTCCAGTTCCTTCATCAGAGCTGCAGCTTTTCTCACCATTTCTTTTCTGTTAATGGTTCCCAGCTTTGTCAGGGGCTCACGTCCGATATAAAGGTTCTCCGCCACCGACAGGTTGGGACAGAGGTTTACCTCCTGGTACACAGTGGATATACCCTTTTTCTGCGCGTCCATGGTATCTCTGTTTACAATGGGTTTGTCAAACCCTTCCAGATAAATTTCTCCGGCTTCAAATTTATTTACACCGGTCAGACATTTGATCAGGGTAGATTTTCCTGCACCGTTTTCCCCCATCAGAGCCCGGATCTCTCCCTTTTTCAGGGTCAGAGTCACGTCATCCAATGCCTTCACACCGGGGAATGTCATGCAGATCCCTTTCGCCTGCAATACTACGCCAGCTTCCAACACTACTCCTCCCTTCTGTTTTGCGTAAATCAGAAAAAAGAGGGAGAAAACCCGTTGGGGATTTTCTCCCTCCTGCTTATTTATCTAGCCTCAATAAGTAAGCGGATTAGTAGGGACGGCCATCCAGGATTTCCTGAGTCATGGTTGTCGCAAACTCACTCTCGATGCCAGGAGCTACGAAAGCACCTTCCTCAACGTAGGTAACTGCCTCGTACTCTTCGCCGGCTTCCATAGCGTTGATCACGCCCATAACGGTCTCAGCCTGGATCGGGTTACACTCAACATCGCAGTGGATCTTTCCGTCCAGAACGTACTGCAGTCCGTCATGAGTGGTATCGAAGGAGATCAGGATCACGTCGCCGTCAACGCCGTAGGTGATGCCTGCTGCGTCCATAGCATCCATAGCGCCGTATGCTTCGTTATCATTCTGGCAAACAACTACGTTGAACTGTCCCTCGTAGGATTTAATGAAAGACTCCATTACTTCCTGGCCGCCGTCCTGAGTGAAGTCACCGGACTGGGAGTCAAGAATGGTCCAGTTGTCGTGCTGCTCAGCTACAGAATTGAAGCCGTTGGTACGTCCGATTGCTGCGGAAGCGCCTACGCTGCCCTCGATTACCAGGATGTTGGCATCTGCGCCGTCCAGGTACTCAGCCAGCCAGTTTCCGGCGGTCTCACCTTCCTTGGTGGGGTCGGTTCCTACCCATGCGTCATACATGGAAGCGTCAGACTCGATCTCACGGTCAGCGATGATTACCGGGATGCCGGCATCCATAGCTTCCTGCAGAACAGTGTCCCATCCAGCGGACTGGATCGGAGCGATAATGATGTAATCCATCTCCTGTGTGATGAAGTTACGAACTGCTTCCAGCTGTGCTGCGTTGTCGTTATCGCAGTCGATCAGGGACAGCTCAAATCCGTTCTCCTCGGTGAAGGTGTCCTGATAGTTCTGGGTGTTGGCGGTACGCCAGTCGGACTCATGACCAACCTGCGCGTATCCAACTCTGATCAGTTCGCCATCCTCGGCCATAGCGGTTATACCCATCATAGCGGCTGCCGCGATACCGCATCCAAGAGCTGCAAGAATTTTCTTGTTCATAGCAAATTCCTCCTTTTGTTTGGTTATATTAACCATCTCTTTGCTTGATGAGTTCATTTTACTATACATTATGACGGCGTGCAACCCAATATTTTCTGCAATAAGGGAAGAATTTTACTATTTTCCAAAGGTTTCTCCCGGTTTTTTTGATTTTTTACGGTGAAAAGTTTGTTTTTTTACGGCTTCTTCACCGGAATGGTAATTTCCACCCGGGTGCCCTTTCCGTACTGGCTGTCAATCTCCATGCCGTATTCCTGTCCGTAATACAGCTTGATCCGCTGCTGGATATTATACAGGCCGAAGCCGTCGCCGTCGCCGCTGTCCGTCTCCTTGGACAGGCCCCGGCGCACTGCCTCCAGCCGTTCCTCCGTCATGCCCATGCCGTCGTCCTCCACGGTCAGCAGCAGCAGATTCCCCAGCCGGCGGCCCTTCACCGCTATATGTCCCATGCCCCGCTTGCTTTTAATTCCGTGATACAGGGCGTTTTCCACCACCGGCTGAAGGGTCAGCTTCAGCACCTTGCAGCCGTAGAGTTCTTCCGGGATGTCGATGGAGTACTCCAGAATATCCCGGTAGCGGAACTGCTGGATTTTCAGATAACTCTCTATGTGAGTCTCTTCCTCCCGCACAGTAATAAAATCCCGGCCCTTGCTGAGGGTGGTGCGGAAGAAATCAGAAAGGGCCGATACCATGGTGATGACCTGCTCGGTCTGGCCGGATTCCGCCATCCAGATAATGGCATCCAGCGTATTGTACAGAAAATGGGGATTGATCTGGGCCTGAAGAAGGTTCAGTTCCGCCGCCCGCAGCTTCAGCTGTTCCACCCGTATATCCTCCACCAGGTTCCCGATTCGCTCCATCATCTGGTTAAAGCTGACATTCAGCACCGCCAGCTCGTCCTTCTGTCCCGCAAGAGCCGGCGCAGAAGCCGCCCCTTCATATTCCGGGGCCCGGACGGCGAAATCTCCCCGGCCGGCCAGCCTTGTGGCTTCCCGCAGCTTCTGCAGCGGTTTGGTGATGCTGGCTGTGATCACACCGCTCACCAGCAGATAGAGAGCCAGCAGGGCAGCCAGCACCAGGCCGCTGATCAGAATCACATTGCCCACATCCGCCTGAATACCTTCCCGGATCACCGCCAGGCTGGCCGCCTCATAGTAAATGTACTCCTGCACCTGCTCCTGGATCAGTTCCGTCAAAACCCGTATGTCCAGATCCAGCCTTCCCATGTTTTTTTCATAGTTTCCGATCACTTTGGCGCTCTGCTCCAGTTCCTCCACCTGCAGCTCCAGGGTATTCAGGCTGGTGATAATACGCTTCAGTCGGTTTCTGGTATCCTCATCCCGGGCCGCCGCGTTTAACTGCCGGAAGGTGTCTCTGGCATCCTCGATCAGACGGTAAGGCTCCTCTCTGTCCACCAGCTCATTGGCCCGCTCGGAGTTTGCCACGATAATATACATGGTATAGTCAATGCTCTCCTTAAAATCCGTTGTGTAAACATTGGCTCTGGTAATATTTTCCACACTGGCATCATACCGCTGAGAGAAGCTGTACACCATCCACAGCAGGAATATAATCATCACCGTAAAAGGGATAAAGCTGACCATCACCAGTATATTCAGCCGCATTTTAACGGAAAACCCCTTTAGTTCCTTCATGCCCTCACCCTACGCCTTTCCCTTAAATTCCCTGGGTGTGCAGTTCTGCGTTTTTTTAAACAGATAGCTGAAATAATGGGGGTCCTTATAACCCACCGCATAGGCAATCTCTGCCGTCTTCATATTGGTTCCCCGCAGCAGCTCTCTGGCTTTCCCCATGCGCTGAGCCGTCAGATACTCCACAAAGGTCTGGCCCATCTCCTGGCTAAAGACGGTGCTGAAATGATTGGGGCTTAAATTCACGCTGGCCGCCACACTGTTTAAAGATATATCCGGGCTGCAGAAATTTTCCTGTATGTAAGCTACCGCCTTTTCCAGCAGAGAGCTGTACCGCTTGCTGGCCGCTCTTTCCCGCAGTTCAATCACCGTTTCAAATACCTTCTCCAGATACTCCCCCATCTGCTTCGCGCTCTCAAATACTCCCGCCATCTGCTGAAAGTCGCCGCACCGCTCCACCAGTTCCGAGGAACCATATCCCAGTTGCTCCAGCACCCCTACAGCAGTAATATACAGATCCATGGTAATATACTGCCGGAACATGAGGGAAGCCATATTGTCCCTTCCCAGACTGTCAATGTACTCTTCCAGGAAATGGCGGGTTTCTCCTTTCAGGCCGGTCCGGAGAAAATTATCCGCGATTTTCCGGTCAATCTGGTTCACGTTCAGGGTGCTCAGCTTCAGCTCCTCCTGGGAATTCTCCTCTTCCTGGTCCTCACTGCGGACAATCTGGTTCCTTTTCCGGATGTAGCGGTAGGCAAAGGCCCGGTTGGCCTCTTCGCTGCACCGGCTCAGTTCACTGAGCCGGGATACGGTGCTTCCCACACCACCAAAATAAGACACCTCGGGATACCGCTCCAGAATTTTCAGCAGCTCCCGGATCAGGCCCTCCAGCACCTCCTGGACCGTATGGCCGCAGGTACCCCGGATCAGAAACGCCAGTCCCTGGGTGCTCATCTCAATAAGCACGGCCTGCTCCTGCCTGGCGGCCATCTCCCGGATCTCTTCTGTGATCCGGTTGGCCGTCTCGCTGTACTCCTCCTGATTTTCTCCCGCAAACACCTGAAATAGCAGAATATTATACGCTTCCGCCGCCATATCCAGGCCCAGAGCGGCTCCTTCGCTTAGCATGACGGAAACCGACATCTGGCCGGAAATCAGCCGGCGAAAATATTTCTGTTTTTCCATCTGCAGCCGCTCTTCCTGTTCCTGGTCAAAGGTTTCCCGGAAAGATTTCTGCTCTCTCTCCTTTCGCACCTCCTCCGCCACCTTTTTGATGGCGGCCAGAAGTCTGGCTCCTGTCACCGGTTTCAGCAGATAATCGGCGATGCCGATATTGATGCCCTCCTGAGCATATTTGAATTCATCGTACCCACTGAGTATGATAATTTTAACATCCGGCAATTCCTTTTTCACCAGCCGGCTCAGTTCCAGTCCGTCCATGAAGGGCATCTTAATATCCGTAATCAGAATATCCGGCCTGGTTTTCTGTATCAGGGGATAGGCAAGCTCCCCGTCGCTGGCCTCCCCCACAAACTGAAATCCTTCCTTCTCCCAGGAGATGGTATTTTTGATCCCCTCCCGCATGACGATCTCATCTTCCACCAAAAACACTTTAATCATTAATAGGTTCTTCCCTCTTTCAGTTTTTCCAGATCCATAGTATAGTCAAAATAGGTTTCATCTACATACTGAATTTTATCCACTGTTTTTCCTGCTTCCAGTTCCTGGATAATCTCAGCCACCCGGGGGCCGTGAAGGGGATTGCACTCAAAATCCGCATGAATCGTTCCGTCAATCATATAGTCAAAAGCCGCTTTCATGGCGTCAAAGGAAATAATGATAATATCGCCCTTTGGTCCGCAGGTTTTCCCGGCGGCATGAATGGCGTCCACCGCTCCGAAGGCCATGTTGTCGTTCTGACAGACCACCACGTCAATATCCTCATAGGCTGCCAGCAGGTCCTCCATCTCCTCCTCGCCTTTGGCCTGGGTAAATTCTCCGTTGCGCATATCCAGCATGTTCCAGTTGTCATGCTCTTCCAGAATATTGGCAAATCCTTCCGTCCGGCCAATGGCGGCGGAGGCCCCCGGGGTTCCCTGCAGGGTCACAATGTTGATGGTCTCTTCCGTCCGGCCCTGCTCCTTTAAATAGTTCTCCAGCCACCGGCCGGCTTCCTCCCCTTCCGCCACAAAATTTCCTCCCACATAGCAGGTGTAGAGGCTTTCATCCGCATCCACCATCCGGTCCGCCAGAATCACCGGTATACCCGCATTTTTTGCTTCCTGAAGCACAGAATCCCATCCGGTCTCCACAATAGGAGCCACCACAATGTAGTCCACATCCTGGAGCACAAATTTCCGAATGGCTTTCAGCTGGTTTTCCTGTTTCTGCTGGGCGTTTTCCAGCAGCAGGTCGTAGCCGTTTTCCCTGGTAAAAGTATTGACAAAGGATTCGCTGTTGGCAATTCGCCAGTCAGACTCAGATCCCAGCTGGGAAAATCCCACCGTAATCAGCCTGTTTTCGGCAGTATCCTCCCCAGAGGCAGGCAGCGTTCCCCGGCTTTGGCCGCAGCCTGCCACTCCCAGGCCCGTCAGAAGCAGGAGCAGAATACGCAGCCATTTTTTCCCATGGCTTCTCATACTGTTTCCTCCTTCTTCTCATCCGTCTCCTGATCCGCATACCATTTTCCCTGGTGGCGGACTTCTCTGGCCACAAAATAAACCCGCTGACTCTCCTCCTTTGGCGGCTGCAGGGTAAACGCGTCATATACCGCTTCCAGCTTCAGCCCCGCCGCTTTAATCAACTCCCCCACCTTGTCCAGAGAGTAGGCCCGCTGATAATGGGTTTCTTCGTATTTTTCGTACAGTCCGCCTTCTTCCTGTCTGATAAAAAGAGTCAGGTCATATTCATTGATTCCCTCCTCCTCATCGAAATCATTTTCCCAGATAAAGCTGCAGTCCTCCCGGTTTTCCGCAATCACGCTGTCGCCCAGAATATTTCGGTATTTGTACTCTGTATTCAGATCAAAAATAAAAACGCCGCCGGGATCCAGATAATTACTCACCAGCCGGAACACCTGCAGCAAATCTTCTTCATCTGTTATGTAATTCATGGAGTCACAGACACTGACCACAGCTCTTACAGTCCCGTACAGTTCAAACTCTCTCATATCCTGCAGCAGATACAGGATATTCGTTTCTTCCTTCTCCTGTTTTTCCATGGCAATCTCCAGCATCTCCACGGAGTTATCCGCGCCGATCATATCGTACCCGGCCCGGGCCAGAAGCCTGGTCATGGCGCCGGTGCCGCAGCCCAGCTCCAGCACCAGCCCCTCCTTCACCCCGTACCGCGAAAGCAGTTCCATCAGGTACCGGCTCCACTCCTCATAGGGAACATTATCCATAAAGGTATCATACACCCTGGCAAAACTCTCATACATGCCCATTCCGGTTTCCTCCCCGCTCTTCCAGGTATTTTTTCAGGAAAGCAAACAGCGTATCCATCTGCTCGTCCGTGCCGATGGTAATGCGCAGATACTGGTCAATCCTTGGTTTGTTAAAGTATCTTACATAGATCCCCGCCTGCCGCAGCGCCAGGAAGAGCTCTTTCCCCGGGCAGTCCGGATGGGCGGCAAAGAGGAAATTGGCTGCGGAGTCCTGAAATACAAAGCCCAGTTTTCTCAACTCCCGCTGGGTTTTCTCCCTGGTATCCATGATTTTTTTCCTGGTCAACTCAAAGTACTCCCTGTCCTTTATCGCTGCCGTTCCCGCCGCGATGGCCGCCTGATTCATGGTGTAGGAATTAAAAGAATATTTTACATCCTGCAGACACCGTATCAATTCCGGATTTCCCAGAGCAAAGCCGATTCGCATACCCGCCAGAGATCTGGATTTGGAAAAGGTCTGTACCACCAGCAGATTCTCATATCGGTCGATGAGGGACAGAGCGGAAATTCCGCCGAAATCAATGTAGGCCTCATCCACTATCACAATCACGTCCCGGTTGGCTTTCAGAATCTCCTCCACCTGCTCCAGAGGGAGCAGCAACCCGGTGGGCGCGTTGGGATTGGGAAAAATCACGCCTCCGTTTTCTTTTTTATAATCCTCCGGCCGGATTTTAAACTGATCATCCAGCGGGATCCTCTCAAAGGGAATCTGAAACAGGCCGGCCCACACATCATAAAAGGAATAGGTAATATCCGGAAACAGAATGGGCTTTTTGCTGTTGAAAAAGGTGAGGAAGCACATGGCCAGCACATCATCCGACCCCACTCCCACAAAAACCTGATCCGTTCCCACGCCGTAATTTTTTGCAATCGCTTCTGTCAGATCCGCGGCTGCCGGATCCGGATATTTCCGCAGCCCTTCTCCCCCCAGCCTTTTAAGCGCCTCCAGCACTCCCGGCGCGGGAGGATAGGGATTCTCATTCGTATTCAGCTTGATAATCCCTTCATCCTTTGGCTGCTCCCCCGGCACGTAGGGCTCCACTCTTCTGACATGTTTCTCCCAGTCTCTCATATCCTGCCGCCTCCCCTTCTGTTTTTCATATTTCCCGCATAAATCAGTTTTTTCGTCCCTCAAGTCCGTACTCTTCTGCCAGCTTCTTAAATCCGGGCATGGCGTTTACAATGGTCTCATGGGAGACGCAGTAAGCCAGCCGCACATAGCCGGGGCAGGCAAAGGAAGTGCCCGGCACCATCAGGATATGGTACTTTTTGGCCCGCTCGCAGAATTCCTTCTCGTCCTCCGCCGGAGATTTTACAAACAAATAGAATGCTCCCTGGGGATAAATGAAAGAAAAGCCGCAGTCCTTCAGGCCGTCGCAGAGCGTCTTCCGGTTTCTGTCATAAAATTCCAGGTTCACTTTCTCATCCAGGCATTTCGCCACCGCCCGCTGCATCAGGGAGGGGGCGTTTACAAATCCCAGAATCCGGGTGGCCACATTGGCCGCTCCCCGCACTTCCCGGGCATCGTCCAGTTCATCCGGCAGCACCAGCCAGCCGATCCGCTCGCCGGGCAGGGACAGGGACTTGCTGTAGGAGTAGCCCACAACGGCATTGTGGTAGTACTTGGTCAGCCAGGGAACCCGGGCTCCGTCATAGGCCAGCTCCCGGTAAGGTTCATCTGAAATCATGTAAATGCTGGTCCGGTATTCCCTCTCTTTCTCCTCCAGGATCCCGGCCAGCTCCCGGATCGTCTCCTCCGAATAAATCACACCGGTGGGATTGTTGGGAGAATTGATGATCACCGCCTTGGTCCTGGGCGTAACCATCTCCCGAAACGCTTTCAGGTTCGGCTGAAAATTTTCGGTCTGGGGGGGAACCACCTTCAGAATGCCCTGGAAATTATCCACATAGGAGCGGTACTCGCCGAAGAAGGGGGCGAATACCAGCACCTCATCCCCCGGGTTCAGAAGGGTCTTGAACATCACGTTCAGTCCTCCCGCCGCGCCCACGGTCATAACGATGGCCTCCCCGGTAAAGGAAGTGCCGAACCTCCGGTTCAGAGAAGCCGCCACAGCTTCCCGCACGTCCTCGTAGCCGGAGTTGTTCATATAGCCGTGAACCTCCACCGGATCTTCCTGTGACAGGATTTCACAGATCGCCTTATTTACGCTTTCCGGGGCCGGTATATTGGGATTCCCCAGGCTGAAATCATATACGTTTTCCGCCCCGTAAAGAGCCGCCATTTTCTTCCCTTCCTCAAACATGGCGCGGATAGCCGAACTTCCCTTCACCATACCCTTCATTTTCTCCGAAATCATGGTTCCTCCTCCTTTTTCAAACCTGTTTCTGCCTGCTTTTTCAGAAGCCTTCCTTCAAAGTGACAATCCCCTTCTCCACCATGAAAGCAGGGCGGTAAGACAGCTTTGCCTGGCGCAGTCCCTCATCCCCGGTGTCTTCCTCCCGGTTCACGTAAGTGTATCCCTCCATGGCGTGCCGCACAAACTGCTGATTGATCATGGGATAGGCTCCCTCCACTTCCGTAAGGGCCTTTTCAATGTGGACCACAAAGGTATCGGTACAAAGCCGCTCCCCGATGGTAAACGCGGCAATCCGGCCGTCCACCCGCAGGCATCCTCCCGTCAGATGCAGCTCCTTCATCAGACGCAGCGAATTCAGGGTCACGCAGACCTCCGCCAGTTTTTCTTCGTCTCCGTCCTCACAGCCGTTCCGGTTTCTCCACAGAAGGGCCATCTGGAAGCAGTCCTCCACATTTTCGTCTGTGATGGGCTCATAGGCCCACCCCTCATAGGTCCGCATAAATTTATTGACATGGTTTTTCTTTCCATGATACTTTTTTCCCGCAAGATTTGCAAGTTTTTCTCTCTCATACACATAGTCCGCATCGTCCCGGTTGTACCGGATCTGAAATTTCCCCGGGAACAGTTCCTCCAGCAGCTCAAACTGCCGGGGCGTTACCACCGCCATCCGGAAGGGCACCTTCCGCTCCCCGGCGTAGTCCATCATCCATTCCAGCACGTTCTTCACATTTTCCGGTTCCCCCTTGGGAAAGCGGAAATAAAAATCGTCGGCGGCGGATTTAAGCACCATCATATCCTCCACAACGGCAAACTCCGTGGGATACAGCCGGTTCCAGAGATACAGATTGGCAAATGTATCTTCACAGCTTCTGGAATTGGCCCTGTCATAATAACTCTGGATCAGGTCCCGGTCTTCCAGCGCCGGTTTTCTAAAGTCTGTGTCCATAAATCCTCCTTTTTTCGGTTTTCGTTTTCTTTGGCCCATCCCGCTCCTTCCGGGCCGTTCAGGCGGGCGCGCCTGTATCCGCCCGGTAGAGATGGGCGTAAGCTCCGTTTTTTTCCAGCAGTTCCCGGTGAGTGCCCTCCTCCTCAATGCCGTGTTCGGAAAGCACCAGAATTTTCTGGGCATTTCGTATGGTGGAAAGGCGATGGGCAATCACAAAGGTGGTTCTTCCCTTTGCCAGCGCCTCCATGGACTGCTGCACAATTTTCTCGCTCTCGTTATCCAGAGCGGACGTAGCCTCGTCAAAAATCAGGATTGCCGGATTTTTCAAAAATACACGGGCAATGGCGATTCTCTGCTTCTGGCCCCCTGAGAGCTTCACGCCCCGCTGGCCGATATCCGTCTGGTACCCCTGGGGAAGCTGCATGATAAATTCATGGGCGTTTGCCAGCTTTGCCGCCTCCATCACTTCCTCGTCCGTGGCATCAGGCCTGCCGTAGCGGATATTTTCCATGACATTTTCCATAAACAGGTACACATCCTGCTGTACGATGCCGATCTGACTGCGCAGGCTTCTCAGCTTAATCTGCCGGATATCCTTCCCGTCAATCAGAATCCGGCCGTCGTCCACGTCGTAAAACCGGGGGATCAGGCTGCACAGGGTGGTTTTTCCGCCGCCGGAGCTACCTACGATAGCCAGATACTCTCCCGCCTCCACCTTCAGGCTGATATGGTTGAGCACCTTGTCCAGCCCTTCGTCATAGCGGAAGGACACATTGTCAAATACCACCTCACCCTTTACATCCGTCAGCGCCCGGGCATCCGCGGCGTCCGCGATATCCGGTTTTACCGCCATCACTTCCAGGAATCGCAGATAACCGCTCCAGCCGTTCTGGAACTGCTCGGTAAAGTTCATCAGCTTTTTGATGGGATCGGTAAAATTGTTGATATAAAGCAGATACGTAACCAGGTCCGCGGCCGCCAGGCTTCCCCGCGTCATAAAATAAGCGCCGCCGATGAGCACCGCCACCGTCACCATGGTGGTCATGGCAGAGATCACGGACTGGAACCAGGCCATGTACCAGTAGCTTTTTCTCCGGCTCTCCACAAACCGCTGATTGCCCCGGCGAAACTTCTCCATCTCCCTGTCCTCGTTGCCGAAGGATTTTACTGTGCGGATACCGCTTAAGCTGTCCTCAATCTGGGTGTTTACATCCGCGATTCTGGCCTTGTTGGCCTTGTAGGCTTTCTGCATCCGTCCGTTGAAAAACAGGGTGTAAATCAGCATCAGGGGAATGAAGGCAAAGGTGATCAGAGTCAGGGGAACGTTGATCTGAATCAGAATGAGAAAAGAACCCGCCAGCTTGATTGCGGAAATCATCACATCCTCCGGCCCGTGGTGCAGCAGTTCGCTGATATCAAACAGATCCGTGGTAATCCTGGAGAGAAGCTGGCCTACCTTCTGGTTGTCATAAAAATGAAAAGAGAGCTTCTGATAGTGGGAAAACACATCGTTTCTCATATCATGCTCAATCTTTGTGCCCATCATATGGCCGTAATAGGTGATAAAATAATTGCACAGGCACTCCGCCAGCGCCAGAACCACCAGGAACAGGCCGGTTCGCAGGATCAGGTCAAAGGCCGCCCCGCCGGAAAGTTTCGTTACATTTCCTGTGATATAACGCACAATCAGCGGGATAGCCAGCGAAATGCCGGCCCCCGCGATTGCAAAAAAGGTATCCGCCAGGAACAGTCCCCTGTACGGTTTATAGTATGAAATTAATCGTTTCCATCTGTGTTCCATAACGCCCGTCTTTTACTCCACAATCAGATCCTGACGCTTCATCACCGCGATCACATCGTACACATACTTGGCGCACAGCTCGTCGCTCTCCGCCTCCACCATCACCCGGATCAGAGGCTCTGTGCCGCTCTCCCGCACCAGGATTCTTCCGTCGTCTCCCAGCTCGGCCGCCGCTTTCTCAACAGCCTCCACCACAGCCGGATTTTCTCTGGCCGCTTTTTTGTCCGCCACTTTCACATTCTTCAGCAGCTGGGGGAAGATCTTCACCTCAGAGGCCAGGCTGCCCAGGCTCTTCTTGCTGCCGATCATGGCTTCCATTACCATAATGGAGGTGAGAATACCGTCTCCGGTGGTAGCGTGCTTGCTGAAAATAATGTGGCCGGACTGCTCGCCTCCCAGGCAGTTGCCGTTGGCCAGCATATTCTCATACACATATTTGTCTCCCACCGCCGTCTTTTCATACTTGATGCCGATTTTATCCAGGGCCTTGTACAGTCCCAGGTTGGACATTACGGTGGTGACAATGGTGTCGTTGGACAGTTTTCCCTCATCCTTCAGCCGCTTGCCGCAGATATAAAGAATCAGGTCGCCGTTTACCACATTCCCGTTCTCGTCCACCGCAATGCACCGGTCCGCGTCCCCGTCATAGGCAAAGCCCACGTCCAGGCCTCTCTCCTTCACAAACCGCTGCAGTTCCTCGATATGGGTGGAGCCGCAGTCCCGGTTGATGTTGGTGCCGTCCGGCTCGTTGTTGATCACATAGGTTTTGGCGCCCAGGGCGTCGAATACGCTCTTGGCGATGGCGGAGGAGCTGCCGTTGGAGCAGTCCAGGCCGATGCGGTAATTCTTAAAGGACCGGGTGGCCAGGGAAATCAGATAGCCGATGTAGCGGTTTCTTCCGGCCACATAGTCTGTGGTGCGGCCGATGTGATCCCGGCGGGCCAGGGGCAGTTCCCCGATCTCTCCGTCAATATAGGCCTCGATCTGGTCCTCGATGGCCGCCTCGATTTTCTGGCCGGTACCGCTGATGATCTTGATTCCGTTATCATAGTAGGGGTTATGGCTGGCGGAAATCATAATGCCGCAGTCAAACTCATCCAAACGCACCACATAGGCCACGCTGGGGGTGGTGGTTACATGGAGCAGATAGGCATCGGCTCCGGAAGCGGTCAGTCCCGCGGCCAGCGCGTCCTCAAACATATAGCTGGACCGTCTGGTATCCTTGCCGATGACGATCCGGGCCTTGTGCTCCTGTCCATAGTACCATCCCAGGAAACGTCCTACTTTAAACGCATGCTCCACTGTCAGACCTACGTTGGCCTCTCCCCGGAAGCCGTCAGTTCCAAAATACTTTCCCATATTCTGCTCCTTTCACGCGCTTACGCGCTCTCATTCATTTTTGCCAGCTTGGCAGCCTGGTCGGCCGCGATGCAGGCGTCCACAATTTCCTGAATATCCCCGTCCAGAATTTTTTCCAGCTTGTAGAGGGTCAGGTTGATCCGGTGATCCGTCACCCGGCCCTGGGGGAAATTATAGGTCCGGATCTTCTCCGACCGGTCCCCGGTTCCCACCTGGCTTCTTCTGGCCTCCGCCTCCGCGTCGTGGGCCTTCTGCATCTCCAGGTCATACAGCTTGGCCCGCAGCACCTTCAGGGCTTTGTCCTTGTTCTTCAGCTGGGATTTTTCATCCTGGCAGGAAATCACAATGCCCGTGGGGATATGGGTCAGCCGCACGGCGGAATCCGTGGTGTTTACGCACTGGCCGCCGTTTCCGGACGCCCGGAACACATCAAATTTGCAGTCGTTCAGGTCAATCTTTACATCCACTTCCTCCGCCTCCGGCATAATCGCCACCGTAACGGTGGAAGTATGGATACGGCCGCCGGATTCCGTCTCCGGCACCCGCTGCACCCGGTGCACGCCGGATTCATATTTCAGCCGGGAATAAGCGCCCTGGCCGGTAATCATGAAGCTGACATACTTCATGCCCCCGATGCCGATCTCCTCCACGTCCATGGTCTCCACTCTCCAGCGCTGGCTCTCGGCGTAGTGCACATACATCCGGTAAATCTCGGCGGCAAACAGAGCCGCCTCATCTCCGCCGGCGCCGGCCCGGATCTCCACGATGACGTTCTTGTCGTCATTGGGATCTTTGGGAAGCAGCAGCACCTTCAGTTCCTGCTCCAGCTCTTCGCTGCGCTTTTTGGCCTGGGAGAGTTCTTCCTTTAACATCTCCCGCATTTCTTCATCCGACTCTCCCTCCAGCATGGAAAGGCTGTCCTCGATGGTCTCTTTGCATTTTTTATATTCTCTATACGCCTCCGCCACAGGCGTCAGCTCACTCTGCTCCTTCATCAGCTTCTGGAACCTGGGCGGATCATTGATCACATCCGGCTCATTCAGCATGTTGAGAATTTCTTCCAGATGAATCAGCATATCTTCCAGTTTGTCAAACATGTCATTCCTCCTGCCTTTCTTTCCTGCAGCAGCCTTGCATGGTACTGCGCTTCAGCTCCTTCGTCCTGTCACAACCCGATCCAGTCCCGCCAGATCCCGGATCACTTCCACCCGGGTGTAGCCTGCCCGCCGCATCATGGCGGTCACCGCTTCCCCCTGGTCGCTTCCTATCTCAAACATGAGCCATCCGCCCTGTTTCAGGTACAGATCGCTCTCCGCGATAATCTTTCTGTAAAAATACAGCCCGTCCCCGTGTCCGTCAAGAGCTCTCCTGGGGTCGTGAAGCCGTACCTCCTCCATCAGGCGGCCGATGGCCCCCGTGGGAATATAGGGCGGGTTGGATACGATCAGATCAAATCTTCCGTATATCCGCTCAAAAAGATCGCTCTCCACAAACCGGACCTTCACGTCCAGCCTGGAGGCGTTTTCTCTGGCCACCTCCAGCGCGCCGGCAGAGATATCGCCGGCGGTTCCCTCTATGCCCGGACACAGCTTCAGCAGGCTGATAATGATGCACCCGGAGCCGGTACACAGATCCAGCACCTGCATCCCGGGTTTCGCCTGCTTCATGGCAGTCTCCACCAGGATTTCCGTATCCTGCCTGGGAATCAGCACCTGGTCATTCACCCGGAAAGTCAGGCCCATAAATTCCTGCTCGCCGGTAATGTGCTGCAGGGGAATCCGCTTTCCCCGCTCCATCAGCACAGACTGGTACCGGGCGTATTCTGTCTCTTCCATCTCCCGGTTCATGTGCAGCAGATAACCGGTCCGGTTAAACCCGCACACATGCTCCAGCAGGTACCAGGCGTCCGTTTCCGGCTCCGGCACCCCTCTGTTTTCCAGATATTTTTTTCCTTCTTCCAGCGCGCTGCGGTAGGTCATTTTGTATCCTCATCCTCCCGTTCATAGTGGGCGCCGAAGTTCTCGTTCAGATATTTTTTCCAGTCAAACACAGCCTCCACCGAGGCAATGCCCACCTCGATCATAGAGTCGTCCGGCTCCTTGGTGGTAAGGGCCTGCAGACACAGTCCCGGCTTGCTTAAGATATTGACCGCCTTATTGTCGTACCGCCCCGCGAGACGGATAAACTCATAAGATACGCCGGCGATTACCGGTATCAACAGAAGCCGGATCACCAGACGCCACACCGGAGAATCCACTCTGATAAACAGGAAGAAAATCACGCTGACCACCATCACGATCAGCAGGAAGCTGGTTCCGCAGCGCTTGTGCTGCCTGGAGCTTTTACGCACATTCTCCACATTCAGTTCCAGTCCGTGTTCGATGCAGTTGATGCACTTGTGCTCCGCGCCGTGGTACATAAACGTGCGCTGGATGGTTTTCATTCTGGAAATCAGAACAATATACCCCATAAAAATAGCCATGCGAAGCACTGCCTCAGAGATGGAAATCAGAGTCTCGGACGCGGTGACATACCGCAGTCCCCGGGAAAGGAAATAGGGAAGCAGCATGAAGAGGGCGATGGAAAGAATAATGGAGAAGGCCACTGTAAAGCCCATCAGCACGCTGTTGTCTTCTTCCTTCTTCTCCGGCCCCGCTCCTGCCTGTCCGGCTCCTTTCTCCCGCTCCGCCCGGGCCTTTTCCTCCGTCTGCTCCAGAAGCTTAAGGGCTTCGTCTTCTTTTCCCTGCCGTTTCAGCCGCTCCGCCCTTTTCTCCGCCTTTTTTCTTTCCCCCGCCAGACGCTCTTCCAGTTCTTCCGGCGTCTCCTCCGCGAAATAATCCGCGGACATCATCAGGCTTTTCATGCCCAGCACCAGGGAATCGACAAAATTAAACACGCCCCTGACAATAGGGAGCGCCTGTATTTTCTTATTTTTCGTCAGGCCGTAATATACGTCCTGCTGCACCGCGATTTTTTTATCCGCCGTTCTGACCGCCACCGCGTATTTCTCGCCGTTGCGCATCATCACGCCTTCCATGACGGCCTGGCCGCCTATATTCGAGTATTTCATGGTCTGTCACCTGTTGTCTGTCTGCAGGCAAAATCTGTTTCTGCCTGATGAAAAAACAGGTTGAGATTTTGCAACCTCAACCTTATCTTTACCTTACTATTTAGCTTCAATACCGTATTTCTTATTGAACTTGTCAATACGTCCACGGGCTACCGCAGCCTTCTGCTGTCCGGTGTAGAAGGGATGGCACTTGGAGCAGACCTCCACGTGGATCTCCTTTTTGGTGGAACCTGTCACAAACGTATTTCCGCAGTTGCAGGTAACGGTTGTCTGATAGTAATCTGGATGGATACCTTTCTTCATTTTTTTCACCTCTTCATTCTGTATTGTGAACTGCTTACGGCTCTGCCGTCCATTCCCGGCCAATACCGCCTCTCTCTTCCCGGCGGTAAGATATCCCGGGCTATCCCTGCAAGTCCCTGCAGTTCGGCTATTTTCCTTTATCTAAGCCAACAGCGTAAAAATTATAGCATAGGGCGTATGAAAAAGCAAGAAAAAAATCAGATAAACTTCTGGCGGCGCACTCTGGCCACCAGTTCCCGGTTATCCCTGGTGTGCACAAACATATTCAGGATGTTTTCCACCGCCTCGTCCCCCTTCATGCCGTTTAACGCCTTGCGCATGATATAGGTGGCTTCCAGCTCCTCGGGATCCAGAAGAAGATCCTCCCGTCTGGTGCCGGATTTCTGAATGTCAATGGCGGGGAATACCCTTCTCTCGGAAAGCTTCCGGTCCAGTACCAGTTCCATGTTGCCGGTTCCCTTAAATTCCTCGTAAACCACATCGTCCATCTTGCTTCCCGTATCCACCAGGGCCGTAGCCAGGATGGTAAGGCTGCCGCCCTCCCGCATATTCCGGGCCGCGCCGAAAAACCGCTTGGGCATATGCAGAGCCGCCGGGTCCAGGCCGCCGGAAAGGGTTCTTCCGCTGGGGGGCACCGTCAGGTTGTAGGCCCGGGCCAGCCTGGTAATGGAATCCAGCAGGATGGTCACGTCCTTCTTATGCTCCACCAGCCGCTTTGCCCGCTCGATTACCATCTCGGAAACCCTTTTGTGGTGTTCCGGAAGTTCGTCAAAAGTGGAATAAATCACTTCCACGTTATCGCCCCGTATGGCTTCCATCATGTCCGTCACTTCTTCCGGGCGCTCATCAATCAGCAGAATAATCAGGTGCATGTCCGGATCATTGCGGAGAATGGATTTGGCCGTCTCCTTCAGCAGAGTGGTCTTTCCCGCTTTGGGCGGGGATACGATCATGCCTCTCTGCCCCTTTCCGATGGGGGAGATCAGATCTACAATCCGCATGGCGATCTCCCTTCCGTCCCGCTCCATCCGCAGCCTCTGATTGGGGAAAATGGGAGTCATGTCTTCAAAATTGTACCGTCTGGACGCCTCCGCCGGCGTCATATCATTTATGGTTTTCAGGTAAAGCAGCGCGCTGAATTTTTCCTGCTGTGCCTTAATCCTGGTATTTCCGGAGATAATATCCCCTGTCTTCAGGCCGAACCGGCGTATCTGGGAAGGAGACACATACACATCGTTCTCCCCCGGAAGATAATTGGCACTGCGGATAAACCCGTATCCGTCCGGCATCACCTCCAGGATGCCGCTGACCTGCACGCCGCTGTCCAGCTGGGCCAGATCCATGGGAGGCCTGTCGCTGCGGTTTTCCCGGGGCTCCCGGTTCTCCCGGATCTCCCGGTTCTCCCGGATCTCCCGGTTTCTCCGATACTCGCCGTTTTCCCGCTCATGCCGCTCCTCGTGTCTTTCTTCCGTTTTCTCTTCAGGTTTGATTTCCTGCTTTTCTTCCTGTTCTCTGCCCGCTTTCTCCTGCTGTTCCCTGGCGTCCTCCGCCAGCATCGCTTCAATCACCTGGCTTTTCTTCATGGCAGACACGGATTTTATTCCCCGCGCTTTTGCAAGTTCCTTCAATACCGCCGCTGATAACGATTCATATTTTTCTCTCATAAACACCTCGTCTGTTTCTCTGTTCCTTCTTAATGGGGGAATGACTGTCAGAAATGACCTGATCTTTAACATGTACAGCATACCATATCAAATTAAAAAAGAAAAGCCCTTTTTTTCATTCAGCGTATCCCCACGCACATTCCTCCCGCCATGCCGGCGCCGGCGCAGACAGCCAGGCAGAGGGCCAGCCGGTCCGGCTGCAGGGCCGTCCCCCTTCCTCCTGCCAGGGAGATGAAGAGAAGAACCAGAACATACAGGCAGCCGCAGGCCGCTCCCCGCAGAAATTTTTTCTTTTTCTCCCCCATGCCTGCCAGCAGGCCTCCCAGAAAGCTTATCATGCCCCAGGCCGCCGTCACGCCGATCCGGGCGGTCTGGGCGCTCCACTCCTGTTTCAGCATGAGAAAAGCCAAAAGGCACACCGCCGCCGCAGTGGCCCCGGCCTGCACCGCCAGAACCTTCAAAAAACCGAGTATTTCTTTCTTCACTATGTCTTACCACGCCTTTTCCTGCTTTATACCAAAAATATATGCCTGCGGATTGCAATTATGCGAAAAATATTGTATTCTTTGATTTATATGATGATGAAAAGGAGATGGTGTTTTGGACTCTGGCGATGCCGTTCAACTGACAGTACTGGCGGTTCTTCTTCTGCTCTCCGCGTTTTTTTCTTCCGCGGAAACAGCCGTGACCACCGTCAGCAAAATCCGTATTAAATCTCTGGCAGACGAGGGAAACCGACGTGCCTGTACCCTTATAAAAATCATGGAAAAACCGGAAAAGATGATCAGTACCATTCTGGTGGGGGATACCCTGGTGAATGTGTCCGCGGCCTGCCTGGCAGCCTTTATGGCTCTGAAGCATTTTGAGCGGGGCGGGCTTCTGCTTGCCATCGGAGGCATGGCCCTTCTGATCCTGCTGTTCGGGGAAGTGGCCCCCAAAACCCTTGGCACCATCCGGGCGGAAGGACTGGCCCTGGCTTACAGTCCTCTCATCTGGTTTGTCATGCGGCTGCTGACGCCTCTGGTTTTTCTGGTCAGCCGCCTTTCTTCCCTGTTCCTGCGCCCGTTCCGGGAAAAGCTTCCGAAAAACAGTTCCCTGACAGAAGAGGAGCTGCGCACCATGGTGGATGTGGGGCACGAGGAAGGGGTAATTGAAAGCGAAGAGCGCCAGATGATCAACAATATTTTTGATTTCGGCGCTTCCCAGGCAAAGGACATCATGGTGCCCCGGGTGGATATGGTATCGGTCAGCCTGGATGATTCCTACGAGACTATTGCCGGCCTGTTCCGAAGCGAAAAATTTTCCCGGCTTCCGGTCTACGAAAATGACAAAGATAATATTGTGGGTGTCATCAATATCAAAGATTTCCTCTTTGTGGAAGATACCCGGAATTTTCAGGTCTCTTCCCTGATGTACAAACCTTATTTTACGTATGAGTATAAAAAGACGCTGGAACTTCTCATGGAAATGCGCGAAAAATCCGCCAGCCTCACCGTGGTCCTGGATGAATACGGGGCCGCTGTCGGCATGATTACCCTGGAGGATCTGCTGGAAGAACTGGTGGGAGAGATCCGGGATGAGTATGACGAGGATGAGAAAGACCTGATCCGGTCCGTCAGCGACCGGGAATATCTGATTGAAGGTTCCGTCAAGCTGGGGGATGTAAACGACGCCCTGGGATTAGATCTTGAATCCGAGGACTATGATTCCATCGGCGGCTACATCATCGGGCTGCTGGATCATCTGCCCGTTCCCGGGGAGGAAGTAAAAACCCGGGAGGGCCTGACTCTCCGGGTTGAACAGATGAAGAAAAACCGCATCGGCAAGGTGCGCCTGTCTATTTCCCGCACTTCTTCCCAGGAAGTTTCCGATCACAGATAGTTCAGACGAAAATGGGCCTCTCCTTCCCCGTCGATCTCCATGACCATGTAGCTGGGTTTTTTCCCTTCCTGGCGGGGGAAGGAGATGCTTCCCGGATTCAGCACCAGGACTTCTTCATCCGTGCCGTCCATAAGGGGACGGTGGGTATGGCCGTATATCACCACATTGCACCCGTGGGCCTTTGCGTCCTCCAGAAGATCCTGGGGGCCTACCGACACAAAATAATGGTGCCCGTGGGTAAGCATGATCCGGTATTTCCCAAACTCCACGATCTTCACAGGCGGCAGGCTGGAAAAATAGTCGCAGTTGCCCGCCACCATATAAACCGGGCAGCCCGCCAGCTGCTCCATATATTCTTCTCCTCCCTGGGAATCCCCCAGATGAAGCAGGGCGTCCACAGGCCCTTCCTTCTGTATGGCCTTTCGCACATTGCTGTTATGTCCGTGGGAGTCACTTATAATCAGGATCTTCATTCTTTTCCCAACTCCTTCTCCAGTCGTTTCCGCAAAGCCCGCAGCGCTTTGCCCCGGTGGCTGATCTCATTTTTCTGCTCCAGCGTCAGTTCGGCGCTGCTGCAGCCAAATTCCGGCAGATAAAAGATGGGATCATAGCCGAAGCCGTTTTCTCCCCGGCTCTCATACCCTATGATGCCTTCCATGGTTTCCCGGCAGACAAAGGACCGTCCGTCCGGCATGGCGCAGGCAATGGCGCAGACGAACCGGGCCGTGCGCTTTTCTTCAGGCACTCCTTCCATCCGGTCAAGGAGGGCTTTATTTTTTATATCATAGGAAGTATCTTCTCCCATGTAGCGGGCGGAGTAAATCCCCGGCTCCTTGTTCAGCCAGTCGATCTCCAGCCCCGAGTCGTCCGCCAGCGCAATTTCCCCCGTCAGCTCCATAACCGTTTTAGCCTTGATCATGGCGTTCTCCTCAAAGGTGGATCCATCCTCCACAATGTGGGCGTCAACCCCCGCTTCCTTCATGGACAGCACCTGTCTGCCCACATCCGCCAGGATCATCCGTATTTCCCGCATCTTGCCTTCATTTCCCGTAGCAAAAATAATTTTATCGCCCATTGCCGCTCTCTTCCCCTTTCCGCAGGCTGGTATATGCCTTCAGGCACACGTTGGTGCCGAATTTTTCCTCTGTAAACTCCCAGACTTCTCCGTAGAGGCTTAAATATCCTTCTTTGCCCTCCAGAGACACGGTCCGGGTGTACCGGTCTTTTTCCAGTTCCACCGCCACCGGCTTGTCCGCTCCCGGCGTAGTGATTTTTACCGCCACGGCAAACCGTTCTCCCCGGTTCAGTTCCACCGGCTCTTCCAGTTTTACCGTATAATAGCCGCTGTTTTTCTGCCAGCCGGACTGCACCCATTCCATCTTTTCAAAAGAGGTCTCGTCCGCAAAATCTCTCACCACATAAACCTCATAGGAGGTATAGGAATCCGTAGCGTAAAATCCCACCGCCTCCAGATTCTCCTCTTCTTCTGCCGTGTACACATTGGCAAAATAGCAGCTCTCCGTCTCATATCCCTGCTGTCCCTGCCAGCCGCACACATCCGTCTGATAAATCCTGTCATAATTGTCCGCCGGCTCAATCCCGGTATAGGCCACCCCGCCTCTGGCAATGTTGGCGTCCTGGTAGGATACATAAAAAATCCCGTCCTCCCCGAAATCTTCTCCCCAGCTGTTCTGGCAGATGTAAGCGCCGTCCTGATCCGGCTGTATTTTGAAATTTTCTTTTGGATACGTATCGTCCCATCCCAGGATCAGCACGTCGTGAATGGGCTTCTCTTCCTGGGGCACATAGTAGGCGGCCGTCTCCTCCCGGTAATAGTCCAGCGCCCGGGAGGTGGTTTTCCGGTCCAGGTACAGAGACGTCTGCACCGGGCCGTACCGGTAAATCATCTCTTTGATCTCCTGCCCGGACATCCCCTCCAGAAGCTGCATCTCCTGGACATGCACCCGGGCGTTTAAGCCCTCCGGAGAATAGCCGTCCCCGTACGGGTCCTCTTCCTCCAGCACCGGGCCGTACCAGCCGCTGAGATAGGCCATGGCCATCATGTAATCGCCGCCTTCATTCTGGGTAATCTCAAATCCGTTGTTCAGGGACATATGGTCCGCCGAAAAGATCAGATGCTCCTGGGGCATCAGCGCCGCTTCCAGGGCGGATGTTACCACCAGGGCCCAGCAGGTTCCCAGGCTCCCCTGGCTTTTTACGACCGGCGTTTTTCCTTCCTCCCTGGCGTCATACCGGGCGGGAAGCTCTTTAGGCAGCCAGGAACCGGCGGCCGGAAGGACCGGCTCCGTCTCCTCCGCCTGGAAAAAGCCCTCTCCCGCTGCCGGCAAAGCCGTTTCCTCCTGTCTTTCCGGCAAATATCCTTCCGTCTCTTCTGCCAGAACCGCGGAAGCCTGAAACCCTCCGGCAAACAGACAGGCGCCCAGCCATAAAGCGGCCGTTCTGTTTAATTTTCTGTTCTGTATCTTCAATCCTATCCTGTCCTTTTTGCTTCGCTTACCCCTTCCGTCTGCCCTTCGGACAGCCTTCACAATTCCCGTTTCTCCTGGCCGCTCCGCCTGGGAGGCCGGGGACCCTGAAACTGATAGTAGTAGGTCTTTAGCATTCCGTTATAAATCTTCCGGTTTTTATCCGCTTTTCTGCCGATGTATTTCTCCGCCTGCTCATAAGATGTGATCACATATTCCGACCAGGTGGCCAGCCTTCTGAACGCCTCCCCCATCTGACCGTAGAGCTCCGGAAGATCCTTTTTATCCTCAATTCTCTCTCCGTAGGGGGGATTGGTTATGATAAAGCCGTAGGGCTTCGGGTGGCTCAACTGCGCTACCGGCCTCTGCTGAAAATGAATTTTCTCTCCCACGCCGGCCCGGCGGGCGTTCTCCCGGGCAGCCTTTATCACCGCCCCGTCAATATCGTATCCCTGGATATCCGTCTCCACAGCCAGATCCGCCATCTCCCGGGCTTCTTCTCTCGCTCCCTCCCACAGCTTTGCCGGTATCAGGTTTTCCCACTGCTGGGCCTGAAAGCTCCGGTTCATTCCAGGCGCGATACGGCAGGCCATCATGGCTGCCTCAATGGGAATGGTGCCGCTTCCGCAGAAGGGATCTACCAGGATCCGGTTTTCCCGCCAGGGCGTCAGCATAATCAAAGCCGCCGCCAGCGTCTCTGTGATAGGGGCTTTGGCCGTCATCAGCCGGTATCCCCTCTTGTGGAGGGAAATTCCCGTGGTGTCAAGCCCTACCGTCACCTGATCTTTCATCAGAAAAACCCGCACTGGATAGGGCGCTCCCGTTTCTTCAAACCAGGAAATCCCGTATCTGTCCTTCAGCCGTTCCACCATGGCTTTCTTCATGATGGACTGAATATCGCTGGGGCTGAACAGCCTGCTCTTGACAGAGGCAGCCTTTGTCACCCAGAACTTTCCATCCCGGGGGATGTATTCCTCCCAGGGAAGCGCCCTGGTCTCCTCAAACAGCTGGTCAAACGTTTCCGCGTGAAACTCTCCCACCTTCAGCAGGATCCGGTCCGTGGTGCGCAGGAAAATATTTCCGTAGCAGACCGCCTCCATGTCTCCCAGGAACGTAACCCGGCCGTCCTCCACCCGGCTGATCTCATAGCCCAGATCCAGGATTTCTTTTTTCAGAACCGCCTCCAGCCCAAAATGGCAAGGGGCAATCAGTTCCAGCAGCTTCATGCTTCTTCCTCCAGCGCTATGGCGGCGATCTGTCCGCCCTCAAAGTCCCGGATGATAAATTTTCCGTCTTCCAGCACTGCGTAGCTGGGCACATTTCCTTCCTTTGGAATGGAGACAGAGCCGGGATTTAAAAGAATATAGCCCTCCCGTTTTTCCGCCTTTAAAACATGGGTATGGCCGTGCAGAAGGATATCTCCCTCTTTCATGGGCGGCAGATTGTTTTCATTGTAGATATGGCCATGGGTGGCGTAAATCACTTTTTTCTTCAGAGGCAGAATACAGTAATCCGCCATCACCGGAAACTGAAGCACCATCTGGTCCACTTCCGCCTCGCAGTTTCCCCGCACCGCATATATTTCATTTTTATATTCATTCAGCATGGCGATCACTTCCTTGGGGGCGTACTCCCTGGGAAGGTCGTTGCGGGGGCCGTGGTACAGGATATCGCCCAGCAGCAGCATCCTGTCCGCCCCTTCTTTTTTATATGTATCCAGCATCTTTCTGCAGTAATACGCAGACCCGTGTATATCCGACGCCACAAACAGTTTCATTTTCATCCTCCTCATCCAGCTAATACTACTATTTTATCGTAAAACAGCCGAAAAGCAATCCCCAATCTTTTTGAGGAGAAAAATTCCAGAGAAAGGGAATGCCGCAAAAAGATTTCATTGTTTTCCGTACATCCGGTGTTCACCTTGTCCTGTCGACATCTGTACACCTGGATGTACGGAAAACAAATATACTGCATTTATGGCAAAAAGGGTCACTTTCTCCCGGCTGTATGCCCGCCTTTTACCAGATACGGTCCCCGGTACGCATGGATCCCTCCCACCACCGTTTTCACCCGGTAGTTTCTGTCCGCCAGTTCTCTGGCTGCCGCCATGCTCAGGGATCCTCTCTCGCAGTAAAGGATCAGATCCCGGGAGGCATTGCGGGGAATGTGGGGCATCCCTTTCTGATAGGGAAGATTTACGGCTCCCCGGATATGCCCTGCCCGGTACTCATCCGGTGAGCGCAGATCTATCACAAGCCCCTGGCCGTTCTCCACACAGCGGTCCAGTTCCCCGGCGGAAATCACCTCAAACTTCATAAAAAACTCCTTTTTTCTATCTTATGATTTTCAGACCGTTCGAGCAACAAAAAAACTGCAGCAGAAGCGTTGCCTCATCTTCTGCCGCAGCCCTCTCAGAACATGTTATTCAAAATCCGAGTCCTCTTCATCGTACGCATTGCGGAAACCGCCGGATGTGGTCTTGTTTCCTGCCTTATTCGTACTTTTATTTCGGGTCTGGGAATTCTGCGCGTTGGTGCTTCTGTTTTTGGACTGCTGTTCCGCTCTGTCATGGCAGTTTTCGCCTGCGTAACTGTTCTGACTCTGATTTCTTGTATTCTTTGTCATATTTTTTGCCTCCTGAAATCAAATGATCGATTACGCTATCTATTATTTCAATTTTGACGAAAAATATGTATTGCATTTTTATGGAAATTATATTATAATCCTTTTTGTAAAAAGAATTTTCCCTTAAATAATTTTTTTTACAAACCCCTTATTAATTATTTATACTCCCCTCGGAACGGCTGACAGCTCCCCTGTCAGCCGTTTCACGTTGGCTTAAAATCAGGGTTTTACGGTGTTTTGTTCCCGGCAGTCCGGTGCGCACAGCACCATCTGCCTGGTAATGTCCGAGTACACCTGAAGTCCCGGCGTCTCATAAACGCCGATCACCTCTTCCGCCCCTTCTTCCTTCGGCATGAACTGCCGAACCAGATTGTCTTGCCGCATCAGATACTCTTCATGGTAGACTACGCCTTCCCGCTCCCTGAAAAGAGCTGCATAAAAGATCCCTGTTTCCACGATATCCTGAAAAAAATGGCTGCCATAGGAAAGTTCGGGCGCCACCCCTTTCTCCCTGTAGGACAATTCGCACATCACCGTCATATTGCACAGTTCTGTAAAATTGACCGGAACTCCCAGGGAAGGCGTGGTGGTTCCCCAGCGGCCGGGTCCGATCAGCATCGCCTGCTTTCCTTTCAAGAGTCCGTTCAGTATGCCTATTCTGCGAGCCACTGTATATTTTTCCCGGTCCGGAAGATTTAGATAGGGAAGCGTTTTTACCAGCACCACATACCGGATCGGAAGCCGTACATTTCCTCCCATAAAATTTCCCCTGGAACAGAAGAGGCACTGGTCCGGGTCTACCGTCTCCGGAAGAGCCACCGTTTTCCCCAATCCTCTGGTCTGAAGAGGCCGGCATTGAAGCAGGTTAAACTTAAAGCTCCCATCCCTCTGAAAATTCGCCGTAAATTCAATATCCACCGGATACCGATATTTTTCGCTGAGCACAGACATGGCTTTTTGCATCACCTCCGGAAAGCGGGTGCCGGAGAGCATTCTGCGGAAATTCAATACAAAAGGCGCCTTTGAATCATCCCGTCCCATCTCCCGCAGTCGTCTGGCTGTCTCCGGGTCCTTTTCTCCGAAAAGCCGCAGATCTGTTTTCATATCCAGCTTTACGGCATCCTCCAGATCAATGGTTTCCAGACAGTTCCTGGACAGATTCAGCACATCTGCCTTATGCTGGGAATACCGGATCTCCTCTTCACTGCTCATGAGCGGTCTGCGCATGGGATCGTCCAGAGTGACAATTTTCACATAATCTCCTATCACCCTGTCCACAGCCCGGGTGCCCAGTCCGAATACCAGGCGCAGCATACCGGCATCCATATCGATCCCCGGCTCATACACATACAGATTGGAGGAATTTCCCACTCCTGCCGTGTGGGGAAAAAAGTAGTCGCCATAGTAATCGCCGGATACCCTCTGAATTAAAATCGCCATCTGCTCATCCTTCCAGGCAAGCCCCCGGTTTTGCCTGTAATGCAGGGCATCCATATTCATGGTGCTGGCGTACACCCGCCGCACCGCGTTCTCAAAATTTTCCAGTCTGTCTTCCGGCGTTCCCTGGTTTGGACAGAATACACTTTCATATTTTCCCGCAAAGGCATTTCCAAAACTGTCCTCCTGAAGAGAGGAAGACCGCACGATGATAGGAGACTGTCCAAAGTATTCCAGCATATGAATAAACTGTTTTTCAATAGATTCATGAAACTTCCCCCGGCTCAGTTTTTCCCGCAGTTCCTCCGCGCAGGCAAAATAGCCTTCTTTTGTTTTCTGCTTCATCCGCAGCTCCCACAGCCCGTTCTGCACAATATAGGTATAAAACACGTCCGAACCCAGATAATAGGAATCATGGGCCTCCAGAAGCGGCTGAAAATACTCTCTGTTTTCCTGCCCCCTGGTCAATATCCGCCTGGCCAGAAGCATACCTGCGCTCTTGCCTCCGATATACCCGGAGCCAATCTCCCTGGACGCAATCTTCAGCAGATCCTCCAGGCGAAAACACTGCAGGCACATAGAAAACATACGGGAATCGCTTCCGATCAGCAGCGCAGCCAAAAGGCGCTTTGCCTCCTCTTTTTCCTGGGTATCTCCCCCGGCCAGTGTCTCTCTGGCACGACTGACCGTCATATTCCAGTAATCCATTCTCTCGCTTCCAAAAACCATATTGGAGAGCAGCTCCGCCGTTTCAGCACTGGAAGTAATGGAAACGCAGCCTGTCTCCGTTATTTTATGGGGCAGAAACATGGTAGGGGAGTATCTCTGCCAGACCTTCAGGGGATGAATGTAATACTCTTCCTCCACCTCATACAGATCCAGCAGGATCTGGGTAGTCTCCCGGATTCTGGCTATGGTATCATACGTATGCACGTTTCTGCGCAGAGCAAAGTAAGCTATGGTATCCAGTGTAAACAGAAACGGGCAGGTTACGGTAAAAAAGTTTCCGATCATTAGATCCGAATACCAGAATTTCAGTAAATCTGTCAGACAGTCAAACACATAAAAGGCTTTTACGCCCTCTTCCCTAATTATGGTATGAATCCGGGTGGCAAAATCTTCAAATCCTCCTTCCGGAGACACCTCATAAACTCTGATGTCCTCTGTCTCTTCTATCACTGGTTCGTGAAGTCCAAACCGGATATAAATCAGGTTTCTATTATCTTTCCGGGCCTGTTTTACATAAGGCTCCACCACATAGCGATAATTTTCTATGGTATCTACCTGCCATACCACATTATCTCCCAGCCGAAACTGATCAATGGCCTGATCCAGCCCCGCAATGCCGCTTCCGACCCGTCTGTTTCCCTCACTCATAGCAAACACCTCCTGTATGCTGTCCTGCTGCCGTCATATTTTTCCCTGAAATACAAAAAGATGCCTGCCCAAGCAGACATCTTCGTCTTTCTAAATTATAGCGCATATCAGCAAAAATGCAAATCCTATTTTGGTTTCTCTTTACATTTTCCCAAAACTGTGCAATAATTTCCCTTGATTGGCGTATAAATATGCGCTGTCACACAAACTAAACTATAGAAAGCAGGTGATTGTATGAGTAAAGTAATCATTCCGGAGGGGTATCGGCCCATTCTGAACATGTACGACACTCAGAAAGCCATCGGAACTGTGAAACGGCTTTTTGCCGACACGCTGTCCGCCACTCTGGGACTTCGGCGGGTTTCCGCTCCCCTGTTCCTGGAGGCGTCCACAGGTCTGAATGACGACTTAAACGGTGTGGAGCGCAAAGTTACGTTTGATTTAAAAGATACCGGCACGGAGGCCCAGGTGGTGCAGTCTCTGGCAAAATGGAAACGGCAGGCGCTGAAAGACTACGACTTCCATGTGGGAAAAGGACTGTACTGCGATATGAACGCCATCCGGCGTGACGAGGAGCTGGACAACCTCCACTCCGTCTATGTGGACCAGTGGGACTGGGAAAAAGTCATCCGGCCCGAGGACCGGAACCTGGATTATCTGAAATCGACAGTGCGGGCCATCGTCTCCGCCGTATGCGCTACCGAGATGAATCTGCACGCCATGTTCTCCCAGCTGTTCGGCCTTCCTCTTCATACTCCTGAGGTTACCTTTATTACCAGCCAGGAGCTGGAGGATCTCTATCCGGATAAAACCGCAAAAGAACGGGAAAATCTTTTCGTAAAGGAGCACGGCACCACCTTCCTGATGCAGATCGGACGGAAGCTGCGCAGCGGCAAGCCCCATGACGGAAGGGCGCCGGACTATGACGACTGGGATTTGAACGGAGATATCCTTTTCTGGAATCATACTTTAAACTGCAGCTATGAGCTCAGCAGCATGGGGATCCGAGTGAGTCCCGAAAGCCTGGACCGGCAGCTTACCGAGGCAGGGTGCAACGACCGCCGGAATCTTCCTTTCCATAAGGCTCTGCTGGCGGGAGAACTGCCCTACACCATCGGCGGCGGCATCGGCCAGAGCCGTCTTTGCATGCTTCTTCTGGGCAGCGCCCATATCGGAGAGGTGCAGTGCAGCGTCTGGGATCAGGATACCCGGGAGAAATGTGCCAGAGCGGGAATTCCTCTGCTGTAAAAAACGCTCCAAAAGGAAATGTACGCTTCCTGTAAGTTTCCCTTACAGTTATGTTAGAAGAGGGGCTGTCGCATCAATGATTAGAAAATCATAGATGCGGCAGCATCTTTT
>DSTFC04002__coassemble_645_pt1 | contig 47329 bp, 46 predicted proteins | sample DSTFC04002__metabat2_high_PE_043 | metagenome-assembled genome bin DSTFC04002 | reverse complement strand
TTCTTCGGATTGAGGACAATCTGGGCATTCACGGAGTCTATGAAAACCCGTTTTCCTGTTAAGACAGAAAAAACATAAAAATAACGGTTGAAATATCCGGAACCCTGTGCTAAACTAAGACAGTGTGACATAGGAGGTGCGGTGTTTTGAGAATATTGCTGACAATTATTTTTATTTTAATCTGTATAGCATTGACTGTAGTTGTTTTGGCTCAGGAAGGAAAGGACGCAGGACTGGGTGCCATCGGCGGATTGGGCGATACCTACTGGGGAAAGAATAAGGCCCGTTCCATGGAGGGAAACCTGATTAAGTTTACCAAGCTTCTGGCGATCGGGTTCATCGTGTTCGCGGTTATCCTGAATTTGAACTTCTAAGATTGAATCAACGGAAGGCACTCTTACGGTTAGTGAGGGTGCCTGTTTTTTTATCAGAGGATTTTATGACCAACGAAGAACTGGAATTAAAGGAAAAACGGAAAAAAGTAATCTATGATCTGATGTGCGATCAGACCTATACGCCCATGAAGGAAAAGGAACTGGCCATGCTGCTGCAGGTGAGCCGGGAGGATAAGCCGGTTTTCAGAGCCATGCTTAAAGAGCTGCTGACGGAGGGAAAGATTGAGGTCAGCAGCCGGGGCAAGTACCGCAGAGCCGGTTCCAGGGCCCTGACAGGCATCTTTCTGGCTCATCCCAGAGGGTTTGGTTTCGTGCAGATTGAGGGCCGGCAGGAGGACGTGTTTATTCCGGAGAAGGAGTCCCACGGGGCGTTCCACCTGGATACGGTGCAGATTACTCTCTTGCCCGAACAGACCGGAAAACGTACGGAAGGCACGGTGATCCGGGTTCTGGACAGAGGCATCCGTCAGGTGGTGGGAACCTACCGGCGAAACAGAAATTACGGATTTGTCATTCCGGACAACCAGCGGTTTCTGGCAGATCTTTTTATCCCCAAGGAATGCGCCGCGGGGGCCGGGGACGGCTGCAAGGTTGTGACGGAGATTACGGATTACGGAACCGGGGGAAAGAACCCGGAGGGAAAAATTCTGACGGTGATCGGCGGGAGGGATGAACCGGGAACGGATATCCTGTCGGTGATGTACAGCTTCGGCCTTCCCGGGGATTTTCCCCCTGAAATTCAGCGGGAGGCGGAGAAGATTCCGGACAGAGCAGAAGAGAGGGAGCGTGAGGGCCGGCTGGATCTGAGAGACCTGCCGATGGTCACCATTGACGGAGAGGACTCCCGGGACCTGGATGACGCCGTGTCTCTTTCCTTTGACGGAAGGGTGTACCGCCTGGGCGTGCACATCGCGGATGTGTCCCATTATGTGAGAGAGGGAAGCGGGCTGGACCGGGAAGCCTTAAAGCGGGGAACCAGCGTGTATTTCCCGGACCGGGTGATTCCCATGCTGCCTCCAAAGCTTTCCAACGGCATCTGCTCCCTGAACCAGGGGGAGGACAGGCTGGCCCTAAGCTGCCTGATGGAACTGGATCGGGAAGGGAATCTGCTCTCCCACAGAGTGGAGGAAACCGTGGTCAATGTGGACCGCCGGATGACCTACAAAGAGGTGGCCGGTATACTGGAAGAGCAGGATCCGGCTCTTATGGAACAATATGAGCCCTTTGTCCCCATGTTCCGCCGGATGGAGGAACTGTCCCGGCTGCTGCAGAAACAACGGAAAAAACGGGGAGCCATTGATTTTGATTTCCCGGAGGCGAAGATTTTGCTGAATGAAAAGGGGGAGCCGGCGGATATTCTTCCCAGAGAGCGAAACGCGGCCACCCGGCTGATTGAGGATTTTATGCTGCTGGCCAATGAGACGGTGGCGGAGGATTTTTACTGGCGGGAGGTTCCCTTCCTGTACCGAAGCCATGAGGCGCCGGATCCCGAGAAGATCCGGAGTCTGGCCGCCTTAATCAGCAGCTTCGGCTACGGGATCAAAACCCCCAGAGATACCGTGTACCCCAAAGAAATCCAGAAGCTTCTGGAAAGAGCCGCCGGCCGGCCGGAGGATCCCATGATAGCCAGGCTGGCGCTGCGGTCCATGAAGCAGGCCCGCTATACAAGGGAATGCGCGGGCCATTTCGGTCTGGCTGCCCGGTATTACTGTCATTTTACGTCTCCTATCCGCAGATATCCGGATCTGCAGATCCATCGGATTATCAAGGAGGTGCTCCATAACCGGATGACACAGGAGCGGCGGGAGCACTACGAGGAGCTGCTGCCCGGCGTGGCGGAGCAGACCAGCAGAACGGAACGGACGGCGGAAGAGGCGGAACGGGACGTGGATAAGATGAAGAAGGCCCAGTACATGAGGAAGAAAATCGGGGAGATCTGCCGGGGCAGAATTTCCGGTATTACCAATTACGGGCTGTATGTGGAGCTTCCCAATACTATTGAGGGGATGGTCCATGTTTCCAATATGGAGGACGATCACTACTGTTACCGGGAGGAAACCGGGGATATGGCGGGAGTCCGCACCGGGAAAGTATTCAGAATGGGCGATCCCGTGACAGTCCGGGTGCTGGACGCGGATCCGGAGAGCCGTACCATTGATTTTATTTTGGCGCAGGAGGATGAGGAAGATGGGCAAAGAGGCGGTAAAGCTGATCGCGAACAATAAAAAGGCGTACCATGATTATTTTATAGAGGATACCTATGAGGCGGGCATCGCGCTGGCGGGCACGGAGGTAAAATCCCTGCGCATGGGAAAGTGCAGCATAAAAGAGTCTTTTATCCGGATTGAAAAGGGGGAGATGCTGATTTACGGTATGCACATCAGCCCCTATGAGAAAGGAAATATCTTCAACAAGGATCCCCTCAGAACCAGGAAGCTTTTGCTGCACCGGTACGAGATTCATAAAATCGGGGGAAAAATCCGGGAGAAGGGGTATACCCTGGTGCCTCTGCGGGTATATTTTAAGGGAAGCCTGGCCAAGGTGGAAGTGGGGCTTGCCAGAGGAAAGAAGCTGTATGACAAGCGGCAGGATATTGCCAAAAAGGATATGCGCAGAGAGGCGGAGAAAGAGTTTAAGGTAAGAAATCTGGGCTGAGGGGGAAATAGGATTGACAAACCCGGCAGGAATGGATTATAGTGTTAGGGAGTGTAAGAAGTCTTTGGCGGTCTTTGCACCTTGCATGAGGGGTAGTAAAGGTTTCGACGGGGGCTTTGAAGCTGGAGAAGCTATCCGCAGGCGATGCGTCAAATCGCGAACCTAAATATAAACGCTGAAGATAATTTAGCAATCGCTGCCTAATGGCAGCTGTCTGACTTAGAGCACCTGCACTTTAAGATTCAGGCATCGACTATGCAGGAAACGACGTATGCAAAGCTTTGCGCATATGGGCGTATCATGAAGCTACCGAAAGCAGTCAGGTGTCAGTTCCCGGCTGCCGGAGGGAATCTTAAATAACTGACTATGATAGTAGAAGGACAGGGGATAGGCTTTCGGACACGGGTTCGATTCCCGTCTACTCCATTAAAGCAATACCTGAAAGGGAAAACGGGAAATGGAAAGAGGGTATCTCACAAAGCCGTCAGATGGCTTTCTGGGACACCCTTTTTGTGCAGATAGATAAGGTGACGATATGGCAGAACAGGACAGAGACGATTTTTTCGCGAAGACAAAGCAGTTTGAAGAGCTGATGATGATGTATGAGTGCGCCATCAAGGAGGTGCAGACGAAGCTGGAGATTCTGGACCGGGAATTTTCCGTCCGCTACAGGCGCAATCCCATCTCCAGCATCGAGAGCCGGATTAAAAGCCCCATGAGCATTTACCGGAAGCTGCACAGGGACGGGCTGACGGTCAGCGTAAAAAACATTTCCAGAAATCTGAATGATGTGGCCGGCATCCGGATCATCTGCAATTTCATTGACGATATTTACGATATTGTCAGGATGGTGGCCAAGCAGGACGACCTGCGGGTGATCGAGACGAAGGATTATATCCGCACTCCCAAGGATAACGGGTACAGAAGCTATCATATGATTGTGGAAGTGCCGGTGTTTTTCTCCCGCAGCAAGCAGATCATGAAGGTGGAGATCCAGATCCGGACCATCGCCATGAACTTCTGGGCCAGCCTGGAGCATCAGATCCGCTACAAGAAAAATATTGAGAATATGGAAGGGATCGAGGAAATCAGCCGGGAACTGTATGAGGCGGCGGAGATTATCGCCCAGACGGACCGGAAGATGCAGAACATAAAGAATAAAATTGATCAGTTTCAGGATATTGCACAGGATGACAGAAAGGAGAAGGCGGAATGGATGCGTTGAAGATACTGGTAGTGGATGACGAGAGCAGGATGCGCAAGCTGGTAAGAGATTTCCTGGTAAAAAAGGATTTTGAGGTGCTGGAAGCGGGAGACGGGGCGGAAGCCATCGACGTTTTTTTTGACACGAAGGATATTGCCCTGGTGATCCTGGATGTGATGATGCCCAAGATGGACGGCTGGCAGGTGTGCAGGGAGATACGGAAATACTCCAAAGTGCCGATTATCATGCTGACGGCCAAGAGTGACGAGCGGGATGAACTGCTGGGATTTGAACTGGGGGTGGATGAATATATTTCCAAGCCCTTCAGTCCCAAGATTCTGGTAGCCAGAGTGGAGGCCATCTTGCGCAGGACCAACGCCATAAATCCGGAGGAGGTGCTGCGGGCGGGAGCCATTGAGATCAATAAGGCCGCCCATCAGGTGCTCATTGACGGAAAACCTGTGGAGTTAAGCTATAAGGAATTTGAACTGCTCACATATTTTGTGGAGAACCAGGGCATTGCCCTCTCCCGGGAAAAGATTCTCAACAGCGTCTGGAACTACGATTATTTCGGAGACGCCAGAACCATTGACACCCATGTGAAGAAGCTGCGCAGCAAGCTGGGTGAGCGGGGAGATTATATTAAAACCATCTGGGGGATGGGATATAAATTTGAGGTGAGCGAATGAGACGTTCCATTGCCAAGGAGATGGCGGGAATTTTTATCGGCCTGATGGCCCTGGTGCTGGCGGCGAATCTGGTGGTCAACAACATATTTATGGAAAAATATTATGTGGCGAGACTGCAGAGAACCCTGACGAAAGCCTATGAGGGAATGGACAGCCACATCACGGATACGTTGATTGACATGGCCTACTTCAAGTCGGATTTTTCGGATCTGTGCAAAACCAACAATATTTCCATGGTGGTGGTGGACCAGAGCTACCAGGCGAAGCTGGTGACGGGAAGCACGGACGGCAGCGTGGATGACGGGATTTCCGTCATGCAGGGCCGCCTGTTCGGCTATACCATGGGGATTGACGATGACGCCCAGGTGCTGCTGACTACGGACCGCTATACCATCCAGAAAAAGGCGGACCAGCGGATGGAGATGGACTACCTGGAGATCTGGGGAACGCTGACCTGCGGCTACTATTTTATGATGCGGATTCCCATGGACAGTATCCGGATGAATGTGGGAATTTCCAGCGAATTTATCATGTACGTCAGCATACTGATTGTGCTGGTCAGCTTTGTGCTGATCTGGTGGCTCTCCAAAAAGATTGCCAGACCCATCCGGGAGCTGACGGACCTGTCCGGCCGCATGGCCAGCCTGGACTTTGACGCCAAGTATACCAGCGGCGGGAAAAATGAGATCGGGCAGCTGGGAGAACACTTTAACCGGATGTCCGAGACCCTGGAGAGAACCATTTCCCAGCTGAAATCCGCCAACAACCAGCTGCAGCGGGACATTGAGAAAAAGACGAAGATTGATGAGATGCGCAAGGAATTTCTCTCCAACGTATCCCATGAGCTGAAGACCCCCCTGGCTCTGATACAGGGCTACGCGGAGGGCCTGAAGGAGTGCATCAACGACGACGCGGAGAGCCGGGATTTTTACTGCGACGTGATTATGGACGAAGCGGGCAAGATGAATGAGCTGGTGAAAGAGCTGCTGAATCTGAATGAACTGGAGTTTGGCAGCGATCAGGTGGAAATGGAGCGCTTTGACCTGGTGCAGCTGATACGGGGCAAGATTCAGTCCCTTCAGATCCTGGCGGACCAGAAGGAAGCGGATCTTGTTTACAGAGGAGAGAACAGCATCCATGTGTGGGGAGATGAGTTCAAGGTGGAGGAAGTGCTGACCAATTACCTGAGCAACGCCCTGAACCATCTGGACGGAGAAAGAAAAATTGAGATCCGGACCCAGATACGGGATAATACGGTGCGTACCTGCGTGTTTAATACAGGGCAGCCCATTCCGGAAGAGGATCTGGACCGGATCTGGATCAAATTTTACAAGGTGGATAAAGCCAGAACCCGGGAATACGGCGGAAGCGGCGTGGGACTGTCCATTGTAAAAGCCATTATGGATTCCTTCCACCAGAAATACGGAGTCCGGAATCGGGAGGACGGTGTGGAATTCTGGTTTGAGCTGGAGTACGCGGACGGCAGCCAGAACCGACTGCAGACCGCCGGGAATGCCGGAATGAAAGAGGAGAAGGAACAGGAAAGGGATCAGACGGTATGAACAGAGTGGCGGTTGTGGGAGGCGGAGCCTCCGGAATGTTTGCGGCAGCGGCGGCAGCCAGAAGCGGCTGTCAGGTGGATCTGTTTGAAAAAAATGAAAAGCTGGGCAAGAAACTCTATATAACGGGCAAGGGACGCTGCAATCTGACCAATGACTGCGAGATGGAAGAACTGCTGGAAGCGGTGTGCAGCAACCGGAAATTTCTCTACAGCGCCTTTTACGGCTTTACAAACCGGGACGCGATCCGTTTTTTTGAGGAGGCGGGGATGCCGGTAAAGACAGAGCGGGGAAACCGGGTGTTTCCCGTATCCGATCATGCCTCCGACGTAATCGGGGCTTTGGCCGGGGAGATGAAAAAAAGCGGCGTGAAGGTGCATCTGAACCGGGAAGTAGAGGGACTGCTCCTTGCGGGAGGAAAAGAGGGGGAACTGCCCGGGGCGGCGGGGCTGCGTCTTAAGGACGGCACCTCTTTCTTCGCCGACCGGGTGATTGTGGCCACCGGGGGCCTCTCCTATCCGTCCACAGGTTCTACGGGGGACGGCTACCGGTTCGCCAGGGAAGCGGGCCATTCGGTGACAGAGCTGTCCCCGTCCCTGGTTCCCCTGACGGTGCAGGAGGAGGACGCGGCCGCCATGCAGGGGCTCTCCCTGAAAAACGTGGAGGTGACGGTGAGCCGGGGGAAAAAGCAGCTGTTCCGGGATTTCGGGGAGATGATGTTTACCCATTTCGGGGTGACGGGCCCTCTGATCTTAAGCGCCAGCAGCAGGATCCAGAAGGAACTGAAAAAAGGCCCCCTGGATATGAAGATCGACCTGAAGCCGGCCCTGGAGAGGGAACGGCTGGACGGAAGGATCCTGCGGGATTTTGAGGAAAATAAAAACCGGCAGTTTAAAAACGCCCTGGGAGCGCTGCTTCCCGCTAAAATGATACCGGTTATTATCCGGCGAAGCGGCATCGATCCCCAGAAGGCGGTCCATGATATATCCAGGCAGGAGAGGCAGAAGCTGACGGATGCGATCAAATCTTTTGGCCTTACCATTACCGGCCTGCGGGGATACAGGGAGGCGGTGATTACCAGGGGAGGGATTTCAGTAAAAGAGGTGAATCCTTCCACCATGGAATCCAGACTGGTCAGGGGCCTTTATTTTGCGGGCGAGGTGCTGGATGTGGATGCGGTGACAGGAGGCTTTAATCTGCAGATTGCCTGGTCCACCGGCTATGCAGCGGGCTGCGCCGCGGCAAAATCAGAGAATGAGGAATGAGGGAGGATGAAACGTGAGTTTTAACATTGCGATTGACGGACCTGCGGGAGCGGGAAAAAGCACGATTGCGAAACTGGCGGCAAAGGAGCTGGGCTTTATTTACGTGGATACCGGCGCCATGTACCGCACCATAGCGCTGGGACTGCTGCGGAAGCATACGGACTGCGAAGATGAAGGGCAGCTGGGACAGGCTCTGGAGGAGATTCAGGTGGAGATGGCCTATGAGGCGGGCGCGCAGCAGATGCTGCTAAACGGAGAGAATGTAACGGGGCTGATCCGGACGGAGGAAGTAAGCAGGATGGCCAGCATTTCTTCCGCCAAACCGGCGGTACGGGAAAAGCTTCTGCTGATGCAGCGCTCCCTGGCGGCCAGCCGGGACGTGATCATGGACGGCAGAGACATCGGGACCAGAATTTTGCCCCAGGCGCAGCTTAAAATTTATCTGACGGCCAGCACCAGGGCCCGGGCCGAGAGAAGGTACCTGGAGCTGCGGCAGAAGGGAGAAGCCTGCAGTCTGGAGGAGATCGAAAAAGATATGAAAGAACGGGACTACCGGGATATGCACCGGGAGACGGCGCCTTTAAAACAGGCCCGGGACGCGGTTCTGGTGGATACCTCCCACATGACCATACAGGAAGTGGTGGAGCGCATTGTAGCCCTGGCCCGGGAACGGCAGTAAAAGCGGGGGGAGAAAACGGATGGAAGTTGTTGTAGCAAAGACGGCGGGGTTCTGCTTTGGCGTGCGCCGGGCGGTGGATCTGGTTTATGAGCAGGTGGAAAAGGGACAAAAGCCTATTTACACCTACGGCCCGATTATCCACAATGAAGAGGTGGTGCGGGACCTGGAAGAAAAGGGAGCCGGCATTATCTGGAAGGAGGAGGAGCTGGAACAGATCCGGGAGGGGACGGTGATTATCCGCTCCCACGGCGTGCCGGAGCGGATCTGCCGGAAGATTCAGGAGCAGGGGCTCTGTCTGGTGGACGCCACCTGTCCCTTCGTCAAAAAAATCCACAATATTGTGAAAAAGAAAAGCGGGGAGGGCTTTCAGATTGTGATTATCGGCAGCGCCGCCCACCCGGAAGTGGAGGGGATCCGAGGGTGGTCCAGCTCGCCGGTGACGGTGATTGAGACAGAGGAGGAGGCAAAAAATTTCCGCCCGCAGAAGGGAAAACCTCTGTGCATCGTCAGCCAGACGACATTTAATTACAAGAAATTTGATAAATTGGTTGAAATTATTTCTGAAATGCGATATGATAATCCTGATATTTTGAATACGATATGTAATGCAACGGAAGAACGGCAGACAGAGGCCAGGGAAATTGCCCGGAAGGCCGACGCCATGATTGTGATTGGCGGGAAACACAGTTCAAACACGCAGAAGTTATTTGAAATATGCAGACAAGAATGTGAAAATACTTACTATATACAGACACTCGGTGATTTGGATTTACGGCTATTGCCATCCAGGGGTTGCGTAGGTATTACAGCAGGGGCATCGACCCCAAATAATTTGATTGAGGAGGTTTCAAAACAATGTCAGAATTAAGTTTTGAACAAATGCTGGAAGAATCATTCAAAACAATTCATAATGGAGAGGTAGTAGAAGGCACGGTCATCGATGTCAAGGAAGATGAAATTGTCCTGAATATTGGCTGCAAGGCTGACGGTATTATTACCAGAAGCGAATACACCAATGATTCCAATGCGGATCTTCGCGAACTGGTTCATGTGAATGACACCATGGAGGCGAAGGTGCTGAAGGTAAACGACGGCGAGGGACAGATTGTCCTTACCTATAAGAGACTGGCTGCGGAAAAAGGCAACAAGAGACTGGAGGAGGCTTTCAACAACCAGGAAGTTCTGAAAGCGCCGGTTGTACAGGTGCTGACTGGCGGCCTGAGCGTTATGGTGGACGAGGCCAGAGTGTTTATTCCGGCCAGCCTGGTTTCCGATACGTATGAAAAGAACCTGGAGAAGTACGCAGGTCAGGAGATTGAGTTTGTGATCACCGAGTTCAATCCCAGAAGAAGAAGAATTATCGGCGACCGCAAACAGCTTCTGGTTGCCAGAAAAGCTGAGATGCAGAAGGCTCTGTTTGAGAGAATTCATGCCGGCGACGTGGTTGAGGGCGTTGTAAAGAATGTAACCGATTTCGGTGCTTTCATTGACCTGGGCGGAGCAGACGGACTGCTTCACATCTCCGAGATGTCCTGGGGACATGTGGAGAACCCCAAGAAGGTGTTTAAGGTTGGGGAGAAGCTGACTGTACTGATCAAGGATATCAACGGGGAGAAGATCGCTCTGAGCCTGAAATTCCCGGATCAGAACCCCTGGCTGAACGCGGCTGAGAAATTCGCGTCAGGCAATATTGTGACAGGAAAGGTTGCCAGAATGACTGACTTTGGCGCTTTTGTGGAACTGGAGCCCGGCGTGGACGCTCTGCTTCACGTGTCACAGATTTCCCACGAGCATGTGGACAAACCCTCTGATGTGCTGAAAGTGGGACAGGAGATCACTGCCAAGGTGGTTGACTTTAACGAGGCTGACAGAAAGATCAGCCTGAGCATGAAGGCGCTGGAGAACGCGGCTGCGCAGGAACCGGCGGCTGAGGAGGAAGCTCCCCAGGAGACGGAGGAGTAATTCCGGGCAGTTTTCCCTTTGAGGATAAGCTGTACAGTTAAAAAGAAATAGTAAAACATACAGGGACAGATTTCGCGGGGATCTGTCCCTGTTTTGGGCAGTAATGCAGCAATAAGGAGGAGGTATATGAAACTTCAGATCGCGCTGGATGATGTGACGCTGGAACAGGCCCTGGCACTGCTGGAGCAGGTAGGGGATGACGTGGACATTGTGGAGGTGGGAACGCCTTTTATGATGGAGTACGGCATGGAGCCGGTGCGCAGAATAAAGGAGCGGTTTCCCTGCCTGGAGGTGCTCTGTGACACCAAGATTATGGATGCGGGGGCCTATGAGGCCCGCCTGGCTTTTGAGGTCGGCGCGGATTATGTGACGGTGCTGGGGGTGACAGATGATCGGACCATTCAGGAGGTGGCTGCGGAGGCGGCCAGAAATTCCGGGAAAGTGATGGCGGACATGATCTGCGTGCCAGATCTTCCGGAACGGATCGCCCGGCTGGAGGAACTGGGAGTGGACGTGATTGCCGTGCACACCGGTGTGGATCAGCAGGCGGCAGGCAGAACGCCTTTAGATGATCTGCGGGAAATGAGAGCTCATGTGAAGCATACGGCTATCGCGGTGGCGGGAGGCATCCGGCTGGAAACCCTGGATCAGTATCTTTTGTACCGGCCGGAAATTCTGATTGTGGGGGGCGGCATCGCCCATGCCAAAGACCCTGCCCAGGCGGCGAAAGAACTGGCAGAGAGAATACACGAGGCAGGATAAAAAGGAGGATTTGCCATGAGCGTTCTGGCGCATACAAGGGATATTATACGGGAACTGGGAAAGAATACCGGCTATCTGCAGGAGGAGCAGATGCAGCGGCTGATTGCCGCTGTCCTGGAGGCAAAGCATATTTTTACGGCCGGAGCGGGAAGGAGCGGACTTGCCATGCGGGCTTTTTCCATGCGGCTGATGCACCTGGGATTCCAGGTAAACTGCGTGGGGGATATCTGCAGCACCCACTCCGCGCCGGGGGATCTGCTGCTCATCGGTTCCGGCTCCGGAGAGACGGAGAGCCTGGCGGCTCTTGCCAGAAAAGCAAAGAAAAACGGGGTGAAGATTGCCCTGGTTACAACGGACGAGGGCTCTACCATTGCCGGGATGGCGGATGTGGTGGTGGTCATGCCCGGAGTTTCCCCGAAATGGAAGGGAGAGGGCAACGGCTTTACTTCCATTCAGCCCATGGCCTCTGCGTTTGAACAGATGTGCTTTTTAATGTATGACGGCATTGTGCTGGAACTGATGGAAAAGCTGAGGGAGACATCGGAAACCATGTTTACCCGCCATGCGGATTTAGAGTAAAAAAAGTATCCCGAAAGTCATAATATGACCGGAGGGATACTTTTTTTACAGAAAACTTTTCAGCAGAACCGCCAGATACTGCCTTAACTGCTTCTGATCCTGAAGAAATTCATCGGTGAGAGGAAACCAGCTCTGTCTGTCTTTGCGGTTTTCCCGAAGCCCGGGGGAAAACAGCTCCTCTGGCTGGGGAAGAAAGGGGCCGGTTCTGGTGATATAGCAGTTTTCGGGCGTACAGGGCTGCCGGAATTTTTTATCCACGTAGACGGCCACGCTTTTGTGCAGGGCCTGGTTTTCCTCCGGCAAATAGTAATAGTTTTTCCAGTCGGGAAAGTAGTACCGCAGAGGATCTTCCCGCACCGGGATCAGCCATTTCCCTGTATTCTGATTCAGAGAGAACACTCCGCTTTCCGTCATGCGGGTCAGGGGAACGGGAACGGCCGGATCCAAAAAAAAGCGCAGCAGCAGCCTGCGGGAACCGTCGCGAAGACAGATCAGTTCGGTCTGGATGGGCGGTTCTTCAGAGGAAGCATCCGCCAAAAAGGTTTTCAGAAATTCTGTATAGCCGTACAGGGACAGAAGCTGGAGCATGCCGGTGACATCCTCCCTGTTGTGAAGCAGCAGGGCGGCAAGCAGATCCTGTTCGCCGGTGCGGACAAACTGCCGGTACAGAGGGATCAGCTGTCCGCCGTCATACATGTCCTCCCGGCAGTTTCCCAGGAATGTCTCCAGGGATTTCTGATTCATACGCTCCAGGCCCAGAAGCTTTTTCAGGGGCCGGAAATCCCGGTACAGATCCAGGCTTTCCGGAACCGACAGCGGGGATGGAAGGCCGTGCCGGCGATATTTTTCCTCCAGGTAGGGAAGGTCAAAGCGCCTGCCGTTAAAATGGACCAGGACGCTGCCGGCAGTCAGGCGTTCGCTGAAAGACTCCAGCAGTATTTTCTCCTCCCCGGGACTTTCTGCCAGCCATTGGAGAATGGCCCAGCGCTCCGGATTCTGGCTGCTTTCAGGAAAAGCCGCGCCGATAAGGTAAAGGCTGGAGGTTTCCGGCTTAAAGCCGGTGGTTTCAATATCAAAAAAAATACATCTGTCCGGTTCCAGGCCTCTGCGCTGCAGGATCTGACCGGACCCGGGCAGAGTTCTGGAAAAAGTCCGGGTAATCATCTTTTGTATCCTCCCATCTGTCAGTAGCTTCTATCAGTGTATCATATTTTCTTTCAGGAAGGACAATTTTTTCTGTTTTAAATTGAAAAAGAGGAGCCGATCTGCTATGATATTCTGATGGGGTGAGTCGTATGCGCAAGATGGTGAGAGAGAGAATGATCTGCGGACTGCTGATACTGGCAGTTCTGTCTTTTTGCGTCTGCTGCCTGCAGATCGAGCTGGATTCTCTTCCCAGTGCCGCCGGCAGCGGAAGACTTATTCCCCGGTATATTTCAGCGATCTCATTTTCGCAGTACCAGCAGGTTAATTCTGAGGAAGCCTCCGGTCTGAGAAATGTCTCGCGGATTCTGGAAGAGGGGAACCATCTTCCGGAAAACTGCAGATGGGAAGGAGGCCTGGAGGTTTTTTTGCCGGTACCGGAACCGGGAATGGCAACATACCTGCTTCGGATGTTCAGGCTGGCCGGCGAGAGCGGGCTGGACTGCCGCGGCGAAGTGATCCGTTTCATCCACCGCAAGGACGGGGAGAAGGACAGGAAGTTCATAAAAAGACAACCGATCATTTTATGAATGGAGGATGCGCGTATGCTGATGAACATCGTAGCGGTTCTCACCTCAGTCATTGTGGCTGTGGTGGTCGTGGGGATGCTGTGGTATGAAAGACACGGTTCTGACGACGAAAAATAGGAAATAAATTTTGACAGCGGGCCGTTTCGAACAGAAGCGGCCCAGAGAACAGACAGAAAGAATTAAGAGGAAGAGACAAATGATAGCACAGATTTTAGCCGTTGTGATTTTTCTGGCCATGTTTATCCTGATTATCACGGAAGTATTTGAACGGCATATTGTTACGCTGGGATGCGCCCTGCTGTCCCTAGTGCTGGTATTCGGGCTGGGACTGCACAGCATGGACGCGGTAATACGGACTTTGAATGTCCAGAGTATTTTTACGCCGGGGTTCTGGTACACCGCCGGCCAGGCAGGGGAAGCGTCTGCCGGTATAAACTGGGAAACCATTATTTTCATCGCGGGTATGATGATTATGGTAGAGGGCATGGCCCGGGTGGGATTTTTCCGCTGGCTGTGCATGCGAATCGCCGGGCTGGTTCATTACCAGGTAATTCCCATTTTTATTACGTTTATGGTGCTTTCCTTCGGACTGGCCATGTTTATTGACAGCATTACGGTGATCCTGTTTCTGGCGGCGGTTACCATTGAGCTGTCCCAGCTTTTGAAATTCCAGCCCATTCCCATGATTCTGGCGGAGATTTTCTGCGCCAACCTGGGGGGCTCCGCCACCATGTGCGGAGATCCGCCCAACATTATCATCGGAACCTCCCTGGGCTTTTCCTTTGCGGATTTTATCACCAATACAGGTTTGATTGCCCTGATTTCCCTGGTGGCGGTGGTGATCTACTTTTATGTCGTATTTAAGAAAGAACTGCTGAAGGGAGCCGTTACGGAGCGGGATCCTTCCGCTTACCCGGATCCCAGGGAGGCCATCACCAGCCGGAAGGGCTTTGCGGCCAGCACGGTGATTTTTCTCTGCGCCGTTGTACTGCTGGTGACTCATGCCCAGACCGGGCTGACGGTTTCCTTTATCGGCGTGCTGATCGGCGCCGTAACCCTGCTGGCCGCCGGAAAGGACGCGGTAACCCTGCTGAAAAGGGTGGATTACAAGACACTGCTGTTTTTCATCGGGCTGTTTGTAGTAGTGGGAAGCCTGGAGGAAACCGGCATTCTGAATGTGCTGGCCGGCGTGATCGGAACCATCAGCGGAGGGGACGTGCGGCTGATGATTGCCATCATCATCTGGCTGTCCGCCATTGCCAGCGCCTTTATTGACAATATTCCGTTTGCCGCTACCATGATACCGGTAATCAGCAACCTGTCCGCCGCCCAGGGCGTGGATCTTTCCATCCTTGCCTGGACGCTGGCGCTGGGTACGGATATCGGAGGCAGCGCCACACCCATCGGCGCTTCCGCAAACGTAGTGGGCATTGCCACCGCGGCCAAGGAAGGCCATATGATCCGCTGGGGCAAATACTGCAGATACATGGCTCCGGCCACCGTGATTGTGGTTGTGATTTCCATGGTGATGATTTATGTAAGATATCTGTAAAGAGAAGGGGGAGAAGGAATGGAACAGGTGATTATTTCCATCGGGCGCGAGTTTGGAAGCGCCGGCCACGAGATTGCCCAGAAGCTGTCAGAACATTACGGGCTGCCTATGTACGACCACAATCTTCTGGATGAGATTGCGGGCAAAAAGGGACTGGACAGCCAGACGCTGCGGGAATATGACGAGGTAAAGCGCAACAGGCTGCTGAACCGCACTGTGCGGGGCATGGACAGTTCCCCGGCCAGAAACCTGGCGCTGATGCAGTTTGATTTCCTGCGGGAGAAGGCGGAGTCCGGAGAATCCTTTGTGGTGGTGGGACGCTGCTCGGAGACGGTGTTAAAGTCCTATCAGGGTCTGATCTCCATTTTTGTGACGGGAGATATGGACAAAAAAGTGGCCCGCATTATGGAACTGTATCATAAGACGCAGAAGGAAGCGGAGGATTTTATCCGGGAGAAGGACAGACGCAGAAGGCAGTACCACAACAGCTACTGTGAATTCAAATGGGGAGATTCCCGCAACTATGATCTGTGCATCAACAGCAGCTGCCTGGGACCGGAGGAAACCATGCACGTCCTGATTCAGTATATTGACGCCCGCAGGAGAGTGCAGGAACAGAAATGACTTCTGAACCGGTGTTTTTGCAAAAAATGCTGGACTAATTTGTCAATATGTGAGAAAATATCTCCAAACGGGCAGGTTTCTGCCCGCGGCTACGCAATCAATGATCGAAAGGAGTTTTAAAATGATTTATTCACGCGAAGTAGAAGAAATGTGCCCGGTAGCACAGGGTGTCCATCACGGCGCCGCCCCGATCCCGGAAGAAGCAAAATGGGTTCAGGCGAAAGAGATCAAGGATATTTCCGGTTTTACACACGGTGTAGGCTGGTGCGCACCTCAGCAGGGCGCCTGTAAGCTGACCCTGAATGTGAAGGAGGGCGTGATCCAGGAGGCTCTAGTTGAGACTCTGGGATGTTCCGGAATGACCCATTCCGCAGCTATGGCATCTGAAATCCTTCCGGGTCTGACCGTTTTGGAAGCTCTGAATACCGACCTTGTATGTGATGCCATCAATACAGCTATGAGAGAGCTGTTCCTGCAGATTGCCTACGGCAGAAGCCAGTCCGCATTCTCCGAGGATGGTCTGGCAGTAGGCGCCGGCCTGGAGGATCTGGGCAAAGGACTTCGCTCTCAGGTAGGTACCATGTATGGAACATTAAAGAAAGGTCCTCGTTACCTGGAAATGGCAGAAGGCTATGTAACCGGCATCGCTCTGGACGCGGATGATCAGATCATCGGATACCAGTTTGTAAACCTTGGAAAGATGACTGATTTTATCAAAAAAGGCGATGATCCCAATACTGCATGGGAGAAGGCAAAAGGTCAGTACGGCCGTGTTGCGGATGCAGTTAAGATCATTGATCCCAGAAAAGAGTAATGTGACCATATACATAGGTGAAGGAGGAGAACTTTAATGGCTTTATTTGAATCATATGAAAGACGAATTGACAAGATCAATTCTGTTCTGAACAGTTATGGAATCGCTTCTCTTGAGGAAGCAGAGAAAATCACCAAGGATGCCGGACTGGACGTTTACAACCAGATCAAGGGTATCCAGCCCATCTGTTTTGAGAATGCCTGCTGGGCTTATATTACAGGTGCCGCTATTGCCATCAAGAAGGGCTGCAAAAAAGCGGCGGACGCTGCCGCTGCCATCGGCGAAGGCCTTCAGGCTTTCTGTATCCCCGGTTCTGTTGCCGATACCCGTAAGGTAGGTCTTGGACACGGAAATCTGGGCAAGATGCTGCTGGAAGAGGAGACCGAGTGCTTTGCTTTCCTGGCAGGCCATGAGTCCTTTGCAGCTGCCGAGGGCGCTATCGGTATCGCCGAGAAGGCCAACAAGGTTCGTCAGAAACCGCTGCGGGTTATCTTAAACGGACTTGGAAAGGACGCGGCTCAGATCATCGCCAGAATCAACGGATTTACTTATATCGAGACCGAGTACGATCCCTACACCAATGAGGTAAAGGAAGTATTCCGCAAACCCTACTCTGACGGCCTTCGCGCGAAGGTAAACTGCTACGGCGCCAACAGCGTTCCGGAGGGCGTTGCCATCATGTGGAAAGAGAACGTAGACGTTTCCATCACCGGAAACTCCACCAACCCCACCCGTTTCCAGCATCCGGTAGCAGGTACCTACAAGAAGGAGCGCCTTGAGGCCGGCAAGAAATACTTCTCCGTAGCATCCGGCGGCGGCACTGGCCGTACCCTGCATCCCGACAACATGGCTGCAGGTCCCGCTTCCTACGGTATGACCGATACTCTGGGACGTATGCACAGCGACGCGCAGTTCGCAGGATCTTCTTCCGTTCCGGCTCACGTTGAGATGATGGGTCTGATCGGCGCAGGAAACAACCCCATGGTTGGTATGACGGTTGCAGTTGCGGTTGCCATTGAGGAAGCTGCAAAGGCTGGGAAGTTCTAATCGTCCAAAACAATTTGCGGAAGGGAATATATCCGCATAAAGAATAAAGTGAAACGCATAAACCGCACTGGCCGGATGGCTGGTGCGGTTTTTGTATATGAATTAGAAAATTGCATTCCCTATCGTATATAAAAACAGTGATGCACCGTACTCGTGCGAAAGGAGCTGCAACTATTGCATTTATGTAACCAATATTATATAATATTGGTTACATAAAGGAGGTCGGTTATATGAATAGCGGCTATACTGAACAAATTCGTGAACGGATCATAAACGCCCCGGATGGCAGCGTGTTTGTCAACTCTGACTTTGCGGATATTGCGGACAATAATACGATTAAGCAGAGTATTAGCCGGCTGATTCGAGAGGGGATTCTGCGCCGTGTTATCCGGGGTGTATTTGATAAGCCGAAATACAGCAAATTTCTTGAGGAATATGTGGCGGCGGATCCGGATGCGGTTGCCAAAGCACTGGCGAGATGCTATCATTGGACGATCGCTCCATGTGGAGACACGGCATTAAATATGTTGGGACTCTCCACCCAGGTAACGGCAGTATGGTCTTATATCAGCGACGGACCGTATAAAACATATGAATGGGATAAAACAATGATTGAATTTAAGCACCGGACCAACAAAGAGATCACAGGCCTGTCGCCTATGACGATCCTGGTGATTCAGGCGTTAAAGACTCTGGGAAAAGAACATGTAGACGAAAAAACCATACGGGTGCTTTCCCGCAGGCTGAATGAAGATGAAAAGACGGCGCTCCTTGCAGAAGGGGCTGAAGCGACGGATTGGATTTACACGATGATTAAAGAGATCTGCAAAGGAGGAAGAGAAAATTCAAGAATTTAAAGAGTTGTTAGAAGTAGAAAAAAGTAAGGAAATGTATGCAATTCATACATTATTCCTACACTACTTCTACACTTTTATTCCTACACTAAAAACAGGTTATTTCACGTTAATTCTTTTTGACAGGAAAGCCCCATGAGTCAACAGCCATGCAGCTTGAACAGAGCTATGGGAAGGATGCGCAGCAGACTTCCCATAGCCGCTCAAAGAGAAAGCCAGCGCCTTGAGGCGGGGCCAAGTAGGGTGGGCTTAGAAGCCGTGTCCTGAGCCACCTGTTTTACGGGTGGGGGCGATTTAACTCGGACAGGAGAAGCTTATTCCCCTGTCCGCTCCGGAATTAGTTGCAGCCGCAGCCGTTTCCTCCAAAGAGACCGCCGTTTCCGCCGCAGAACAGCAGCAGGAGAATCAGCAGGCAGCAGTTGTTGTCATCGCCGCATCCGCAGTTGTTGCCGCCGCAGCAGGAGAGCAGAAGCAGGATCCAGATCAGGGAACTGCAGCTGTTGCCGCCGGCAAATCCCATTCCGTTTCCACATCCGCTGTCACATCCGCATCCGCAGTTCGTTGCCGCTAAATCACTCATTTTTCAAATCCTCCGCATTGGTTTTACAATGTATCATATGCGGCAGCGTAAAAACGGTGACAGAGATTTCAGAAACCGATCAGGGATTCGAAAATGCCGTAGAGATCCAGCGTACCGTATCCCCATTCCCGGTTGGGATAGTAGAGAGCGGGATCCCGCCCCGCGCCCCGGTACAGCAGGTTTTTCAGTTCCGTGTCTGACAGAAGCTTTCCATAGGAGCTTTCTTTTCCCCACTGGACCAGAAGGGCAGCCGCTCCTGCCGTGATGGCCGCTGCCGCGCTGGAGCCGGTGACGAGCCGGTAGGAGGAAGAAGAGTAGGGGGCCTGAATATTCACCCCGGGAGCGGCCAGATCAGGCTTGATCTGCTCATCTCTGGCGAAGCCTCTGCTGGAGCGCAGATAGAGAGCGCCGCTGGAGGCCTGATACGTGCTGACCGTGACGGTTCCTCTGCTGCATCCGGGAACCGTCAGGGTTGTATCCGGATCGGGATTTAAAAACCGGACGGCGGGAGACCCCAGGCCGGTGATGGGAAGCCACATGTGAAAGGACCCGTTTACATACCGTCTGCTGACGGCCTGAAAGCGCCAGATCCCCACAGGAGGATTTTCCACCCGTACCTGAATCAGCTGGCTGCCGGAACGAAATTCTACAATCTCATAATCAATCCTGGCGCTGGAAGGCGACAGAATAAAAGAGACGGACTGGGTGGCGCCGATCCTGGGATCCGCCGGGGAAATCTGTTCGCCCAGCGGCGTGATAATGCCCAGGGAAAACAGATCCGGGGCAAAGGACCACAGCTCCAGCGTAAAGCCCCGGTTTTCCTGTTCTACCGTTATCTCCACTTCATCTGTCTCGCCCAGGCCGGAAACCTTTCCGAAATAGTGATGGCCGGCTCCGGTTTCATTTCCTGCCGCCGTTATGCTGTAGCGGCCTGCCGTGAAAGTCATGGACAGCAGCACCTCATCCAGGGGCGTGTGACCGTCATGGCCTCCCTGGTTGGTGCCAAGACCGAAGCAGACCACCAGAGGCAGGTTCAGCCTTTTGGCCTGCTCCTGCAGATAGCGGACGGCCAGCATACAGTCATCCTCCTGAAAGGCCGGGGCATTTTCCTGCACAAGAAAATAGTCCCGCAGATATTCTTTGGCCGGTTTCAATTTTACCGCCACGATCCCGGCGCCCGGGGCAGCCCCGGAAAAGCCGGCTGTCTCGTCAGGCGTTCCGGCGGCAATCCCTGCCAGGGCGGTGCCGTGGCCGTTTTCATCGTCCGTGGGGACAAGGGAAAGGGGATCGGGGGAGAAGAGCGCTTCGTTGATCTGTGAAGCCGTATATTCAGAACCGTACAGAAAGCCGGCGGGAACCGAGCCGGTTTGATCCGCCTGATCCCAGATGGAAACAATGCGGGTGGTGCCGTCCGGGTTGCGAAAGGCAGGGTGCCGGTAATTAATGCCGGTATCGATAAACCCCAGGAGAATCCGGCTGCCGTCCAGATTAAAGAAGGGCTGGTTTCGCAGCTCCAGAATACCGGAGGCATCCAGGCTTTCCGCATCCAGGAGTGTATAGAGTTTTGGAATTGTAAAATATCCCTGGGCGGGAATATCCGGGGCATACAGATCCAGCGGGGCGTTCAGGACGGCGTACTGCCAGTCCACCGGCTGGGGAAGATATTCGGGAAGAATGATGTCTCTGCGAAAGGGAATGGTTTCATTGTGATAGATCAGACTTACGTAATCCTGGGAGAGGATGCGCTCCCTGGCATCCTCAGGGAATGGGCTGTTGGAAGAGAATAAACGCTGCTCCATAGTACTCCTGGGAGTATTTTTCGTACCAGTGTATGAAGAAAGAGAGAAAAAAATGACTAGGCGGGGGATAGAAAAACCGGTTTTATCGTCCATCCGGCCCCGATTCCTTCCGCTTCCGCCGCATCATGGGTGACGAATACCACGGTACGGTTTTGGCATACGGTGCGGGTATAAGCCATCGTCCTGCTTTTGGTATCCTGATCCAGGCCGCCGAAGGGCTCGTCCAGAAAAAGAATGTCCCAGTCCGCAAGCAGGCCCCGCAGCAGAGCGGTCCGGCGCCGCATCCCGCCGGAAAGTTCCGCGGCCGGCTGCCCTTCGCATCCGGCAAGCCCTATAGCTGCCATCTGTTCCCGCACAAAATCTTCCTTCAGGCGGGGAGAGGGAAGGCGGATATTGGAGACGGCGTCCAGCTGTTCGCACAGACGGTCCTCCTGAAAGACGGCGCTGATTTTTTGCCCCTCTATTCCCGTTATGCTGCCCTTAAGCGGCCGTTCCAGGCCCATGAGAAGTCGAAGCAGCGTTGTTTTTCCGCTGCCGGAAGGGGCCATGACGCAGGTGGTGATCCCGGCCGGAATAGTCAGGGAGAAATTTTTCATCACCCATTTTTCTTTATAGGCCATATCGATATGGGATAATTGAATGGAATTCATGTTTCACACCCTTTCCAGCAGATGGGCGGCCCTGGTGAGCAGAGCCAGAACCAGTTTTTCAAAGGCAAGGCTGAGCAGGACAATGACCAGGGTCCAGGCAAACAGATCCGGGGTATCCAGATAGACTTTCGCCTGCTGAAGCCGTTCGCCGATGGAACCGTCCGGGATACCGATCACTTCCGCCGCAATGCCCGCTTTCCAGCAAAGGCCCAGCCCTACGCTGGCTGCCGCCTGGAAATAGGGAAAAATCTGAGGCAGGTAGACGCACCGGATCCGCCTTAAAACCGGGATGGAAAAAACACGGGCCATCTCCGTCATGGCAGGGTCCAGGCAGCGGATTCCCTCCAGCACATTTGTGTAAACCACCGGCAGCACCATCAGAAAGGATATCAGCACGGACAGATTGCGGGAGGAAAACCAGATCAGGGCCAGTATGATAAAAGAGGCCACCGGCACGGATTTGACTGTGAGCATAAAGGGAGCCAGAAGCTTTCCGGCAGGCGAAAACCTGGCAGAGAGCCAGGCAAGGCCTGTCCCCAGGAGGAGAGCCAGGAAAAAACCCAGCGCGATCCGTCCCAGGGAAAACAGAACAGAGCTGTAAAAATCAGCTGTCAGAACCAGCGCTCCCAGCCGGACTAATACCTGCAGCGGTGAGACCAGCAGGATTTCCTGGTTCAGGGCCATGCTTCCCAGCTGCCACAGAAGCAGCCAGAAAAGCACCGCCCACAGATAGATAGTTTTCTTTTTTTCCATAAAACAATTCATGTCCTCTTAGCGGATATAGTAAAAATCGTCTCCCGGCAGAGTTCCGCCTACGGATTCGGGATTCTGCTCCAGCAGTACGGACAGGTAGCCGGACAGCTTTTCCTGCATATCCTGCCCTTCAATAAACGTAATATTGCAGGCGGGCAGGGCTTTTTGCGCCACCTCGGCGGTAACGATGTCATATTTTCCCACCAGCTGGGCGGCTTCCTCTGTACTGCTGTTTACATATTCTACGGATTCTTGATAGCGGTCCAGGAAATCCGAGACAGCCTGAGGATTTTCTTCCACAAAATCCCGCCGTCCCACCAGAACGCCGGTGATCAGGGCGGAGGGCTGGTCGCTTTCCTCCTGAAGGCGGTCCCACTCCTGGTTCAGATCCAGGGCCACCCGTATCGCATCGCTCTTGGTCTGGGCTGTGGTGACAAAAGGCTGGGGAAGCATGGCAATGGCATTTTCCTGGGCCAGCAGAGCAGAGAGGCATTCGGTGTGCTCGCTTTTCCATTCGATGGTTACATCCTGTTCCGGATCAATGCCGTTTTCCGACAGAATATAGTTCAGAGCGTACTCCGGAGTGGAGCCTTTTCCGCTGGCATAGATGGTTTTCCCCTTCAGATCTGCCGCGGAAGAGACAGTATCGCCGCTCTCCACTATGTAGAGCACTCCCAGGGTATTGATGGCCAGCACTTCCACGGCGCCGTCCGTATGATTGTAAAGCACGCTGGCCAGGTTGGCGGGCACTGCGGCCATATCCGTTTTTCCCTGCACCAGCTGGGGGGTTACCTCATCCGCGGAGGCGGCGATGGTAAACTGATAGTCGTAATCGGCGATGTTTCCCTGATCCGCCTGATCCATTAACGCTACCATCCCCATGGCTGTGGGGCCCTTCAGCGCCGTTACTCTGATTTCCGGAATTTCTTCTCCGGCAAAAGCAGAGCCGGAAAGCCCCAGGGCCAGCAGAACCGCCAGCGCAGCGCATCTTTTGTTTCGTCCTGTTTTTTTCATAGTTTCATTCTCCTTTCGTGTTAGGCGTACCTTCGTGTCAGGATACAGTATATTGCGGGGAGCGTGCAGAGACACTCCCGTCCTTTATTATAATACAGCCGAAAGGAGAAGGCAAAGATTTTTATGGGATATCCGTGCTGTCCATGCTGTGGGCGATCAGCCTTACCTTCAGCTTCCGGCGGGCGCACAGGCCAAAGCCGCAGGAAGGGTTCTGATCTTCGGGGAGAACAAACAGAATGCAGGGAACGCGTACATCCCGGCATCCCTGGCACTGATGGGCCGGGATCGTCAGGGTTCGGATTCCCCGCTGATATTCCCTGCCTTCCCCGTCCGTTTCGATGAGAATCACACCCAGGGCGGTACGCCTGCCGGGACAGACATTCCGGATGGTCACCGCAAGCTGCAGAATCCGTCCCTGTCCGTCCATGCGGATGCTGCCAAGATCCGCCCGTACAAAATCCTGACAGGGTTCCATTTCCAATTCTATGGGGGGAGGACAGGGGGCAGGATCAGCAGGAACCTCACATTCTACCGTAACAGCAGGATCCGTGAAAAAAACGGCGTTTTCCAGGACGTCTTCAAAGGACAGAGACTGATTGACCGGTTTAGTGCCGGATGTCTGGCCGGTGTGCCGGACGTAAAACTCTAAGGAAGCGCCCTGATCTCTGTCGGTTCCCAGATCAGATATTTCCCACAGGATGGTCCGGCTGTCTGTCATGGATGCGGAACCGGCGGATGGGGGAAGAACGCTGGTAATGGTAAAAGCGGCTTCCACCTGCTCCCGGATGCGAATATTCGCGGCGCCGTTTCGGTTCAGATTGGATCCGAATATATCTGTGAAGCGAAGCAGCTGCGCCCCATCTTCCGGGAAGGCAGTGTGGGAGTACACAGGGGCGGAGGCCCACTGGAGGAGATTTTCCCTGTCAAGCCCTTCCGCTCCCGGCAGGCCGATGCAGTACAGGCTGATTCCTGCCTTTTTTGCCGCCGCCGCTGCAGGCGAGGGTGGTCCGCCGGCAGTATTGACTCCGTCGGAAAACAGAACCATAACCTTTTCATTTTCAGAGTCCGGGTCAAAAAGACCGGCCCCGGCTTCAAAGGCAGCGGCGTGGTTGGCAAGCCCCTGGGTAAAAAGGCCGTTTACTGCCGCCTTCAGTTCCTTTGCGGAGACGGTGAAGGGCTGGCTGACGTATGCCTCATCCGAAAAGCTGACAATACCCATCCGGCTTCCGCCTTCCAGCAGTCCGTCCACCGTTCCGCCTGTCGCTTCCGTAACAAGATCAATCAGCCTGCCGGCGGCAGTCTGTATGGCTTCAAAAGGAATGCCGGCCATAGCGGCGGACCGGTTTAGCACCAGCAGAATATCCGCGGGATGGGAGCGGATATCCGGGGCGGCGCTTAAAGCCAGCGTTACTTTTATCGTCCCTTCGCAGTCCATGCGGTAAGAACTGATTTGTTTACTGGAATTTGTGATTCCCATAAGTGGCTCCTTTTTGAGTGTTTTCTAACTTATCATATGCGTCCGGGACAAAAGAATGTGATTAAATCGGAAACCGGGGGTTGCGCCGGAGGATGTTTCATTATAAGATGGAGACAGTCCGCGGGAAAATTCCCGCAAAAAACAGTAAGGAGTGTATACGGCTATGGGTTTTTCACTAGATGTAAGCGTTCCCGCGCTCACCGTTTTCTTTCAGGGCCTCCTCAGCTTTTTCTCGCCCTGCGTGCTTCCCCTGATTCCCATCTACATCGGGTATCTCTCTGGCGGTACCGGCAGAAGAGGAGAGGACGGGAAAATTCATTTTGAGAAAAAGAAAGTCATGATTCACACATTCTGTTTTGTGGTGGGCGTCAGCTTTGCTTTCTTCCTTCTGGGGCTGGGCTTTTCAGCCGTCGGCACATTTTTTAAGGACAGGCAGGTGCTGTTCGCCCGTATCGGCGGCGTGATCGTGCTTCTGTTTGGTATCTACCAGCTGGGATTCCTGGGAACCAGCCGTTTCCTGGGACAGGAGAAAAGGCTGCCCCTGAAACTGAACGTGCTGGCCATGTCCCCGCTGACAGCCCTGCTCATGGGATTTGTGTTCAGCTTTGCCTGGACGCCCTGCGTAGGGCCCGCTCTTGCCAGTGTGCTGATTATGGCTGCTTCCGCCTCCACGCAGGCAGCGGGAATGGGACTGATCGGCGTATATACCCTCGGGTTCGTCATTCCATTTCTGGCGGTGGGACTGTTTACCACCACCTTGCTGGAGTTTTTCAGGAACCATATGAAAGTAGTCCGCTACACGGTAAAAGCCGGCGGCATTCTGATGGTGCTTATGGGAATCCTGATGATCACAGGGGGAATGAACAAAGTGACCGGCTACCTTTCCGGTCTGACATCGGGAGGAAACACCTCCGGTACTGCCGTGGAGCGGCAGAGTGAGGAGGAGACAGAGACAGAGGCCGAAACGGAGACTGAGACGGAAGCGGAGACGGAAACCGAAACAGAGGCCGCGGCGGTGACGGAAGCCGGGGATGGAACCGAGGCGGAGACCGAGACAGAGACCGAGACAGAGACCGAAACAGAAACGGAAACGAAGATTCCGGCCATTGATTTTACGCTGAAGGATCAGTATGGGAATACCCACACGCTGTCCGACTATAAAGGAAAGACCGTTTTCCTGAATTTCTGGGCTACCTGGTGCGGCCCCTGCAGGGCGGAGATGCCGGATATCCAGAAAATTTACGAGACCTGGGACCAGGAGGGAGAGGACGCGCTGGTGGTGCTGGGAATTGCGGCTCCTCTGATGGGACAGGAGACCTCGGAGGAGGAGATCGTCCGGTTCCTGGAGGAAAACGGCTACACCTATCCGGTGGTGATGGATACCACCGGCGAAATCTTTATGTCTTACGGCATTACCGCTTTCCCCACTACCTTTATGATCGACCGGGAGGGAAATGTGTTCGGCTATGCCGCCGGGCAGCTGAACGAGGAACTGATGACCAGCATTATCCGTCAGACCATGGAGGGAAAGCGGAATTAAAAGCAAGTTTTCGCCTGGCTGCATACAATGGTAGTAATTCCTGAAAACAGAAACCGGGAATCCGGGAGGAGCCATGAATCATGTATGCAGAGTAATACATGCTGATGAGATTCACAGAAAAGGGATAAAAGGCCGGGGCGTTACGGCCGCTGTTATGGACTCAGGCATATGCGGCCACCCGGACTACGCGGACCGGGTGGTCTGTTTTCGTGACTTTGTGGGACATCGGTCCGGCTTCTATGACGACGCGTCCCATGGAAGCCATGTGACAGGCATCCTGGGAGGAAACGGCGCTCTGTCCGGCGGAAAATACTGCGGCGTTGCGCCGGAGTGCGACCTGATTCACCTGAAGGTGCTGAACGGTGAGGGAACAGGAAAGACAGAGGATGCCATACAGGCTATGGACTGGGTGATCCGAAATAAAGATAAATTCAATATCCGGGTTCTGAATATTTCAGCCGGCGCTCCGGAGGACGCTTCCCAGGAGGACGGCAGACAGCTTCTTAAATGGGTGGAGAAGGTCTGGGACGCGGGGATCGTGGTAGTGGCTGCTGCCGGAAACCGGGGCCCCGGACGGGGAAGTATTACCATACCGGGAACATGTCCCAAGGTGATTACGGTAGGCTTTTGCGATGAAGAGAGGCGGGGCAGAGGAGGCCGGTATTATTCCGGCAGGGGTCCCACCTCCGACTGCGTGTGCAAGCCGGAGATCACGGCTCCGGGCTGCCGGGTTACCTCCTGCAGCAATCTGCGCTCTCCCGGGCGTCCCTACTGTACGAAAAGCGGTTCATCCATGGCCACTCCCGTGGTCTCCGGGGCGGTATGTTTGCTTCTGTCCGTACAGCCCTGGCTGACAAATGTGGAGGTTAAGATGCGGCTGCGGGAGGCGGCCGAAGATCTGGGGCTCCCCAGGGAGCAGCAGGGATGGGGAAGGATTAATCTGAGGCGGCTGCTTGGACCGGAAGATTTTCTCTAGCCAAAGACTTTTATCAATGCTATAATAAAGCCCGAAGAAAAAAGGAAAGAACTGCCGGAAGTGAAAATCCGGAAATTAGGAGGAGGAAGCTGCAAATGGAAAAGATTATGATGAAAACGCCTCTTGTGGAGATGGACGGGGACGAGATGACCCGGGTTCTCTGGAAGATGATTAAAGAGGAACTGATTCTGCCCTTTGTGGATCTGAAAACAGAATATTATGATCTGGGACTGGAAAAGCGGAATGAAACCGGGGACCAGATTACGGTGGATGCGGCCAACGCCAACAAAAAGTACGGCGTAGCGGTTAAGTGCGCCACCATTACCCCCAATGCGGCCAGAATGACGGAATATAATCTGAAGGAAATGTGGAAGAGCCCCAACGGAACGATCCGGGCCATCCTGGACGGAACGGTGTTCCGCGCCCCTATTACGGTGAAAGGCATCGAGCCCAATGTAAAGTCCTGGAAAAAACCGATTACCATCGCCCGTCACGCCTATGGAGATGTATATAAGAATACGGAGATGGTGATTGACGGACCGGGAAAAGCGGAGCTGGTATTTACGGCTGCGGACGGGACAGAAACCAGGGCTCTGATTCATGAGTACAAGGGACCCGGCGTCCTGCAGGGCATGCACAACCTGAATGCCTCTATTTCCAGCTTTGCCAGAAGCTGCTTTGCGTATGCCCTGGATACAAAGCAGGATCTTTGGTTTTCCACCAAGGATACCATCTCCAAAAAATATGACCATACCTTTAAGGATATTTTCCAGGAGATTTATGACAGAGAGTATAAGGAGAAATTTGAAAAAGCGGGCATTACGTATTTCTACACGCTGATTGACGATGCGGTAGCCCGGGTGATGAAGTCGGAAGGCGGCTTTATCTGGGCCTGCAAAAATTATGACGGCGATGTGATGAGCGATATGATTTCCTCCGCTTTCGGTTCTCTGGCCATGATGACCTCCGTGCTTGTGTCTCCGGACGGAAAGTACGAGTACGAGGCGGCTCACGGCACGGTTCAGCGCCATTACTACAAACACTTAAAGGGGGAGGAGACTTCCACCAATTCCGTGGCAACCATTTTTGCCTGGAGCGGCGCTCTCAGAAAGAGAGGAGAACTGGACGGGCTGCAGGATCTCCAGGAATTTGCGGATAAGCTGGAGAAGGCAACCATCGCCACCATTGAGAGCGGAAGGATGACCAAGGATCTGGCTCTGATTACCAGCCTTCCCCATCCCCAGGTGAAGAACAGCCAGGAATTTATCAGAGAAATCCGGGGAGAACTGGAAAAACTGCTTTAATTATATATTCGGGAAAAAGCCGGGGAGGAACTTATGGCCTATGAAGAATACGCGAAAGCGCTGAAACTGGGTGAGCACGCTTACCGCAGCGCTGTTTCCCGGGGAGAATATCCTTACCTGCCGGCTCTGGACGAGCTGCTGGAGCGGACGGATGTACAGACGGAAGTTTCTCTGGGACTGGTGGATATTCCTCTGGACAGAATTGTAGGAACGAAGACGGTGGGAAGAACCAGCTCTTTTGCGGCGAATTTTATGCCGCTGATGCCGGAGGGATCGGAGTTTGCCTCAAAATGGATGAATCTGTTTCAGTATCAGACGGAAGAGGGCGTGCGGGATCCCATTGTAGCCTACGAGTTTATGAACCGGTTTTATGTGCTGGAGGGAAATAAGAGAGTCAGCGTATTCAAGTACCTGCACGCGTCCAGCATTGAGGGTACTGTGACCAGGATAATTCCCCGGAAAACCGGGGAGACCGAAAACAGAATTTATTACGAGTTTCTTGATTTTTACCGGAATACCAGGATTAATGATATCTGGTTTACCAGAACCGGAAGCTTTGCGAAGCTGATACAGGCGGTGGGGAAAAACCAGGATGAAGAGTGGAGCCAGGAGGAGAGAAGAGAGTTTTCTTCCTCCTTCTCCGTTTTTGAAAAACTGTTCCGGGAAAAAGGCGGAGAGAAGCTTTCTGTCACAGCAGGGGACGCATTCCTCTTTTATCTGACCCTCTATCCTTATCATGCCATATCCGATAAAAGTACCGGTCAGATTAAAGAAGAGCTGAACCGGATCTGGAGCGAACTGGCGCTGATGGGGCGCAGCCCGGAAAAATCCCTGGTTCTGACGCCGGAGGAAAAAGCGGCTCCCGGACTGTTTTCCCGCTTTTTTTCCGTGACCAGCAGCAAAACCCTGAAGGCGGCCTTTGTGCACGACAAATGTACGGAGAATTCCAGCTGGACCTACAGCCATGAGCTGGGAAGGATGTATCTGGAACAGATTTTCGGGGATCAGATCCAGACGGAGAGCTATTTTTTAGAGCGGGAGAAGATGAGCGGAGCGGACCTGCTGGAGATGGCTGTGCAGGATGGAAACCATATTATTTTTACCACCAGCCAGAAATTTCTGGATGTCAGCCTGAAGGCAGCTCTGGAGCATCCCCGGGTGAGGATCCTGAACTGTTCGCTGAACCGTCCTTACGGCGCCCTGCGGACCTACTACGGCAGAATGTACGAGGCAAAATTTTTAAGCGGCCTGATCGCGGGAGCCATGTGCCGCCATGACAGGATCGCTTATGTGGCCGACTTTCCGATTTTCGGTTCGCTGGCAAATGTAAACGCTTTTGCGCGGGGAGCGGCTATGACGAATCCCCGGGCAAAGATTTATCTGCATTGGACGTCGGACAGAAAGGGGGACCTGAACCGTCTGCTGCGTGAGGAACATATTTCCACCATATCCGGCATGGACATGATCCGGCCCTCGGCGGCCGGCCGCCGGTACGGCTTGTACCAGACAGACGGGGAGGACTGCCGGAACCTGGCTACCCCCATATGGAACTGGGGAAAATTTTATGAAAAAATAATCCGGGATATTCTGCAGGGAACCTGGAAAAAGGGACAGGATTCAAAAGGCAGAAGAGCGGTAAACTACTGGTGGGGGATTTCAGGGGATATTATCGACCTGATTATATCCCAGAACCTGCCTCTTGGCATCCGCAGCCTGACGGAAATCATGCGAAAAGAAATTTATACCGATAATTTCCATCCTTTCCAGGGGGAAATCACCGCGGCAGACGGTCGGATCGTGGGAGAAAAGAATGCCTGCCTGGCGCCGGAAGAGATTATCACCATGGACTGGCTGGCGGAAAATGTGGTGGGGCGCATCCCGCCGGGAAGGGATCTGACGCCGGAAGCCGCAGCGCTGATCAAGCTGCAGGGAATCGCAGGCGTCGGAGACGGTGACTGCCCATGAATATTCTGCTGATTGGGGACAAACCATCGAAATATCTTTGGGATTTTTATGAGGAGGGCAGGCTGAAGGATATTGACCTGATTCTTTCCAGCGGCGATCTGCCGGCGGAATACCTGTCTTTCCTGGTGACTTTTGCCTCATGCCCGCTGCTGTATGTCCGCGGTAATCACGATGAGACATACGGAGTGCGGCCGCCGGAAGGCTGTATCTGTATTGAGGATACTATTTTTGAGTACCGGGGACTGCGGATACTGGGACTGGGAGGCAGTATGCGCTACCGGGACGGGGACTGCCAGTATACGGAGCGGGAGATGGACTGGAGAATCAGAAAACTCTGGTTTTCTCTGCGCAGAAAAAAAGGATTTGACATTCTGCTGACCCATGCCCCCGCCCGGGGCATTAACGACCGGGAGGATCTTCCCCACCGGGGATTTCAGTCCTTCCTTCCCCTTCTGGACCGGTACCAGCCCTCCTATATGGTTCACGGCCATGTGCACATGGATTACGGCTATCAGATTCCCAGGTGCGTCACCTACGGAAATACGACGGTGGTAAACTCCTATGAAAAATATCTGCTGAAAATAGAAACATAATTTTCCCGCTGCAAAATGAGGTATGGGAGGCCGCCGGCTACTGGGCCAGCGACTCCCATACCTCATATAAGTTTTCCAGTTCCTCACGGATGGCTGCTTTTTCCGTGGTAAGACGGGTACATTCTTCCACATCCGTGTAGATTTCTTCTTGATCCAGCTGGCTGTCAATCCAGGCATCCCGTTCTTCCAGCTGCTGAATTTTTTCCTCCGTTTTTTTCAGGTCATTCTGACGCTTCCGCTCTCTGGCCTGCTCTTCTTTTTTTGCCTCCCAGTCCTCCCGGGAAGAGGAAACCGGTGTTTTGGCCGGGCCTGCCGCAGCCTGGGCTTTGGAAGCCGGGGCGTAAATGCGGGTCAGCTCCTCTGTTTTTTCCAGGTAATAATCATAGTTTCCGAGGTAGTTGACCAGCGTTTCGTTTTTCAGATCCAGGATCCGGGTGGCGGTCTGGTTGATGAAATAACGGTCGTGGGAGACGTAAAGCACCGTTCCGGTGTAGCGGACCAGGGCATCCTCCAGAATTTCCTTGGAGATAATATCCAGATGGTTGGTGGGCTCGTCCAGGATCAGGAAGTTGGCCTGAGAGAGCATCAGCTTGGCCAGGGAGAGCCGTCCCCGTTCCCCTCCGCTTAAATCCTTTACCCGCTTGAACACGTCATCGCCGGTAAAGAGGAAGGCGGCCAGGACATTCCGGATTTCCGTGTTGGTAAGATCCGGATAGGTGTCTGAAAGCTCTTCAAACAGGGTTTTTTCCATGTGAAGCACCTGGTGGTCCTGATCGTAGTAACCGATGCAGACCTTGCTGCCCAGGGTAATCGTTCCCTCATCCGCCGGAACCAGCCCGTTGATGATTTTCAGGATCGTGGTTTTTCCGGTACCGTTGTCTCCGATCAGGGCAACCCGTTCGCCTCGCCGGATCTGGAAGTTCAGATCTTTAAACAGGACTTCATCATAGGCCTTGGACAGATGCTCCACTTCCAGCACGTCAATTCCGCTGGTGATCTTCGGCTCCAGCGTCAGCCGGATTTCCGCATCCAGCTCGGCAGGCTTTTCCAGCAGTTCCATTTTATCCAGCATCTTTTCCCGGCTTTCCGCCCGGCGGATGGATTTTTCCCGGTTAAAGGATTTCAGTTTCGCGATCACTTCTTCCTGACGGCGGATTTCCTGCTGCTGGTTCAGATAGGCTTTCAGCTGGGTTTCCCGCAGCGCTTTTTTCTTTTCCGCGTAGGCGGAGTAGTTGCCGGGAAAGGTCATGACATGCCCCTGGTCAATCTCCACCACCTTTGAGACCACCTTGTTGAGGAAATACCGGTCATGGGCCACGATCACCACCGCGCCCCGGTAATTGAGCAGATAGTTTTCCAGCCATGCAATCGAATTCATGTCCAGATGGTTGGTGGGCTCATCCAGAAGAATGATATCCGGGCTGGATAAGAGCAGCTTGCCCAGGGCGACCCGGGTTTTCTGTCCGCCGGAGAGGGTATCCACCTGTCTGTAAAATTCCTCCTCGGTAAATCCCAGGCCTTTGAGAACGCCGGTAATCTCGCTTTTATAGGAATAGCCGTTTCGCTGTTCGAACATGACCTGGGTCCGGTGGTACAACTCCATCAGCTCCTCCAGCCTTTGTCCTGTCTGGCCCTTCATTTCCTGTTCCATGGACCGGAGGCGCTCCTCCATCTGTATAATATCCTTTTTGGAATCCAGCATCTCTTCATAGATGGAGCGGTGGCCGGCCAGCATGTTCTGCTGCGCCAGGTATCCCAGGGTTTTGCCTCTGGCGAGAATCACTTCCCCCTCATCGGGCGCCATTTCTCCCACAATAATTTTAAGCAGCGTGGATTTTCCGGCGCCGTTGATGCCTACAATAGCGGCTTTTTCGTGCTCCTCTATATGAAAAGACGCCTGTTTGAGAATCTCGTTGGCGCCGAATGCTTTGCTGATATTTTGACAAGCCAGTATCATACGTTTTAGTCATCCTTTTCCTGTGTATTATCCTCTTCATTATAAAGGAATTTCAGCAAAAAACAACCGGAATTTCCCAGTCTGTTTTATTGACATGTTTTTCACATCTCAGTATAATATTTTCAGAATAAAGGCCGACAAAAGGAGGAGGGTTCCATGGAAGAAAAGGGAATTTCTAAGGCCGTAGTCAGACGGCTGCCTCGCTACTACCGATACCTGGGTGACTTGCTGGAAGAAAAAGTGGAGCGTATTTCTTCTAATGAACTGAGCAGAAGAATGAATGTGACGGCTTCCCAGATCCGTCAGGATTTAAATAATTTCGGCGGGTTCGGACAGCAGGGATACGGCTATAATGTGAAATATCTCTATACGGAGATCGGCAAGATCCTGGGGCTGGATAAAACCTATAACATGATTATCATCGGCGCCGGAAATCTGGGACAGGCCCTGGCCAATTATGTGAAATTTGAAAAGAGAGGATTCCGGATCATCGGAATCTTTGATGTAAATCCCATCCTGTCCGGTGTGTCCGTGCGGGGCATTCCCATTATGATGACGGACGCGCTGGAAGAGTTTCTGAAAAACAACCGGGTGGATATCGCAGCGCTGACCCTGCCCAGAAACGGGGCCCGGGAGGTGGCGCCTGTTCTGGCAGCCAACGGCGTGGCCGGAATCTGGAATTTTGCCCACACGGATCTTGACCTGCCCGGCGTGGTGGTGGAGAGCGTCCATCTTTCCGAGAGTCTGATGGAGTTATCCTACAAGCTGAACCATCGGGGCGCGCGGGAGGAATAAACCATGAAATATCTGTTGGGCAGCCGGGAGATGAAAGCCCTGGATGCGTATACCATCACGCAGATGCAGCTTCCCTCCGCCGTACTGATGGAGCGGGCTGCTCTGGCTGTGGCGGGAGCGGTGAAACAATACATTGGCAGGCCAAAGCGGGTGCTGGTGGTCTGCGGATCGGGAAATAACGGCGGAGACGGATTCGCCGTCGCAAGGCTGCTGCTTCTGGAAGGGATAGCAGCAGACGTTTTTTTTGCGGGAAAAGAAGAATCTTTGACGGAGGAAACCGCCCTGCAGAAAAAAATATATGAAAATTACGGGGGAAAACTTTGCAGAAATTTCAGCCCGGATGAATATAATGTAGTGGTGGACGCCCTGTTTGGCATCGGCCTGTCAAGGGAGGTGACCGGCTCTTACGCCGGGCTGATCGGGACGATAAACGCTTCCCGGGTTCCCGTGGTGGCAGTGGATATGCCTTCCGGCATAAGCGCGGACACCGGACAGGTGCTGGGAACCGCCGTAAAGGCGGATCTGACCGTTACCTTCGCTTTCCTCAAAAAGGGGCAGCTGCTGTATCCGGGAGCGGATTACTGCGGCAGGCTTCTGGTGGAGGATATCGGCATCACCGGCCATGGCATGAGCGAGGAGGAGAGAGAAACGACTCCTTTTATGTATGAGAGAGAGGATCTTGACAGACTTCCGGCGAGGAAAAACCGATCCCATAAAGGCTGCTACGGACGAGTGCTTCTGATCGGCGGGGCCCCCGGAATGGCGGGAACTCCCGGCCTGTCCGCCGCGGCCGCCTGCCGCGCGGGAAGCGGTCTGGTCCGCATTTTTTCTCATGAGAAAAACAGGAGTATTCTGCAGACAGCGGTTCCCCAGGCCACTTTTTCCTCCTGGCAGGAAAAAAGCCCGGAGCAGGAACTGGAGTGGGCCACGGTGGTGGGAATCGGACCGGGGCTGGGCACAGGACCGGAAAGCTGCGAGCTTGTAAAAAGGGTAATGGAAAGCTGGGAAGGACCTCTGGTGGCGGATGCGGACGCGCTGAATATCCTGTCTCTTCACCCGGAGTATATGAAGGAGAGCCGCGCCAGACTGATCCTTACCCCCCATCCGGGGGAGATGGCCCGCCTGAGCGGCCTGCCGGTGGGAGAGATCCTTGCCAATATTCTGGAGACCGCCCGCGGATACGGGGCCGAAAAGAATCTGGTCTGCGTGCTCAAGGATGCCAGAACAGCGGTATCCGACGGCCGGCGTCTTTACCTGAATGTATCAGGCAACGACGGCTTGGCCACAGGGGGATCCGGGGATGTGCTGACGGGGGTGATCTGCGGCCTGCTGGCCCAGGGAGCGGATCCTTTCGAGAGCGCCTGCCTGGGAGTCTATCTTCACGGGCTGGCAGGGGACGCGGCGGCGGCCCGGCTTGGAGCCAGGAGCATGACGGCGGCGGATCTGCCGGACAGTCTGGGAGAAGTACTTCTGGAAGCGGAGAAAGAGGAGTATGCAAGGAGAATCATATGAAAAAATACAGCAGAGTGTTCGCAAAGATTGATTTAGGGGCAGTCAGAAATAATTTTCTTGCCATGAAAGAAAAACTGCGGGACGGGACAAAAATAATCGCTGTGGTAAAGGCGGACGGTTACGGCCACGGAGCCGTGCCCATTGCCAGGATGGCGGAACCCTGGGATTTTATATGGGGATTTGCCGCCGCTACGGTGGAGGAAGCGGTGGAACTGCGCCTGGCGGGGATCAAAAAACCGATTCTGATCCTGGGCTGCGTGTTTGAGGAGGACTATGAAAAACTGACCGCCTACGGGATACGCCCCACGGTTTTTCAGCTGTCCGCGGCCAGAGAACTGTCCAAAACGGCTGTCCGGACCGGAACTTCGCTTCCGGTGCACATGGCAGTGGATACGGGGATGAGCCGCATCGGATTCGCGGATACGGAAGAATCGGTAAAGGAAATCGAAGAGATGGCAAAACTGCCCGGCCTTGTGCTGGAAGGGATATTTACCCATTTTGCCAGAGCGGATGAAAAAGATAAGTCCGATGCCGTTTCCCAGCTGAACCGGTATCTTCGGTTTATCAGCCTGCTGCAGGAGGCGGGAATATCCATTCCGCTGCGGCACTGTTCCAACAGCGCCGGCATTCTGGAGATGCCGGAGGCCAATATGGACGCGGTGCGGGCGGGAATTTCCATGTACGGCATTTACCCCTCCGATGAGATGGACCGGAACCGGATCCGCCTGGAACCGGCCATGGAACTGAAAAGCCATATCGTCTATATAAAAGAAGTGCCGGCGGGCGTGCCTGTCAGCTATGGAGGAACATTTGTCACGGACCGCCCCACGAGGATTGCCACGATTCCGGTGGGATACGCGGACGGCTATCCCAGAAGTTTAAGCAGCCGGGGCTGCGTGCTGATCCGGGGAAAGCGGGCCCCCATCCTCGGCCGGATCTGCATGGATCAGTTTATGGCGGATGTGACGGATATTCCGGCGGAGGAGCTGGATGAGGTGACCCTTATGGGACGGGATGGGGAGGAATTCCTTTCAGTGGATGAGCTGGGAGCTCTTTCCGGGCGCTTTCCCTATGAGTTTGTCTGCGATGTCAGCAAGAGAGTTCCGCGAATTTATGTAAATGAACAGTAAATCTGCATACACATGAAAATCATGGAAATACTAAAGGTAAATCATAACCTTTGTATTGGAGTGTGAAATGTGTGAATATTCGACGGGGAGATATTTTTTACGCGGATCTGCGGCCCGTGGTGGGCTCGGAGCAGGGAGGCATCCGGCCTGTCCTGATTATACAGAACGATGTGGGAAACCGGCACAGCCCCACGGTGATCTGCGCCGCCATTACCTCGAAGATGAAGGCAAAGCTGCCCACTCATGTGGAGATAGAAGCGGGCAGGTATGAGATTGTGAGAGATTCCGTGATTTTGCTGGAACAGCTGCGCACCATCGACAAGCGCCGGCTGAAAGACAGGGTCTGCCATCTGGATGAGGACGCGTTAAGACAGGTAGACAGAGCCCTGCAGATCAGCCTGGAGCTGCTTACATAGCGGTCAGGAGCAAAAGGGCCGCAAAGCGGCCTGCAGCCAGGGAAAACTTGACGAACGAAACAGAAGATGATATAGTTGGATAGATTGTGACGAAAGAACGAAAAGAAAAAGGCACAGTATGATACGCCGGAAAGGGAGAAGAAGAAATGTCAGGACATTCTAAATTTGCCAATATTAAACATAAAAAGGAAAAAAATGACGCGGCCAAGGGAAAGATCTTTACCATCATCGGCCGTGAGATTGCCATCGCGGTAAAAGAGGGCGGACCGGATCCGGCCAACAACAGCAAGCTGAGGGATGTGATCGCCAAGGCCAAATCCAACAATATGCCCAATGATACCATTGAGAGAGGCATTAAGAAAGCGGCAGGCGATGTGAATTCCGTAAACTATGAGAGAGTTACATATGAGGGCTATGGCCCCGGCGGAATCGCCATTATCGTGGAGGCGCTGACGGACAACAAGAACCGGACCGCCGCCAACGTAAGGAGCGCTTTTACAAAGGGAGGAGGAAGCATCGGCACCCAGGGCTGCGTTTCTTACAGCTTCAGCGAAAAGGGACAGATTATCATTGACAAGGAAGAGTGTGAGATGGACCCGGATGAGCTGATGATGATGGCTCTGGACGCGGGAGCGGAGGACTTCTCCGAGGAGGAGGACAGCTACGAGATTATCACTGCGCCGGAAGATTTCAGCGCCGTGCGCCAGGCTCTGGAGGATCAGAAGATTCCCATGGCTTCCGCGGACGTGACCAAGATCCCCCAGAATTATGTGGCGCTTACAGATGAGAACGCGTTAAAGCAGCTGAACCGCACGCTGGATATGCTGGATGAGGATGACGATGTGCAGGCTGTTTATACAAATCTGGATGAATAGGCAGCAGGCTGCCTGATACGGATTAGGAGGAAACATGAATAATTATCTTGTAGGGCTGGAAGGCATGCAGACCATGCTGAATGATTTTGAGAAGCCCATGGAGACGTTCAAGAGAAAGTACTACGCTTCAAACTTCCAGTCGTATTATACGAAATACGTACCCATGATGGACGCTATTGAGGCGGTGTACACCAGCGTGATGGAGCCGGATCAGTTTCTGGAAAATATGGCCAGAGCTCTGGTGGATTCGGCTGCTTCCCGTGTGGACGGATGCGGGAAAAAATACCAGAAAGAGGCGGCCATGATGGATCTGAACATGGCCATGGCCGTGTATGTGTTCCCGATTCTCCTGCAGTACAAGGGAACATCTTCCCAGCCTCTGGTGGATAAAATCCTTTCCTGCTGGAAGGAGGCCTTCCCCAAATCCAATCTGCAGGCTGCCGATTATGAATTTATCGAGAAGGGCTTCCACAAAAAATTCTGCTACATTACCACAGCCGTGTGCGAGACCTTTCAGAAGCCGGATGACTGCTACGAGCTGACGCTTCTTAGAAATTACAGAGACCAGTATCTGGCCGCTCTCCCGGAGGGAGAGGAGATTATCCGCGCTTATTATGACGTGGCGCCCACCATTGTGAAGCATATCAACAGGCAGAAAAACGCCGGTGAGATTTACCGGGACATCTGGTCGGACTATCTGTCCCCCTGCATTCATATGATTGAGGAGGGAAAGAATGAGGAGTGCAAAGACCTCTACATAAAGATGGTACGGGATCTGCAGAAAGAATATTTTTATCTGCAGTAGCAGGTTTCGCCGAAACTTCTGAATAAAGGGATGATTCCCGGGAAAACTGGTAAAAGAACGGTTTTCCCGGGATTTTTATCATGCTTTGCGGGACAGAACCGGAAAAGAAAAGGACGGTGACTGTATGAAGGAAGAGGCGAAAGAGGAATTGCTGGAACTGGGGCAGGTACCGGGCTGCCGGTCCATCCGGCTGCTCAGCATTATCGGGGAGATAGAGGGACACGAGTGTCTGCCCTCCAACTCCAAGACTACCAAATATGAGCATGTGCTTCCCCAGCTTGCGCAGATCGAGGAAGATGAGGAAATACGGGGGCTGCTGATTCTGCTCAATACCGTGGGAGGAGATGTGGAGGCGGGGCTTGCCATAGCGGAAATGATCGCCAGCATCAGCAAACCTACGGTATCCCTGGTGCTGGGAGGCAGCCATTCCATCGGCGTGCCCATCGCGGTATCTTCCGATTATTCTTTTATCGTAAAAACGGGAACCATGGTCATCCACCCTGTCCGCATGAGCGGAACCGTAATCGGAGCGCCCCAGACTTATGAATATTTCCGGCAGATGCAGGACCGGATCATCAGCTTCGTGGCGGAACACAGCAGGGCCGGCGCTGCCAGGCTGGAGCAGATGATGATGAATACCAGTATGCTGACCAAAGACCTGGGGACGATCCTGGTGGGGGAGGAAGCTGTAAAAGAAGGTCTCATTGACGCGGTGGGCGGGATCAGCCATGCCGTGCGAAAGCTGCGAAAACTTTGCCGCCAGGGGAAAAAGGTGTAAAATTTTGGTGTACAGAAAAAAATAATATGTTATAATAAAACATTGTGGAGACAGACAGTTCTTGCTTGTTTCCCAATCATAAAGGGAGATACTGTGAAATAGAATCAGAGAAAAGGGGCTCTGCCGGAAGGAAGAGGAGCGGGGCCCGGCTTTTTCAGAGACCGTCTCCGGCAGGCTGAATATAAGAGGAGGACGTTATGTCAATTTTAGAATCCATTGCGCTGGGAATTGTACAGGGGCTGACAGAGTTTCTGCCCGTGAGCAGCTCCGGCCATCTGTCGATCATTCAGAATTTCTTCAACATTGATACGGGAGGAAGCATACTTTTTGATATTCTTCTTCATCTGGGAACGCTTCTGGTGGTGTTTGTGGTCTACTGGAAGGATATCTGGAAGCTGATTGTGGAAGCCGTACATATGCTGGGAGACGTGTTCTCCAATCTGGGCATCTTCTTTAAGAACAAAAAAGCGGAAAACAAAATTCCCTACAAGCGGATTGTGCGCACCAATTACCGGAAATTCGTGCTTCTGCTGATCGTGTCTACCATTCCCACGGGAATTATGGGAATCCTCGGGAAGAATCTGATCACGGAGGCGTCGGAGACGCTGCTGATCCCCGGTATCTGCCTTCTGATTACCGGCGTGCTGCTGCTGATCTCTGACAGAGCGAAAAACTGCCGTAAAATTCCCAGGGATATTTCCTACAAACAGGGACTGCTTGTGGGTATTGCCCAGGGATTTGCCACGCTTCCTGGACTTTCCAGATCCGGAACCACGATCACAGCCTGCCTGCTGTGCGGGTTTGACCGGAAGTTCGCAGTAAAATACTCCTTCATCCTTTCCATTCCCGCCATTCTGGGAGCGGCGGTTCTGGAAATAAAGGACGTGGGACAGGAAGTGATTACAGGCGGAATGGTGGGAACCTACGCGGCCGGTATGATCGCGGCGGCGCTGGTGGGCTATATCTGCATCAAGACCATGCTGGTGGTAGTCAGAAACAAAAAATTCAAGTATTTCGCATTTTACTGTTTTGCCATCGGCATCATTTCCATCGTGGGACATTTTGTCCTGTAAGCAGTAAATAAGGGGAAAGACGGGGACCGTGAATGGCTGTAAAAACGACAAATAAACAGGGCAGCTCCCGGAAGGGCAAAACTTCCGGGAAAACCGCCCAAAAGACAAACGGGGCCGCAAAAACGGCGGCCCAGAGCCGTAAAAAGAAGGAGGGAGCCTCCAGAGGCGCCTCCGGGAGAGGCGGCGGAAACGAATATGGGGAACGCACAAATCCACTCCTTTTCTGTGAGATTTTTCTGTGGATGATGCTTGCGTTTTCCATTTTTCTGTTTATCAGTTACTTTGGAATCGGAGGATTTGTAGGGGAAGCGGTGAGCAGCTTTTTCTTTGGCTGCTTTGGCGTTCTGGCTTATCCTTTTCCTTTTGTGCTGTTTTTTACCGCGGCGTTTCTGATCTCAAACAGAAAAAGCCGCATCGCGAAAATAAAAGCGGCTGCTGTGATCGGCCTTTTTCTGGCGGTATGCGGCATTATGGAACTTCTGCTTCTTGGCTATACCCAGGGGCATGAGCTGCTGGAATACTACGAGGCGGGGGCGAAGTACCATTCCGGGGGCGGCCTGACGGGGGGCATGTTCGTATCCCTGTTCTGTCCCGCGATCGGGGTCGCCGGCGCCTATATGGTGCTGCTCCTGATCGGGGTGATCTGCCTGGTGCTGATTACCCAGAGGGCGCTTTTTTCCGATATGCAGAAAAAAGGATCAAAGGCATATCAGAACGCCAGGCTGGAGAAGGCCCGCAGAAAAGAAAGCGCCAGACTGCGCCGGGAATATGAAAAGAGAACGCCGGAGATTTTTAATCTGGGAGAAGAAACGGATGCGCCGGCTCCTGAAAAGCAGAAGAAAGAAGAAAAAGAAGATTTCTTTCATGTGCTGCCCAGGGAGCCCCGGATGAAACGGCACGTTACAGGCGTCACAACGGATACCAGCATGGCGGGGCTTCCTCAGATGCCTTCGGATGAGGTGCATCAGGTGCTGCCGCCGCTTCCGGAAATGGAGCCGGATCCCATCCCGATTTTCAGAGGCGAAGCGCCGGAACTTCTCCAGGAGGAAGAGCCGGCGGTACCGGAGAGGAAAGCCGGAACGAAAAAGGGAAAAGCAGCTCCCGAAACGATTCAGGAGCAGCCGGAGGGGGCAGTTCCTGAGGAAAAGGCTTCCGAGGGAGAAGAAAAACACCGGTCCGCAAAGAAACCCCGCTCTTCCCAGGAAGAGATACAGGACGGCATCGCCCATGTGGAGCAGGAGATTGAGAAAAACGCGGCCTCGGCCAAACCGGGATATGTATTTCCTCCTCTTAATCTGCTGAAGCGTCCCTCCAGGCGGGGCGGCACCACCACGGACGCCCAGCTGCGGGAGACCGCCCAGAAGCTGCAGCAGATCCTTCACACCTTCGGCGTGAACGTGAAGGTGACCAATGTAAGCTGCGGCCCCAGCGTCACCCGGTACGAACTGATGCCGGAGATGGGGGTGAAAGTCAGCAAGATTGTAAATCTGGCGGATGATATCAAGCTGAATCTGGCGGCGGCGGATATCCGTATCGAAGCTCCGATTCCCGGAAAGGCGGCGGTGGGCATTGAGGTGCCCAACAAGGAATCCAGCAGCGTGCTGCTGCGGGAACTGCTGGAATCAGACGAATTTAGGAATCATCCTTCTAACCTGGCTTACGCAGTGGGAAAGGATATCGCGGGAAAAATTATTGTGTCCGATATCGCTAAAATGCCCCATCTGCTGATTGCCGGCGCTACCGGTTCCGGAAAATCCGTGTTTATCAATACGCTGATTATGAGTATTATTTATAAGGCAAAGCCGGAAGATGTAAAGATGGTGATGATTGACCCCAAGGTCGTGGAGCTGAGCGTATATAACGGTATTCCCCATCTGTTCATTCCGGTGGTGACGGATCCCAAGAAAGCCGCCGGCGCCCTTAACTGGGGCGTGGCGGAGATGATGAAGCGGTATGAGCTGTTCGCGGCTCAGGGCGTGCGGGACTTAAAAGGCTACAATGCCAGGGTGGAGACTGTGCTGAAAACCACGCCGGAGACGGAAGGGGAGGAGAGACCCCAGAAGCTTCCCCAGATCGTGATTATTGTGGACGAGCTGGCGGACCTGATGATGGTGGCCTCCGGAGAAGTGGAGGACGCGATCTGCCGTCTGGCTCAGCTGGCAAGAGCCGCCGGCATTCATCTGGTGATTGCCACCCAGCGTCCTTCCGTAGATGTCATCACCGGCCTGATCAAGGCCAATATGCCCTCCCGGATTGCTTTTTCTGTTTCCTCCGGGGTGGATTCCCGGACGATCCTGGATATGAACGGAGCGGAAAAACTGCTGGGCAACGGCGATATGCTGTTTGCGCCCCAGACCTATAAGAAGCCGGCCAGAGTGCAGGGAGCATTCGTGTCTGACCGGGAAGTGGCGGATGTGGTGGAATTCCTGAAGGATAAGAATCAGGACGAGCAGTATGACGCGAAAATGGAAGAGCAGATCGCCCAGGTACAGAAGTCTGCCGCGTCTGTGGCCTCAGGCGGCAGCGATGTGGACGAGCTGTTTGCCGACGCGGGAAAGTTCATTATTGAGAAGGACAAGGCTTCCATCGGCATGCTGCAGCGCTGGTTTAAGATCGGCTTTAACCGGGCGGCCCGGATTATGGATCAGCTCTCCGACGCGGGAGTGGTAGGCCCGGAGGAGGGAACCAAGCCCAGAAAGGTGCTGATGTCCATGGAGCAGTTTGAAAATTATCTGGAAGAGAACTAAACGGTAATATTTTCTGTTGAATTTTAGTATCTGTTGTTTTATACTGTTTAGAGCAAATGATTCCCGGCAGATGCAGACAGCTGGATTTGACGGGGAACCATATAGGATATGGAGGTATGTTATGTACAAGATTTTGGATGCAAAAATTCTTGCGGGCAATATCTACCAGATGGTGGTGGAAGCACCGCGCGTAGCAAAGCGCTGTCTGCCCGGCCAGTTTGTAATCGTAAAGCTGGACGAGACAGCGGAGAGAGTTCCTCTGACGATCTGCGACTATGACCGGGAGAAGGGCACCATTACGATTGTGTTCCAGCCTGTGGGCGCGTCAACCAGCAGATACAAATTCCTGGAGGCGGGGGATGCCTTTGAGGATTTTGTAGGACCTCTGGGACAGCCATCCGATCTGTGCACGGATCCTCTGGATGAAGTGAAGAAGAAAAAGATCCTGTTTGTGGCCGGCGGCGTAGGTACCGCACCGGTTTATCCTCAGGTAAAATGGCTCCACGAACACGGGATCGAGGCGGATGTGATTATCGGCGCCAAGACGAAGGATCTGGTGATCCTGGAGGAAGAGATGAAGAAGGTGGCCGGCAATGTATATGTGACCACGGATGACGGTTCCTACGGCCGCAGCGGCATGGTGACAAAGGTGATCGACGATCTGATCACGGAAGAGGGAAAGACCTACGACCACTGTGTGGCCATCGGCCCCATGATTATGATGAAATTCTGCTGTCTGACCACTAAGAAATACAACCTGCATACCGTGGTCAGCATGAACCCCATTATGGTGGACGGCACAGGCATGTGCGGCGCCTGCCGTCTGATTGTGGGCGATGAAGTGAAGTTCGCCTGCGTGGACGGACCGGAGTTTGACGGTCATCTGGTAGATTTTGACGCTGCCATGAAGAGACAGACCATGTATAAGACCGAGGAGGGACGGGCTCTGCTGAAAGAGCAGGAAGGCGAGACCCACCACGGCGGATGCGGACATTGCGGAGGTGACAAATAATGGGTGATGTATTAAAGAAGGTTCCGGTAAGAGAGCAGGATCCAAAGGTAAGAGCTGCAAATTTTGACGAGGTATGTCTCGGTTATAACCAGGAGGAAGCCATGGAGGAGGCCGCCAGATGCCTTCACTGCAAAAACGCCAAGTGCGTGCAGGGCTGTCCTGTAAATATTGATATTCCCACTTTCATCAGCGAGGTAAAAGAAGGAAAATTCGCGGACGCCTATCAGACCATTTCCAAGTCCAGCGCCCTTCCCGCCATCTGCGGACGCGTATGTCCCCAGGAGACCCAGTGCGAGGGCAAGTGTATCCGGGGCATCAAGGGAGACGCGGTTTCCATCGGAAAGCTGGAGCGTTTTGTGGCTGACTGGGCCAGAGAGCAGGGCATTAAGCCTGCCCCCGCGGCGCAGAAGAACGGCCATAAGATTGCCGTGATCGGTTCCGGCCCCTCCGGCCTGACCTGTGCCGGTGATCTTGCCAGAATGGGTTACGACGTGACCATCTTTGAGGCTCTCCACAAAGCCGGCGGCGTGCTGGTTTACGGTATCCCCGAGTTCCGTCTTCCCAAGGATGAGGTGGTTGCCAAAGAAGTGGAAAATGTTATGTCCCTGGGCGTTAAGATTGAGACAAACGTGGTAGTCGGAAAGTCCGTTACCATTGACGATCTGCTGACGGACGAGGGATATGAGGCGGTATTCATCGGATCCGGCGCCGGACTGCCCATGTTTATGGGGATTCCCGGAGAGCAGGCCAAGGGCGTGTTCTCCGCCAATGAGTATCTGACCAGAAATAACCTGATGAAGGCTTTCAGAGAAGATTATGATACTCCGATTGTACACGGCAAAAAAGTGGCTGTTGTGGGCGGCGGAAACGTGGCTATGGACGCGGCCAGAACCGCTCTGCGCCTGGGCGCTGAGGTTCATATTGTGTACCGCCGCAGCGAGGCCGAGCTTCCGGCCCGTGCGGAGGAAGTGCATCACGCCAAGGAAGAGGGCATCATCTTTGATCTGCTGACCAATCCCAGGGAGATCCTGGTGGATGAGAACGGCTTTGTAAAAGGGATGACCTGCGTCAGAATGGAGCTGGGCGAGCCGGATGCTTCCGGAAGAAGACGTCCGGTGGAGATCCCGGGATCAGAGTTTGACATAGACGTGGATACGGTGATTATGGCTCTGGGAACATCCCCCAATCCGCTGATTGCCTCCACAACCTATGGACTGGATACCAATAAGAGAAAGTGCATCATTGCCGATGAAACCACCGGAGCCACCTCCAAGGACGGCGTTTACGCAGGAGGAGACGCGGTGACGGGAGCCGCCACGGTTATCCTGGCTATGGGCGCCGGAAAGGCGGCCGCAGCCGGCATTGACGAGTATATCCGCAATAAAAAATAAATAAACGGCTTTACAGGACGAGGGGGATTTCCGCATAAAAACGAAAGACGGAATCTCCCTCTTCTTTTTCGGAATGGTTTATGTTTTAAAAAGAGGAGATGGATCGATTATGCGTACAAGCAGCCTGACAAGAGAGGAAGCCCTGGCTCTTCTTAGAAACTATAATAAGGAGCCTTTTCATATTCAGCACGGTATTACGGTAGAATATGTGATGCGCTGGTATGCCGGGGAACTGGGATATAAAGAGGAGGAGGACTACTGGGGGATCGCGGGCCTGCTCCATGACATTGATTTTGAGCAGTATCCCCAGGAGCACTGCCGGAAGGCGCCGGAACTGCTGCGGGAAGGCGGCGTGGGGGAGGATATGATCCGTACCGTCTGTTCCCACGGCTACGGCATCTGCAGCGATATTAAGCCGGAGCATGAGATGGAAAAGGTTCTTTTCGCGGCAGATGAGCTGACCGGTCTGATCGGCGCGGCGGCCCTGATGCGTCCCTCCAAAAGCGTGATGGATATGGAAGTATCCAGCCTGAAGAAAAAATTTAAGGACAAACGGTTTGCGGCAGGCTGCTCCCGGGATGTGATCCGCCAGGGTGCGGAAATGCTGGGCTGGGATCTGAACGACCTGTTTGAGCGGACGCTGCAGGCCATGCGTTCCTGCGAGGCGAACGTACAGGCGGAGATGGAGCAGCTGGCGGAATGAATATTACCGTGATTGCCGTAGGGAAAATAAAAGAAAAATACTATACAGACGCGGTGAAAGAGTATGCCAAGCGGCTTGGCCGCTACTGCAGGCTGCATATTCTGGAAGTGGCGGATGAACAGACGCCGGACGGGGCCGGGCAGGCCCTGGAAGACCAGATCCGGCAAAAGGAAGGGCAGAGGATCCTGAAGAATCTGAAGGAAGATTCCTATGTGATCGCCCTGGCTATCCAGGGAAAAAAGCTGTCCTCTGAGGTCTTTGCGGACAAGATGGAGCAGCTGGCAATCTCCGGCAGGAGCCATATCACTTTTATCATCGGCGGTTCACTGGGGCTGTCGCCGGAGGTTTTAAAGCGGGCGGACTATCTGCTGTCCTTCTCAGACATGACCTTTCCCCATCAGCTGATGCGGGTGATTTTGCTGGAGCAGGTTTACCGGTGCTACCGGATTATCCACCATGAGCCGTATCATAAATAAAGGCGGTTTCTTCGCATTTGGATGCGATAGCGTCGGTGTACAAGGGGCGTATTGCCCCTTGTACACCGACGCTATGGTGTGAAGTAATAAATCATATATCATATAAAGTACTTGGAGAGGGAGCGGACAGACCATGTTCCGCTCTCTTTGTATGTGTAAGAAAGAAAATGACAGGGAAATAAACGAATGGTATAATGAAGAAAAGTAAGGTCGACAGATTGGAAGTTATCAAGGTGTTTTTATAGAAGGAGTTGAAAGTATGAATTTCTTTGAGATAGTCCTTACATTAGCAATTTCTTTGGGAGCAGTAGTGTGGGGTGTGAATATTTATAATCAAAAGGGTACATGGTTTCTTGCTGGATGGAATACAATGAGTAAAGAAGAAAAAGCAACATACAATGAGAAAGCAATATGTCATTTGTTTGGAAAATGTGTTATTTTCTGCGGAATAGGAGCATTTCTTTTGTTATACGGCAGCTTTAATCACAATGATTTTGTTTTATGCGTTGGACTTGGGATAATTACAATAATGGTTATTCTATCAATTATAATGCCTAAGATAAATCCTAAAAAATATCGTCAATACAAATCCTAATTTTACAGCGAGGTGAAAAAGGTTGAACTATGTTGAATAT
>DSTFC04002__coassemble_622_pt1 | contig 50320 bp, 54 predicted proteins | sample DSTFC04002__metabat2_high_PE_043 | metagenome-assembled genome bin DSTFC04002 | reverse complement strand
CCATGCCCGGACTGCCCAAGGTACCGGCGGCAGAGCGGATCGACGTGGATGAGACAGGCAAGATTTCCGGACTGTTCTAAGAAAAGATTGAAATTGATAAGTAGGTGAAATGAACGATGTATGAAAATGATATTATGGCGATGAGCACCACGGCCAAAAACAAAGCCAACTTTATGGACAATAATATGCTGGGATTTTTCCTGATGTCTATGATGGCCGGCGCCTTCATCGCACTGGGAAGTATGCTGATGGGCGTTGTGGGCGGTACCTTTACCGCAGGCGGCGCTTACTCCACCAAACTGGTAAACGGACTGGTGTTCGCGGTAGGACTGTGTATGGTTACCTCCGCCGGATCAGAACTTTTTACCGGAAATAATCTGGTGATGTCCGTGGGAGGCTTTACAAAGAGCGTATCCTGGGGCAAGGTAGTGAAATACTGGGTGATCTGCTGGATCGGCAATCTGGTGGGTTCCGTGCTGTTTGCAGCTATCTTTACCCTTACCGGCATTCCGGGAAGCGGCGATATCGGCGCGTTCTTTGCCAGCACCGCAGCCGGCAAAGTGGCAGGCACACCCATGAACCTGTTCACCAAAGCGATTTTCTGTAATATCTGCGTATGCGTTGCCATCTGGTGCGGCACCCGGCTGAAATCCGAGGGAGCCAAACTGGCGATGTGCCTGGCCTGCGTGGTTACCTTTGTAACCTGCGGATTTGAGCACAGCGTGGCCAACATGACCTTCTTAAGCATCGGCCTGATGAATCAGGCGGCAGATGTAGCCATCGGCGGCGTGATCTACAACCTGGTGATTGTAACCATCGGAAATGTGATCGGCGGCGTAGTGTTTGTGGCCCTGCCTTACTACCTGACCGCAAAGGCAAAACTGAACAAACAGTAAGAGAGACATAAAGAAGAGGGTGCTGCTTTATCATGAACTTCATGAGGAAGCAGCACCCCTTCTTTATGTTTCCGGCATTTTACTGGCATTCTGAAGAGCCTGGGCGATGGCGTTTAACAGAAGCTGACTGGTATACTTATTGTTTTCCGGACAGGTAATGTTCTCCAGAGACTGGCGCTCGCAGACCTGGGCCGCGATTTCATCCAGAGAGGGGGAAACCAGAGGATACATGGCTGTGATGGATTCGCTCAGATTGACCAGCCGGATGGAATTGATTCTGCTTTCATCCACAATCACTTCCACATCCACAGCGGAATCGCCCAGCGTTACAGGGACGGTATAAACCCCGGCTGTGTAGCGGGCTGTCTGTGTCCGGGCGGAACCGGTCTGATTTTCTTCTGTGCCGGTCTCATCTGCCGGTGCGTCCTCGGAAAGGACGGCTTCCTGCCCGGTATTTTTGCCGGCGCGCTCCGGTTCCCCGGCGTCATCGGAGGAAAACATGGCGACCAGCAGAACAATCAGCAGAATAATCAGAGCCAGAAAGATGGCGGTATAGATAAGCTCCCGCATTTTCACCACCAGAATTTTGGTTTTAGCACTCATCAGAAACCCCTTATCCGTTTTTCACATTTTATGATCCGGACAGGGGATTTATGCCGCCGGTTGGCTGTGAATAGCAACAGCCGGTTCCGCTTCGGAAAAGGGATAATTTTCCAGGTTGCCCCGGGACCGGAAAGATGGTATGATGGGTTAGAAAAATGTACCAAGGAGGGAGAAAATGGATCGATATATTATTACTACGGATAATACAGCGGATCTGCCGGAAGAATATATAGAAAAAAATCAGCTTCAGCTTATGTCACTGGCCTATATTCTTGACGGAGTGACCTACGGGGAGGAGCGTTCTCTTCCCAGCAAAGAATTTTATGAAAAGATGCGGGGCGGCTCTATGCCCACCACATCCCAGGTAAATCCCCAGCAGGCCAGAGAAAAACTGCTGCAGTTTCTGGAGGTGAATAAAAATATTATTCATATCGCCTTTTCCAGCGGCCTGAGCGGAACCAGCGACAGTGTGGCTCTGGCAGCCAGAGAGATCATGGAAGAGCGGCCGGACTGCCGGATCGCGGTGATCGATTCTCTGTGCGCTTCCCTGGGAGAGGGACTGCTGGTGCACAAAGCGCTGGAGTGCAGGGAGAAAGGCATGAGCTTTGATGAGACGGTGGACTGGCTGGAACATAATAAACTGCATGTATGCCACAACTTTACCGTCAATGACCTGTTTCATCTGTACCGGGGCGGCAGGGTTTCCAAAACCGCCGCAGTTCTGGGAAGCATGATCAATATCAAGCCGGTGCTTCACGTGGACGACGCGGGCCATCTGGTGGCGGTAGGAAAGGTGCGGGGCAGAAAGAAGTCCCTGACAGCCCTGGTTGACGCCATGGAAAAGCAGATCGGAAGCTGGAGGGACAAAAACCCGGTTGTCTTTATCAGCCATGGAGACTGCGAGGAGGACGCCCTGTTCGTAAGAGACCTGGTGGAGAGCCGCTTTGGCATTCACGAATTCCTGATCAATACCATCGGCCCCACCATCGGAACCCATTCCGGCCCCGGCACCGTGGCTCTCTTTTATATGGGAGATGTGCGCTGACGGAGCTGTATCTGTAAAAGCAGCTTTGGGCAAAATCATTCCTGATTCCTTACCAGTCCGATAAATCCAGCCCCATCCGGATTATCCGCGATCAAAGCAGCTTCGCTGCGCAGTACACGCCAGGAAATTGCCAGATCGGCACCCGGAAGCATCAGGTTTACAAGAGCCGTCAGAACCGACAGCGTGCCGGGATAGAGAAACAAAAACAAAAAGCTGCCGCCGCCCAGGATAAGGAAGGGAAGAAGTGTACCCGTAAGGTAAGCTTTAGTTGGAAGAACTGTTCGGCAGGCGCACATGGGAATGCCGCCGCGGATAAAAAAGGTCACAGCGCCTTTTGGCAGCCGGCCGGCCAGTTTCCATCCAAGGCCATGGAGAGCTTCGTGCAGCGGTACGCTGACTGCAATAACAGCCAGCAGGATCAGACCGGTGTGGTCTAACAGTACCGCCCGGCTGAGCAGGAGCATCCGGTACAGTCCTCCGGCCAGCAGTACGAAGGGTAGGGCAAACAGAATACCCCACAGGTAGGTCTGAGCAGCTGTCAGGGTGTGGCGCTTTGCCCGCCAGCCCTGAGCTGTGAAAGCTTCTATGTTCATGCGATCTCCTCCTTCCTTCCAGGCAGGGATTTCAGGGCCGCCAGAGTGGCGTCCAGGTTAGCCCGGTGCCAGTTGGCAACTTTCAGCGGGCCGGATCCCATGATACCGGAGCCGAGACCGCTCATGCCCACGGACAGCGTGCCGGAATGACGCCACTCGCTCAATTCTTTCTGCTGGGCGGACAGGGCAATCCGGCCCTCGTCAGTGTCCAGTTCGATGCGCCAGTTGAGCATATCTTCTTTGATCTCTACTTTGCGGATGGTGTTGTAAGGGATCTCTAAGGCCACGTCCTTTTTCAGCATGAAGGACATCCGTCCGAAGGGCAGCAGCACCAGGGAGTCCTGGCACATCTGCAGAGCAAAGAATTCGTTGGCAAAGAACTTAACGATCCGCTCACTCATGTTGGCGGGGGCATAGGTAACGATGATAGCGCGGTCGGGGATGGGGGTGAAGCCGGCTTCCCTGACGAATTGAGTAACAAATTTTTCAGCAGGCATAGTAGGTATCTCCTTTTGTTTTATAGTGTGTTTGCTTTCGATGGTTTGAGTATAGCAGACAAACAGGAGATGCAGCCGATTCTTTCGCCAATAGCTAGATTCCCTTCGCCAAATGCAAAGGGGAAGTTGCAAAAAGATTTCATCGCTTCCGATACATCTATAGTAGAACAAGGGTGTTGCTTCATCATGAATATCATGATTTTGCAACACCCTCGGCTTTTTATAACGAGTATTGACAGTACGATTTCATGGGGTTAGCCTTTGTACTCACTTTTCGCCTTTCGGGACAGGAGGCAGGTTTCCCCGTTATCCAGTTCCACCGTCTGCTCCTTCAGATGTACCGCCCGGATGCGGGAACGGTTAACCAGGAAGCTTCGATGGCACCGCCAGAACCTTTCCCCCAACTGTTTGGCGAAGTGATCCAGGCTGCTGTTGAACTCCAGCAGCTCATTGTCCAGATGCATCTGCAGGGTATGCCGCAGTCCCACCGCCTCCAGATAGAGGATACTGTCTGTGGGAATATGCCGCACGGTGTCAAGAATTTTTACCGTGCAGTAATTGCCCTGCCCGGGGCGCTGGGCTTTCATCCGCTCCACAATGCTTTCCAGGCAGTTTTGTACCCGACCGGTCATGGCGGCGCGGTCGCCTTTGACGATGTAATCCAGGGCTTCCAGCCGCAGGCGGAAAGTCTCAAAGGCAAGATCGCTGTGGGCTGTGATGAACACGATGAACCCTCTGGGATCGTACTGCCGCAGCTTTTGGGCCAGTTGCAGGCCGCTCATTTTGCCGGGAAAATCGATGTCCAGAAAGTAGATGGCCGGAACGGAGTCCTGCTTTTGCAGATTCAGCAGTTCCTCCGGGTCTTCCAGGGCCCGTACCGGGCCCATATCGCTGTCCAGTATGAAAATTTGACTGTTGACGATCTGCTCCAGTTTTTTGCGGATAGGCAGCTCGTCATCGCAGATGTAGACTGGGATCATGTAAATCACCTCCTGGGCGGTCAGGCCGCCGGGATATGCAGTTCCTGAATGAACATTCCGTCCTTCAGGTAGGTGCGGGTGGCACAGCCCCGACACCGGGCCACAATGCGCCGATAACTGGTCAGCCCTGTGCCGTGGCCGGAACCCTTGGTGGTGTAGCCTTTCTTCGACAGAGCGGAGAGATTGGGCACCTGTTCATAGTTATTTGCCACCGCCAGATACAGCTCATTCTCCTCCTGGAGCAGTATCACTCTTATCTGTCCTTCCCCTTTCGGAGCGGCCTCAATGGCGTTGTCCAGCAGAATGCCCAGGGCCCGAAGCAAATCGTCGGTATCCATACTCAGCTGACCGTTTACCGGCTTTATGGCTTCCAGCACTCCCTTGATCCGCATTTGCCGCATCTTTGCCAGTTTAGTGGCCAGGAGACTGCGCAGGGGGTAGAGCTGGATGTTATTGAGCCCGTCCATCTGGGCGATCTCGCTACCCAGCTTCTTGTCAAAGTAACTGCTGGTGCGTTTCATGAAGTCCTGAATGCCTTCCAGATCCCCCTCCTGAGCCTGGAGGGTCAGGCCAGAGAACAGGTTGGTAAAATCGTGACGGAAGGCCCGGATTTCCTGCTGGAGCTCTTCCAGCAGAGCCATGTGGGCCTGCTGCTGAAGGATCGTTTCTTCCTGGGCTTTGATGCGGTCCTGCCCGGCTGTATACATGGCGGCAAACTGGAGCAGGAACATCCCCGCCACAATCAGAGCAAAGAAGAAAGTCGCGTAATTGGCATCCGGAGTCAAATCCGGAAACAGGAGCTGCTGCAAGGGCATAATGAGCGTAAGAGCGAGGCAGACCACCAGGGTCAGAAAGCCTCTGGCTCGGCTGCGGAACATGGCAGCAAAGTAGCGGTAGAACCCGGAGCGTTTCAGAATGGCAGCTGCCAGCAGGGCCACTCCGACGGTCAGCATATAGGGTACATCCAGCCGCACGAAGGCCAGGAAATGCTGCCGGTCAAACAGCGGTGAGTATTCCTCCACTACATACACCATGGTGTTGTTGGCGGTGCTGACTACAAAAGTACACAGAATAGCCGCTGTAAAGGTGTGCAGCAGCGGGATATGGTGAAGCCTGGTCATCATCAGTCCCAGGATCAGTGCCATCAGCAGATAACCGGCAGTGTCAAAAACTGCAGAGGGCATATCTTCCTGTCCGGTCAATACAGTGTAGAGGAGATACAGGAACATCGCAGACCATTGTATCACCTCTCCACAGACGAAAAAGATCCCCAGGGACTTCCAGTGGATTTTGCGGCCCAGGATACCGGCGGTCAGGATATACAGGGCCAGAGCCATCATGGCCATGATGAAGGCAACAGTGCCAAGACGAAACGATAAACTCATTTTAATCTCCTTTCGGGGCTCAGACGGCGCAGCTGGCTGAATATTCATCAAAGACCGCCCGGCTGCGCTATCCGGTTCAAAGTACAGAATGCATTAAGTATATCACAATCTTCATTTGACGAAAAGAGAAACAATGGCGAGTGCGGTGTTTCCTGCTATCAGCAGCTAAAGGACGCTGATTGATTTGTCACCCCATTTCTTTTTTCCCAAATCGGGTGACCGCCAGCGCGAAAAACAGACCGAATACCGCGATCGCACAGGGTAAAAACGGGAACAGCAAAAACGCGGCGCCGGAAGTTTCGGCTGTAAAGTCGTGGAGAGAGCAGGATACGAGATAACCGCTGTAACAGTAGGGGTAAAGGATCCACAGAGGCGTATTCGCAGCCAATATACCGGGAATCACAAGCAGGAAATTCAGCCCCACGGAAAGGAGCGGTTTCTCGAACAGTACGGTAATAGCCCACATGGCTGCCGTACAGGGCAGCATGGTAAAAAACAATCCGGCACACCATTTCAGCAGATACAGGATGGGCAGGGTTTCTTCTACTCCCATTGTATGGGTCGCAAGTAATCCGGCAATTACGAACACCGCAAGAAACACTGCCATTTCCATGAACAGGAAAAATGCCAGCACGCAGAACTTGGCAATGGAAAGAGCGTATCGGCTGACCGGAAGGGCCAGCATTTTCAGAATTCCGTTATGCGCGGTTTCCCGGCCTGCGATCATCACGCAGACAACGATCATGCTGAAGGGCAGCAGATAATACGCATAGACCAGCGCGCTCTGAATGAACATGGCAGGCCATGCGTTTGTGTACTCCGGGGTAAAATAGCGGCTCAGGCTTGCGACCCCGGAGGCAACCACCAGCAGCGGCGCGATAAAGAGCAGCGGTACGATCTTTGAGCGTCTTACTTTCATAAACTCAATCTTAAGCAATTCCAAAAAGTTCATTTTTTCCATTCCTCCTTATTCACAGCGTCTGTATTTTGCCATCCATAAGCCAACAGCAAGAAACAACAGTGTTTCGGCCAGAGAGAAGAGGGCAGCCATGGGATCAGGACGGGCGCTCATGGCCACCGCCGGTTTCAGCATAAGCACAAAAGGATGCGCCATCAGAACAACAGGCCTTGCATTAGCCAGCGCCATGCCGCTTAAAAATCCTGCGACCCCCACGCCCAGAGGAACCCACATATTTTCAAAACGGGAAGCCGTCAGAAGCATGAAGGATAGTACCGGCATGGAGGTAATAAAGGAATATGCCGCAAAAAGTATAAGCGTTCCCATTTCAAAAGTGCCCTCCGGCAAATCGGTTATGCCGATTTTGGCAAGCGCCAGATTTTGCAGGAGGATAGCTGCCAGAAACAGGCACGTCAAAATCAGAAATTTGCACAGGTATATGCCCGGCACGCTCACGGGCAGCATATACATTTTTCTGACCGCGTTTCCCTTAAATTCCATGCTGTAGAGCAGACAGGCAGCCACTATGATGCCGAACATATTTAAGACCATCATCACGCCGTAGAGCTGGGTCAGCAGAACATCCATGGGGGCCAGCGGTAGATTCAGAAGCGTATCTTTCCGGACAAGGAAATTCACAAACGCGTAGGCGGCCCCCAATACGCCCACAGCCGGCAGCAGGAGGAGTGCGCCGGTTCGCTTTTCTTTCCGAAGTTCGATTGACAGTATGTTCATAGGTGGGCCCTCTGCTTTCTGCTTCTATTGTCCTCTTCTACCATGGAGAGGAACATTTCTTCCAGATTGTCCGCCGCGAAACCGGACTGCAGGGCGCTTTGGCGAAGGTCATCCAGGCTTCCTTCAAACAGAAGCCGGCCATGGTTGAGAATACCGATGTCGTCCGCTATCAGTTCAATTTCGGACAGCATATGGGACGAGAGCAGGATGGTGCAGTCGTACAGATCCGGCAGGGATTTCACCAGGCTGCGGATTTCATGGATGCCGGCAGGGTCAAGCCCGTTTGTGGGCTCATCCAGAATCAGGATCGGCGGACGTCCCAGCAGCGCTCCGGCAAGACCCAGACGCTGCTTCATACCCAGCGAATACTTCTTTGCCAGCCGATTGCCAAATTCTGTAAGACCCACAAGATCCAGGGCATCCTCCACGGCGCTTTCCGGCAGCCCCAAAATCCTGCGGATAATATCCAGGTTTTCCCGGCCGGTCAGGTTCGCATAAAACGAAGGGGACTCGATGAAAGAGCCAACCTCCTTCAAAATCCTCATGCGGTCAGCGGGAAAATGCTTTCCGTCAATGGTAAAGCTGCCTTCGGTGGGAGCGGTAAGACCTAACAGCATTTTCATAGTGGTGGATTTGCCTGCTCCGTTGGGTCCCAGGAAGCCGTAAATGCTGCCCTTGCGGACATGGAGGGAAACGTGGCTGACGGAAGTGAAGTTCTTATATTTTTTCGTCAGCCGTTCCGTAGTAATCATGTAATCCATAAAAAACATCTCCTTTCACTGGTTCCATCATAAAACGCCAGCCTGATTTTTCCATTTTCCCGTCCTTACTTTTACCTTACTTTTTCGGGATCCCCGCCCCAGACTGGGCGCACTGTGCTATAATCGTCCCGGGAGGGACAACGCTATGGACAACTCTTTTTTATACTCTAAAAAGATTCTGCTTGTAGATGATGAGCCGGATTTGCTGAAAATGGCAGCAGATATTTTAAAAGATGCCGGTTTTGAAACAGTACTGACCGCCCCGGGGGCAAAAGAAGCCGCCAAAACGGCGAAACAGGAAAAACCGGATTTGATAATCCTGGATGTCATGCTGCCGGATGGGGACGGTTTTTCTCTGATGAAGCAGCTTCGCACCTTTACAGATGTACCCGTTATCTTTTTAACGGCAAAAGATGAAGCCGCAGACAAACTGGCCGGACTGGGACTTGGGGCGGATGATTATATTTCAAAGCCGTTCATGCCTCAGGAACTGCTGCTGCGGATCTATGCCATCCTGCGCCGCGCTTATAAAGAGGACAGCCCGCAGGTTAACCTGGATGGATGTACGATTGATTTTAGCCGGGCAGAAGTCAGAAAAGGCGGCCAGGTTATCCCCCTGACGGCAAAAGAATATACCCTGCTGGAAACACTGGCCCGCAATGAGGGCAGGATTGTTACGGTGGACGCCCTTTGTGAAGCGCTATGGGGAGATAACCCTTTTGGCTATGAAAACAGCCTGAACGCCCATGTGCGGCGCATCCGGGAGAAAATAGAAGCCAATCCGTCAAAGCCGGTTTCTTTAATTACCATCAAGGGATTGGGCTATAAACTGAGGACAAGGAAGTGACGCCATGAAATCTTTTGGAACCTATATTTCAAAGCATCTGGCGTCTTTCGCCGCATTTCTCCTGCTCCTGGTGCTTGGCAATGTCATTCTGTTTGGTGTGACCTTCTATCACACCGTTTCGGAGGATTATGGAGAGGCGTCTCCCCGGGCTATGCTAAAGACGACCTCTGCTGCGGCATCCCCAGAGGGGCTGACGGATGACGCGGCGCGGAAACTGCGCCGATACAAGATCTGGGCCATGTATCTGACGCCGGCGGGAGAGTGCTATTGGACCCTGGATGTGCCGGAAGAAATACCGCGAAAGTATAACATTCAGGATGTGGCGCTGTTTACAAAAGGCTATCTGAAGGATTATCCGGTTTTTGTATGGAATATAGATGAAGGCCTGCTGGTTTTGGGGTATCCCAAGGACAGCTATATGAAACTTACCGGCAATTATTATTCCATTGAGGCAATCCGAAAACTTCCCTTCTATGGGGCGGGAATGCTGGTGGTGGATGCGCTGTGCCTGTTTCTGGCCTATTATGTCTCAAAACGCAGGATCATCCAAAATACAGGGCCCCTTGCAGAGGCCATTGAAACACTGGCAGACGGCAAGCCTGCTTCGCTTCATATTGACGGAGAACTAGCTGAAATTGCGGACAGCGTAAATAAAGCCTCTTTTCTGTTAAGCAGGCAGAATGAAGCCAGAGCCAACTGGATTAGCGGCGTCTCCCACGACATCCGCACCCCGCTTTCTATGATTATGGGGTATGCCGGCCGGATTGCCGCAGATGAGACCGCCAGTGAAACGGTCAGAGAGCAGGCCAGGATTGTGGAAAGACAGGGCGTCAAAATCAAAGAACTGGTGCAGGATCTGAATTTGGTGTCCCAACTGGAATATGAAATGCAGCCGCTTCACAGGGAACCGATACGCCTGTCCAGACTTCTTCGCTCCTATGCGGCTGAACTGCTCAATTCCGGGATTTCGGATGCCTATACGATTGAAATAGATATTGAGCCGGAGGCGGAAAATGCCCTGCTGGACGGTGACGCCCGCCTGATTTTGCGGGCGATCGGCAATCTTGTGCAGAACAGTATCCGGCATAACCCCCAGGGCTGCAGCATCCGGCTTTCTCTTAAAAACACCGGCGAAACGCTTATTTTGACTGTCGCGGATGACGGAGCAGGGCTTACCCCCGAAAAGCTGCGGGGATTAAAGGAAAAGCCCCACTATATGGAAAGCGCCGATGAGCGGCTTGATCTGAGGCATGGGCTGGGGCTTTTGCTTGTACGCCGGATTGCGCAGGCGCACCAGGGGACTTTTTGTATAGAGAGTGAGCCCGGCAAAGGATGCAAGTCAAAAATTATTTTTGGAAAGAATTCGTCCGTACAGGAATAAATCAGAAGGAAGTGTGCATATTAACATCAAAACCGTGAAAGGAGAAACTGAAATGAAGAAAATTCAGATCTGGATGATAAGCGCGCTGCTTCTGATCAGCGCCGGGAGCCTGGCGGGATGCGGAAACAGGGAAGATGAAAATATGCAGCAGGAAACCGCCGGGGAGAATGCCGGAACTACAGAGAAGGCGGAGGACCGGACCAATGCCGCCGACTCTCATGTGAACGGCGTTACAGACAACCGGGAAGAAAATGAAGGCGCAGTCGGCGGCGTGATTGATGATGTGGGAGACGCAGGGAAAGACCTGGTGGACGGTGTAGGAGAAGCGGGCAAGGATCTCATTGACGGAGTGGAAAACGCCGGCGATGAGGTACTGGACGGCGCCCAGGATCTGGGAGATCAGGTGACAGGCGAGACGAAGGCCAGTGAAACCGCTGCCCCGGAAACCAACGCGGACGGGGCTGTGACGCCCTGACCGGCTCTGCCCTCATGAGAGCGCTCCCTTTCTCTCCTTGCAGACAGTCTGCTTTGGGATGAAGAAAAGGGGAAAGCTGCAAAAAAATTCATTGCTTCCGGTACATCCGGTGTTCACCTTGTCCTATCGACATCTGTCCGCAGCAAGCGGAATAATCCGCCTGCTGCGGAACATTTGTCTCGGACATGTGTACACCTGGATGTTCCGGAAGCATATGTACTCTTTTTTGCAAAGCCCTCCGCAGGATGCGCACTTGCGCGGAACTCTCTGTTTCATGAAAACTTAAAAGCTGACAGAAACCCTGAGGATGTGGTAAGATAAAAAAAGACTGGAAAAGGAGGAGGGACGGTTATGCGCTTTCGGCCCTGTATCGATATACATAACGGAAAAGTGAAACAGATCGTGGGAGGCTCCCTGCGGGATCAGGGAGATCAGGCCAGAGAGAACTATGTATCAGAGAAGGACGCGGGCTGGTACGCTCGCTTTTATGAGAGGGACGGCCTTAAGGGAGGACATATTATTCTGCTGAATCCGGAGACCTCCCCCTGCTATGAGGCCACCAGGGCTCAGGCTTTTCTGGCGCTGCAGGAAACGCCGGGATGTTTTCAGGCAGGCGGCGGCATAAAACCGGACAATGCCCAGGAGTTTCTGGACGCCGGAGCGTCCCATGTAATTGTCACCTCCTATGTGTTTCAGGGCGGCCGGGTGCGCTGGGAAAATCTGGAGAAGATGAAAGCGGCGGTGGGGAAAGAACGGCTGGTGCTGGACTTAAGCTGCCGGAAAAAAGAAAACGCCTATTACATTGTGACAGACCGGTGGCAGAATTTTACCGACGTAATCCTCACACCCCGGGTTCTGGAGGAACTGTCCGGTTTCTGCGATGAGTTTCTGGTTCACGGGGTGGACGCGGAGGGAAAAACGGCTGGTCCGGAACTGGAGCTGGTGCGGATGCTGGGGGAGTGGCAGGGATGCCCGGTAACCTATGCGGGAGGCATCGGAAGTCTGCAGGATCTGGGGCAGGTGGGCCGGCTGGGAGAAAACCGGGTGGATATTACCATTGGCAGCGCCCTGGACTTATTTGGCGGCAGTATGAAATACAGGGAAGTTCTGGATTTTTGTGAAAATTTTACAGAAAATTCATTGAATAACGGGGAAAGTGTGGTATAATCAACATATAATAGCTGGAAGCGTTTTGCGCTGCAGCTGTTTGAGAAAATAGCAAAGGGGTTGATGACATGAGATTCACAATCAGCGGGAAAAATTTAGAAGTGACAGAAGGCCTGAGAAATGCCGTCACCGAGAAGCTGGGAAAGCTGGAACGCTATTTTACCCCGGAAACTGAGATTATTGTGACGATGAGTGTGGAGAAGGAGCGTCAGAAGATCGAGGTGACCATCCCGGTAAAGGGAAACATTATCCGTTCAGAGCAGGTCAGCAACGATATGTATGTATCCATTGATCTGGTGGAAGAGGTGATTGAACGGCAGCTTCGCAAATACAGAACCAAGATTATTGAGAAGCATCAGGAGGGCGGCAACTTCAAGAAGGAATTCCTGGAGATTGACGATGCCGCTGAACCGCTGGAGGAAGTAAAGATCATCCGTACCAAGCACTTTGGCATGAAACCCATGTATCCGGAGGATGCCTGCGTACAGATGGAATTGCTGGGACACAGCTTTTTCGTATTCCGCAATGCGGAGACGGATGAGGTGAACGTGGTCTACAAGCGGAAAGGAAATACTTACGGACTGATTGAGCCGGAGTTCTAAGCCGCGGCAGACAGCGGAAGCGAAAAAGAGATCTGATAGAGACGAAGCAGAACAACAGAGGGTGCTGCAAAATCATGAAATTCATGATGAAGCAGCACCCTCGTTCTACCATAAATGTGAGGGAAAGTTACAAAAAAGAGTATATATGCTTCCAGTACATCCAGGTGTACACATGTCCGAGACAAATGTACCGCAGCAGGCGGATTATTCCGCTTGCTGCGGACAGATGTCGATAGGACAAGGTGAACACCGGATGTACCGGAAGCAATGAAACCTTTTTGCAACCTCCCTTTTTCTTTTGCCGGGAAACGAAATGGTGTTTAAAGCTTGAATCAGAAAACCCCGGTGATAAAAATCTCCAGGCCGATGACCACCAGGATGGAGCCTCCCAGGATGGAGGCCTTCCGGGAGAGTTTTGTCCCGAACTTTTTTCCGATCAGCAGACCCACCATGCAGATGATAAAGGTAACGGCGGCGATGATCAGGGAACAGACCAGCGCCATCAGCCAGTCGTACTCCGCGATGGTAAATCCTACGGACAGGGCGTCGATGGATGTGGCGATGCCCTGGACGATGAGGGCGGCGAAACTGACGCCTGCCTTTTCCGAGTCTCCGTCTTCGCTTTGGATTCCTTCCAGCAGCATTTTTCCGCCGATAAACAGCAGCAGCACCAGGGCGATCCAGGGCGTCAGCTGGCGGAAAGCGTCAAAGTAACGGACGATGGTGTGGATACAGACCCATCCCAGCATGGGCATCAACGCCTGAAAACCGGCAAATACTCCGGCAATGGCGCACATCCGTCCGGACCGCATACGGGGCTCGTTCAGTCCGTTGGCCATAGAGACGGAGAAGGCGTCCATGGCCAGCCCAACGCCCAGAAGAGCGCTGTTAAAGAGAAACAGGTAATTCCATTCCATACGTTTTCCTCCATAAAAAAATAGATACGGTACCTGAGTACCATATCCGGATTCACATAAAGAAAGAGACTCCATGTACAGCACGCAGTGATACATGAGTCTCGCAATTTAAAACAAGCCAGACCAGAAGGCCAGTATGTTGACTTGCTACGCGCCGGGCGCGCTTGCTACTCCCTCATCGGAAAGATCTTTACCATCTTAGCAAACAGAGAAATTTTTGTCAACAATTTTCCCCCTGTTGCGTTTCAATAAAGTTGCCGGGACAGATTGACAACGGTGATTTTAAAGTGATATGATTTTTAAAAATCGAATACGAAAGAAACAGGCTCTGATAAATATGGCAGGGCTTTTCTGCGTGTATACGAGGAGGAAGATTTATGAAGCAGATTACACTGGGAAAAACCGGTATCACAGTGCCCCAGAATGCTTTCGGCGCTCTGCCGATTCAGCGGGTAAGCAAAGAAATGGCGGTTAAACTGCTGCGCCGCGCCTATGAGGGCGGGATGCGCTTTTTTGATACGGCCAGAGCCTACAGCGACAGTGAAGAGAAAGTAGGAGCGGCCTTTGACGGAATGCGGGATAAGGTGTTTATCGCTACCAAGACGGGAGCCAAGACGCCGGAAGAATTCTGGAACCATCTGGAAACCTCCCTGAGAAACCTTCGCACCGACTATGTGGATCTGTACCAGTTCCACTGCGCGGATCAGTGCTACCGGCCGGGGGACGGCACCGGTATGTACGAGTGTATGCTGGAGGCAAAGAGACAGGGCAAAATCCGCCACATCGGCATCACGGCCCACAAACTTTACATAGCGGAGGAGATTGTGGAAACCGGCCTGTATGAAACCCTTCAGTATCCGTTCAGCTATCTGTCCTCCGAGAGAGAAAAACAGCTGGTGGAGAACTGTAAAAAAGCGGATATGGGCTTTATCGCCATGAAAGCCCTGGCAGGAGGCCTGATCAACCGGTCAGAGGCGGCCATGGCCTTTATAAGCCAGTACGATCAGGTGCTTCCCATCTGGGGCATCCAGAAAGAAAAAGAGCTGGAAGAGTGGCTGGGCTGCATGGAAGAGACGCCCGGCATGACAGAAGAAATCCGCGCGTTTATTGAAAAAGAGCAGCAGGAGCTGACCGGAGAGTTCTGCCGGGGCTGCGGCTACTGTATGCCCTGTCCTGCCGGCATCCAGATCAACCAGTGCGCCAGAATGTCCCTGATGCTGCGCCGGGCGCCTTCCGCAGCCTGGCTGACTCCCGAGATGCAGGCTGAGATGAGAAAGATCGAGGGATGTCTGGAGTGCGGCCAGTGCATGAAGAAATGTCCCTATGAATTAAATACGCCGGAACTGCTGAAAAAGAATTACGAGGACTACAAGCGGGTTCTGGCAGGAGAAGTGAAGGTACAGTGATGGAGGGCAAGACAGAAATTAGAAGTTCCCTGATGCTGCTGGCGGCGGCAGTGATCTGGGGCGTGGCCTTTGTGGCCCAGAGCGTGGGGATGGATTACGTAGGGCCCTTTACCTTTAATGCCGCCAGAAGCCTGCTGGGAGGGATCGTGCTGATACCCTGCATATTTCTTCTGAATAGCCGGGAAAAGAAAACCGAAAAAAAAGAGGCTGACAAAAAGGCGGAGCGCAGGAATCTGCTCCTGGGAGGGATAAGCTGCGGCATCTGCCTGTGCATTGCCAGCAATCTGCAGCAGATCGGCATCAGCTATACCACGGTAGGAAAAGCGGGATTTATCACCGCCATGTATATTATTCTGGTTCCCCTGCTGGGTATTTTCATGAAAAAGCGGGCCGGGCTGCGGGTCTGGATCAGCGTGGCCATGGCGGTGGCGGGCCTTTACCTGCTGTGCATGACGGAATCCTTTTCCATCAGCATAGGAGACGCCTATGTGATGGTGTGCGCCCTGTTTTTTGCTTTTCATATTCTGGTGATCGATCATTTTTCCCCCAGGACCGACGGGGTAAAGATGTCCTGCATTCAGTTCCTGGTATCCGGGGTGATATCCGGGATTTTGATGTTTGTTTTTGAGGATCCCAGCCTGTCCTCCGTTCTGTCAGCCTGGATGCCCATCGTCTATGCGGGGGTAATGTCCTGCGGAGCAGGCTACACCCTGCAGATCCTGGGACAGAAAAAGACGGATCCCACCGTGGCGTCCCTGATTCTCAGCCTGGAATCCGTCATTTCTGTGCTGGCGGGATGGGTGCTTTTAGGCCAGAGCCTCACCGGAAAGGAACTGCTGGGCTGCGGCGTCATGTTTGCCGCTATCATTCTGGTGCAGCTGCCGGCAGGCGTTTTCGGGAAAGCCGGTGAAAAAGAAAAAACAGCATGAACACAGAAACGATCAGAAAAACAATGGAAAACTGCCGCCTCTGTCCCCGAAACTGCGGGGTCAACCGGCTGGAGGGACAGAGAGGCTTCTGCGGCGCGGATGCTAAAATCAGGGCTGCCAGAGCCGCCCTGCATATGTGGGAGGAACCCTGCATATCCGGCAGGGAGGGCTCCGGGGCTCTGTTTTTTTCAGGCTGCTCCCTGGGCTGCGTTTTCTGCCAGAACCGCTCCATATCCAGAGGCGAAAGAGGAAAAGAAGTTTCGCCGGAGCGCCTGGCAGAGATTATGCTGAATCTCCAGGAGCAGAAAGCCAATAATATCAATCTGGTGACCGCCGGCCACTATGTGCCCCAGGTGGGGGCAGCTCTGGCGCTGGCCAGAGAACAGGGGCTTTGCCTGCCGGTGGTCTACAACAGCAGCGGGTATGAGAAACCGGAGACGCTGCATCTGCTGGAAGGCCTGGTGGATATCTATCTGCCGGACTTTAAATATATGAGTCCTGAGCTGGTCGCCTCCTGCTCCCGGGCGCCGGACTATCCGGAAATTGCCAAAGCAGCTCTGGAGGAGATGGTGAGACAGGCGGGAAGCCCCCGGTTTGATGAGAGAGGCATGATGACGGGCGGGGTGATAGTACGCCATCTTCTTCTGCCCGGCCATGTGGCGGATTCCAAAAAGGTGGTGGAGTATCTGTACGGGACCTATGGAAACCGGATCTATATCAGCCTGATGAATCAGTACACCCCCATGCCTGCTGTGGCCGGGGATCCGCTGCTTTCCCGGAAAGTGACAAAGCGGGAATATAGCAGGCTGGTGGACTATGCGCTCTCCCTGGGGCTGGAGCAGGGATTTATCCAGGAGGGAGAGACGGCAAAAGAAAGTTTTATTCCGGAGTTTGACGGAGAGGGAGTCTGAAGATGGAAAGAAAAGAGAAAGCGCCAAGGGAGCGGGAAAACAAGAATAGAAAGACGCAGACAGAAGGAAAAAGGAAAACCGGGCAGGTTCGCTCCGGCGCAAAGCGCGTTTCCTCCGGACAGGCTGCCCTCTGTCCGGTTTAAAAAAAATGCGGAGGCTGCCATTTGCTGGAGCTGCCATACCCTGTCCAGCTGCAGCAGAAGCAGCGGCAGGTGGAGAAACTGCTGAAGCCTTACTGCAGAACGGAAAAGATACTGGGGATGGAGGATCCCTTCCACTATCGGAATAAGGTTCACGCTGTCTTCGGACACAGGAAAGACGGAACCATCATTTCCGGTACCTATCAGGAGAAGACCCATTTCATCGTGCCGGTGGAGGAGTGCCTCATTGAAGACCCCAAAGCGGATGCCATTATCCGGGATATCCGGGGATTGTTAAAGTCTTTCCGCATTAAGACCTATAATGAGGATACGGGATACGGGCTTTTCCGCCATGCGCTGGTGCGGACCGGCTATCACAGCGGCCAGGTGATGGTGGTGCTGGTGCTGGGGTCGCCCATCCTGCCTTCCAAGAACCATTTTGTGAAGGCTCTGCGGGAGCTTCATCCGGAGATCACTACCATTATTTTAAATGTAAATGACCAGAAAACCAGTATGATCCTGGGGGAGCGGGAAATCGTTCTCTATGGAAAAGGCTATATTGAGGATACTCTCTGCGGCCTGACCTTCCGCATCTCTTCCAAGTCTTTTTATCAGGTAAACCCGGTGCAGACGGAACGGCTCTACGGAAAAGCCATAGAACTGGCAGGCCTGACCGGCAGGGAGAGGGTGATCGACGCCTACTGCGGCATCGGAACCATCGGCCTGATTGCCTCCCGCAGCGCGGGGGAGGTAATCGGAGTGGAACTGAATCCGGACGCGGTGCGGGACGCCGTTTTCAATGCCAGACGCAACGAGATTAAAAATGCCCGCATTTTCCGGGGGGACGCGGGAGAATTTATGACCCAGATGGCAGCCCAGGGGGAGCGGGCGGATGTGGTGTTTATGGATCCGCCCCGCAGCGGCAGCGACGAGGCTTTTCTCTCTTCGGTGGTGATGCTGGGGCCGGCAAAGATTGTGTATGTCTCCTGCAACCCTGAAACCCTGGCCAGGGATCTGGGATACCTGACAAAGCACGGGTACACGGCCCGGACGGCGGTGCCGGTGGATATGTTCCCCCAGACAAAATCGGTAGAGTGCGTTGTGTGTTTGCACAGGAAAGAGAGAGAAAAATGACGTATCACAAGTTGTGCAGGCAGGATTACGGATGGCTCATCCACTGACAACAGAATAGCAGATAGAACTCACAAATAAAAGAAAAAGAGGGCGTTGAAAATTATGTGCCAGAACAAAAAGCGGAGCAATGATGCTTGTCTCCACGCAAAGCCAGTATAATGAGCGACATTTGCGTGGAGTAACTTTATAGTCGCTTATCGAATCATGCTGGCTTTGCCTGCTTGAATTTATCAATCAAGGAGGAAGCCCGCATATGAAATATACAAATGCAAACGAAATTCTCCCTGATGCGTTAGTCGAAGAACTGCAAAAATATGTTCAGGCAGGGTATATTTATGTCCCTGCGAAAGACGAGCAGCATAAAGCATGGGGCGAATTGTCTGGTTATCGGGAGGAACTTAAGCGGCGCAATCAGATGATTGTGTCAGAATACCGTCAGGGAACTTCTGTCGAAGAACTTGCTGACCGTTACTACCTTTCGATCTATGCTATCAGAAAAATCATATACCAGAAATAGCAAAGGGAGAGCTTCTGTTGAGGGGGCTCTTCTTTTCTACTAATTGGGTCTGTACTATTCCGTGGATTGAGGATATACCTGTCAGTAAGTACAATTTTTTATAGCAAGAGTTTTAAGGAGGATATTTAAGATGGCCATGGCGAACAAGGTATATCCCCGGACGGGAGATACACAGACGATCTATCTGAAAAATGTTATTACAAACCCGAATATCCAGGTCGGCGACTATACGATCTATCATGACTTTGTGAACGATCCAAAAGAATTTGAGAATCATAATGTTTTATATCACTATCCGATCAATCAGGATAAACTCATGATCGGGAAGTTCTGCTCCATTGCCTGCGGAGCAAAATTTCTGTTTAACAGCGCAAATCACACACTGAGTTCCTTATCCACTTACACTTTTCCTCTATTTTTTGAAGAATGGGGACTTGAAAAGAAAAAGGTAACAGACGCATGGGATAATAAAGGCAATATTGTTATTGGCAATGATGTGTGGATTGGTTACGAAGCAGTCATTCTTTCAGGAGTTACGATTGGAGATGGCGCAATCATAGGCAGCCGGGCTGTTGTGACAAAAGATGTGCCGCCTTATACGATTGTGGGAGGCGTCCCGGCAAGACCAATCCGAAAGCGTTTTGATGAAGCGACCATAGAAAAATTGCTACGGTTAAGGTGGTGGGATTGGTCAGAAAACAAAATAAGGGATCATATTGCAGCAATCCAGTCAGGGTGCATACAGCAGGTAATATAGAAGAAGCGGCTGCTTTTGCGGAAATCGTATGCCGATATGGTTTCCGGACCTTAAGTATTGATCTGCCCGGGCATGGAGAAAGAAAGGATGAAAAGCATATCTTGCCCGAAGGTCAATCTGCCTTGTGCGGATTGGCCTTCTTTGTATTCGGCTTTAGCCTGTTAAAAAATGCTCTACGTGTATTTATTTGAGGCTAACCTCACCTGCTATGCGGGGGACAATATTTTGCAGAAACGATGAATTGCTTATTTGACAGAAAGCCAGACAAGGTGGCAGAGGCTACAGCTCTGCTACTTTGCCTGAACATTTTTCCATTTTAATGTGTGTGTTTCATAGAGTAGAAATAAATTTACCGTTTCTGTTCATAGTGCCTTGGGCTTTCTTTGCCGTTGTGTCTTTGTCTGTTGTTTCTGCCGCAGGCGTTCCCGGACGGAGCGTGTTTCCGCTTCCTCATGGAGCAGATTTGCGACATCCCGCTTGCTGTCAAACATCATCAGCGACCGGAATATCCGCGAGGTGCGTGGCACGATGTTCAAAAAGATATGAAAAAAGCTGCTTGCCGCCCTGACGTACAAGGCGGAAAAGCAGCAGCCGATGACCTTGCTGGAAAAAGAATTTTTAAGAGAGTGCAGATTGACGGTTGATAACGAAAGCTTGCAGATGATGCGCCGATTAAGCAATCCCGCTTGTTCTGCACACGCTGGAACGGCCCTGATAAAAGCGGCGGTATGGTGGATGCGCTCGACGGCGCAGAGTATTCCGGCAGCCTGATTATCCTGCTTAATGAAGGGGTTAGTTTTGTAAAGCGGAATATGAAAACACGTTGGAAGAAAACAGCCAACTCCCGCATTGAAATGCCAGATTACTGCGAACGGAGCGTTTTTGAAGCTCTTGTTAATGCGCTGATCCATCGTGATTATCTGATCTTGGGCAGCGAAGTCCATATCGACATTTACGATGACCGTCTTACAATTACTTCCCCCGGTGGCATGGCAGATGGTACACGGATACAGGAAAGAGATATTTTCAATATTTCCTCTACCCGCCGCAATCCAGTCCTTGCTGATATTTTTGGCCGGTTGGGATATATGGAGCGACAGGGAAGCGGATTTCGGAAAATCACGGAAGCCTACCATGCAGCCCACAATTACCGGGATGAATTGGAGCCTAAATTTTATTCCGATGCAAGCTCATTTCAAGTTACGCTGTATAACTTGAATTATGGAACTGCAATAAACACAGCTAAAGTTATGATTGAAGATGAAAATGTTGCGATTACTCCTGATTATCTTGCGATTGAGGTTGCGATTGACGGACTGAACGCAAGCCAAGCTACGATTAAAAAAGCCAAAACAGTATTCGCAAGCATGGGCGTTGATGGTATCTTTGGACGTTCCGACATAGCCGCTATTACAAGTGATTCCGTTACTGCCGCCGGTAATCTTATCACAAAGCTGAAAAAAGCGGATTTGATTGAAGCCGTCAGTGGATTCGGAAAAGGGAAATACAAATTCAGAGTTCCAAAAGTATAAAGAGAATGAGGGCGTTGCTCAATCATCTAATTGGATTTTGCGACACCCTCATGAAACGACAAATTCATTTATGTACTGCTAAATTTCGCATCCGCTGCCGGACTGATCCTGCAGCATATTTGTGCTCATCGTTGCGGCTCTCCTGGTGGAGAAGGTGACGGTATACAGCAAGGACAGAATTGTGTTTACCATGACAAGCTTATGAAGCATGGCGGCCATATTTGAAAACGAATGATGAATTTTTTCTGGAAAACAAATCGATAGCCGCGGCTACCGATTTAGAGCAGACAGATGATGTCGCTCTGGCAATTTCAGAAAAACGATTGCCAGCGGCTGCCGCTTTTACGTTGGAGGCTTTCCTGGAAATCAGTTTTACACATCATATGGAAATTTTGCATAAAACCAAAGAATTGGATGAACGACGCTTTTATATTCGTGAATGTGTGGCAGAGTATATCCGCAGTCATTATGAACATGCTGTGAAAAACGAGCAGTGGGAACATTTTTTCCGGGCCGATGTTTACCGGCTTTGACACAGACCGTACCATGCTGCGGCTTTCGGCCATGAACCTGATGCTCCACTCTATTACGCACCCGGAAATTGACTATCAGGACAGCGCTTCTTAGCAGAACCAGATTCGGGATAAAAGCACCGTTTTTACATACTAAAAAAGAATTGGCTCCCGCCGGGATGCACAACTCAACATTGATTCTGCTGATTTTGTTGTGTATAATAGAGATGGGTGATGAGGTTGAATCTGATTTTGAGTACCATCTTGCAGGAGAAAGAACGCATTGACCGTATGCTGGCAAAATACCAAGAGGAACTTGGGATGCTCCCCAAAGGCACCATTTCTGAAAAGAAAGTCAGGCAATCCACATATTTTTATTTGAAGTACCGTGAGGGGAAAAAGGTGATTTCAAGGTACATCCCCAAAAAGGATGTGGAGGCAGTTCGAGAGCAAGTAGAAAAACGCAGACATATCGAAACCATGATCCGATCTTTGCAGGAGGAACGTGCGATTGCCGAGAAAGCATTGGAGGGACAATTATGATTTTATCTTTGGGCCAGTTGCCAATGATGATGTGTACCGTACGTTTACCCTCTATACCGCTGGCGTGTTGACTAAGGAACAGACCCTGGAGCAGCTTAAAATTAAGAAGCTATATAACCAGTTGGTGTTGACAACGGAAAAGGCTCTGTCCTATCTGCGTTTTGTTGGCACCGTGCCGGAGGAGGACTTTTGATGGCAGATAAAAAATTTGAAGCGATTTTGACTTTGTTGGTTCCCCAGGTTGTCCAGTTGATTTGTGAGAACTATCCTGTGAGTGAAATAGCTGCATCCAGAGAATTCTATGAATCCAAAGTGTATTCTTTATTGGAGCAGGAGGACACCAAGTTGTGGCATTTCAGCCCGCTTACCTTATTTAATATGTATGATGAGGAAAAAAAGACAGGAAACTTTGAGATACCGGAGGAGGTATAAATATGAGCAGGCAAGGAGATTTTCTCATTTATTGTGTAGAAACCTATAAAAATGCTAAGCACTTGACTGGCAAGCAGGTGGCGGAACTTTTTACCCGTTATCGTGTGTGGGACTATGTGTATTCCTGCTTCGAAGCCCTGCATACCACCGGGGCCAATTATATCGTGGATGACATCGACCTCTATATTGAGGCCAGGAAACCAGCTATGGCTTAAAGCTGCCGCCCAAAACGGCATATTCCTCATTCATATCTGCATATAAATCGCAGGAGTATATGCAGCACACGCCGATTGGAGCAATTCAGTCGGCTTTTTTCATTTCCGGAAAAAGCGCGGCGGAGGAACTCACGGCCATTGAAAAGTACGCGGATGTGTACGTCCAGAACAGCGGCCTGGTTGGCAGGATTTCCATTCCCGGCACCCGAAAAGCTTCACCGTTAACTTCACCGTTAGGTGAATTATATTTGCCTTTTGGTGCGAAATAAAATATACTGAAACCATTAATGAGATCCGTGAGAATGCTGTTCAAATTGCGGCATCATAACAGTGAAACGGCACACGAAATTGACTTATTTGAAGAGGGAGGATTGGTTTTATGGGATATTGCGGATGGGCAAATACAGATCCGCTCGACAAAGCATATCATGACACAGAATGGGGGATCCCGGTGCACGATGACAGACATATGTTTGAACACCTGACATTGGAATGTATGCAGTGCGGCCTGTCCTGGGGATTGATGCTGAAAAAGCGGGAAATATTCCGAAACTGTTTTCACAACTTTGAGTATGACAGGATTGCGGCTTATGATGAGGCAGATGTGGAACGAATCCTGAATACGGAAGGAATGATCCGTTCCCCGCGCAAGGTAAAGGCCATTATCAATAATGCCCGGTGTTATCAGAAAGTGCGGGAGGAATTTGGTACTTTCTGTGATTATATCTGGTCTTTCTCTCAGGGGAAAACCATCCTGTATCAGGGTCACGATACGGGCAGGATACCCGTCAGCAACGGGCTGTCGGATAAGATCAGCAGGGACTTGAAAAAGCGGGGTTTCAAGTATGTAGGGGCTATCACGATATATTCCCATCTTCAGGCCTGCGGTATAATCAATGATCACGATAAGGACTGCCCCTGCCGCCAGAAGATCCTGGATAAATATCCGACTGTGGTCAGGCGGAGAGATAAAGAAGTATATTGAGCCGGAGGACCTTCTGCTCAGCCGGTCCAATCCCACAGATGCTGCGAAAACGCAAAAAGCCTAACAGGGAAAGCACTGCTCTAACTGCCTGAGCAATAGGAGGAAAACGATATGATTATAAGACAGACACGACCATCTGATTATAAAAGAATATATGAAGTAGTGAAAAAGGCATTTGCCAGCGCAGAATATTCTGACGGGAATGAGCAGGAACTGGTAGCTGCGCTCCGGGAAAGCAACGCCTATATTCCGGAATTATCTCTGGCTGCAGAAGTGGAAGGTTCCGTGGTGGGACATATTCTTTTTACAGAAGCAGAGGTGGGAGAGCAGAAGGTTCTGGCTCTGGCGCCTCTTTCTGTTCTTCCGGAATACCAGAAAAGGGGAATAGGGACTGCTTTGGTAAAGGAAGGGCACAGAGCGGCAAAGGAATTAGGGTATCCCTATTCTGTCGTGCTGGGAAGTAAAAACTATTATTCCCGGTTTGGATATATGCCTGCCGGAAATTTCGGGATAAAAGCACCGTTTGATGGAGCGGACGAAAACTTTATGGCTCTTAAGCTGGATGCTTCCGCGTCTGCCTTGCAGGGAACCCTTATATATGCTCAGGAGTTTGGAATGGATCAGAAGAAGATTTTAGAAACAGAGAGATTAATCCTTCGTCCATGGAAAGAGGAGGATGCAAAAGAGTTATACAGATACGCAAGCCATCCTGATGTAGGGCCCATAGCCGGATGGCCTGTCCATACAAGTGTGGAGAACAGCCTGGAAATAATCAGAGAGGTACTGTCTGCGCCGGAAACCTACGCCGTTGTTTTGAAAGAAACCGGATGCCCGGTTGGAAGCGCGGGATTCATGATTGGTGAAACCAGTAATATTGGCCTTCCGAAAAACGAAGGCGAGATCGGGTACTGGCTTGGCGTTCCGTATTGGGGTCAAGGCCTGATTCCGGAAGCAGTTCGGGAACTTTTGCGTCATGGATTTCAAGACCTGAAACTGTCTAAAATATGGTGCGGCTATTTTGATGGAAATTTAAAATCAAAACGGGTTCAGGAAAAATGCGGGTTCCATTATCATCATACCAGTGAACATGTTCCCTGTGCGATAGAGGGCGTTTTCCGGACAGAGCATGTTTCCTGCCAGACAAAAGAGGAATGGGAGATGCGCTCTCGGACGCCAGGCGCGTTCCTCCGGAAAAATGGAGAACCGTGATCCGGCATCCTGTAAGGAAAGTTCTATAGCGCTGTTCCATTCTTTGGAATAAAAAAACGATTCATATCTGCCTTCTCCAAAGTCAGCAATTTTATTTTCCTGTCGATGCCGCCCGCGTATCCGGTCAGGCTTCCGTTTGCGCCCACCACACGGTGACAGGGCACAAGGATAGAGATAGGATTGTGTCCCACCGCGCCGCCAACGGCCTGGGCGGACATGCGGGGCACCCCTCTTTTTGCGGCAAGCTGTCTGGCAATCCCGCCGTAGGTCATGGTCTGGCCGTAGGGGATGGAACAGAGAATTTCCCACACTTCCTTTTGAAAAGCGGTGCCCGCAGCATGGAGCGGAACAGAAAAATCCGGCTCGCGTCCTGAAAAGTACAGGTCCAGCCAGCGCCTGGTCATTTCAAACAGGGGGATTTCTTTTTCCGTATGTTCCCGGTCCAGGCAGCAGGCAAAATATTTCTGGCCTTCAAACCAGAGGCCGGTTAAACCAATCCCGTCGGCGGCCAGAAGAATGCGGCCGAGGGGAGAAGGGTAATGACTGATATACTGCATAGGCTTCCTCCTTGCTTTTATAAACATAAGTGTACCACAAAACCGCGGGAACTGCCATTGCAAAAGAAAAAACTGATTGTCTTTAAAGCATGTTAGTGTTACAATAGGAAATGTTTATAAAGTACCAATACCAGAATTAGGAGAAAGTAAGAATGAATCTTGTGCAGAAAATGTTTGGCACTCACAGCCAGCGGGAGCTGAAGCGGATCATGCCCCTGGTGGATAAGATTGAGAGCCTCAGGCCAACCATGCAGGCGCTCACCGATGAGCAGCTGCGTGACAAGACAACCGAATATAAGAAAAGATATGCGGAGGGCGAGTCCCTGGATTCCCTTCTGCCGGAAGCATTCGCCACAGTCCGGGAGGCGGCTAAGCGTGTGCTGAATATGGAACACTACCGTGTACAGCTGATCGGCGGCATTATCCTGCATCAGGGCCGTATCGCCGAGATGAAGACAGGTGAAGGTAAAACCCTGGTGTCCACCCTGCCCGCCTACCTGAACGCGCTGACGGGAGAGGGCGTTCACATTGTGACCGTCAACGATTACCTGGCTCACCGTGACGCGGAGTGGATGGGAAAGGTTCATGAATTCCTGGGACTGACCGTGGGCTGCGTGCTCAACTCTATGGACAACGATGAGAGAAGAGCCCAGTACGCCTGCGATATCACCTATATCACCAACAACGAGCTGGGCTTTGATTACCTGCGGGACAACATGGTGATCTACAAAGAGCAGCTGGTGCAGAGAGACCTGGTTTACGCCATCATCGACGAGGTGGACTCCGTGCTGATCGATGAGGCCAGAACGCCTCTGATTATTTCCGGCCAGAGCGGCAAGTCTACCAAGCTGTATGAAGTCTGCGATATTCTGGCCCGTCAGATGGAAAGGGGCGAAGCCAGCGGCGAGGTGACCAAGATGACCGCCATCATGGGCGAGGAGATCACCGAGACCGGAGACTTTATCGTAAATGAGAAGGACAAGATTGTAACCCTGACCCAGGACGGCATCAAGAAGGTGGAGAAATTCTTCCAGATTGAAAACCTGTCCGACCCGGAAAATATTGAGATCCAGAACAACATCATTCTGGCTCTGCGGGCCCACAACCTGATGTTCCGCGACCGGGACTATGTGGTGAAGGACGATGAGGTGCTGATCGTGGATGAGTTCACCGGCCGTATCATGCCGGGCCGCCGTTATTCTGACGGACTCCATCAGGCTATTGAGGCCAAGGAGCATGTGAAGGTAAAACGGGAGAGCAAGACTCTGGCCACCATCACCTTCCAGAACTTCTTTAATAAATATAAGAAGAAAGCCGGTATGACCGGTACGGCTCTCACCGAGGAGCAGGAGTTCAGGGATATTTACGGCATGGACGTAATCGAGATTCCCACCAACCGTCCTGTACAGAGAAAAGACCTGAACGACGCGGTGTACATGACCAAAAAAGAAAAATACAAAGCAGTAGTGGAGGCGGTGAAAGAGGCCCATGCAAAGGGGCAGCCGGTGCTGGTGGGTACCATCACCATCGAAGTGTCGGAACTGCTTTCCGGTATGCTGCGCAGAGAGGGAATTCCCCATAAAGTGCTGAACGCCAAGTTCCATGAGCTGGAGGCGGAGATTGTGGCGGACGCCGGTATCCACGGCGCTGTGACCATCGCCACCAACATGGCCGGCCGTGGTACGGATATCAAGCTGGACGAGGAGTCCAGAGCGGTGGGCGGACTGAAAATCATCGGTACGGAGCGCCATGAGTCCAGACGTATTGACAATCAGCTGCGCGGCCGTTCCGGACGTCAGGGAGACCCGGGTGAATCCCGTTTCTACATCTCCCTGGAAGATGATCTGATGCGCCTGTTCGGTTCCGAGAAGATGATGGGCGTGTTCAAATCCCTGGGGGTGGAGGAGAATGAGCAGATTGAGCACAAGATGCTTTCCTCCGCTATTGAGAAGGCCCAGAAGAAGATTGAGAGCAACAACTTCGGCATTCGTAAGAATCTGCTGGAGTATGACCAGGTAAATAATGAGCAGCGTGAGATTATCTATGCGGAGCGCCGGAAGGTGCTGGACGGCGAGAACATGCGGGATTCCATCTTCAAGATGATCACCGATACGGTGGACAATGTGGTGGATATGTGCATTTCCGACGATCAGGGTAATGAAGAGTGGGATCTGCGGGAACTGAACGATGTGCTGATCCCCATCATTCCGCTGGGGCATGTGACCCATGAGGCGGTGGCTTCCATGAAGAAGAACCAGCTGAAGCAGTACCTGAAGGAGCAGGCGGTGAAGGCCTACGAGTCCAAGGAGGCGGAGTTCCCCAATCCGGAGCAGATCCGTGAACTGGAGCGGGTTGTGCTGTTGAAGGTAATCGACCGGAAGTGGATGGATCACATTGACGATATGGATCAGCTGCGTCAGGGCATCGGCCTGGCGGCGTACGGCCAGAAGGATCCCATTGTGGAATATAAGATGAGCGGCTATGAGATGTTCAACGCCATGACCGCCGCCATTCAGGAGGATACCCTGAAGATGCTCTACCATGTGAAGGTGGAGCAGAAGGTGGAGCGCGAGGAGGTAGCCAAGGTGACCGGTACCAACAAGGACGAGTCCGGCCCCAGAGAGCCCAAGAAGCGTACTGCCGTTAAGATTTACCCCAACGATCCCTGTCCCTGCGGCAGCGGAAAGAAGTATAAGCAGTGCTGCGGACGCAAAGCGCTGGCTAAATAGGATTTCAGAATAAAAATATCAGGAAAGAGGGTGAAACTGTGGTTGAACTCGACGAGTTTAAAGCGATTTTAAACAGCTATACAAAACCATTAGTGGAAGTGAGGGATTCACTTTGACCTGGTAAACAAGGAACAGCGAATTCAGGAACTGGAGCGGGAGATGGAAGCTCCCGGCTTCTGGGACAATCCGGAAAAGTCCCAGGAATCCATGAAGACATTAAAGAGCCTGAAAGATGATGTGGCGGTTTATCAGCAGCTGAAGGATCAGTACGAGGAGATTGAACTTCTGCTGGAGATGGGATATGAGGAGAATGACCCGGAGGTAATTCCGGAGATTCAGGAGACGCTGGATTCGTTTCGCGCTACGTTTGACGCGGTGCGGATCAAGACTCTGCTCTCCGGCGAGTATGACAAGGCCAACGCCATCGTGACCCTCCACGCGGGGGCCGGCGGAACCGAGTCCTGCGACTGGGCTTCCATGCTCTACCGGATGTACTGCCGCTGGGCAGACAAAAAGGGATATCAGCTGGAAGTGCTGGATTATCTGGACGGCGATGAGGCGGGCATCAAATCCGTTACCTTCCAGGTAAACGGGGAGAATGCCTATGGCTATCTGAAGTCGGAGCGGGGCGTGCACCGTCTGGTGCGGATTTCACCTTTCAATGCGGCGGGCAAGCGGCAGACCTCCTTTGTGAGCTGCGATGTGATGCCGGATATTGAGGAGGATCTGGACGTGGAGATCCGGGACGAGGATATCCGGATTGATACCTACCGTTCCAGCGGAGCCGGCGGCCAGCATATCAACAAAACATCCTCGGCAATCCGTATCACCCACTTCCCCACGGGAATTGTGGTGCAGTGCCAGAATGAGCGTTCTCAGCACATGAATAAGGACAAGGCCATGCAGATGCTGAAGGCCAAGCTGTATATGCTCAAACAGCAGGAGAATAAGGAGAAAGAATCCGATATCCGGGGCGAGGTGAAGGAGATCGGCTGGGGAAACCAGATCCGCTCCTATGTGTTCCAGCCCTATACCCTGGTGAAGGATCACAGAACCAATGCGGAGACAGGAAATGTGGACAGCGTGATGGACGGAAATATCGATCTGTTTATCAACGCGTATCTGAAATGGATTACCCTGGGCTCCGATCAGGAAAACAAGTAGGCGTCCGCCGGCAGAAATGCCGGCGGCTTTTTTGAAAGACGAGGAGAAATAAAATGGGAATTATACGGGCAGCGCTCCAGACGGTAACGGGAGCGGTAAAAGATCAGTGGACGGAAGTGGTGGAGCCGGAGGGAATGGACGATCAGACGCTGCTGGTTCAGGGAACGGTAAAGAAGAGCGGCGGCGGAAGAGGCAGCCGGGATGTGATCTCCAACGGTTCGGTGATCCATGTATACGACAACCAGTTTATGATTCTGGTGGACGGAGGCAAGGTGGTGGACTACACCGCGGAGCCGGGCTACTATATGGTGGACAATTCCTCCATGCCCTCCATGTTTAACGGACAGCTGGACGAGAGCCTGCAGGAAGCCTTCAACCGGTTCCGGTTCGGCGGCATTACCCCCATGTCCCAGAAAGTATTCTATATAAATCTGCAGGAGATCCGGGGCATTAAATTCGGCACCCGCAATCCGGTGAATTATTTTGACAATTTTTACAACGCGGAACTGTTTCTGCGGGCTCACGGCACCTACTCCGTAAAGATCACCAATCCCCTGCTTTTTTACGGCGAGGTAGCGCCAAGAGACGCGGCAAAGGTAGAGATTGAGGATATCAATGAGCAGTTTCTGGCGGAATTCCTGGAGGCTCTCCAGACGTCCATCAACCGGATGTCCGCGGACGGGATCCGCATTTCCTATATTTCTTCAAAGAGCAGGGAACTGGCCGGCTATATGGCGGATACGCTGGATGAAGACTGGAAGAACCGGCGGGGAATGGAGATTGTGTCGGTAGCGCTTGCCAGCATTTCCTATGACGAAGAGTCCCAGAAACTGATTCAGATGCGCAATCAGGGCGCTATGATGGGCGATCCTTCCATCCGGGAGGGCTATATGCAGAGCGCGGTGGCCAGAGGGCTGGAGGCAGCGGGTTCCAACGCGGCCGGCAGCGCCGCAGGCTATATGGGCATGGGATTTGGCATGCAGGCAGCCGGCGCGGCCATGAGCGCGGCCAGCGCCGCCAACCTGCAGCAGATGCAGATGAACCATCAGACCGGCACAGCTTTTCAGGGAACGGCCGGGGCAGGCGGTGCTTCCTGGACCTGCGCCTGCGGTACGGTAAATACAGGAAAGTTCTGCAGCGAGTGCGGAAAGCCCAGACCCGCCGGAGAATGGATCTGCAGCTGCGGCACGGCAAATTCGGGGAAATTCTGCAGTGAATGCGGAAAACCCAGACCATAGCGCCATGGGTGCCCTTACCTATAAATGCCCCAACTGCGGGGGCGAGCTGGTATTTGACCCGGCAGAACAGAACTATCACTGCCCTTACTGCCAGTCCCGCTTTTCCCAGCAGGAGCTGGATGAGATAAGCCCGGCAAAAGGGGAGACATCGGAAGAAAACGAAGCGGAAGGGGAGGCTCTGGTCTATCACTGTCCCAGCTGCGGGGCCAGTGTGGCAACAGACGCCGCCACGGCGGCTTCCTTCTGCTATTACTGCCATAATCCGGTAGTGCTGGAGGGACGGCTGAGCGGGAAATACATGCCGGATTGGATGATTCCTTTCCGGATTGACCGGGATGCGGCGACAGCGCAGTTTCTGGCTTTTGTAAAAAAGAAACGGTTTGTTCCGAAAGATTTTTTCTGCGAAAGCCAGATTGAAAAAATGAGCGGCGTGTATTATCCCTACTGGATGTATGACTGCCGGATGCGGGGCGGAGTCAGCGGCGAAGCCACAAGAGTCCGGGTGTGGATGGCGGGAGATGAAGAGTTTACGGAAACTTCCGTGTACCGGGTAGAGCGGCAGGGAGAGATTGCCCTGGAGGGAATGACAAAAAACGCCCTGGAAGCCAGTGATAAGGCGCTGGTGGAGGGCGTGCTGCCTTTTCGCACAGAGGAGATGCAGAAGTTTTCCATGAGCTGCCTGTCCGGATTTTACGCGAAAAAAAGGGATATAGAAAGAGAGGCGCTGGAGCCGGAACTGCGCCGGGAGGCCGGCGAGTGGGCCCGGCGTCTGCTGCGGGACTCCGTGCAGGGATACAGCACCGTGAGAGTGAACCAGGATTACATGGAGACAGAAGAAGAGAACTGGCAGTATCTGCTGCTGCCGGTATGGGTGCTGACCTACGCCGGGAAAAACGGACGCACCTACTATTATGCCATGAACGGGCAGACGGGAAAGGTAAAAGGCGAACTGCCGGCAGACAGAAAAAAGCTGGGCATTTTCTGCGGACTTCTGGGAACGGCAGTATTTCTTCTGTGCCTGTTGCTTGGCTGGCTGATCTGAAACCGGCGTGAAGCAGGAGGCGGAAGCGGAGAGATAGGATGAAAAGAACAAAAGGAAAAGTTTTGACAGTCCTTCTGATGGCCTGCCTGTTTATCTGCCTGCTGTCAAAGCCGGCCGGAGCCGGCGAAGAGAGTCTGGCGTGGGTGGATGATGAGGCGGATCTGCTGGATGAGAGCACGGAGGAGGAACTGGAAGAGAGGGCCGGGAAACTGTGGAAGGAGACCGGATACCAGTTTATGCTGGTGACCGCGGCTGACGCCGGCGGGAAGGAAGCCAGGGAGTTTGCGGAAGATTACTACATGGAGCATCAGTCCACACTGGACGGGGTCATTTACCTCATTGATATGGACAACCGGGAACTGTATGTGGCTACTTCCGGCCAGATGCGCTACTACCTGACAGATTCCAGGAGGGATGAGCTGCTGGACGAGGGCTATGAAGCGGTTCTGGAGGGAGAGTACGGGGAAGCTTTCCTGGCGATGCTGGAAGAGACGGAGGAGTTTCTGCGGCAGGGGATCCCGGACGGCGCCTATGTGGTGGATGAAGATACGGGAAAGATCACCCGCTATCGCAGGCCAAAGAGAGTTACACTGCTGGAGGGGCTTCTGGCGCTTCTGGCGGGAATTGGCTGCGGCGGGGCGGTCTTTGCCGCCGTGCTGGCCGCCTATAAGGGCAGGGAAGACTCTATGAGCCAGCCTTCCAGAAGTCCGGAACTGAGACTAACGGTCAGAAGGGACCGGCTTATAAATCGTTTTATCACCCACCGGCATATCCCCAAAGGGCCGCCTCCCGGTTCCCATGGAGGCCGTATGGGAGGAGGACCCTCCTCTACGGTGCACACCGGATCAGGGGGGAATTCTTTTGGGGGCGGAGGAAGAAAATTCTGACAGGGATCAGCCATTGCGAAACCGGAAAAAATGTGGTACTATCTTCTGAGTGATTACATTTGTACTTCTCATACAGACAAAGAGAATTACAGAAAGGAAGAGACATGGCAGATAAATCGCAGTATTTTGTTGTAAAGCAGAAGGCTGTGCCCGAGGTGCTGCTGAAGGTGGTGGAGGCAAAAAAGCTTCTGGATACCCGAAAGGCGGCCACTGTGCAGGAGGCCGCGGATCAGGTGGGGATCAGCAGAAGTTCCTTCTATAAATACAAAGACGATATTTTCCCCTTCCATGAGAATGCCAGAGGAAAAACCATTACGTTTGTCATTCAGATGAATGATCAGCCCGGACTGTTGTCGGATGTGCTGAAAGTGGTGGCAGAGCACCGGGCCAATATTCTGACCATTCATCAGAGTATTCCCATCAACGGCATGGCCTCCACCACCATCAGCGTGGATGTGCTTCCCGATACGGGGAATATGTCGGAGATGATGGAGATGATTGAGAGCAAGGAAGGCGTGCAGCATCTGAAGATACTGGGCGGCGAGTGATGCGGGAAAGGAATGGGTGAGATGAAATACATAGTAGTGTTGGGGGACGGCATGGCGGATGAGTCTCTGGAGAGCCTGGGGGGAAAGACGCCTCTGGAATATGCCTCCACCCCGGAGATGGACAGGCTGGCGGCCTTATCAGAGATCGGCCTGCTGCATACCATTCCGGAGGGGATGAGCCCCGGGAGCGATACTGCCAATCTGTCCGTGCTGGGCTATAACCCGAAAGTATACTACACCGGCAGATCCCCCCTGGAGGCGCTCAGCATCGGCGTCCCCATGGAAGCGGAGGATGTGGCTTTCCGCTGCAACCTGGTGACGCTGACAGAAGAGGAACCCTATGAGGAAAAGAGGATACTGGATCACAGCTCCGGGGAGATCCGTACAGAGGATGCGAACGTACTGCTGGATGCGCTGCGGCCTGCGCTGGAGGATGATGCGTACCGTCTGTATACCGGCACCAGCTACCGGCACTGTCTGATTGTAAAGAGGGGACAGGTGATCCCGCTGGCGGCGCCTCATGACCATCTGACGGAGGTGATCGGGCCCTGGCTGCCTCGGGATGCCCGCCTCCTGGAAATGCAGAAGAAGAGCTACGAGATTTTAAAGGATCATCCCATTAACCGGGAGCGGAAGGCCAGAGGTCTGAACCCGGCCAACAGCTGCTGGTTCTGGGGAGCGGGCACCCGGCCGGCTCTCACTTCCTTTGAGGAAAACTATCATAAGCGGGGGGTGATGATCTCCGCAGTGGATCTGTTAAAGGGAATCGCGGTAGGAGCCGGTATGACCAATATCAGGGTGGAGGGAGCCAACGGCGGCCTGCACACCAACTATGAGGGAAAAGCCCGAGCAGCGGTGAAAGCGGTTCTGGAGGATAACTACGACTTCGCCTATATTCATGTGGAGGCGCCCGATGAGATGGGCCACCAGGGCAGTATAGAGAGAAAGATACAGGCTATTGAAAATCTGGATCAGCGGGTGATCCGCATTGTGCGGGAAGCCATGGACGCTTCCGGGGAGGACTATCGGCTTCTGGTACTGCCGGATCATCCTACCCCCATTCGGGTGCGCACCCACACGGCAGACCCTGTGCCCTACCTTCTCTATGACAGCACCGACCGGCAGTCCCATTCCTGGCATTATAACGAGCGGGAAGCGGCGGAAAGCGGAAACGATAGAGGGGAAGGGTACCGGATGATGAGCTATCTGCTCCGGTCCTGACGGGCGATGAGCCTGAAATCAGAGTAGGGTTCTTCGGATATGCCAGAGATAAAAACATAAAAAACCCTGGAAATGCAGGTGTACGCAGCTGGCGAAAGGACAGGCCGCACACCGGATTTCCAGGGTTATTTTGTTTTAGAATTCGATCAGCTCATACCCCCGGGTGCCGTATCCCAGTTCGGCGGCAGCCTCAATGGTATGGATGCCGTTGCGGCTGTTTACCCGCTCTATGAAATGTTCCCGGCCCGGGTCATCGGAGTGGATGACCAGATCCATGCAGGCCTGATCAATGGCTACCGGATCCAGGGAAGCCAGGATACCGATATCCTTCATGCAGGGATCTTCCGCAACCACGCAGCAGTCGCAGTCCACGGACAGATTTTTCATCACGTTGATGTAGGCCAGATTGCCTTTGAAGTGATTCACCACGCTCATGGCAGCGTCCGCCATGGCTTCCGGGAACATTACGCTGTCGGCGTGCTGTTTCCAGGTCTCATACCGGTCGTCCGTCTTTCCGGCGGAATGGATCAAAGCCTTGCCGGCCCGGCTGGCACAGCCGATGGACAGCTGCTTTAAGGCGCCGCCGTAACCGCCCATGGGATGGCCTTTAAAGTGGGCCAGAACCAGCATGGAATCGTAATTCACAATATTTTTGCCCAGATGGTTTTCCTTCAGGACTTTGCCGTTGGGGATGGGCCATACAAGATCCGGCCCCTCCGCGTCCATCAGATCCACGTTGAAATACTTGGTCCAGCCGTGGTCGTCCAGAAGTTTCAGATGGGATTCCGTGTGGTCTCGCACGCCGCCGGAAGCGTCGCCGTATGCGGTATTGCACTCTACGATGGTTCCCCCGATCTCATCCATCATCGGTTTCCAGAATTCCGGATGCAGATAATTCTGATTACCCTTCTCGCCGGAGTGGACCTTCACAGCCACCCTGCCGGGCAGTGCAATTCCCAGTTTGTGATAAGCCTCCACTACCTTTTCCGGGGTAAGATCCCGGGTAAAGTAAACTTTTGCCTTCATATCCGTGCCCTCGCTTTCTGAAAATAAAACATAAGTTAGTTTCAATATAGCACTGGGCTGATACAGCGTCAATATGATTTACAGAGCCTGGATGTATTGACCTTTTGCAGGCAAAAACCTATACTGTATCTGAGAAAGGAACGGATGAAAAATGGAACGGTTTAATCTGAAAAATAAAATACTGATGGGAGTGACGCTGTTCTCCATGTTTTTCGGGGCGGGGAACCTGATCTTCCCGCCTTTTCTGGGAGCCCAGGCAGGAACTTCCGGATGGCCGGCTCTGGCCGGCTTTGCGGTCAGCGCGGTGGGACTGCCGGTTCTCGGCGTGATTGCGGTAACCCTCTCTGGCGGGCTGGATCAGCTGGCTTCCCGGGTACATCCCAGATTTGCGGTTTTATACATACTGATCCTGTATCTGGCTATCGGCCCCTGTCTGGCGATTCCCAGAACAGCCAGCACATCCTTCTCCATGGCGGTGCTGCCTTTTTGGCCGGAGGAGATGCCGGCAGCCTGGCTTCAGTTTGCCTACTCCCTGGTATTTTTCGCCGCGGCGGCCGCGGTAGCCATGCACCCGGAAAAACTGACGGAATACCTGGGCAAAAAATTAACGCCCGTTCTTCTGGCGCTGATCGTGATCGTATTTGCGGCGTCCTGCCTGAAAGCGGCAGGCCCCATTCCGGCTCCTGGGGAAGCTTACGCCTCACTGGCTCCGGTAAAAGGCTTTCTGTACGGCTATCAGACCATGGACACCCTGGCGGCGTTAAACTTCGGGATGATTATTGCCATGAATATACGGGCAAAGGGGATACGTCAGGAAAAAGCGGTGATGCGGGAGACGGTCAGCGCCGGATGGATAGCGGGAATTTTTCTGCTGGCGGTTTACGGTATGCTGACTTTTGTGGGAATGCGTGGAGGATCCGCTTTTTCGGATGCCTCGGACGGTACGGGAATCCTGTCCGGAATGGTAGGCTTTCTGTTTGGAAAAGGGGGAATGGTCATCCTGGCGGTGATCTTTGTGATTGCCTGCTTTAATACCTGCGTAGGGCTATTCAGCTGCTGCGGAAAATATTTCTCCGGCGTATTTCCCGGACTTTCCTACAGCAGATGGGTGCTGATTTTTGCTTTCGTCTCCATGGTGATCTCCAATGTGGGGCTGGAGGCAATTCTGAACTTTTCCCAGCCGGCTCTCAACGCCATTTATCCCCTGTCCATTCTGCTGATTTTTTTATCTTGCACCCACAGATGGCTGGGGCGTTTCAGGGCGGTTTATCCCTGGTCCGCGGCTCTCTGCGGAATCGTCAGTGTGCTGACAGTGCTGGATCAGCAGGGGATTATGCTTCCGGGCGCGGCAGCGCTGCTTCACAGGATCCCTGCCTATGCGGCGGGATTTGGCTGGCTCCTTCCCTCAGTTCTGGGCATCTGCATCGGAATGGCTGTCAGTCAGGTCAAGATAAAAGCAGGTGTTGGTCATAATCATATAGGGAATGACCCAGAGCAGAGCCAGTCCCATGGACAGCACACCCAGCAGGAGCATTCCGATGAAAGACAGATTTAACCGGATATACCGGAACCCATGGCCTTTCATAATCCGCTGGCTTTCTCCAAGAAGCTGCAGCCAGTTCAGCTCCGGATGGTCGATGTAGAGAAAGAACGCCATGGCGTACCGCACAGTCAGAAGAAGGAACAGCGCCAGGGAAATGAGGCCGGATATGCCGAATGCCCCTGCCATGGCCGAAAAACTCATGCCGCCGATGAGCCAGGAGGTGTAGGCAAAAAAGGACACCAGAAGAAACGGCAGCATACAGACAAAACCGGCGGCAAAGAGGGCGGCAGTGATCAGAATCACCCGGTCGGGGTGGTGGGAGAAGGCAAAGAAAATCTGCCCCATGGCGGCATGGCTTCCTCTGGCAAAATTCAGATACAGACAGTTATGGCCCACCAGCAGCAGGATGGTGAGAAACAGTATGATCAGGTAGCTGAGCAGAGAAAGACCTGCCAGCCGTCCGGTAAAGCCGGTAGGAATTAAGAAAGCGATCATAAACGCGTAAATCAGATCGGTCAGTACCAGAGCGCCCATGGCAGTCAGATATCTGCCGGTAAGGGCCTGCCTGGCTCTGGCCTTTAATAATGCGCAGGAACCTTGCTTCATATGGTAATGCCTCCCTCCGTGCTGTCAAAAAAATGATCGGGAACCAGGTACTCCTCACCTGCTTCCTCGCCGTAATAGTCGGAAAAATAATCCAGCATCTGTTCCAGCTCCCGGCGCAGGGCCGGATTGTTCCGAACTGTGATGAACGCGTAGCCGGTTACCAGGACAGAGGCGGCAATAGCCGCGATGGATACGATAAGAGATACTTTTGCCCTGGGATGCAAAGAACCGTCTCCCCGGGAGAGCAGAGCCAGCACAATGGCAGTGGCAGCCAGGGGGATGGAAATATAAAAAACAAAAAACAGAGGGATGGCGATAAGCCCCAGCACCATGGCGGCGGTGGCCATGCTCCGGGAACCGGAGATCCTGTGCCGCCTCATGCCCGGCGAGTCTGTGTTTTCATTGAAATTAGAAGGATTGGGATCCATCTGCATATGCCTCCTTTGCAGCAGAACTGTCCCTCCATGATAGCACAGGGAACCGGGAAAAACAAGCGGGGGGAATTTCGGGTACTTGCAGGGACAGGGATTTTCAGATATACTGGAAAAGATATTGCCTGAGGAGGAGACGGACAGAATGGATATGATAAATACGCTGGCCCTGGAACTGGAAGTAAAGCCCTGGCAGGTGGAAGCGGCCGTAAAACTGATTGATGAGGGATGTACGATTCCTTTTATCGCCCGCTACCGGAAAGAGGCGACCGGGACTCTCAACGACGAAGTGCTGCGGAAGCTGTATGAGAGGCTCAATTACCTGCGGGGACTGGAAGAGCGCAAGGAGCAGGTGATTGCCACCATCCGGGAACAGGAGAAACTGACGCCTGAGCTGGAGAAACAGATCCGGGAGGCGGCTACCCTGGTGGCGGTGGAAGATCTTTACCGCCCCTATAAGCCAAAGCGGAGAACCAGAGCGGCCATTGCCAGAGAGAAGGGACTGGAGCCTTTGGCAGACCTGATCCTTCTGCAGATGACAAAACGGCCGCTGGAGGAGGACGCAAAAACCTTTCTTTCAGAAGAAAAAGGGGTGGAGACCGTGGAGGAGGCTCTGGCCGGAGCCTGCGACATACTGGCGGAGCGGATATCCGACCGGGCGGATTACCGTGCCCGAATCCGGGACATGACGGTGAAAGAAGGTCTGCTTACCGCCCAGGCTCGGGATGAGAAGGAAAAATCAGTCTATGAGACGTATTATCAGTATCAGGAACCTGTGGCAAAAGCGGCGGGCCATCGGATACTGGCTTTGAACAGAGGAGAAAAAGAGAAGTTTCTGACGGTCAGGCTGGAAGCGCCGGAGGAGAAAATTCTCGCCTGGCTGGAGAGGCAGATTGTAACCCGGGACAACCCCTATACGGGTCCCTTGCTGAAGGAGACGGCTGCGGACAGCTACAGGCGTCTGATTGCGCCGGCCATTGAGAGAGAAATCCGCAGCCAGCTCACAGAGCGGGCGGAAGAGGGCGCCATTCAGGTGTTCGGAAAAAATCTGAAGCAGCTTCTGATGCAGCCTCCCATCCAGGGACAGGTGGTGCTTGGCTGGGATCCGGCTTTCCGCACCGGCTGCAAGCTGGCGGTGGTGGACGCCACGGGAAAGGTGCTGGACACTGCCGTGATTTATCCTACGGCCCCCACCACTCCCGCCAAACAGGAGGCGGCCCGACAAACCCTGAAAAAACTGATTCAGAAGTATGGAATTACGCTTTTTTCTGTGGGCAACGGAACGGCCTCCCGGGAATCGGAGCAGTTTATAGTGGATCTGCTTCAGAACATACCGGAGAAAGTACAGTATGTGATTGTAAATGAGGCGGGGGCTTCCGTTTATTCCGCCAGCAAACTGGCAACGGAGGAATTTCCCCAGTTTGACGTGGGACAGCGAAGTGCCGCGTCTATTGCCAGAAGGCTGCAGGATCCTCTGGCGGAACTGGTTAAAATTGACCCCAAATCCATCGGAGTAGGCCAGTATCAGCATGATATGAATCAGAAAAAGCTTGGAGAAACGCTGGAGGGCGTGGTGGAAGACTGCGTAAACCGGGTAGGGGTGGATCTGAATACGGCCTCCGTATCGCTGCTGGAATATGTGTCCGGTATTTCCAAAACCATTGCCAGAAATGTGGTGGCCTACCGGGAGGAGCACGGAAGATTTTCGGACAGGAGAGAGCTTCTGAAGGTTCCAAAGCTGGGACCCAAAGCATTTGAACAGAGCGCCGGTTTTCTGCGGATCAAGGGAGGGGACAACCCTCTGGACGGCACCGGGGTTCATCCGGAGAGTTACAAGGCGGCCCGGGAGCTGCTGAAGCTTTTTGGCTGCAGCCTGGAAGATGTGGCGGACGGAAAACTGGCGGGGCTGCATAAAAAACTGAAAGATCCCAAAACCACGGCTCAGAAGCTGGGCGTGGGAGAGATTACCCTGGAGGATATTGTAAAGGAACTGGAAAAACCGGGCCGGGATCCCAGAGAAGAAATGCCAAAGCCCATTCTGCGAAGCGACGTGCTGGAGATGAAAGACTTAAAGCCCGGCATGGTTTTAAAGGGAACGGTGCGGAATGTAATTGACTTTGGCGCCTTCGTAGACATCGGCGTCCATCAGGACGGTCTGGTTCATATCTCCCAGATGAGCAGCAAAAAATTTGTGAAGCATCCCCTGGATGTGGTCAGCGTAGGGGATATTGTGGATGTAAAGGTGCTGGATGTGGACGTGGACAGAAAACGGATCAGCCTTACCATGAAGCTGGAGGGACAGGAAACAAAATAAACGCTTGAATTTGTATCCGACCCGCGCTATAATGAAGAAGAATTTAAGAAAAGTTCTTCAGGGCGAGGTGAAATTCCTCACTGGCGGTACAGTCCGCGACCCGCGCAAGCGGCTGACCCGGTGAAACTCCGGGACCAACAGTATAGTCTGGATGGAAGAAGAATAACATATGCCGCACATATGTGTATTTGCCCTGGAATTTATTTCCGGGGCTTTTTGTTTCCATGAACTTTTCTTTGATCCAAATATTTTAAGAAAAGAGGAGAGAAACATGAACATTGAAACTTTGATTCAGCAGGTGAGGGACAACCTTCAGTTTCTTCTGGTGTGCGTCCTGGTAGTGGCGGCCATTGTGGCTGCGGCAAAAATCGCGGAGAAAACCATCCTGAAGGATACGGTGATTCGCATCAGCCGGACCAAATACATTACAGTCTGCGGAATGCTGGGAGCCCTGGCGGCCATCCTTCACATTTTTGATTTTCCGCTGCTGTTTCTGGCGCCGGAATTTTACAAGCTGGACTTCGGCGAGCTTCCGGCTATGATAGGCGGATTTTTCCTGGGGCCGGTGGGCGCTGTGATCATCGAGCTGGCAAAGATCCTGCTGAAGCTGGTGATTAAAGGAACGTCAACTGCCTTTGTGGGAGATTTCGCCAACTTTGTGATCGGTTGTACGCTGCTGGTTCCGGCTTCCATTGTGTATCACCTGAAAAAGACGAAAACCAACGCGGCTGCGGGCCTGGCAGTGGGAACCGTCGTGATGGCCGTCTTTGGAACCGCTTTTAATGCCGTTTACCTTCTGCCCGCGTTTTCCGCCCTGTACGGAATGCCACTGGATGCCATCATCGGCATGGGAACCGCCATCAATGGAAATGTAAACAGTGTATTTACCTTTGTGGTATTTACGGTATTCCCCCTGAATCTGATAAAAGGGGCTTTGGTTTCCGTGCTGACTATGCTATTATATAAGAGGATCAGCCTGTTCCTTCATAATCTGGCTGCGGACGGCATGAGCCGCAGGACTGTGAGGAGAGCGCAGAGACCGTAAATTTCATTCCGAAGCAGGGGTTTTACAGTATGAGCAGAATGCGCAAAATCAGACAGATAACGGACAATTCCCACTTGAATTTTTTTGAGATGGAAGTGGAAGACCGGAAGGGACATACGTTCCCCTATTACATGGCTTCAAGAGCCGTGGATACTTCCGACCTGAAGATGAATGGCGCCGGGCTGCCGGACCGGCCGGACGGGGTGGTTATGTACGGCCTGTACGGTGAAAAGAAGGACCGGGTGGTGCTGGTGCGCCAGTACCGGCATCCTCTGGGAGGCTATATTTATGAATTCCCGGCGGGACTGGTGGAAGAGGGGGAAGACCTTCACCAGGCTGCGGCCAGAGAGATGCGGGAGGAGACGGGCCTAGAACTGTCCATAGAGAATGTGAAACCCATGTATGAGAAACCTTTCTATACCACCATCGGCATGACGGACGAGTGCTGTTCCATGGTGTTCGGCTATGCCTCCGGTACGGTGAGCAGAGCGGGCCTGGAAGATTCGGAGGAGCTGGAGGTGGTTCTGGCGGACCGCAGGGAGGTGGCCAGAATCCTGAAGGAGGAAAGGGTGGCGCTGATGTGCGCCTACATGCTGATGTTTTTTCTGGCGGATGAGAAGGATCCTTTTTCCTTTCTGAGAGCGGCGGATCCGGGTCAGATATGCGAAAAAAGATAGCGGTTGCCAGAAGCCAAAGACCTAGTATATAATGATACCGTTGCCGGGATGAGTAAGGCGGGATGGCTGCCGCCTGCTCCCGGCGGCGGTTTTCTTTTGCCCTGGCGGCATCTGAAGGGACAGACGGCGGCAGGGCAGAGGAAAACAGGGAAACCGAAACAGAAAATGAGGATAAAAGGAAATGATCAAAGACAGCTATTCGGAAAAGGATACCTGGGAACTGGGCTTTTCTCTGGGAGAGAAGGCCGGGACCGGACAGATTTTTACCCTGATTGGCGATCTGGGTGTGGGGAAAACCGTTTTTACGAAAGGACTGGCCAGAGGGCTGGGAATCACCGAGCCGGTGAACAGCCCGACTTTTACGATCCTGCAGGTATATGAGGAGGGCAGGCTGCCCTTTTATCATTTTGACGTGTACCGCATCGGGGATGTGGAAGAGATGGATGAGATCGGCTATGAGGATTATTTTTACGGCGACGGCGTCTGCCTGATCGAGTGGGCTGATCTGATCGAAGAAATACTGCCGGAGCATTATACGCAGATAAGGATAGAAAAAGATCTGGAGAAGGGATTTGATTACCGCCGGATTACGGTGACAGAGCGGTAGGACAGGATCTCTGGAAAATGGAGGCGACGGAATGAAAATTTTGGCGATGGACAGTTCCGGCATGACCGCCACAGTGGCTGTGGTGGAAGACGACCGGGTGCTGGCCGAATATACGATAGACTATAAAAAGACCCACTCCCAGACCCTGCTTCCCATGCTGAAGGAAGCGGGCGATATGATAGAACTGGATCTGGATACAGTGGATGCCATTGCGGTGGCAGGAGGTCCCGGCTCTTTTACGGGCCTGCGGATTGGTTCTGCCACGGCAAAAGGGCTGGGGCTGGCGCTGCAAAAGCCCCTGGTGCATGTACCGACCCTGGAGGGAATGGCGTATAATCTCTGGGGGACGGACCGGGTGGTCTGCCCCATGATGGATGCCAGAAGAAACCAGGTCTATACCGGAATCTATCAGTTCAGGGAGGGAAAACTGGAGGTGCTGGCGGATCAGATGGCCGTACCGGTGGCAGAGGCTGCCCGGAAACTGAATGAGATAGGCCGGCCGGCGATTCTGCTGGGAGACGGCGTTCCCGTGTACGAGGAAGAGATACGAAAAGCGCTGCAGGTGCCGTTTTTGTTTGCCCCGCCTCATCTGAACCGGCAGCGGGCATCTTCCGTGGCGGTCTGCGCCATGGAGTATGTGCGGCAGGGAAAAACGGAGACCGCGGCCATGCATCAGCCGGATTATCTTCGGGTATCCCAGGCGGAGCGGGAGCGGGCAAAAAGACTGAAGCAGGAGGCAAAGAGCCGGGAGACGGCAGAATGAAAACAGGGATGGCTTCAGACAATTTTTCGGATCATCTGAAAATCAGCCCCATGAAAGAAGAGGACCTGGACTGGGTTCTTGAAATTGAGCAGCATACGTTTTCAGAGCCCTGGAGCCGGGAGGGATTTCTCTCCTCTCTTAAATCTCCGGATACCATTTACCTGGCGGCCTTCTGGCAGGGGAGAGGGGCAGGCTACTGCGGACTGCTTCGCTCCTTTGAGGAGGCGGACATTACAAACGTGGCGGTGGCAGAAGCACTTAGGGGAAGAGGCGTAGGAAAGCATATGCTTAAGGCTCTGATGCAAGAGGGAAAAGCGCGGGGGATTTGCCGCTTTACGCTGGAGGTGCGGGTGAGCAACCATCCCGCCATCCGTCTGTATGAGACGCTGGGGTTTGAACCTGCGGGAGTGCGCAGAAATTTTTACCGTTTCCCCACAGAGGACGGACTGATTATGTGGACAGGGCAGCAGGAAGATGCGCGGACGGCCGCTGACAGTCATTCCCACTAGGCAGAGAGAAACCAGGCAGGATATAATGAACAGGATACAAAAGCGGGGAGGAATTCGTATGAAAAAGTATAGTCTGTTCTGCAATATGTGCGGCCGGGAAATTAAAGTGGAAAAGGGAATTGCCAGAGAGGGCGTGCTCTCGGTGGAGCAAAACTGGGGATATTTTTCAGAAAAAGACGGACAGATTCATTCGTTTGAACTGTGCGAGAAATGCTATGATGAACTGACAGCCAGGTTCCGGATACCGGTGACGGTAAAGAAACAGACGGAGATGCTGTGAGCTGTCAGAAGACAGAAAGAGGTTAGGAATGCTGGATATATGTTTGCTGGGAAGCGGCGGTATGATGCCCCTTCCCTATCGCTGGCTTACGTCGCTGATGGTGCGGTACAATGGAAGCAGTCTTCTGATTGACTGCGGAGAGGGCACCCAAATCGCCCTGAAGGAAAAGGGTTGGAGCTTTAAGCCGATTGATGTAATCTGTTTTACCCATTTTCACGGGGATCACATCAGCGGCCTGCCCGGGCTTCTTCTGACCATGGGGAACGCGGACCGCAGGGAGCCCCTGACCATGATCGGCCCCCGGGGGCTGGAGCGGGTGGTAAACGCGCTGCGGGTCATTGCCCCGGAACTGCCCTTCCCGATTCATTTTCTGGAAATCCAGGGAGCGGAGCAGGAATTTTCGCTTCACGGATACCGGCTGCGGGCTTTCCGGGTCAATCATAATGTGACCTGTTACGGCTATACGCTGGAACTGGACCGGGCCGGCCGGTTTGACGTGGAGAGAGCCAGAGCCCAGGAGGTTCCCATGAAACTCTGGAAGCTGCTCCAGAAGGGGGAAACCGTGGAGGAAAACGGCCGGGTATTTACGCCGGGTATGGTTCTGGGACCGCCCAGAAAAGGGCTGAAAGTAACGTATGTGACGGACACCCGTCCCACCGAGTCGATTGTGACCAACGCCAGAGAGTCCGACCTGTTTATCTGCGAGGGAATGTACGGGGAACCGGAAAAGCAGGCCAAGGCGGTGGAGTATAAGCATATGACCTTCCGGGAGGCTGCCCAGACGGCAAAGGCCGCCCGGGTAAAGGAACTGTGGCTTACTCATTACAGCCCGTCTCTGGTAAAGCCGGAGGACTATATGAAGCAGGTGACGGATATTTTTCCCAACGCCAGACCGGGAAAAGACCGGAAGTCGGTGGAACTGGATTTTGCGGAAGAATAGCGGTAAGGAAGGAACGGGATAGAGAATGAAGGATGTACGGATTCTGGCAATCGAGACTTCCTGTGATGAGACGGCTGCCGCGGTAGTAAAAAACGGCAGGGAGGTCCTCTCCAATATCATTTCATCGCAGATTGCCCTGCACACGCTGTACGGCGGGGTGGTGCCGGAGATTGCTTCCAGAAAGCATATCGAAAAGATTAACCAGGTGATCGAACAGGCTCTGGCGGAGGCGGATGTGACGTTGGATGAGCTGGACGCCATCGGCGTTACCTATGGCCCCGGACTGGTGGGAGCTCTGCTGGTGGGTGTGGCGGAAGCCAAGGCCATCAGTTATGCGAAAGGGATTCCCCTGGTAGGAGTCCATCACATAGAGGGCCATATTTCCGCCAACTATATTGAAAATCCGGATCTGGAGCCCCCCTTCGGCTGCCTGGTGGTGTCCGGCGGCCACACGCATCTGGTGGCGGTGAAAGATTACGGCGAGTATGAGATTCTGGGACGGACCAGGGACGACGCGGCTGGAGAAGCTTTTGACAAGGTGGCCCGCGCCATCGGCCTGGGATACCCGGGAGGCCCCAAAATTGATAAGGCGGCAAAGGAAGGAAATCCCCAGGCCATTTCTTTCCCCCGGGCAAAGATCGGAGATTCAGAATATGATTTCAGCTTCAGCGGGCTGAAGTCCGCTGTTTTAAACTATATCAACGGATGCAGAATGAAGGGGGAGGAGATCTCGGTGCCGGATGTGGCCGCCTCCTTCCAGAAAGCGGTGACAGACGTGCTGGTGGAGCATTCTATGAACGCGGTAAGAGAATACGGCTTTAAAAAGATGGCCATTGCAGGCGGCGTGGCTTCCAATTCCGCGCTGCGCTCCGCCATGGAGGAAGCCTGCAGAAAAGAGAATGTGAAATTCTACCGTCCGTCTCCCATTTTATGTACGGATAATGCCGCCATGATCGGGGCGGCTGCTTACTATGAGTTCCAAAAGGGCTTCCGCTCGGACTTCAGTCTGAACGCGGTGCCGAATCTGAAGCTGGGGGAACGGTAAAATGGGAGAAGCCGGAGAACGTAACGGAGCGGTTGTTCTGGCAGCAGGCCGGGGCAGCAGGATGAAAAGCAGCGTGCACAAACAGTATCTGGAAATCGGCGGCCGGCCGGTTCTCTACTATTCGCTGAAGCAGTTTGAGGACTGCCCCCAGGTGGACGAGATTGTGCTGGTAACCGGAGAGCAGGAGATTGAATACTGCCGGAGAGAGATTGTGGAGCGCTGGGGGCTGAAAAAGGTAAGCCGGATTGTGGCCGGAGGGCAGGAGCGGTACCATTCGGTTCATCACGGCCTCTGTGCCCTCGCAGACTGTGATTATGTGCTGATACATGACGGGGCCAGGCCCTTTGTGGACCAGGCCATGCTGAACCGTGCCCTGGAGACAGTGCGGGAAACCGGCGCCTGCGTGGTGGGTATGCCGGTGAAGGATACCATCAAGGTGTGCGATGACAGACAGTTCGCGGTGAAGACTCCAAGGCGCAGTGATCTGTGGATGGTACAGACGCCCCAGGTTTTTTCATTTCCTCTTATAAAGAAGGCTTATGAAAAACTGATGGAAAGCGGCAGAAGCAATGTGACGGATGACGCCATGGTGCTGGAAACCATGGAAGGGCATCCTGTAAAGCTGGTGGAAGGATCTTACCGGAATATCAAGATTACCACGCCGGAGGACCTGCTGATTGCGGAGGCATTTCTGAGGGGGTAGATGCTATGGGCGTATGCAGACGGGCATTTCTTTATCTGATCAGAAAAAGAGCACGTAGCATTCTGCTGTTTCTGCTTTTATTTTCCCTGGGACTTTTTATGCTGACTGGATTGACCATCCGTTCCAGCGCGGGACGGGCGGCGGAAGATATGAGAAAAAGCATATCGACAGGACTGGAAATTATAATGGATCAAATGCCGGGCGACCAGATTTATTCCATGAGTTATAACGATAAAGGAGAACTGGTGCGTACGCTGAAGCTTCCTCTTATCACGCAGTCTGTCGCGGCCGAGCTGGCGGCTGTTCCTGGAGTTACAGGCTATTACAGCGAAATGGGAGCTTCACAATTATATACAGGATTGGAAGAAGTTCCCGGTTTTTACGCCGCATACCTGCCGAGTTTGGAAGAAGCGATGAGAGAAGGCAGGGAAAACTATACGGCGGAATATATAGAGTCGGTGAAAAAGGCCAGTCGGTCAAACAATTTCCGCATCGTCCAGGAAAGCGCGTATTATCCGCATTTTGTCAGCGGGGCGCTGGAACTGGTGGAGGGACGCCATCTGCATGCAGATGATTCCGGGAAAATTCTTATTTCAGAAGAACTGGCCCGGCTGAACGATCTGGCAATCGGAGACTTTGTGGATGGACAGAGCTATGATTATATGACAGGAGAACTCTACGGAGAAGTATATCATGCTGAAATTGTAGGAATTTTCCGTATTCATTTTGAACAACAGTTGTCCCAGTGGAGCATTGAACCGGAAATCGTTGCCAATACCCTTTTTGGACCTTTCGAGATGCGGAATTGGGGGCAGCGCCAGTATAATAGTTTTTATGGAAGAGATATTCTTGCCGAGGAGAAAGACAGACTATTAGGCTCTCTCACTGTATTTGTGGAAGATCCGGACAGGCTGGATGAGGTGGAAACGCAGTTAAAAGCTAATGAGAAAGTGGACTGGAGTTATTATACCATCCGCCGTTATGATAAGGATTATAAAGCTGCCGCAAAGCCGCTTCTTCTTCTGGAACTGCTTTCTTCCTGTATGGCTGCGGTCATGCTGGCCGGCGCTTTGCTGATTTTGTCGCTGGTATTTTCCATATGGATGAGGAGCAGAAAGACGGAAATAAATATACTGGCGTTTCTGGGGATTGACAGAAGAAAAATACTGGGACAGTTTCTGCTGGAAGCGGGTATTGTACTAATGGCTGCCTTTCTGCCGGCCTTTCTGCTTGCAGGTCCTCTGACTAAGACGGCAGGCGGCGTTATGCTGGAGCTGGCTAATCCATCGGAAGATGCGCCTGCTTTTACGGTAAGCTATGAAGAGAACACGGATGTCGTACATATAAACCGGACGCCGGTCAGGCAGGAAGGGTTAACGTATCAGATTTCCGGCAGAACAGCCATAGCCGTTTTGGGGATTATGGCGCTGATTTGCATGGGGACGATTATTCGGGCGTTTGGGAAAATACAGCATAACACGGTGCTTTCCCGCAAAGATGCAGATATTTTCCACTGGCGGTTCCAAAAGAGCAGCAGGGTGGGTGTTCTGAAAGCGCGCCACAGGGCATTTCTGTATATTGTGAGAAAACCGGGGAAAAGTATCCTGCTTCTGCTTGCTATGTCCGCGGCGGCAGGGATGATTCTGCTTGGTTCCTCTATCTATACTGCTTCGAATCATGCAGCCAGACAGCTTCGGGAAAGTTTTTCCGGTTATCTTAAGGCTGTCCCCAAAAGCCAAAATGAGGAAGGGCAAAACCGGATAAACCAGGAAACCGTAAAACGGCTGTTGCAGTTTGATGAGATAGAAGCCGTTAATGCCATGGACTGTCTTTATATGGATGCACAGGATTTTGAGCTAAATCCGGGGAAATTTGCAGCTGAAGGCAGTGAGAAGAGCAGAACAGCCAGAGTATTGGGAAATACGGATACCCGCCTCCATGAGTATTTCTCGCTGGAAATTCTGAAACTTGAATCAGGGAGACATATTCAGGATGGCGATGAGGGTAAGGCTCTTATCTCGGACGAACTTGCGGAAAAGAACCGGATAAAGCCGGGAGATTTTCTGCAGATAACGACAGCAGAAGATGACAGCAGGACAGGGGCTCAAAGGAAAACGTACAAGCTGGAGGTTGTGGGAGTGTTTTCAGATGAGCAGCCGGTCCTTTTATCGCAGGTTCCGGAGTGTGATATGCCGTCAAATTTTATCTTTGCCGATATTATTACGACTCAGCAGATTCAGAAGGATCTTTATCCGCAGATAGAACCGGCTTTTACAGACGGGGTGATTTTGGCTGTTAAAGATCCGGAAAATATGGGAAAGATAAAAGAGAAAATAGAAATTTCCGGTGTGATTGATTCGCAATTTACAGAATTGACAGCTAATAATACCGCATATGAAAAATGCATGGAGCCTATCAGCAAATTGAACCATATATCGGTCATGATGCTGGGAGTGACTGCTGCTGCCGGTGTAATGGTTCTTACTTTGATTTTGTGTCTGCGGGAACGGGAGCGTATTCATGAAACGGGAGTACTTTTGTCCCTGGGAATCGCGAAAATAAATATCTGGCGGCAGCGTTTCCTGGAATGCGCATTTATATTCAGTATAGCGTTTGTTTTTGCGGCGGCCGCGGCGGGATTTGCCGCGCCAAAGATCGGGGAGCAGCTGTATGAACAGACGGACCTCCTGTCAGAAAAGACGGCGGCGGAGGATAACGGATATTTTGCCCAGGAAGAAACAATACGCACAGAGCAAATGAAAAATGAAGTTTCGTTTTGTCTGGAACTGTCGCCTGCTGCGGCAGCTGCGGCAGGGCTTATGGGGATTGGGCTGGTAACCGGCTCGGTGAGCGGAGCGTTTTGGATCAGCGCCCGCTATAATCCAAAAGAATTACTGATTTCTATGGAGTGAAGCATCCGAATAAACTAAAACAGAAAAATTCCGAAAAATGAAAATTGGGTGTTGACAGAGAGAGAGATTAATGATATCATTTTTCATGCGCTGAATTGGAGAGGTATCGAAGCGGTCATAACGAGGCGGTCTTGAAAACCGTTTGTCCGAAAGGGCGCGTGGGTTCGAATCCCACCCTCTCCGCTATCGAAACAAACCAATTTAACGCAGGGCAACAAAATAAAAACCGATTATTCGGGCTGTGGAGAAGTACCCAAGCTGGCCGAAGGGACACCCCTGGAAAGGGTGCAGGTCGTTAACAGCGGCGCGAGGGTTCAAATCCCTCCTTCTCCGCTCATCACAAAAAAGTTTCTTGCCAGGTATTGACAAAGAAAAAAGTTTGTGATAATATTGAAAAGCTGACGAAAAGTCAGTGGGAAGCACCTTGATAACTGAACAGTGAAACAACCTTGAAAGTTCTGAAAAGTTT
>DSTFC04002__coassemble_616_pt1 | contig 52224 bp, 48 predicted proteins | sample DSTFC04002__metabat2_high_PE_043 | metagenome-assembled genome bin DSTFC04002 | reverse complement strand
TGGCGTTCTTTGCGTTTATAATCTTTCTCTAAAAGTGCGATAATCTCCTCCTTCATTTGCTCAGCACTGTAATATCGTGGGAAATACTTATACATCTGTGAGTTCTTGAAGATAACTCTGCTCATATCTGACTTCTTGATTTCACTCAGGATCTCATTGATTTTCTGCTGGGTCAGCTTCTTTTCCTGACTCAAGGCCTTGATCCTCTTAGCCTGAGATACGGAAGGAGCTGCCTGCGCGTAATCCATACCGTTCAGTACCCATTTCTGCTCGACTTCAGATAAAAAGGAGAGTTCCACCGCCGGATTAAAGGAGATTTTTCCCTCATCCAGCATATCCAGTAACTCCGGAACCAGTAATGTCAGACGAATATACCTGAGTACCTGTCTCGGACTTTCCCCCGTTTCCTTCCCGATCAGCTGAATCGTCTTGGTTCCCTTGATGGATTCCAGTTGTCCTTCCTGGGTTCTTCTTCGTTTTCCGGTTTTTCTCTTCATCGCTTCATTCTTCATGTAGTAAGCAAAGGCCTTCTCACTGAACAGGATCTTATCCCGATGAAGATTGGAATCCACCATGGAAATGATGGAATCCTCTTCTTTCATGTATCGGATGATCACCGGTACCTGGGTATATCCAAGTTTCTCGGCACAATATTTTCTTCGATGTCCCGAGACGATCTGATAGACGCCTTCTCTCGTCGGCATCACGATCAGCGGATTCAGAATTCCATACCGTTCGATGCTTTCCATGAGCTGTGCCATGGCCTCATCTTCTTTGACTTTGAATGGATGATTTTTAAATGGCCTTAATCGCTCCAGTCCGATCTCTACGACTTTCTCACTCTCTGGATGAAACAGTTGCCTTTCTTCGCCCGGATTGCTGTTCGCATTCTTTTTGCAATTCATTAGAATTCCCTCCTTTTTTGGCTATTTAAATGCAAAGAAAAATGCCCATTCACGAGACCATTTACAGATCTGTGAATGAGCATTGTCATTCGATAACTTATATAGAGTTGTCATTCGATGAATTTTTGCTAAGAAAGTACTGATTTTAACAATACTTAACGCTAACCATACTGGCGAAAACAGCATCGTCGCCATAATTTCTTAGAAGAATTCATTTTCCTGTTTTGGAAATAGGTACTTTTTTGTTGGGAAATTTTCATTATCCGAATCCCTATTTCGTTTGCAATTCCGAGGGTAAAACGGAGTGATTTTTTACCGTTACAAAGACAAATCGGAATGATTTCGCAATTTCTGCTAATCATTCCGATGCCCACCGTCGACAAGAGGATTTGAACCTCCGACCCTTCGCTTAGGAGGCGAATGCTCTATCCAGCTGAGCTATGCCGACATACGATTTTTGGCTTAAAATAAGGCTTTTCGGGCCTTTTTGCCTCGGACTCGTTAACCGATTTTTTCTATTTTCAGCCGATATTTTTTTCGGCGAAAATGCTATTTGCGTCCTCTGCAGCACTTGGCTTTTCTAATCAAAATTCTCAGTACCGAATTTCCATCGACACCTGAGTACTTTTCAAAAGTTCTCAGTACAGGTCCCCCCTTAGGAGGCGGTCGCTCTATCCAACTGAGCTATAGCGACATTTTAAAAATCTGTCAGGGTCTGTGCCTGACGGGCTTAATGCCCGTCTATGTATTATAGCAGATATTTAAAAAAAGGGAAAGCAGAAATTTTCAAATTTCCGCTCTCCCCGGTATTCCAAAATCCCGCGTCAGGAGAAATTAATGTGCCCCTGAAGCCATACCGTTCCCTTGAACCGGCGTCCCACCTCCGGGTCTCCCAGCAGATCCTTCTGATTCACGCACACGTCAAAGGTCATGCCGTTGCACTCCAGGTTCAGCTGGTAAACCGCCTCTCTGGTATATTCGTTGTACACCTTTGTGTAGAAATTGATAGTGCCCAGGATATGGTACTGGTCGCACTCCATGCCGTAGGGCATAAAGCAGGTATCCACAATGGAAAGCACATCCTCATGGACCACCCGCCGGGAAATCATGTTGTACAGGTCCATGTCCTCCAGGGTCAGGCTCTCGATGGCCTCCTGATTTCCGTTTTTTGCCGCGGAAACCAGAGCCGTCCGGCTGCTGAAGTACTCCTTCTGCTCCTCCCGGCGCTGCTCATTCACCTTCATGGGGAGCAGAATCACGCCGCCGGAAGAAAGGCCGGAAAAGGTAGTGGTGACCCGGCTGCCCTTGAGGTGGCTTAAGAAGCGTTCCCTGTGGTAAGCGCCCGGGTTCTGGACATAAAAGATCAGGGAAATTCCCACCCGGCCTTCGTCGCAGATTCCCACATAGGAGTCTCCGCCTATCCGCTTTTCCACAACCAGATCTTCCGATGTGGTAATCCCGCTTCCCTTCAGATAGGGAAAATAATACTGGCGGTGGAAGCCTCTGCCGTCCAGTTCCCCGCACAGCTTGATTCCCATCTCCGGGCCAAAGGATTTGGTCAGTTCCAGAAACGCCCGGTTTCCCTCCTCCTTCACCGCCTCCCGATGCTCATAGGAGCGAAATACCTCCTCCAGCAAAAGTTCCACGTCATGTTCGGATGAAATACTGTCACCGAAACCAATGGATCTCAGATAGGAATGCACGGTTCCACCTCCCTTCCTTTATAATCCGCCGGGGCAGCTTATTTTTTTCCGGTATTTTTTACCTCGATTACCGTCTGTCCTCCCATATAAGGCTGCAGAGCCGCCGGAATCTTCACGCTGCCGTCTGCCTGCAGGTTATTCTCCAGGAAAGCGATCAGCATCCGGGGAGGAGCTACTACCGTGTTGTTCAGCGTATGGGCCAGATATTTTCTGCCGTCCTTTGCCTTCACCCGGATACCCAGTCTTCTGGCCTGCGCGTCTCCCAGGTTGGAGCAGCTTCCCACCTCAAAGTATTTCTTCTGTCTGGGGGACCAGGCTTCCACATCCAGGGATTTCACCTTCAGGTCAGCCAGGTCGCCGGAGCAGCACTCCAGGGTCCGTACCGGAATATCCAGGGTGCGGAAGAAGTCCACCGTGTTCTGCCACAGCTTCTCAAACCACATGGGACTCTCCTCCGGTCTGCACACCACGATCATCTCCTGCTTCTCAAACTGGTGGATCCGGTACACGCCTCTTTCCTCAATGCCATGGGCGCCCTTCTCCTTTCTGAAACAGGGCGAGTAGCTGGTCAGGGTGTAGGGAAGCTCTTCCTCCGGGTTAATGGTATTGATAAATTTACCGATCATGGAGTGTTCGCTGGTACCGATCAGATACAGATCTTCCCCTTCAATCTTATACATCATGGCGTCCATTTCCGCAAAGCTCATAACGCCTGTCACCACGTTGCTGCGGATCATAAAGGGGGGCACGCAGTAGGTGAAGCCTCTTCCGATCATAAAATCACGGGCGTAGGCCAGCACCGCGGAGTGAAGTCTGGCGATATCTCCCATCAGATAGTAGAAACCGTTTCCTGCCACTCTTCCCGCGGCGTCCATGTCGATGCCGTTGAATTTTTCCATAATCTCCGTGTGGTAGGGAATCTCAAAATCGGGAACCACCGGCTCGCCGAACCGCTCCACCTCCACGTTCTCGCTGTCGTCTTTTCCGATAGGCACAGAGGGGTCAATGATATTGGGAATCACCATCATCTTTTCCTTCAGGCTGGCTTCCACGCTTTTCTCCCGCTCTGCCAGCTCATCCATCCGGGCAGCAAATCCGGCCACCTGTTTCTTGGCTTCCTCCGCTTCTTCTTTCTTTCCCTGTCCCATCAGCTTGCCGATCTCCTTTGAGATCCGGTTTCTGTCCGCCTGCAGGGACTGAAGCTCCTGCTTGATCTGCCTGTTTTCCTGATCCAGTTCCAGAACCTGATCTACCAAAGGAAGCTTCTCGTCCTGAAACTTGTTCTTTATATTCTGTTTTACCGCCTCGGGATTTTCTCTGACAAATTTAATATCTAACATTTCTATTTCCTCGCTGTTTTCCTGAATTTAATAATAGCTTTTGCTGACTACCATAATAGCACAGATGTTTTTGAATACCAAGTGGTTAATTTGCAAAAAAGAGGTTTCCGCCCAAAACATCCCGGCTGCCATAGGCAGAGAGCCGGACACGCTTTCGGACAGAAGCCTCTTTTAAATAAACTATACATATGTATATTTATACATAATATTGAATTTTATAAATCTCCCAGATAGTTCACGGCCTGCCGGAGAGCTTCTTTTTCTTCCTGGCCCAGCACGATGTAAGATTCGCCCTTTACGATCTCCTTCACATAGGTATAGCACCCTTCTCTGCTGTGAATCGCATTCAGCACAAAACCGGAATTGCTCTCATCCAGCATGGCCAGGGCAAAACTCAGCTTTCCTCCCACATCCGGAAAGGCGTCGTATTTCACAATGCCGATTTTGTTGGTGGTGCGGGACAGGATTTCCTTCATTTTGGAAATCTCATTGGCCTGGTTCTTTGTCACTTCAATCAGATGATCCACATCCAGAAACTTCTGGGCAAAGGCTTTCTCCAGAGAGACCGCGTCCTTTCCCCGCATAAATATTCGGTAACGTTTCAGAAACCGGGTCAGTTTCATGGACACCCGGACCATGTACACCAGCACAAACACCATGATCAGCATCATGGCAATCATCAGAATCCCCGGATCAAATCCCAGGGAATCCAGAATATTGCTCTGCATAACCTAATTCCTCCCTTATTAACTCCTTTGTTCCCCTGCGGCAGTATTCAAACTACTGCCCTTCCCGTATGCTCCGCAGCATATCATAGATACGCTCCAGCTCTTCATCGGAATAGTATTCAATCTCGATCTTTCCCCTGTGGTCAGCTCCGTGATTTACCTTTACCTTTGTCCCCAGGATAGCCTTCATCTTTTCTTCCATATCGCGGTAGATATAGGTGTAGGCGTCCTCCTGCTTCCGGTCCTCCTGCTTTTCCTTCTTGTCTTTCTGCAGGGATTTGACCATCTTTTCCACATCCCGGACGCTCATTTTTTCATCAAAAATCCGGTTGGCCGCCTTCCACTGCAGCTCCGGGTCCTCGATAGCCAGCAGCGCCCTGGCATGGCCGGTAGTCAGCATATCGTCAATCAGCATCTGCTGTACCCGCTCATCCAGCTTCAGCAGCCGCATGGAATTAGTCACAGCCGTACGGCTCTTGGACACCCGCTCCGCCACTTCATCCTGCTTCAGGTGAAATTCTGTCAGGAGCCGCTTGTAAGCCTGCGCTTCCTCTATGGGGTTCAGGTCCTCTCTCTGGATATTCTCAATCAGGGAAATCTCCACGATCTCCTGATCGGAAAACTCTTTGATGATAACCGGAATCTCCTTCAGCCCTGCCATTTTGGCTGCCCGCCAGCGCCTTTCTCCGGCGATGATTTCATAATAATCCTTCCGCTTCTGCACCAGAAGGGGCTGCAGCACGCCAAACTGCTTAATGGAGTCCGCCAGTTCCAGCAGCGCATCCTCATCGAACTTCTTTCTGGGCTGTTCCCGGTTTGGCTCCACTTCTGTTATTTTCAAAAGCTTTTCCGCCTTATTTTCCTTTTCTTCCTTCGGCTTTTCCGCCGCTGCTCTGGGCTTAACAGGATAGACAGGGATCATACTGTCCAGACCCTTCCCCAGTCCCGTCTTTTTTACTGCCATTCTTCCTCTCCTCTATGTATCACTTCCTCGGCCAGCAGCAGATAGCTTTCGGCGCCCGTTGATTTCGGATCATACTCCGTGATAGGCATTCCGTAGCTGGGCGCCTCCGCCAGCCGTACATTTCTTGGAATAATACTTTTATATATATTCTGGTTCAGATTATTCTTCACGTTTTCCACTACCTGAAGAGACAGATTGGTCCGTGCATCATACATGGTAAACACCACGCCCTCTATCTCAAGATCCGGATTCAGTCTGTCCTTCACCAGCTGAATGGTGTGCATCAGCTGGGTCAGTCCTTCCAGCGCGTAATATTCACACTGAATCGGAACCAGAACCGTATCTCCCGCGCACATGGAGTTGATCGTCAGAAGATTCAGAGAAGGCGGGCAGTCAATCATAATAAAATCGTACTCCTCTTTTACCTGATCCAGTGCCTTTTTCAGAATAAATTCCTTTTCTTCTTTCCCAATCAGTTCGATCTCCGCAGCCGCCAGATCAATGTGAGACGGAAGGAGGGACAGTCTCTCAAATACATCCGGAAGAACAGCGTCCTTTATTCCGCATTCTCCCAGCAGCAGATCATACACACTGTATTCCGTGTTTTCTTTGTCTACTCCAAATCCACTGGTTGTATTTCCCTGGGGATCCATATCAACAACCAGAACCTTTTTCTCCAGTTTTGCCAGAGATGCGGACAGATTGATGGCTGTTGTTGTTTTCCCCACGCCGCCCTTCTGGTTGGCAATTACTATTGTTCTTCCCATTTCATTACTTATCTCCTCATTCTTGTCTGCCGCAGTCTGTTTAGTCCGTTTCTGATTATAACACACTTTTTCTTTTGCTTCTACCTGTTTTATAGAATTCCAAATGTTTCACGTGAAACATTTGGAATAAATTCTAACTGTTTTTGGAAATCAAAGCCTTCAGATAATATTTCAGATTTGTCATTTCGTGTTTGCACTTACCCTTATCCACTCCCAAGAGAGAAATACACTTTTCCACACGCTCCAGAATGATTTTCAGTTCCTTTTTCTGTTCATTTTCCTGTTCTGTCCCGCTCTCCGGTGCTTTTAACTCTTCCTGGAAAGAAGAACCAGGATTTTCCGGTTTTTCAAAGCGGTCGGAAGATCCTGCATTCTTTGATCTGGCTTCCACCAGCATATTCTGGTATTTTTCTTCTTCTTTCTTGGCCTGCTCGATCTGCTCTCCCACCTGTATCTGTTCCAGCTGGATCTCTTCGATCTGTTTTTTTATCTCTGCCACTTTTTTCCTTGTAGTATCATCGGATCCTCTGGGTGAAAAGAACTCTCGCCCTACATCTTCTTTCTCCTGAAGAGTTTTTATCATATGAAAACAGCTTTCCTCTTCACGAAAAAGGGTTTTCAGCCGGGAATTCAGCTTTTCCAGTCTGGAATCATTTTCTTCCAGCTGTTTCATAATAAACTCATCCAGCATTTTTCTATTCCTTTTCCTTAAATTGCAGCGGTTCAGTCCCGCGCCATTCGGAAAACCGCACTGACGTGCTTATTGCGGCTGCGCCGCTGTTTTCCTCATATACAGGCGCTCAGCTCATGGAACTGCCCGCTCGAAAAATCATGCTTGCATGATTTTCTCTCACGTTCAGTCCCATGGGACTGAACTTTTACCTTAAATTTATGATTTTTCCATTTGTAAGTTTACTGCTTTTAGTTTATACTATATACATATAATTGTAAATACTGTTTCTGTAGAGGGGAAATTACTATGTCAAAACTGAAGCATAAAATGAAAGTTCTCCTTACAGTAAATCTCTTTGCTGTAGGGATTATGCACGCTGTCAATCAGATGATCGCTTCATCTGCTGTTCTGAAAAACATACTGAAATCCGGCTCAGGGAAAAAGTATGCCTGGCGGTACGGGGATGTTTTCTATCGAAAGATGGGAGAGGGAAAACCTCTTCTTCTGATCCATGATCTTCATCCCTTTTCCTCCGGATATGAGTGGAGCCAGATGGAAGAAAAACTGAAAGCAAACCATACGCTGTATATCATCGATCTTCTTGGATGTGGAAGATCCCAGAAGCCGGGTCTTACATATACCAACTATCTGTATGTACAGCTCCTTTCTGATTTTATAAAAGAAGTGATCGGTGAAGAGACTGACGTGGCGGCCACAGGCCTTGCCTCTTCTGTTGTGGTGATGGCAGCTCATCAGGATTCTTCCCTTTTCAGGAAAATCATGATGATTAATGCGGAAAGTCTGGGAAAACTGGATCAGATTCCGGATATAAAATCAAAAGTGATTCAGACGATTATGACTATTCCCATTGTGGGAACCAGCCTCTATTATCTTACCTGCTGCCGCCAGAATGTGGAATATCTGCTGACGGAAAAATATCTGTACAATCCTTTCCGGATTCCGCAGCGCTGCATAGACGCCTACTACGAGGCCGCCCATTCCGGCCGCGGAAACGGAAAATACCTGCAGGCCTGTCTGGATGGCTATTATCTGAATTTTAATATTCGGGCTGCCCTGAAGAATCTCAGCGCCGAAACCATGATTCTCTACGGTGAAAAGCAGGAAAACGGAAGAGAAATCGCGGAAAGCTACCGCAGGGAAAATTCTTCCATACGCCTTGTTCCCATGTATGGAACCCGGATGCTTCCCCAGCTGGAAACCCCGGAAGAAACTCTGACACAGTTTGAAAACTTCTTCTGATTATCTGATTCCTGTTAAAAAAGGAGGGTGCTGCTCCATCATGAAATTCATGATGAAGCACACCCTCCTTCTTCTTACTTATTATTTCCTCATAAGCGGTTCTCTGGAAGGGATGCCGGCCCGTCTGGGATAACGGGCGGGGGTTTCCCTTATTTTTTCAATCACCACCAAGGAACGGTCCATATCGCTTCCCGGAAGTTTAAATTTCACCGTATCCTTTATTCTTCCTCCCAGAATCTGAATGGCATAGCCCGCTGCCTCCAGCTCCTCCTGGATATTCCCGGATTTATAGGATACAAACAGTCCCCCTTTTTCCACATAGGGAAGGCAATATTCTGAGAGAGAAGAAAGGTTTGCTACGGCACGGGAAACACAGAGATCAAAGCTTTCCCTGTATTCCTTTTTTCCCGCCAGTTCCTCCGCCCTTCCATGGACTGCCTGGATCTTTTTTAATCGACATAGTTCGATAATATCATATAGAAATTTAACCCTCTTATTCAGTGAATCCAGAAGCACAAATTCTGTATCCGGAAAGGCTATCTTAAGGGGAATACCCGGAAAACCGGCTCCTGTCCCCAGATCCAGCACTCTTTTTACGTTTTTTATGTCCGCCGCTTTCACCAGAGTGAGACTGTCCAGAAAATGCTTCCGCATGACATCCTCAAACTCTGTGATAGCCGTCAGGTTCATGACCTGGTTTACCTCGATCAGCTTTTCATAGTAAAGCATAAACTGCTCTGTCTGCTCTTCTGTAAGAGAAATTCCAAGCTGTCGGCATCCCTCGCTCAATATCTGTGTGTCATATTTCATCTTAATTTTCCTTTTTTAAATAATATGATATATACCCGTCAGTTTTCATTCCGGCCTTCCAGTCTGGAAAAGGTTTCCAGATAAACCAGCAGAACGGAGATATCCGCGGGAGATACGCCGGAAATTCTGGAAGCCTGTCCCACGGAAATGGGACGGATCTTTTTCAGCTTCTGCCTTGCTTCCGTCCGAAGACTGGGCACCTGGTCATAGTCCAGAAGTTCGGGAATTTTTCTGGTTTCCAGCTTTTTAAACTGCTCCACCTGTTTTTTCTGACGCCTGATATATCCCTCATACTTAATGTTAATGCTGACTTCTTCCTGCACATCCTCCGGTATATCATTTCGATTTTTATCGATCTGTTTCAGCATCCTGTAGTCCAGCTCCGGACGGCGTATCAGGTCCGCCAGTGTGGCGGAAGTTTTCAGAGGCGTACTGCCCATCTCCAGCAGAAAATCCTGTACCTCTTTTCCTGCCCCGATCACGGTTTTTTCCACCCTGGCAATCTCATCCTCTATCATTTTTTTCTTGGCAAGAAATTTCCGGTACCGCTCTTCTGAAATCAGGCCTGCCTGATATCCCTTCTCCGTCAGCCGCATATCCGCGTTGTCCTGGCGGAGCAGCAGCCTGTATTCTGAGCGGGAGGTCATCATCCGGTAGGGTTCCTGATTTTCCTTTGTGACCAGATCATCTACCAGAACGCCTATATACCCCTCCGACCGGTCGATTACCAGAGGTTCCTTTCCTTTCACATACATGGCCGCATTGATGCCTGCCAGCAGTCCCTGGGCCGCCGCCTCCTCATAACCGGAGCTTCCGTTAAACTGGCCGCCGCTGAAAAGTCCCCGGATGGCTTTAAATTCCAGGGTAGCCTTAAGCTGAGTAGGATTGATACAGTCATACTCAATAGCATAAGCGTTTTTAACGATCTTTGCCTGTTCCAGCCCCGCCACCGAGTGGTACATGGCTGCCTGCACATCCTCCGGCAGGGAACTGGACATGCCCCCCACATACATTTCATTGGTGCTCAGTCCCTCCGGTTCAATAAATACCTGATGCCGCTCTTTATCCGCAAACCGTACCACCTTATCCTCAATAGAAGGGCAGTACCGGGGTCCTGTTCCCTCTATCACGCCGGAATAGAGAGGAGATCTGTCCAAATTGGCCCGGATAATATCGTGGGTTTCCTGATTGGTATAGGTCAGCCAGCAGGAAACCTGAGGAATCTGCACGGTCTCCGGATCCGTCTCAAAGGAGAAGGGAACCACTCTTTTATCTCCCAGCTGTTCCTCCATTTTGGAATAATCAATGGTCCTGCCGTCAATTCTGGCGGGGGTCCCTGTCTTGAACCGCAGCATCTCAATGCCGTGCTCCTTCAGGGAAGCCGTCAGATAGTTGGCCGCCTGCAGGCCATTGGGTCCTGTTTCGGTGCTTACGTCCCCGTATATGCACCTGGCTCTCAGATAGGTGCCGGTGCAGAGTACGCAGACCCTGCAGTGATACACCGCTCCCGAGTAGGTTCTGACGCCGGTAATTTTGCCTTCCTCCGTTATAATATCCGTCACTTCCATCTGCCGTATCGTGAGATGGTCCGTATTTTCAAGAACCTGCCGCATACAGCTGCTGTACCTGGCTTTATCCGCCTGGGCCCGCAGGGAATGGACAGCCGGTCCCTTGGACTGATTCAGCATCTTGGACTGGATAAAAGTTTTGTCAATCACCTTTCCCATCTCTCCCCCCAGGGCGTCCACCTCTCTAACCAGATGTCCCTTGGAACTTCCTCCGATATTGGGGTTGCAGGGCATCATGGCGATACTGTCCACGCTGACGGTAAAAATCACGGTCTCCAGTCCCAGCCTGGCGCAGGCCAGGGCGGCCTCGCAGCCGGCGTGCCCTGCTCCTACCACAACCGCGTCCACCCATTCTTCCAGTACTTTTTTCTTTCTTTCCATCTTTCTCACCTGCATCTGCACTATTTTCCCATACAGAATTTACTGAATATCTCGTTTACAAGGTCTTCCCCCGCCTGGGCCCCGGTAATCTCCCCCAGCGCCTCACAGGCGCTCATCAGGTCAATGGAGAAGAAATCCTCCGGCATACCGCTTTGGATGCTGTTTTCTACCTGCTCCAGACTCTCCCTGGCCTCAGTCAGAAGGTTTTTGTGGCGCGCATTGGTGATATAGACTTCATCGTTAAAGGAAATCTTTCCCTGATAGAACATCTCCCGCACCGTTTTTTCCAGAAGCTCCATCCCTTCTTCCTTTTTTGCGGAAACAGGAAGAACAGGAGCCTGGGGAAGCCATTCTTTTTTGCAGGCTTCCAGTTCTTTTTCGCTGGTCACCGGCTCCAGATCTGTCTTATTCAGAAGAATAATTACCTTTTTCCCCTGCAGCATCTCCATGATGGCTCTGTCATTCTCATCCAGCTTCCGGGAGGAGTCTGTCACATAGATAATCAGATCCGCTTCCAGGGCATTTTTTCTGGCCCGCTCCACGCCTATCTTTTCCACCTGATCCTGCGTATCCCGGATGCCGGCCGTGTCCGCCACATTCAGGGTAATGTCTCCCATCTGCACCGTTTCCGTGAGAATATCCCGGGTGGTTCCCTCCACCTCTGTCACGATAGCCCTCTCTTCTCCCAGCAGAAAATTCAAAAGGGAAGATTTTCCCGCGTTTGGTTTTCCCACGATGGCGGTTTTTACCCCCTCCCGGATCAGTCTTCCGTTTTCTGAAGAATCGATGAGCTTCTGCAGTTTTTCCATCCATTTTCTTTTTTTTTCCAGCAGCGCTTCCCCATACCCTTCCAGGCTCATATGTTCCGGATCATCCAGGGCCGCTTCAATCCGGGCAATCTCATGAAGGATTTCTCTGCGCACCTCTTCTATTGCCTTCTGGAGGGATCCCCGAAGCTGACCGAGAGAAGACTTCAGGGCGTATTCATTTTTGGCCTGAATCACATCGATCACAGCCTCCGCCCTGGAGAGATCAATACGGCCGTTTAAAAATGCCCGCTTGGTAAATTCTCCCGGCATGGCGGGCCTGGCTCCGTTTTTCAGCACGGTTTCCAGCACTCTTTTCATGGCGTAGACGCCTCCGTGGCAGTTAATCTCCACCGTATCTTCCGCCGTAAAGGTTCTGGGAGCCCTCATGATTGTCACCAGCACTTCGTCTATCAGTTCCTCCCCATCCCGGATATAGCCGTAATGAACGGTATGGGAAGGTTTCCGGGAAAGCTTTTTCTTTCCCCCCGGGCTGCAGTATATCTTATCTATAACAGAAAAAGCCTCCTCCCCGCTGATCCGGATTATGCCGATTCCGGACTGGCTGACGGCGGTGGAAATGGCAGCAATAGTATCCTTGTACATCTGTTTTCCAGCCTTTCTGGTTCTGCTCTTTTTTCTTACAACAATGCCGCAAAATCGCTTCCGGCAATTTTGCGGCATCTCACAGAAACATTACTCTTCTGCCTTACCTCTGTTTTCCCTGCTCTGGTAGGAATTCTTTTCTCTCTTTTTCAGCGTTACCACTACTTTTCTGCAGGGCTCTTCACCCTCGCTGTGAGTGGTCACATAGGGATCTCCCTGGAGAGCGGAATGGATGATTCTTCTCTCGTAGGGGTTCATGGGCTCCAGATAAACCGGTCTTCTGGTCTTTTTCACCTTAAAGGCAATATTCTTGGCCAGGTTTTCAAGAGTCGCTTTTCTTCTCTCCCTGTAATTTTCCGTATCCAGCTTTACGCGGATGTAGGAAGATTTTCCCTTATTCACCACAAGGCTCAGCAGATACTGAATGGAATCCAGGGTCTGTCCTCTCTTTCCAATGAGAACGCCCATATCCTCTCCCTCCAGATCCACCTGCAGGGTATCTTCCTTATATTCTGCTTTGATATCCACCTTCATATTCATGGTGGCAAACAGCCCTGAGAGGAAATTCCTGGCTCTCTCCTCCGCTTCTCTTGGATCAACGGGAGTTTTGGGAGCTTTGGATACGAAATCCTCTTCCTTAAAATCCATTACGGGAGTCTTTCCCTCCGACTCTTCCCGGATGGTTTCCGGTTTTTCCTGTCTGGTCTCTTTTGCCGCTTCTTTCTTCTTTTCTTCCGCCGGCTCTCTGTTTTCCTTTACTTCTCTGCGCTCCGGCTTTTTCTCTTCTTTTTCCTGTTTTTTCTCTTCTCTGGGACGAGAAACAGGGCGGCTCTCTTTCTTTTCCTGTTTTTTCTCGGGAGCAGGGGATTTCTTTTCTCTGAAGATCTCGTTGATAATATCCTCATCCGATTTCTTCTTTCTGGCCTCGATCAGAGCCTTCTTTGCTCCGATCCCCAGAAATCCCTTTGTCTCTTTCTCAATAACCTTATACTCTACGTTATCTCTGCTGGTTCCAAGCTGAATGGAAGCCTCAATAATGGCATCTTCCACTGTCTTGGCGCTCACTCTGATATACTCTTCCATTTCCTCACTCCCTATTTCTTGCTGTGGGTCTCGTTATACTCCTTCACCATCTGGGCTTTTGACGCCAGACTTCCAGGTTTTGCCTTGGGGGCGCTGCTCTCAGGAATCTTTGACGCCTGCTTCTGCATGTCCGCCTTTGTATCCTTCTTCACATAGGAACTGTTATTCACGCTGATATTTCTGGTGGACATTCTGGCAGCCTCCGAGGTTTTCTGTCCCTGGGGCGGAAGCCCTCTTTTCTCTCTCTTTTTATTCAGTTTTTCCATGTTTTTCTTCATCAGCTCATCCAGATCCATCTTATCCAGATGCCGGTTGATCACAACCTGCTGAATACTTCTGATCACGGCGCCGGCGATCCAGTAAACGCCCATACCTACAGGAAGAGTCAGACAGAATACGGCTGACATGATAGGCATCACCGTGTTCATGGTCTTCATGGTTCCCGCCATGGTATTGTTCTCATCACTGTTGGCCGCGGCCGCGGACACGGAGGACATCAGCTTCGCGTTCAGCCACTGGGTCACAGCGGAGAGAATGGGGATCATCAGCGCTCCGATCACCATCAGGAAAGCGCCGGCCTGGAAAGCGGATGTAATGATGCTTAAAGGCGCGTCCGCAATGTTTAATCCCAGGAAATAATTCATCCTGTCCGCTTCCGCCTGGGTGGAGGTAATGGTATCCGCCAGTCCCGGGAAGTTCTGGGCCAGATCTGTCCAGTTGGAGGGACGGAATTTATAAAGCACATCCACCACGGTCAGATTGGTCATCTCTTTAAAGGATACGTTCAGGGAAGACGCCGCCTGGGTCAGATACTCCTGGGCTCCGTTTGTGCCGATCAGGGCCTCTGCCAGAGGAATAAAGGCGTCTCTAACCTTTGATACATAGGCAGGCACATTCCAGATCACCTGATAGAGGGCAAACAGAATGGGCATCTGTATAATCAGCTGCAGACAGCTTCCCATGGGATTTACGCCGTACTTGGTATAAACAGCCTGGGTCTCCTCATTCATCTTGGCCATGGCCGCCTGATCCTGATTTTTCCCCTTATATTTCTTCTGAATGGCCTGAATCTCCGGATTCATTCTGGAAGAAAGTCTGGAAAATCTCTGCTGCTGAATGGTCAGCGGCGTCATGAGCAGATAAATCACCACGGTAAACAGGATGATGCACAGACCGATGTTTTCCAGCCCGATCTGTGACTGCAGCCAGTAAATCGCGTCCATAATATAGCCCAGAAGACTGGCAACGGGCCCTATTAAAAACGCACTGCTCTTGGTTAATAACATGTTTTTCAATTCCTCCTGGTCAATTTAAGGAACCGGATCATATCCGCCCCTTGAAAAAGGATTGCACCGCAGGATCCTCCAGGCCGCCAGAAGCCCTCCCTTCAGCGCCCCGTATTTCTGAATGGCCTCCAGGCCGTACTGGGAACAGCTGGGTATATAGGGACATTTGGTGGTTTTCATGGGGGATATATATTTCTGGTACAACCGTATCATTTTAATGAGAATTTTTTTTATCATAAATGACTCTTCTCTTCTTGCTTTCGATGTGTACATTCATCCGCCAGTATTCCGTGAATTCCGGCAAGATGAAGCAGCGCGCTCTCGATTTCAAAGAAATTTCTTTCTTTCGCGCCAGGCCTTGCGATTACGATCATATCAAGGCCGCCAACGAATTTTTTTTCATTTAAACGATAACTCTCACGTATTAATCTGGTAATCCGATGTCTGACTACACTGTTTCCCACTTTTTTGCTTACGGAGATCCCCACCCTGTTTTTGGATCCGTCTCTCCGATACAGATACATTACCAGATATTTGTTGCCGCAGGATTTCCCGTTTCGATAGATAAACTGAAAATCCCTGTTTTTCTTTAAGGACTCAGAAAACTCCATAAATTTCTCCTATGAAAAGGAAAAGACCACAAATTTGTGGCCTATGCGGATAAAACTTTTCTTCCTTTTGCTCTTCTGGAAGCCAGCACTTTTCTTCCTCCAGCTGTGCTCATTCTGGCTCTGAAGCCGTGCACCTTGGATCTGGATCTCTTCTTAGGCTGAAACGTCATTTTCATAACTCCGGCACCTCCTTTTTATGACCAAATATCTATCATAATTGGCAGATTTTTTCGATTTTGTCAGAAACAGCCTGCAAAACATCATTTTTCATTATACGCATAAAAGATACCCCAGTCAAGTGCTTTCTTTGCACATCTTTTACCGTTTTATCCACAATTTGTTGATAATTTGTGGATAAGTACAGGAGGGGTTGTTTACTCTTTTTTTGTTCCTTCCGTCCGCCTTTTATCTGCTGGGATAAAGACTGCCGGAACTATGTGTAAAACTCTGTCGAATTATACACATTTTTCAGTTTATCCCCCTTTTTTTCTTCTTTTCCACCTGAAAATGTGGATAAGTTTTTCCACCCTTATGTGGATGAAATCATGACAGCGGAAAATTTCTCATTGATAATTTACGGCATTTAGTTTAATATTACTATAGGTAAAAATGCGTTAAGGAGTAATCTCATAATGGACATAATCAGAGAAAAATGGGAAGAAATACTCTACACCGTAAAAGCGGAACATGAGCTGTCCGATATTTCTTTTAAAACCTGGCTGAAGCCGCTCCAGATTCACAGCATCAGCGAGAATGTGGTGACGATTCTGGTTCCCTCAGCCCAGATGGGCGTGGACTATATCAGCAAAAAATATATGTTTCCGATTAAAGTGGCGATTGCGGAACTGACAGGCACAGAGTATGAGATCGAGTTTATTCTGCCGGAACAGGCCAGGCAGAGGGAAAACAGATCCGCTCTTCCCCAGAATGCGAAACATTCCCAGTTTAATACTGCCATTGAACGGGCCAATCTGAATCCCAAATATACCTTTGATACGTTTGTGGTAGGAAATAATAACAAATTTGCCCATGCGGCAGCCCTGGCTGTGGCGGAATCGCCGGGTAAGATGTACAATCCCCTTTTTATTTACGGGGGAGCCGGACTGGGAAAAACCCATCTGATGCACTCCATTGCCCATTTTATTCTTTCCCAGCAGCCGGACAGGAAGGTGATTTATGTCACCAGCGAATCTTTTACAAACGAACTGATTGAAGCCATCCGAAATGGAAATAATACAGCTATCACCAGTTTCCGGGAAAAATACCGGAACGTGGATGTGCTGCTGATTGACGATATACAGTTTATTATAGGAAAGGAAGCCACTCAGGAAGAGTTTTTCCATACCTTCAATGAACTTCACGGAAACAAGAAGCAGATTATTATCTCCAGTGATAAGCCTCCCAAAGAGATTGAGACCCTGGAGGCCAGGCTTCGTTCCCGATTTGAGTGGGGAATCCTGGCTGATATTTCTTCTCCGGACTATGAAACCAGGATGGCAATTCTACATAAAAAAGAGGAGATGGACGGCTACGATATCGACAACGCCGTCATCGAATACATTGCCACCAACATCAAATCCAACATCCGGGAACTGGAGGGAGCCCTGAACAAGCTGGTGGCTTTAAGCAACCTGGAAAACAGGGAAATTACAGTAGATCTGGCAAAGGAAGCCCTGAAGGATATCATATCCCCGGATCAGAAGCGGGATGTGACCCCTCAGCTTATTATCGATACCGTGGCGGAGCACTTTCATATTTCCCCGGAGGACATTACCAGCAGCAAGAGAAGCAGCGAGATTGTGATGCCCCGGCAGATTGTCATGTATCTGTGCCGCCATATGCTGGATATTCCCCTGAAATCGGTGGGAACCTACGTGGGAAAAAGAGACCATTCCACTGTCATTCACGGAGTAAATAAAATTGAATCGGAGCTTAAAACCTCAGAAACTCTCCGCAATACCGTGGATATTATCACAAAAAAGCTGAATCCCAGCTGAATTATCCACACTTTTTTCCACTTATCCACATGCAATATGTGTTAAGATCTGTTCCTACGAGTGAAAAAACGAGACCGGCTCCTGGGATGCTTTCTGAGGGTCCTGTGCATAACCTGTCCCTTATCCATAAAAAATAAAGGGATTTCAACAGAGCTTTTCCTGCTGGTTTTTCCTGATTCCAGAAGGAGATTCCGGGTTTTGCACAAATCCACAGCCCTTAAGATTAAGACTAAGGATCTTTTATATAGTTTTATTTATGGAATCGCCGCCCTCCGGGATGGGATTCGAAATGGAAAGGAAGTAGCGACATGAAAATTATCTGCTCCAAGTCCGAGCTGTTAAAAAGCGTTAATATTGTAATGAAGGCGGTGCCTTCCAAAACAACCATGCCGATTCTGGAATGTATCCTGATCGACGCGTCAGCCGGTCAGATTAAATTTACGGCCAATGACATGGAACTGGGAATTGAGACGGTTGTAGAAGGAAGAATCGAATCCAGAGGAATCGTTGCGCTGGACGCCAGACTGTTTTCTGAAATTATCAGAAAACTGCCGGATAATGAGGTGACCATCGAATCCGATGAAAAACTGAATACGTCCATTGTATGTGAAAAGGCCAAATTTCATATTATGGGAAAAGAGGGAGATGATTTCTCCCAGATTCCCATGATTGAAAAGAATGATCCGGTGTGCATCTCCCAGTTTACACTGAAGGAAGTGATTCGCCAGACCATTTTTTCCATTGCGGTAAATGACACCAACAAAATGATGACAGGAGAACTGTTTGATATCAGCGGAAACGAGTTTAAGGTGGTTTCTCTTGACGGCCACCGGATTGCCATCCGCAAGATTGAGCTGAAGGAGAGCTATGAGCCCAGAAAGGTTGTGGTTCCCGGCAAGACCCTGACGGAGGTTTCCAAGATTCTGTCGGGAGAGACAGAGGATATGGTGAATCTTTATTTCACCCAGAATCACATTATGTTTGAGTTTGACCAGACCATCGTGGTGTCCAGGCTGATTGAGGGAAATTATTTCAGAATTGACCAGATGCTTTCCAGCGATTATGAGACCAAGGTGACCATCAACAAGAGGGAGATGCTGGACTGTATTGACCGGGCCACCCTGCTGGTGAAAGAGGGAGACAAAAAACCCATCATTCTGCATATTGACGATATGGTGATGGAACTGAAGATTAATTCTCAGATCGGTTCCATGGATGAAGTGATCGATATTCAGAAAGAGGGAAAGGATATTCTCATCGGTTTTAATCCCAAGTTCCTGATTGACGCCCTGCGGGTGATCGACGATGAGACGGTGGATATTTATTATGTAAATCCCAAAGCCCCCTGTTTTATCAGGGATGAAAACCAGACATATATTTATCTGATTCTTCCGGTCAATTTTGTGGCATAGTCTTTGCGGACAGAGGAAGAGACAGATACGTTTTCGGAAAGGAAGGTCCTGCTATGGAAACCATTGTGCTGCGGGATGAATTTATAAAACTTGGACAGGCGCTGAAGGCAGCCGGCCTGTGCGATACGGGAGCCCAGGCCAAGACGGTGATACAGGAAGGTCTGGTGTCGGTCAACGGCCAGGTGGAAACTCAGAGAGGAAAGAAACTGTACGCCGGAGATGAGGTTTCATTTGAGGGACAGACTGTTAAAATTGTGGATAAGTCATGAGAATTGAAACCATCAAGCTGGAAAACTACCGGAATTATGAGAGCCTGGAGCTGGAACTGGATCCGGGGACGAACCTGTTTTATGGGGATAATGCCCAGGGAAAGACGAATATTCTGGAATCTGTGTACCTGTGCGGAACCACCAAGTCCCACCGGGGCAGCAAGGACCGGGAGATGATCCGTTTCGGACAGGAGGAAGCCCACATCCGCATGGAGACTGTCAGAAAAGAGATTCCGTGCAGAGTGGATATGCACCTGAAAAAAAACAGGGCCAAGGGCATTGCCGTCAATGGGGTTCCCATTCACAAGGCCAGCGAGCTCATTGGTCTTGGAAATTTTGTATTTTTTTCACCTGAGGACCTGAACATTATCAAGAACGGTCCGTCTGAGCGAAGGCGATTTCTGGATATGGAACTGTGCCAGCTGAGCAGAGTATATGTCCATAATCTGATCAATTATAATCGGGTTCTGATGCAGAGAAACAGGCTGCTGAAGGACATCTCCTTTCACCCGGAATACAGAGATACCCTGGATATATGGGATGAACAGATGGCATCCTACGGCATAAGCCTGATCCGTTCCCGGGATGATTTTATCCGGGAATTAAATGGCATTATTTTTCCTATCCATGAAAGATTATCCGGAGGAAGGGAAGAACTGACGCTGCTCTATGAAAAAAATGTTTCAGAACAGGATTTCAGGGAACAGCTGGCGGGGAGCAGAGAGAAGGATATCCGCATGCGGGTGACTCATATCGGTCCTCACCGGGATGATATTCTTTTTCAGATAGGAGGAGTGGACATCCGCCGATTCGGTTCCCAGGGACAACAGCGGACAGCGGCCCTCTCCCTGAAGCTGGCGGAGATTGATCTGGTCCGGGAGAAGAGCAAGGATACGCCGGTGCTTCTTCTGGACGATGTGCTCTCAGAGCTGGACGCAAACCGACAGCGGTATCTGCTGGAGAGTATTTCAAGGATACAGACGCTGCTTACCGGTACCGGTATAGAAGAATTTGTAGAAAACCGTTTTCCCATCCACAGGCTTTTTTATGTGGAGGCGGGAAAAGTGACAAGACAGAAGTAAATTCATGTTAGGAGGAATTAAAATGGGCGTGGAATACGGCGCGGATCAGATCCAGATACTGGAAGGACTGGAGGCAGTTCGAAAGAGACCCGGAATGTATATCGGAAGCACCTCTTCCAGAGGACTTCATCATCTGGTTTATGAGATTGTGGATAATTCCATTGATGAAGCGCTGGCAGGCTACTGCAGCAAAATTTCCGTGACCATTCATGAGGATAATTCCATAACAGTGATTGATAACGGAAGGGGCATTCCGGTGGGAATCAATGCGAAGGCAGGCATTCCCGCTGTGGAAGTGGTCTTTACCATTCTCCATGCCGGCGGGAAGTTCGGCGGCGGGGGATATAAGGTATCCGGAGGACTCCACGGAGTGGGCGCTTCTGTTGTGAACGCCCTGTCGGAATGGCTGGAAGTCGAGATTTTTATGCAGGGGAAAGTCTACAAGCAGCGGTATGAGCGGGGAAAGGTTATGTACAAGCTGGAGATCGCGGGACCCTGCGATCCTACCCTGACGGGAACAAAGGTAACCTTCCTGCCGGATAAGGAAATATTTGAGGATACGGTATATGATTTTGATACCCTGAAGCAGCGGCTGCGGGAGATGGCGTTTCTTACCAAAAATGTGAAGATTGAGCTGATTGATGAGAGGCCGGAAGAGAAAATTGAAAGGACTTTCCACTATGAGGGAGGCATCAAGGAATTTGTCACCTATCTGAACAAGGGGAAAACCCCTCTTTATCCGGACATCATTTACTGCGAAGGGGAAAAGGACGGCGTGCTGGTGGAAGTGGCCATGCAGCACAATGATTCCTATACGGAAAGTACCTACAGTTTTGTGAATAATATTACGACTCCGGAGGGAGGAACCCATCTTACCGGCTTTAGAAATGCCCTGACAAAGACGTTTAATGATTATGCAAGAGGCAACAAGCTTTTAAAGGACAGCGACCAGAACCTGGTGGGAGATGATATTAGGGAGGGCCTGACAGCCATTATCAGCATCAAGATCCAGGAGCCTCAGTTTGAGGGCCAGACCAAGCAGAAGCTGGGAAACAGCGAGGCCAGAGGCGCGGTGGAGAGCGTGGTGACAGACCAGCTGGAGATTTATCTGGAACAGCATCCCCAGGTGGCCAAGATGATCCTTGAAAAATCTATTATGGCCCAGAGAGCCAGGGAGGCAGCCAGAAAAGCAAGAGAACTGACAAGAAGAAAGTCCGCCCTGGAAGGGCTGGCCCTTCCGGGCAAGCTGGCGGACTGCACGGATAAGGATCCCTCCAAGTGCGAGATTTATATCGTGGAGGGAGATTCCGCAGGAGGATCCGCCAAGACGGCCAGAAGCCGGGCTACCCAGGCAATCCTTCCTCTGCGGGGAAAAATTCTGAATGTAGAGAAGGCCAGACTGGACCGGATCTACGGAAACGCGGAGATCAAGGCCATGATTACCGCCTTTGGAACAGGAATCCATGAAGATTTCGACATTACCAAGCTGCGGTACCATAAAATTATTATTATGACCGATGCGGATGTGGACGGCGCGCACATTGCCACCCTGCTTCTTACTTTCCTGTACCGGTTCATGCCGGAGCTGATCAAGCAGGGCTATGTGTACCTGGCTACCCCTCCTCTCTATAAGCTGGAGAGAAACAAGAAGGTCTGGTATGCCTACAGTGATGAACAGCTGGCCAATATCCTGAACGAAGTGGGAAGAGATCAGAACAACAAGATTCAGCGCTATAAAGGTCTGGGCGAGATGGATGCGGAACAGCTCTGGGAAACCACCATGGACCCGGAAAAGAGAATTTTAAAGAGAGTGACCATGGACGAAGCCCAGTCATCCGAGATTGACGTAACCTTCACTACTCTTATGGGCGACCAGGTAGAACCCAGAAGAGAATTCATCGAAGAAAACGCCGGCCGCGTCAAAAACCTGGATATTTAAGTTCAGAGCGACATAGAAACGGAAAAGCAGGACGTGCGCACTTGTGCGCAAAGGACTGATTTGACGGTTCGTAGGGTGGGCGGAACGCCCGCCCAGCCGCAGAGAGCTGCGAAGCAGCGAAAAGCCTTCGAAGAAGGCGATCTGCGGCATGGCGCTCTGAAAAGAGCGAAAAGCAGGAAAGCCTTCGAAGAAGGCGATCTGCGGCATGGCGCTCTGAAAAGAGCGAAAAGCAGAAAAGCCTTCGAAGAAGGTGATCTGCGGCATGGCGCTCTGAAAAAGAAAGGATAAAGATAGGGGGACAAATCAGTGGAAGATAATATTTTTGATCAGATTCATGAGGTGGATCTGAAAAAAACCATGGAAGAATCCTACATCGACTACGCCATGAGCGTTATCGCTTCCAGGGCGCTGCCGGATGTAAGGGACGGATTAAAGCCGGTACAGCGAAGAGTGCTGTATTCCATGATAGAATTGAATAATGGACCTGACAAACCCCACAGAAAATGCGCCCGTATCGTGGGTGATACAATGGGTAAATATCATCCCCATGGAGACAGCTCCATCTACGGAGCGCTGGTAAATATGGCCCAGGAGTGGTCTACCAGATATCCCCTTGTGGACGGCCACGGAAATTTCGGTTCTGTGGACGGAGACGGAGCCGCCGCCATGCGTTATACGGAGGCCAGGCTCAGCAAGATCTCTATGGAGATGCTGGCGGATATTAATAAAGACACCGTGGACTTTGTTCCAAACTTTGACGAGACGGAGAAGGAGCCTACCGTGCTTCCCGCCCGCTTCCCCAATCTGCTGGTAAATGGAACCACGGGAATTGCGGTGGGTATGGCCACCAATATTCCTCCTCACAACCTGAAGGAAGTGATCGGAGCCGTGGTGAAGATCATTGACAACCGGGTGGAAGAGCAGAGAGATACCTCCCTCGAAGAGGTTATGGAAATTATCAAAGGGCCTGATTTCCCCACCGGCGCCATGATACTGGGTACCAGGGGAATTGAGGAAGCCTATCGCACAGGCCGGGGAAAAATAAGAGTGCGGGCTGTGACGGACATTGAGACCCAGCCCAACGGGAAAAGCAAAATTGTGGTGACAGAGCTCCCCTATCTGGTTAATAAGGCCAGACTGATTGAGAAGATGGCGGAGCTGGTGCGGGATAAGAAAATAGATGGCATTACCGCCATCACGGATGAATCCAGCCGGGAAGGCATGCGCATCAGTATCGACCTGCGCCGTGACGCTAATGCCAATGTGATTTTAAATCAGCTCTTTAAACATACACAGCTTCAGGATACTTACGGGGTCATTATGCTGGCCCTGGTAAACAATAAGCCCAAGGTACTGAACCTTCTGCAGATGCTGCAGTACTACCTAAAGCATCAGGAGGATGTGGTTACCAGAAGAACCCGCTATGATCTGAATAAAGCGGAAGAGAGGGCCCATATCCTGCAGGGACTGCTGATTGCCCTGGACAATATTGACGAAGTGATCCAGATTATCCGGGGTTCTAAAAACACCCAGGAAGCCAAGGAAGGCCTGATACAGAGATTTAAACTCTCCGACGCCCAGGCCCAGGCTATTGTGGATATGCGTCTGAGGACTCTTACTGGTCTGGAAAGAGAGAAGCTGGAGACGGAATACGCCCAGCTTATGAAAACCATCGAGGAACTGAAAGCGATTCTGGCGGATGAAAACCTGCTTCTGGGAGTGATTAAAAGAGAACTTCTGGTGATCGTGGACAAATACGGCGATGAGAGAAAGACCAGCATCGGATTTGATGTATTCGACATTTCCACAGAGGATCTGATTCCCAGGGAAAATGTGGTGATTACCATGACAAAGCTGGGATACATCAAACGGATGACAGAGGATAATTTCAAGAGCCAGAACCGGGGAGGAAAGGGCATCAAGGGAATGCAGACGCTGGATGATGATTACATCGACGAGCTGCTGATGACCACTACCCACCATTATCTGATGTTCTTTACGAACAAGGGAAGGGTTTACAGGCTGAAGGCTTATGAGATTCCCGAGGCGGGAAGAACTGCCCGGGGCGTGGCCATTGTAAATCTACTCCAGCTGATGCCGGACGAACATATTACGGCTCTGATTCCTCTGCGGGGATTTGAGGAAGGCCGGTATCTTTTCATGGCTACCCGAAACGGAATCGTGAAAAAGACGCCGGTGATGGATTACGCCAACGTAAGGAAGAGCGGACTGGCGGCTATCAGCCTGCGGGAAGATGACGAGCTGATTGAGGTAAAGGCCACAGATAATACAAAAGATATCCTTCTGGTGACAAAATACGGACAGTGCATCCGGTTCCATGAGACGGATGTGAGAAAGACGGGCCGGGTTTCCATGGGTGTGATCGGCATTAACCTGTCTGACGGAGATCAGGTGGTAGGCATGCAGATGAATACCCAGGGAGAATATCTCCTGGTGGTGTCGGAAAAAGGAATGGGCAAGATGACGTCGATCAGCGAATTCAGTCCTCAGAACAGAGGCGGCAAGGGCGTCAAGTGCTATAAAATCATGGAAAAGACAGGAAATGTGGTGGGAGCCAAGGCTCTGAACACAGAAAATGAGATTATGATGATTAATACAGATGGAATTATTATCCGTATGTCCTGTCAGGATATTTCCATACAGGGAAGAGTGACCTCAGGCGTGAAACTGATGAATCTGGGAGAAAATGAACGTGTTGCCAGCATTGCCCGGGTAAGAGAGAGCGAGCACAAGGATTCCGACAGCGAAAGCGAGGAAAACGCGCAGGAACAGCCTGAAGCAGGGCAGGAGGAAACACAGCCGATTGAAAGTTGAAAGGTACGGGTATGAAAAGTTTAAAAAAAGCAGCGGCAGTTTGGGCGCTGGCGGCTGGAATGACTGTTCTGACAGCCGGGTTTTGTATGGCCGCCCAGACGGAACAGACAGGAGAAGCCATGGAAAGCAACGGCTATGTGGTAGGGATCGATCCAGGACATCAGGGTTCCTGGGTGGATATGAGCGATACAGAGCCTGACGGTCCGGGATCGGAAAATTACAAAGCCAAGTCATCCACAGGAACGCAGGGAAGCTATACGGGAGTGCCGGAGTACGAACTGAATCTGCAGATTTCCCTGGCTCTCAGAGAGGAACTGGTAAGCAGAGGATATGGGGTAATCATGACCAGAGAGGATAATGATACCGCCATCAGCAACTCTGAGAGGGCTCTGAAGGTGGCCCAGGAGGGCGGAGATATTTATGTGCGGATCCACGCCAACGGAAGCGAGGATTCGTCCGTGAACGGAGCGCTGGGCATGTGTCCGTCTCAGGCCAATCCTTATGTGCCTCATCTGTATGAGGACAGCTACCGGCTTTCGGAGTGCATATTAAACGCTTACTGTGATGAAGCCGGATTTGCCAACCTGGGAATCCAGTATTACGACAATATGTCCGGCATAAACTGGAGCCAGGTTCCGGTGACAATTCTGGAAATGGGTTTTATGACAAACGAAAGCGATGACTACGCCATGCAGGATCCCACCGTCCAGCAGCTTATGGTTATCGGAATCGCCGACGGCATCGACCAATACTTTGGATTATAAGTTCAGAGCGACATAGAAGACGGAAAGAAGTCCTCCCCCACTTGTGGGAGGAGGACTTTCTTGACGGATTCGTAGGGCGGGCGGAACGCCCGCCCAGCCGCAGAGAGCTGCGAAGCAGCGAAAAGCCTTCGAAGAAGGCGGTCTGCGGCATGTCGCTCTGAAAAGAGCGGAAAGCAGGAAAGCCTTCGAAGAAGGCGGTCTGCGGCATGTCGCTCTGAAAAGAGCGGAAAGCAGGAAAGCCTTCGAAGAAGGCGATCTGCGGCATGTCGCTCTGAAAAGAGCGGAACGCAGGAAATGCTTCAAAAGGACTTCATTGCTTCCGGTACATCCGGTGTTCACTTTGTCCTATCGACATCTGTCCGCAGCAAACGGAATATTCCGCCTGCTGCGGAACATCTGTCTCGGACATGTGTACACCTGGATGTACCGGAGGCAAAAAAACTCCTTTTTGTAACTTTTCCTCACATTTAGATTTAGATGGAAAGAGAATGTTTTTTCATCATGAATTTCATGATTTTGCGATATTCTCTTTTGTGACGGATTCGCAGAGTGTTCTGAAAAATGAAGGGGAAAGAACAGTTTGAAGAAAAAGAAATCATCCCTCAATTTATTTCTTGTGATTTTAATAATTGTCCTGCTTTGCGCGGCGGCAGTTCTGGCAGTTCTGCTGAGCCTGCCCTCTTCCGATAACAGAAGGAATACAGAGCAGCAGGATATACAGACAGAGGCGGATTCTTATCTGCTTCAGGAAGAGACAGAGGAGACAGAAAGTGAGACAGCCGCCGGGGCAGAAACAGAGCTTTCTTCTGATCAGGAGATAGAAACGGAAACAGAAACAGAGACAGAAACAGAGACAGAAGAGCCGGAGACCGAAACAGAAGAGTTTCCGGAGGACGAGCCGATCCCCGGGATTGTGGAAAAAGAACTGGCCTCCAGAGAGGCTCTGGGGGAAACCTGGTCGGTGGCGGTTAAAACTCTGGAGGAAGGAAAAGAAAATCCCTTTTCCTGCGGCTACCATGCGGATGAAAAAATGCAGTCTGCCAGTGTGATTAAAGTGTTTATTATGGGGGCGGTATATGACAGGATGTGTTATCCCTCCTCCCTGGACAGACTGATCAGTATGCAGGAGTCCTATGAGGGAGAGCTGCGGGATCTTCTGGAACAGATGATTACGGTCAGCGACAACAACGCGGCCAACCGGCTGATTGAACTTCTGGGACAGGGAGATTTCCAGGCCGGGGCCCGGGTGGTCAATCAGTTCTGCCGGGAAAACGGTTTTGACTCCACCAGCGTGGGACGGAGATTTCTGGAAGAAAATCCTTCCGGTGAAAATTATACCAGCGCTGCGGACTGCACGGAAATTCTCTACAGGATCTGGAATGGAACCTGTGTGGGAGAGGAAGCCTCTGGAAAAATGCTGGAAATTTTAAAACAGCAGACCAACACTTCCAAAATTCCCGCAGGACTTCCCCAGGGAACCCAGACTGCCAATAAGACGGGAGAAATGCCGGAGGGATATAACCTGGGATGTATAGAAAATGACATGGCTGTTGTTTTTTCAGGAGACAGCGGCTATATTCTCACAGTTCTGTCCAACAATCTGGGTGGGAGAAACAGCGAGGCCCAGCAGGTGATCCGGAATATTTCCGGGGATGTATGGAAATGGTACGAAAACAGATAATAGAATAAAGAAGAAGAGAAATACTGGTACTTTCTGAAGGAAGGCATTAGCCTGCACATAGAGAGAGTGCCGGTATTTTTATTTTTCTGTAGGATTTATTTTTATGTTATCTAATTCAAATTTGAGACTTTTATTTTCATTTTTTAATATTTCAATCTGATTTCTCAAAGACATAATTTCCTGGTTATTTTTTTCAAATTCAAAATAAAAGTTTGAAAAATATTTTTGTAAAACCAGTGTTTCAATTTGTTTATATGTATCAGAAGAAGGAAGAATTCTTCCATTTTGTTGATAAAGAATTCGGTTTATACTTAAAGTCCTGATATCATTAAGTTTTAGAACAGAGTCGTGTGTGATAAAAGGAAAGTCTTTACATTTGAGAAGAAATAAATCACTTTTAGATTTTGGAGAATCGACAGAATGATAGATATCAGGATATTTATCAGGATCATAGGAAAATATAGGAAGTACATAGATTAATTTTTTCTTTACTCCAATTACCAGACCACGGTGTTCGTAAGACATTTCCGGGATATAATTTTTTCCAAATTCAAATTGATATATTTCACCTTTTTTTACAGTTCTGTTTTGGAAAGATTTTTTTCTATTATCAGCCCATCTAATATCTGATTTGGAAAAACGATCAATTTCATCGGGATTAAATATTTCGGACATGATTGCTTCATTTGTTTTGATTTGAGATTTTAAATAGTTTTTCAATTTAAGATATGCTCCTTTAAATTAGATATGTATTTATACCAGAAAAATAAGGGTACGGTATTCACCATACCCTGCCTGGCGCACCAGGGAGACCTCGTCGGTCAAATTGTATTTTGCCGATAACCTTGTCGGTCAAAAACAGTTTTAACAGATAGGAAGAAGCTATAAAAACCTCTAAAAATATTATATACGATTTTTTGAAAAAATCCAGTGTTTTCGATTATGTCAGATAAAAAAATAAAATGCGGATTGACGGGAGAATAAGTAACGTTTATTATAGAAAATACAGGAAATAATATTATAAGTGAATTATACAGGCGGAAAAAAGATGAAGATTAGAGCGGCGGCTGCTATAATTGCGGCCAGGGTGCTCAGCTTTCTGTGCAAGGCGGCCGGCAGGCAGGGCGTGACAATGGCCGGAAAAATTGCGCTGAAAATTGATCCCAATATTTTAAAATATCTGGCCGGACAGGTGCGGGAAGGAATTTTCGCAGTCTGCGGCACCAATGGAAAAACGACCACAAACAACCTGCTCTGCTCCGCAGTGGAGTCAGAGGGAAAGAAACTGGTATGCAACCATACCGGTTCCAATATGCTGGCCGGTGTGGCGGCGGCTTTCGTGCTGGCGGCCCGCTGGAACGGAAAGCTGGATGCGGATTATGCCTGCATTGAGATTGATGAGGCTTCCACCGTAAAGGTATTTCCCCATTTCAAACCGAAGTGGATGGTGATTACCAATCTTTTCAGGGACCAGCTTGACCGGTACGGCGAAATTGACAGCACCATGAAGCTTCTGGAGCAGGCTATGGATATGGCTCCGGATATGAAAATCATCGTGAACGGAGATGATTCCCTGTCCGCTTATCTGGCCCTGGAGAGCGGGCATCCCTATGTGACCTACGGCATCAGCCAGAAGGTGTTTGACGAGCAGGACAGCCATGAGATCCGGGAGGGACGCTTCTGCAAACGGTGCGGGGCCCGGCTGGAGTATGATTTCTATCACTACAGCCAGATCGGAGTGTATCACTGCCCCTCCTGTGGATTTGCCAGACCGAAAATTGATTTTGACGCTTCCGGGATCCGTATGGAGCAGGGGCTGGAATTTGATGTGGAAGGACGCCATATAGCGGCAAACTACCGAGGATTTTACAATATCTACAATATTCTGGCAGCTTACAGCGCGGCCAGGACAGCGGGGCTGAAGCTGGATCATTTCGACCGGGTGCTGCGGGACTTTAACCCCCAGAACGGGAGAAACGAGCTGTTTCAGATAGGAAATACCAGGGTGCTTCTGAACCTGGCCAAAAATCCTGCCGGATTTAATCAGAACATTTCCGCAGTGATGGAAGATACCTCTCCCAAGGATCTGATCATTGTGATTAATGACAACGCCCAGGATGGAACAGATATTTCCTGGCTGTGGGATGTGGATTTTGACCGCTTCGCGGCCGACAATATCCATTCTGTCACGGTCAGCGGAATCCGGTGCCAGGATATGCGGCTTCGGCTGAAATATGTGGATATAAAGGCCGATCTGATCGAGGATGTGAAAACAGCCATTTCCAGAAGACTTCAGGATGGCTGCGGAAACCTGTATGTGCTGGTGAACTATACGGCTCTTTATTCCACGCATAATATTCTCAGGGAAATGGAAAAATAAAAGCAAAAGAGGATAAACCATGAAAATAACCATCGGACATCTGTACCCGGATCTGCTGAATTTATACGGAGACCGGGGAAATATCCAGTGTATGAAAAAAAGGCTGGAGTGGCGGGGCATCGAGGCGTCTGTGAAGGAATTTTCCCTGACAGATCCGATTGATTTTGCCGGTCTGGATATTGTGCTTCTGGGAGGAGGTTCTGACCGGGAGCAGATGCTGGTGTGCCGCAGGCTGCAGGAAATCAAAAAGGACTTTCAGGATTATGTGGAAGACGGAGGCAGCGTCCTGGCGGTATGCGGAGGCTATCAGCTTCTGGGCCATTATTACGACACAGATGAGGGCCGGATAGAAGGGCTTTCTCTGGTAGACCTGTACACCAGGCAGGGAAGTCCCCGGCTGATCTCCAATATTGTGATCGAAAACGAACAGTTTCCTTTTCCCATCACAGGATTTGAAAATCACGGAGGCAGAACATACATTAATGATAACCGGCCTCTGGGAAAGGTTTCCTTCGGATTTGGAAATAACGGGGAGGATCATGAGGAGGGAGTCCTGTATAAAAATGTGGTGGGCACTTATCTCCACGGCCCTCTGCTTCCCAAAAATCCCCACGTCTGCGATTATCTGCTGAAGAACGCTCTGGAGAGAAAATACGGTGCGGGAGATCTGGAGCCCCTGGATGATGAACAGGAAATAGAGGCAAACCGGTATATTGTAAACCGGTTTGTAAAATAGATGTGAGGTGTGAAAATGAAAAAATTTCTTTTTCTGCTGGCAGCTCTCTGCCTGCTGGCTTCCATTCCCTTTACAGTATACGGCGAGGAAGAAGAAACAGAATATATTCCGGAGGAATACTATGACCCTGTTCAGACAAATGAACTGAAGGGCTGGCCCCAGGGACAGGCAGTTCAGGCTGCGGGAGCCGTGGTGATGGATCTGGATACAAATGCGTTTCTGTACAGCAAAAACGCCCATGAAAAAATGTATCCTGCCAGCATAACCAAGATCATGACGGCCATGATTGTCCTGGAGCATACGGACATGGAGGAAGAGATTACATTCTCAGAGATTGTCTATGATATTGAGAGCGACAGCAGTCATGTGGGGATCCAGCCGGGGGAGAAAATGACTATTAGACAGGCGCTGAACGCCCTTATGCTGGAATCTGCCAATGATGTGGCCAACGGGCTGGCAGAGTACGTGGCCGGCAGCGTGGAGGCTTTCGCGGATCTGATGAATGAGAAGGCACTGTCTTTAGGCTGTGAGAATACCCATTTTACAAATCCTCATGGACTTCACAACGAAAATCATTATACCTGCGCCTATGATATGGCTCTGATTGCTCAGGCCGCCTATGAGATGCCGGAATTCAGAGAACTGGTATCCACTACGCTGTTTTACTGTCCGGAGACGAATCTGACGGAAGAAGAACGGTATTTTGTGAATCATCATCAGATGATCCAGGAAGACAGTGAGTATTATACGGACTGGTGTAAGGGAGGGAAAAACGGCTTTACGTCAGACGCCTGGAACACGCTGGTTACCTTCGGGGAAAAGAACGATATGAGGCTGGTCTGCGTCCTTCTCCATGAAAACGGGGCGGACATGGCCTATCGGGAAACCACGGATCTGATGAATTATGGATTTGACCAGTTTTCCAGAAAACAGATGGAGAAAGAACAGGCATTTCCTACCTTTTATCAGTCTATGAAGCTGGATTATCCGGGAATTGTCTCTTGGGATTTCCAGGCCGATGATCTCAAACAGCCGATTGCCGTGATGACAGAACAGCCGATTGTCACAATTCCCAACAGTTTTACGGGAGATGAACTGACATCCGTTGTGAACGTCAGCGGTAGGGGCGGGGAAATTTCCTACAGCTATGAAGGCTGGTACGTGGGAAAGGGAAGCATGGCCCTGACCCCTCTTGTCTCTTCTGTATCCCTGCCTTTTGAAAAGAAGCTGGATCCGGCTTCCATCACGGTCAGCGCTAACAGTGAGATTGAGCAGACTGCTCTGACTGTGTTCAATCAGACCAAGGAAGTTTTGAGCGGAGCCTATGAAGCGGTCAGAGGTTATGTGGAAAACAATACGCTGATGGTGACGGGCATTGGAATTGTAGTACTGGCTGTCCTTGTGCTTGTCATTGTAATTCTGTTTATCCGCTGTACCAGGGAGTCCCGTATCCGAAGGCGCCGCCGGCAGGAAGAAAGAGAGCGCCTCAGAATGGCGGAGGAAATTGACCGTAAGACTGCTTCCGAGATTGAGCAGGAACTGCGGGAAGCCATGGAACAGGAAAGACTGCGGCAGGAAAGACATGCCGCCCGGATGGAGGCGGAACGGCTGGAAGAAGAAAAGCTGCGGGAAACCGAAAAAATCATAGAGGAAATCAATAAAAAATAGAAGATAGAAGAAAGGATGGAAGAATATGAACTGGGTTGCACCGATTAAAGACGAGGAGACACTGGAAAAATTTAAAGAGAAGCTGAGAGAGATAGACGACAAATATTATATTATGTTTGAAATTGGCGTAGGAACGGGACTTCAGCTTCAGGAAATCCTGAAATTTAAGAATAAAGATCTCAGAGGCAAAGAGGAGATTGAAGCTTACATAGGAACAAAAAATGTAAAGAGAACTTTCCGCATTTCTCCGGAACTGCAGGAAATAATCAGGGCCTACACAGAGGGAAAGGATCCGGAGGCTTATCTGATTCTGGGCCATTCCAGTTCACCGGCTCCTCTCTCCAGAGAGCAGGCTTACCGGGCTTTAAAGAGCGCGGGGAAGAGCATTGGACTTACCTCCATCGGCGCCCAGACCATGCGGAAAACCTTTGCCTGGAGATACTATAAAGCTACCGGCGATATTTATTATCTCCAGAATCTCCTGAATCATGCGTCTCCTTCCATTACATACCGCTACATCGGGGAAAAGCCCAATGTGGAGGTTGTTCTGAAAAAGATGACACCGGAAGAGAACGAAAGAAGCCGCTATATGCTCTATCGGGATGATAACGGCAAAAAGCGTATGGAAGCTATCAAGGATACCATGAATGAATTGGAAGCCGAGATGCAAAATCCCTGCAATAATGACGCTTTTTACGGTAAAGTGGACTGCCTGCTGACAGAGATCGAAGAACTGATCCGAAATTTCCGGGAAACCAAGTAAGCTATTTTTCACGTGTATGGAAGGTGCGTTTCAGGCGGCGTTTCAGCCTGAGCACCTCCTGCTTCTCCCGGATGGAATAGGCCTCTTCATCTCCCACCAGCTTCAGAGTTTTTACCACATAATAGGTTCCATCTGTATGCTGGCGAATCCTGGCTTTTCCTTTCAGCCAGCCATGGGTGTCACACCAGGCCAGGCAAAAATAATTGCGGCCTCCTCCGGAGAACCATCTTACTTTTTTCCTGGCATTTTTGCGGCACAGGCAGCAGCGGGTGGAAGAAACGACCCGGTCTTTCAGCGCTTCCGTTTTACTGGAAAAGGGCTTGGAAACAAATTTGTAGTAGGTAGGGTACTGAATATGAATCTCCTGACGCCGATTTTGGGGCGTGCGGTAATAATCCACAGAAGAGTTGGAAAGAATCTGCTCGTCCGTGAGATATTCCATGATCTTTGCGGTATAGAGGGCATCGTCATAGGCGTTGTGAAAAGGCGTTAATTTTGGTATCTGCAGATAATCTACCGCAAATTCCAGACCCCTCCGGGTTTTCCGGTCTTCGTAGACAATGCTGAATATTTTCTGAATATCGTAATAAAACAGGGGAAACGGGAAAGGGTTTTCCATATGGTGCCAGGCAAAATTTCGCTGCAGTTCCATCAGATCTCCGGGCCCCCAGGTACAAAAGAGGGCGTCCTCTCCGCACCACTCCATAAAAGCAGCGGATGCCTGTGGAAAGGTGCGTTTACCGGCCAGATCCTTTTCCTCAAGGGAGATGATTTCTCTGGTCATCCGGTGCAGCGTCCTGTAGACCACAGGGCGGATTATTTCATGAAAATGATCGGTGATTTCATGCTTTTCATTCACTTTTACAGCGCCGATCTCAATGATTTCAAAGGGGAGAAGATGCTCCTCTTTTTCTTTTCCCTCCGGACACTGGTTCCATTCCAAATCCAAAACAATGTAGTTCATACCGTTTCCTCCGGCGGTTCCCAAACCGCGGTTTTTCTGCTTCTTTTGCCCCATTTTATCCTGAATGTACAGTATACACAGTTTTCCCGCAAAATACAAGTTTCAGCCGGCAAAAGATCCTCTTCGGCGATTTGTACAGATTATCAGGATATTTCCGTCAATTTAACCACAGAAAGGGAGGAAGAGGAGCTTTCCGGTCATTTGTCACAAGGGTTTGAAAAAAAGTTTGTCTACTTCCTCCATGGTGGAAACGGGGAATGTCTGGTATGCTGGGTTCATCTGAAAAGAACAGGAAAAACCTGCGAAAATAAAAACATACAGGAGGAGAGAGTATGGCAAGTTTATCACTGGAGCATATTACGAAGGTATATCCCAACGGGTTTGAAGCTGTGAAGGACTTCAATCTGGAGATCGAGGACAAGGAATTTATCATTTTTGTAGGACCTTCCGGCTGCGGAAAATCTACAACCCTGCGAATGATTGCGGGCCTGGAGGAGATTACCTCCGGTACGCTGAAAATCGGCGACAGAGTGGTAAACGATGTGGAACCCAAGGACAGAGATATCGCCATGGTGTTCCAGAGCTACGCTCTGTATCCCCATATGACGGTGTATGACAACATGGCATTCAGCCTGAAGCTGAGAAAGACTCCCAAGGACCAGATTGACAAGATGGTGCGGGAAGCGGCCAAGATCCTGGATCTGGAGAAGCTGCTGGACCGGAAGCCCAAGGCTCTTTCCGGAGGCCAGAGACAGCGTGTGGCCATGGGACGTGCCATTGTGCGTAATCCCAAGGTGTTCCTGATGGATGAGCCTCTGTCCAACCTGGACGCCAAGCTGCGCGTACAGATGAGAACCGAGATCTCCAAACTGCACCAGAGACTGGGAGCCACTATCATCTATGTAACCCATGACCAGACCGAGGCCATGACCCTGGGCACCCGGATTGTAGTAATGAAGGACGGCGTGGTACAGCAGGTAGATACGCCTCAGAATCTGTATAACGCCCCGGCAAACCTGTTTGTGGCGGGATTTATCGGCTCTCCCCAGATGAACATGCTGGACGCCGTGGTGGAAGTAAGCGGACAGGATGTATTTTTGAAGGCAGGGGATGGAACGGGAATCAAACTTCCCGCCGGAAAGGCAAAGAAGCTGATTGACGGGGGATACGCCGGGAAAACGGTGGTGATGGGTATTCGCCCTGAGGATATGACGGATGAGGAGGATGTCATCGTCAGCTCCCCGGCTGTGATGGAAGCCAGGATCGAGGTATATGAGCTTTTGGGCGCCGAGGTATACCTGTACTTCTCCGTAAACGGCAGCAACATGACCGCCCGGGTTAATCCCCGCACCAAGGCCAGAACCGGCGATACGGTGAAATTCGCCCTGGATGTGGATAAGATCCATGTGTTTGACAAAGAGACGGAGCTGACGATTACCAACTGATAAAAAAATCTGAACATAGCGCGGCAGTGTTTCCTGCCGTAAATGGGGCCATAAAATTTCGCATTGAATTTTATGGCCCTTTTTTGTAAAATGTGATAGATCACTGAGAGTACGGGATACAGGAGGACAGGTATGATTTCAGCTCAGGTAATTAAGAATACCATTGAAGAATTGAGAAGTATTACAAAGATAGATTTCTGCGTGCTGGATCAGGAGGGAAGTCAGGTGGCCTCCACCTGGGAGATGACGGAGTTTTCCCAGGAGACGGTCAGACAGTTCGCCCGGTCCATGGCGGACAGCCAGGAGATGCAGGGCTGTCATTTTTTTAAAGTGTATGATGAGAAAGTGCCGGAGCTTGTGCTGATTGTCCGGGGTACGGGAGAGGACGTATATATGATGGGAAAGGTGGCGGTCTGCCAGCTCCAGGGACTGCTCACGGCCTACAAGGAAAGATTTGACAGAAACAATTTTGTGCAGAATCTGCTGCTGGACAACCTGCTGCTGGTGGATATCTATAACAGGGCGAAAAAGCTTCACATTGCGGCGGAAGCCAGAAGAATTGTCTACATTGTGGAGACAAAAAATGAGCAGGACAGCACGGCCATGGAGATTATGAAGGGACTTTTCGGAACGGGAGGAAAAGATTTTATCACCGCCGTGGATGAGAAGAGCATCATTCTGGTACAGGAGCTGGGAGAGCGGGAAGAGTATGACACGGCAGAGCAGACCGCCCGGATGCTGTGCGATATGCTGAACGCGGAGGCTATGTCCAGCGTGCGGGTGGCCTACGGCACCATCATCCAGGAAATCCAGCAGGTTTCCAGATCCTACAAGGAGGCCAGGATGGCGCTGAACGTGGGGAAAATTTTCTACAGTGAAAAGCGGATCCACGCCTACAACCGGCTGGGGATCGGAAGGCTGATCTATCAGCTTCCCGTGAACCTGTGCGAGATGTTCATGAATGAGGTATTTACGGACCAGATGCCGGATTCCTTTGACGAGGAGACCCTGACCACCATCAACAAGTTTTTTGAGAACAGCCTGAATGTGTCCGAGACGGCCCGGCAGCTGTTTGTTCACAGAAATACCCTGGTTTACCGGCTGGAAAAACTGCAGAAAAGCACCGGCCTGGATATAAGGGTATTTGACGACGCCCTCACCTTTAAGATCGCCCTCATGGTGGTCAGCTATATGAAATATATGGAAAAAGAAGAAACCTGAAAAAAGACTTGACGAAACGGCAAAAAAGCTGTAAGGTGTTCTGGTAACAAAATAAAGAATTTTGCTTTTCTCTTATTCAGAGTGGCGGAGGTACAGAGGACCTGTGAAACCACGGCAACCCCGATCATCGGAAGGTGCCAACCTGAGCGAGTGAACTCGAACAATAAGGGGATTTGATGATTGTATGATTGAGTCCGCCTTTTTGGCGGACTTTTTTATACCGTAAAAGAAAAAAAGTCTCCGGTGTGAAAAGCAAACAGCAGAAAAAAGAAAGGAACATACCATGGAGAAATTATTATTTACATCTGAGTCCGTGACAGAAGGCCATCCGGACAAAATGTGCGACCAGATTTCCGACGCCATTCTGGACGCGCTGCTGGAGCAGGATCCCATGAGCCGGGTTGCCTGCGAGACAGCCACCACCACCGGCATGGTGCTGGTGATGGGAGAGATCACCACAAAGGCTTATGTGGATATTCAGAAGATCGTGCGAGATACGGTCCGCGAGATCGGGTACACCAGAGGAAAATACGGCTTTGACGCGGATACCTGCGGCGTAATCACCGCCATCGACGAGCAGTCCACCGATATCGCCATGGGCGTGGACCGGGCTCTGGAGGCGAAGGAAAACCAGATGAGCGAGGACGAGATCGAGGCCATCGGCGCCGGAGACCAGGGCATGATGTTCGGCTATGCCACCAACGAGACGGAGGAGTATATGCCCTGCGCCATCTCCGTGGCCCACAAGCTGGCCCGTCAGCTGACCAAAGTAAGAAAGGACGGTACGCTGAACTATCTTCGTCCCGATGGAAAAACCCAGGTGACGGTGGAATATGATGACGGAAAGCCGGTGCGCTTTGACGCAGTGGTGCTCTCCACCCAGCATGATCCGGATGTGAGCCAGGAGCAGATTCACAAAGACATTAAGAAATATGTATTTGATGAAATTCTGCCGAAGGATATGGTGGATGAAAATACGAAATTCTTTATCAATCCCACAGGCCGGTTCGTGATCGGAGGCCCCCACGGGGACAGCGGCCTCACCGGAAGAAAAATTATTGTGGACAGCTACGGCGGATACGCAAGACACGGCGGCGGAGCCTTCTCCGGCAAGGACTGCACCAAGGTGGACCGTTCCGCGGCCTATGCGGCCCGCTATGTGGCAAAGAACATAGTGGCTGCCGGTCTGGCGGACAAATGCGAGATTCAGCTCTCCTACGCCATCGGCGTGGCCAGACCCACCTCCATCATGGTGGACACCTTCGGAACCGGAAAGCTGTCGGATGAGAAGCTGACCGAGATTGTCCGCACCCATTTTGACCTGCGCCCCGCCGGCATCATCCGGATGCTGGACCTGCGCCGTCCCATTTACAAGCAGACCGCCGCTTACGGCCACTTCGGCCGCAACGACCTGGATCTGCCCTGGGAGAAGCTGGACAAGGTGGAGGAACTGAAAAAATACTTATAAAAATTTCATGGAGGGTGCTGCAAATCATGATATTCATGATGAAGCAGCACCCTTTTTTTATAGAAAATTTAGAAGTATCCCCCTTTCTTTAGATGCGAAAGAAACGGGGGTGTGCTATACTGATTGAGAGATAACGGGACTTGCGCCCTGTTTTTCATACAGAGTCAGACCGAAAGAAGGGACAATGGGATATGAAATTAAAGACCAGACTGACCATTGCGTTCTGTGCGGTGATTCTGATTCCCATTGTTCTGTGCGGAGCTGCGATTCTGGTTTTCAGTCAGTACCAGATCAAATCCATTGAAAAGACATACGACATTGATTTCAGTTTAGGCAGTTTTTCAAGCTCCATTCAGATTATCAGCCGGTCTACGGAGAGGGTCCGGGAGCAGCTGCAGGACAAAGCGGATACAGATCCGGACAGTTTCCTGAATTTTTCTTTTCTCCAGGAAATCAACAGTGAACTGAATGAAAAATATTCCTATCTGCTGGTGCGCCGGGACGATGAGATCTTTTATCAGGGCACGGAGGAAAATGTGGACGCCCTTTTCGAGCAGCTGCCGGCTTACGGGGAGCGGGACATTTCCGGAAGCGTCTTTATCGGAAGCGAGGCAAAAGCCCTGGTAAAGCAGGTGGATATCGCTTTTACGGACGGATCCCGGGGAAGCGCCTTTATTGTCACCTCCGCCTCCGCCGTTCTGCCGGAGATGCGGATGCTGCTGATAGAGATGCTGATCGCTATTATTCTGATCCTGATTTTTACCGCGTCCCTGATGGCGCTGTGGATCTATACGGGCATTAACCGGCCGCTGAACAAGCTGAAGGAGGCCACGAACCGGATCCGGGAGGGAAATCTGGACTTTACCCTGGAACCGGAGGGAGACGGGGAGATCAGCAATCTGTTCCGGGATTTTGAGGCCATGCGGCAGCGGCTGAAGGAGTCCGAGGAAGAGAAGGAGAAGTACGACAGGGAGAATAAAGAGCTGATCAGCAACATTTCCCATGACCTGAAGACCCCCATCACCACGGTAAAGGGATATGTGGAGGGCATTATGGACGGGGTGGCGGATACCCCGGAGAAGATGGACCGCTATATTAAAACCATCTACAACAAAGCCAACGACATGGACCGGCTGATCAACGAGCTTACCTTTTATTCCAAGATCGATACAAACCGGATCCCCTATACCTTTAATAAGATCAATGTGGCGGAATACTTTGAGGACTGCGCCGAGGAAGTATGCCTGGATCTGGAGGAGCGGGGCATCCAGTTTACCTATGAAAACCGGGTGGACCGAAATACGGTGATTATCGCGGACGCGGAGCAGATGAAGCGGGTGATCAATAATATCATCGGAAATTCCGTAAAATATATTGATAAACCAAAGGGAAAAATCCAGCTGCGGATCACGGACGCCGGCGATTTTATCCAGGTGGAGCTGGAGGATAACGGAAAGGGTATTGCGGCCAGAGACCTGCCCAGCATTTTCGACCGGTTTTACCGGACGGACGCTTCCCGGAATTCAGCCCAGGGAGGCAGCGGCATCGGGCTGTCCATTGTCAGAAAAATCATTGAGGATCACGGAGGAAAAATCTGGGCCAGCAGCCAGCTGGGAAGGGGAACGACCCTGTACTTTGTGATCAGAAAATACCAGGAGGTGCCTGCATGAGCAGAATCTTAATCATTGAGGATGAAACCAGCATCGCGGATCTGGAGAGAGATTATCTGGAACTGAGCGGCTTTGAGGTAGAGATCGAAAATGACGGGGAGGAGGGGCTGAAGAGAGCCCTGGAAGAAGACTTTAACCTTCTGATCCTGGATCTGATGCTGCCCGGAGTCAGCGGCTTTGACATCTGCAGGCAGGTGCGGGAAGAAAAAAATGTGCCCATCATCATGGTTTCGGCCAAGAAGGACGATATAGACAAGATCCGGGGCCTGGGCCTGGGGGCGGACGACTATATGACAAAACCCTTCAGTCCCAGCGAACTGGTGGCCCGGGTGAAAGCCCATCTGGCCCAGTATGAACGTCTGGTGAACATGAGCGTGCAGGCCAACGACATTATTGAGATCCGGGGCCTGAAAATAGACAAAACAGCCCGCCGGGTCTGGGTGGACGGCACAGAAAAAGCCTTTACTACCAAGGAGTTTGACCTGCTTACGTTCCTGGCGCAGAATCCCAACCATGTATTTACGAAAGACGAGCTGTTTAAAGAGATCTGGGACATGGAGTCCATCGGGGATATCGCCACGGTGACGGTTCACATTAAGAAGATCCGGGAAAAAATCGAGAAAAATTCCGCCAAGCCTCAGTACATCGAGACCATATGGGGCGTGGGATACCGGTTCAAGATGTGAGGAAAAGCCGGAACAGGAGAGGAAACGAAAGATGGAGATTGTATTTGAGGATTCCCAGGTTCTGGTGTGCCGAAAAGAAGCGGGACTTGCGGTGCAGAGCGGCCGCGTTGGCGCGCCTGATCTGGTAAGTATGCTGAAAAACCGGCTGTGGGAGAGGGAGGGAAAGGAGCCCTACCTGGGGGTGGTCCACCGGCTGGACCAGCCGGTGGAGGGACTGCTGGTGTTCGCCAAAACAAAAAAGGCGGCGGCCTCTCTCAGCGCCCAGGTGCAGGACGGAAGGATGGTGAAGCAGTATCTGGCGGTAACCCTTCCTGAAAAAGAGGAGATTCCGATTCAGGGACGGCTGGAAGACTGGCTGCTGCAGGACCGGGCATCCAACAGCTCCCGGATTGTGCCAAAGGAAACCAGAGGGGCCAGGAAGGCTGTGCTGGAGTACCGGATCCTGAAAACCTGGAACGTGCCCGGAGGTGAGGGAGAGAAAGAAAGCCGGGCCGCTCTGGCGCAGATCCGTCTTTTTACCGGCCGGCATCATCAGATCCGGGTCCAGATGGCAGGGGCGGGGATGCCGCTGGCGGGAGACCGGAAATACGGTTCCGGGAATTTCGGCAAAGGAGATTTTCCGGCGCTGTGCGCCTGGTCTCTTGCGTTTATCCATCCGGGAACCGGAAAAGAAATGGCGTTTCAATGCCGGCCGGAGGGAAGGTATTTCCCTGCCGGAGGCGCATAATTTGACTTGAACCGTTCATACTAAAGCATCATACCGCGAAGGATAAAGGAGATGCCAAAGTATGTCGGAAAAAAAACGGGTTGCAGTAATTCTGGGAGTTACGCTGGCAGTCTGGATGGGAATTCGCTTCCTGCTGCCCTATGTGCTCCCTTTTTTTATCGCCTGGCTTCTGGTCAGGATGCTCAATCCCCTGGTATCCGCTGTGTGCCGCCGGATCCGCATCAAGAGGGAAGTGGCGGGAGCGGTAATCCTCACCGGCTTTTTTCTTCTGGCCGGGGCGGCTGTCTGGTTTTTGACCGGCGCCCTTTTAGATCAGGCCAGCCGGTTTGCCGCCGGATTTGAAGGGTACTGCCGGGAAGCGGGCCGGTTTGTGGACGACTGCTGCGCCATGCTGGAGCAGCGCCTGGGGCTGGAGGAGGGACAGATCAGCCAGGCGGCGGACCGGCAAATTACGCTGGCAGCGGAACACATAGAGGGAAAGCTGGCGCCGGACCTGCTGAACCATTCCTTCCAGTATCTGACAAAGCTGGCCCAGTGGGCCGGGTTTCTGTTTATTATTTTTATCGGGGCGATTCTGCTGATGCGGGATTATGAGGGTATCCGGGAAAAGCTGGAGACTTACCGGCTGTACGGAAGGGTGAAGCGGATCCTGTCCCGCATCTGTTCCACCGGCGGCTCCTACTTAAAATCCCAGCTGCTTATTATCGGGATTATTATGGTGATGTGCGTGGCGGGACTGTATGTGCTGGGGAATCCCTATGCCCTGGCGCTGGGAATCGTGACGGGCATTCTGGACGCGCTGCCTTTTCTGGGAACCGGCACGGTGCTGCTGCCCTGGGCCCTGGTTCTGGTGATCCGAAAGCAGTACTGGCTGGCCCTGGGATACGCGGTTCTTTTTCTGGTAACCAATACGGCCAGAGAACTTCTGGAGCCCAGGCTGATCGGAAAGCGCATCGGAATCTACCCCTTTGTGATGGCCCTGTCCGTCTACGTAGGACTGTGCCTGTTCGGTCCCACAGGGGTGTTTACCGGACCGGCGGGACTGGTGCTGATTATGGAAATATGCGGAGAAATCCTGAAAACCCCGAAAGAAGATTAGGGAAAATGAATCTTTCCTTCCGGCCCGAAAAATGATAGAATATGGCATACGACCGGGAACGGAGTTTTTTTCAGGAGGAAGAACCATGGCGGGAAAATGGCCTGAAATCATGAAACATGTTTCTCTTCTCACCCAGCTGGGACTGTCCCTCACCGTGCCGCCGGTACTCTGCCTGCTGGTGTGCAGCTGCCTGGCGGACAGATACGGCCTGGGGAGCTGGGTATATGTCCCGGGATTTATCCTGGGGTTTGGCAGTTCCTGCGTGACGGCCTGGAAGCTGTACCGGGCCCAGATGAAAAAAGAGAAGAAAAAAGAAAAGGAAAGGGTTTCGTTTAACAGGCATATCTGAGAGCCTGCAAGAAGCGAAGGAGATGGTTATGAGCAGAATGAAGCTGCAGCCGGCTGTAAAAAAAGAGACAAAGAGAGTGGGGATATTTACCGCTGCGGGGGTGGTGGTGATGTGGGCGGCTTTCGCGGCCCTGCATCAGGCGTACCCGGAGGCGGTTCCTTTTGACTACCGGATTTTTCTCTCCGGGATCGTGGGAGGAGCGGTGGCGGTTCTGAACTTTTTCCTCATGGGGATTACCATACAGAAAGTAGCCTCCGAGAATATGGAGGACGTGGCCAGGATGCGGCTGAAATCCAGCTACACCCAGCGGATGCTCCTGCAGATTCTGTGGGTGATCGCCGCGGTGGCGGCTCCCTGCTTTCAGTTCGCGGCAGGCATTGCGCCCCTGCTGTTTCCCAGCCTGGGAATTAAACTGATGGCCTTTTTCCCTGAAAAAGAGAAAAAATAGCAGGAAAAGAGCAAGGCAGGAGGTGAAAAGATGGAAATTGACATTACGGGGGCCCGGATTTTTTATACCTTTCCCTTTGAGATCCCCATTCTGGGGAAACTGCAGATCACGGAGACCATGGTGATCAGCTGGGTGGTGATGCTTCTGATCACCGGGCTGTGCATCTGGCTGGCCCACGACCTGAAGGTAGAACATATCTCAAAGCGGCAGGCTCTGGCGGAATGGCTGGTGGAGAAGGCCAACCGCTTTGTGGTGGGAAACATGGGGGAGGAATTCCGCTATCTGATCCCCTTTGTGGCGGCCCTGTTTTCTACCAGCCTGGTATCCAACCTGATCAGCCTGGTGGGACTTCGCAGCCCTACGGCGGATCTGTCCACGGAGGCGGCCTGGGCCGCGGTGGTATTTGTAATGATTACGGGCCAGAAAATTAAAACCAACGGGGTGGGCGGCTATATGAAGAGCTTTACCACGCCCATACCGGTGATGACCCCTTTTAATATTCTTTCGGAGCTGGCCACGCCTATCAGTATGGCCTGCCGTCATTTTGGAAATATTCTTTCCGGGGTTGTAATCAGCAGCCTGATTTACGGAGCCCTGGCGCTGGCCAGTTCCGCTCTCTTCGGTCTGCTCCCCGGCGTCCTGGGGGACGTTCTTTCCGGGATTCCCTTCCTGGATGTGGGAATTCCCGCTATCCTGTCCATCTATTTCGACTGGTTTTCAGGATTTATGCAGGCATTTATTTTTTGCATGCTGACTGTCATGTATATCAAAGGGGCAGCGGAAGCATAGCACCATCATAAAAAACAGGAGGATTTGATTATGGATTTTCAGATTTTGGCAAAAGGTATCGCGCTGGCAGGATGTGCCATCGGAGCAGGCTGCGCCCTGATCGCGGGCATCGGCCCCGGTATCGGTGAAGGAAACGCGGTGGCGAAGGCTCTGGAGGCCATCGGCCGTCAGCCGGAATGCAAGGGAGATGTGACCTCCACCATGCTGCTGGGCTGCGCCATTGCCGAGACTACCGGTATCTACGGATTCGTAACCGGTCTGCTTCTGATCTTTGTGGCCCCCGGCATGTTTATGAACTTCCTGGGGTAAGAACAGGCGTTGGATGCTTTAGACAGAACAGGAGGCAGAACGTATGCAGGTACAGGAACTGGTGGCCATTGTGCCATGGAATTTTGTGGCTACTATCTGCAATCTCTTTATCCAGATGTATCTCATCAAGCGCTTTCTCTTTAAGCCCATCAACAAGGTGCTGGAGCAGAGGAGAGCCATGGCGGACAGGGAACTGCAGGAGGCCAGGGAGGCAAAGAAATCCGCTCTGGCTATGCAGGAGGAATATGAGCAGAACATAGCCCGGGCAAAAGACCAGGCAGGCGAGATCATCCGGGAGGCCAGACGCACCGCGGACAGCCAGAGTGAAAAGCTGCTGCAGGAGGCGGCCCGTCAGGCCGCTTCCATGAAGGAATCGGCAGAGCGGGAGATTTCCAGGGAGAAGAGAAAGGCAGTCACGGAGGCAAAAGAAGAGATCGGCGGCATTGCCATGGATATTGCCGGAAAGGTGATTGAGCGGGAGATTTCCCAGGAGGATCACCAGAAACTGATAGAGGAATTTATCGCGAATGTAGGTGAGGCTTCATGAGCCGGACGGGAAGATTATACGGAGACAGCCTGTACGACCTGGCGGCAGGAGAGGGGCTGGAAGAGGCAATACGGGAACAGATGGAGCAGATCCGGGAACTGTTTCGGGAGAATCCCGCTTATGTAAAACTGCTTTCCCAGCCGGTCATCCCCCTGGAGGAGAGAAAAAAGCTGATCGAGGAAGCCTTCGGGTCCCAGGCGGAGCGGTATCTGGTTAATTTTTTAAAGCTGCTGTGCGACCGGGGGCTTCTGCGGGAATACCCGGAATGCTGCAGGGCGTTTGCCGCCCGGTACGACAGGGACCGGGGGATTGTCCGGGCGGAGGCGGTCAGCGCTGTCAGACTCAGCGAGGAGCAGATGGAAGCGCTGCGAAAGAAGCTGGAGAAGTTCTCCGGCAGGCAGGTGAAACTCAGCCAGCGCCTGGATCCCGGCGTGCTGGGAGGCCTGCGGGTCGAGATGGAAGGAAAAAGCCTGGACGGCACCGTAAAGGGACGCCTGCAGGGCATCGCAGAGAAACTGAACGAAATGACATAAAGGATGGTATGGAAACATGCAATTAAAACCGGAAGAAATATCCAGGGTCATCCGCAGCCAGATCAAATATTATGAGAACACAATCCGGGAAGACGAGACCGGCATGGTTCTCATGGTGGGAGACGGCATTGCCCGGGTCAGCGGGCTGGAGGCCTGCATGGCCGGCGAACTGCTGGAATTTGAGGATAAAACCCTGGGCATGGCCCAGAATCTGGAGGAGGACAGCGTGTCCGCCGTACTGTTCGGATCCGGGGAAGGCATCGGGGAAGGACAGACGGTAAAGCGCACCGGGAAAGTGGTATCCGTGCCGGTGGGCGAGGGCCTGCTGGGACGGGTGGTAAACGCTCTGGGCGAACCCATAGACGGCCTGGGCCCCATCGAGGCGAAGGAGTACCGGCCGGTGGAGAACCCGGCTCCCGGCATCTGTGAGAGAAAGAGCGTATCGGAGCCTCTCCAGACAGGAATCAAGGCCATTGATTCCATGATCCCCATCGGACGGGGGCAGCGGGAACTGATTATCGGGGACAGGCAGACAGGAAAAACCTCCCTGGCGGTGGATACGATCTTAAACCAGAAGGGGAAAGATGTGATCTGCATTTATGTGGCAATCGGCCAGAAGCGCTCCACGGTGGCGTCTCTGGTGGAAACCCTGAAGGAATCGGGAGCCATGGACTACACCATTGTCACCGCCGCCACAGCCTCAGAGTCCAGTCCCCTCCAGTACCTGGCTCCCTATTCGGGATGCGCCATGGGAGAATACTTTATGGAGCAGGGAAAACACGCCCTGATTATTTATGATGACCTGAGCAAGCACGCGGTAGCGTACCGGGCCCTGTCCCTTCTGATCAGAAGACCGCCGGGCCGGGAAGCCTATCCCGGAGATGTTTTTTATCTTCACTCCAGACTGCTGGAGCGGGCCGCCAAGATGGACGATGCCCACGGAGGCGGATCCCTGACGGCGCTGCCCATTATTGAGACTCAGGCGGGAGATATTTCCGCCTATATTCCCACCAACGTGATTTCCATCACAGACGGCCAGATCTTTCTGGAAACCGAGCTGTTCCACTCCGGCGTTATGCCGGCGGTGAACCCCGGCATCTCCGTTTCCCGCGTAGGAGGAAATGCCCAGATTAAGGCCATGAAAAAGGTGGCGGGAACTCTGAAGCTGATTTATTCCCAGTACCGAGAGCTGCAGAGCTTTGCCCAGTTCGGATCGGATCTGGACGCGGATACCAGGGCCAGGCTGGAGCAGGGCGCCCGGATCGTGGAGGTGCTGAAGCAGAAGAGGAGCGCCCCGGTGCCGGTGGAAAAACAGGTGGCGATTCTGCTGGCTGTCACAGAAAATATTCTGGCGCCGGTGGATGTAAAAGATGTAAGAGAGTATGAGGAAGAGCTGTACCTGTTCCTGGATCAGGATCCCCAGGGAGCGGCTGTGATGGAAAGTATCAGGAACACAGGGGATCTGACAGAGCAGGACAGAGAGAGGCTGCGGAAAACCCTGGAGGATTTTACGAAAAAGTTTACGGACAGGGAAGGTGAGTAAACATGGCTGCCAATATGAAAGAGGTAAAGCTGCGGATAAAGAGTGTGGAAAACACCATGCAGATTACCAGAGCCATGGAGCTGGTGGCGTCCTCCAAGCTGCGGGGCGCAAAAGAGCGGGCGGAAACCTGCCGCCCCTACTTTCAGGAACTGTATGAAACCCTCCGGGAGATTGCGGCGGGAAATACGGATTTTTCATCCGTCTATGCCGCCCCCTCCGGCGGGGGAAGATGCTGCTATGTGCTGATCGGCGGCGACCGGGGACTGGCGGGAGGGTACAACGCCAACCTGTTCCGGTGCCTGGAGGAGGCCGCGGGAGACGGGGACTATTCCGTGCTTCCCATCGGGAAGAAAGCGGTGGAATACGTGCGCCGCAGGAAACTGGACTGCGTGACGGAACAGTTCGGACAGATCGCGGATATATCCGTGTCGGACTGCTTTGAGATTGCCAGCCTGCTCTGTCGGGAGTTCGCGTCCGGAAGATTCGGCCATGTGGCCCTGTGCTACACCTCTTTTGTCTCCATGTTAAGCCAGACTCCCGGGGTTATATCCGCACTGCCTCTGGCGGATCTGGCGCCGGCGGAAAAAAAGGAGCAGGCGCGAAATCTGATTCTGTATGAGCCGAACGCCCAGGAGGTGTTTGACGCTATCGTGCCGGAATATCTGGCAGGCCTGGTTTACGGAGGCGTGTGCGAGAGCGCGGCCAGTGAGCTGGCGGCCAGGCGAACCGCCATGAGCGCGGCCACCAGTAACGCCCAGGATATGATTGATAAGCTGAACCTGTATTACAACCGGGCAAGACAGGCGGGCATTACCCAGGAACTGACAGAGATTGTGGCAGGCGCGGAAAGCGGAGGAGATTGAACATGAGTGAAAAACACATTGGCCGGGTGGTGCAGGTGATGGGACCTGTTCTGGATCTGCGCTTTGCGCACGATCAGGTTCCGGCACTGCAAAACGCCATTGAGATTGAGCATAAAGGGAAAAAACTGATTGCGGAGGTGGCCCAGCAGATCGGAGACGATACGGTGCGCTGCATCGCCATGAACTCTACCGACGGTCTGGTAAGAGGGGCGGAGGCTGTGGATACAGGCGGCCCCATTACCGTTCCGGTGGGCGAGGAGTGTCTGGGGCGGGTGTTTAACCTGCTGGGAGAGCCGGTGGACGAGCTGCCCCCGCCTGAAACGAAGGAGCGCTGGGCGATTCACCGTCTCGCCCCTGCCTATGAAGATCAGATTCCCGCCACGGAAATCCTGGAAACGGGCATCAAGGTAGTGGATCTGATCTGTCCCTACGCAAAGGGCGGAAAAATCGGCCTCTTCGGAGGCGCCGGCGTGGGAAAGACGGTGCTGATTATGGAGCTGATCCACAATGTAGCCACCGCCCACGGCGGGCTGTCCGTTTTTACCGGAGTGGGAGAGCGGACCAGAGAGGGAAACGATCTGTACAATGAGATGAAGGAAAGCGGCGTGATCGACAAGACCGCCCTGGTGTACGGTCAGATGAACGAGCCCCCCGGAGCCCGTATGCGGGTGGGGCTTTCCGGCCTTACCATGGCGGAATACTTCCGGGATGTGAAGAATCAGGACGTGCTGCTGTTTATCGACAATATTTTCCGGTTTACCCAGGCGGGATCCGAGGTGTCGGCTCTTCTGGGCCGCATGCCTTCCGCGGTGGGCTATCAGCCTACCCTGGCCACGGAGATGGGAGCCCTTCAGGAGCGGATTACCTCTACGGGAAAAGGCTCCATCACGTCGGTGCAGGCGGTTTACGTGCCGGCGGATGATCTGACGGACCCGGCTCCCGCCACCACCTTCACCCATCTGGACGCGACCACGGTTCTCTCCCGCGAGATTGCCAGCCAGGGCATTTACCCGGCGGTAGATCCCCTGGATTCCACCAGCCGGATACTGTCTCCGGAAGTGGTGGGGAAAGAGCATTATGAAATTGCCAGAGGCGTTCAGCAGGTGCTGCAAAGATACCGGGAACTGCAGGATATCATCGCGATTATGGGTATGGATGAACTGTCCCAGGAGGATAAGCAGGCGGTGAGCCGGGCCAGAAAGGTTCAGAGATTCCTGTCCCAGAGCTTTTCCGTGGCGGAGCAGTTTACCGGCATGCCGGGAAGCTATGTGCCGCTGAAGGAAACCCTCCGGGGATTCGGCATGATTCTTTCCGGCGAGCTGGATGAGATTCCGGAGAGCTGCTTCCTGTTTGCGGGAACCATTGACGATGTACTGAAAAAAGCGGGAAAAGAGTAAAGGAGGCTGCCAATGAGTACCTTCCTGTTGCGTATCGGAACACCGGACGGCCTTCTCTTTGAAGGCCAGGTGCAGCGGGTAGTCTGCCGGGGGATGGACGGAGATTTCGCCATCCTGGCAGGACACTGCAATTTCTGCACGGCCCTGGGCATGGGGGAAGCCCATGTGGTGATGGAGGACGGCACCCGCAGAAACGCCGCCTGCATCGGAGGAATGCTTTCGGTGATGGACGGAACCTGCCGCCTGCTGGCTACCACCTGGGAATGGCAGGAGGAGATTGACCTGGAAAGAGCCAAGGCGGCCCGCAAACGGGCGGAGGAGCTTCTGGCGGAAGGCGGCCTGACAGAGCGGGAATACCGGATTGCCAGGGCTAAGCTGCAGCGGGCTTTAGTACGGCTGAATATAAAATAAGAAATAAGAAGATATTCCGGGAAAGAGCGAAAGAAAATGAAGGACAGTAAAAACAGAAAAAAAATCATGATTCTGGGAGCCAGCTACTCCCAGATACCCCTGATGCGGGCGGCCCGCCGTCTGGGATTTACCGTGATCGCGGCCAGTATCCCGGGCAATTATCTGGGCTTTGGGGAAGCGGACGAGATTGCCTATGTGGATATCACGGACCCGGAGGCGGTGTACGAGGCGGCCAGGGAGTGGGAGATTTCCGGCATTGCCACCTGCTGTATGGATGTGGGCACCAGATCGCTGGGCTATGTGTGTGAAAAAATGGGGCTTCCGGGACCCAGCTACCGGGGAGCCTGCGCCTGCACGGACAAATCCCTGCAGAAAAAGGCCTACACGGAGGCGGGGGTGAATACGGCCCGCTATTTTCAGGTTTCCGACGAGGCGCAGCTGGAGGAAGCGCTGGACAATCTGCGGCTCCCTGTGATGGTGAAAGCAGTGGATCTGATGGGAAGCCGGGGCATCTTTAGGTGCGATACCAGACAGGAAGCCAGAGAAAATTTCCGCCGTTCCATGGAAGCCACCGGGAAGGATTACTGTCTGGTGGAAGAATTCCTGCAGGGAACCATGTTCGGCGTGGAGGCCATGGTGTCGAGGGGAGAGCTGGTTTATGTGCTGCCTCTGGGGAATGACCTGAAAAAGGGCAATCCTCCTTTCCCGGTGGGGCATTACGTCCCCTGGGAACATGAACAGGAACTGGGCCGGAAAGTAAGGGAACAGGCACAGCGGGTTGTGACGGCTCTGGGATTTGACAACTGCCCTGTGGATATGGACTGCATGCTTTTAAACGGAGAAGTCTATATAATAGAAGCAACAGCCCGGGCGGGCGCCACCTGCATCGCGGATACGGTGGGAATTTATTATGGGATCGATTACTATGAGGCTATCGTGCGGGTGGCCATGGGAATGGATGTGAAGGATCTGTTTCAGAGACCGGATATTCCCAGACGCCCCAGCATCACCCGGCTTCTGGCCGCGGATGAAGCGGGCATTGTGGAGCGAATCTGCGTTCCGCCGATTCTGCCGGAGGAAGTAGTGGATCTTTCCTTTAATATACAGGCGGGCAGCGCGGTGCAGCCCATGGAAAACGGAAGGGACAGGATTGGCCAGCTGATTATAAAGGGAGATACGCTGGAGGAATGCCGGGCCAGACAGGCGGAACTGCTGGGAAAGATCCGTCTGGAGATAAAGCCTTCCGGAACAGAGTAAGATTTCTGCCGGGCAGCGGATTTTTTCCGGCCAGGCAGTAAAAAGAGGAGAAAAAAATGTTAGTGTCGGTTGTAATTCCCTGCTATAATTCGGAGCTTACCATTGAGAAGCTGGTGGATATGTGCATGGAAGAATTTAAAAAGTGGGACGGCTATGAGTGTGAGATGATTCTGGTTAACGACTACTCTCATGACGATACCTTTGGGGCAATCCGGAGAGCGGCCGCAAAGTACCCCAATGTGATCGGGGTCAACCTGTCGAAGAATTTCGGACAGCACGCCGCCATTATGGCGGGACTCCACTATGTGCACGGCGACCTGGTGGTGGGAATGGATGACGATCTTCAGAACCGCCCGGAGCAGATCCGCCAGTTTCTGGACAAAGCGGAGGAAGGGTACGATGTGGTGTTCGGCGTTTATAAGCAGCGGAAGTTCAGCGCTTTTAAAAATTTCACCGGAGCAGTGAGCCAGTTTCTTCTGTTCCACCTGGTAGACCGGCCCCGGGATATCGAGATGAGCAGCTTCTGGCTGGCCAGGCGGTACGTGATTGACGAGATTAAAAACTACCAGGGCAACGACGCCTTTATTCAGCTGCTGTTTGTGCGTACCACCCGGAATATGGTGGACGTGCCGGTGGAGCATTATAAGAGAGAAGAAGGAAAATCCAACTATACGTTCTGGAAGGGACTGAAGCTGTTCATGTCTTTCATGAACTATTCCACCATTCCCCTTCAGATTTCCACCCTGTTCGGGGTAGGCTTTTCCCTGGCAGGCTTTATCGCCGCCATTGTGATCCTGATCCGCAAGATCCTGGATCCGGGGGTGCAGGTGGGGTGGTCTTCCCTGATGTGCATCATCCTGATCGTGGCGGGCATTACCTTCCTGATGCTGGGCATCATCGGCGAGTATGTGGGCAAGCTGATCATGACCCTGAACCGCTCCCCCCTGTATGTGGTCCGGGACACCCTGAATGTGGAAGGGGAAGAAAAAGTCCAGGCCGGACGGCACGGGGAAGAGAAGCGGCAGGAAAAAATGGACGAAAGAGGATAAGACAAGATATAAGATATAGGACAAGGTATAAGAGAGAGCAGATGAGTGAAACTGCGCCGGCAGGGAACTGAAACTCAGGTCTGTAAATTGGGCCGGTACGGCGGAAACACAGGAATTCGAGTTTGCGCCCGTAAGAAAATCCGGATAGGACGGTCGGATCGGGAAATTCAAATATTAAACCGTAATAACACGCTGTCCTGACGGCGGGAAGAAGCGTTTTCGCCTTGGGGACCGTAAAAGCTGCAGGCCGGTACGGCGGGAATTTAAAAATGTGAACCTGGAGCCGTAAAAGTTTTCGAAACTGTACGGTTATATATTCAAAATGATAGTGATGCCCGTACCATCAGGCCGCAGGCCGTCCGCCAAAGGCGTCCGAACGCTGCAAAGCAGCTCAAGCCTGCGGCTTGGCGGGCGTTCCGCCCACCAGCGGTC
>DSTFC04002__coassemble_615_pt1 | contig 52720 bp, 47 predicted proteins | sample DSTFC04002__metabat2_high_PE_043 | metagenome-assembled genome bin DSTFC04002 | reverse complement strand
AATTATATTTGCGATCCACCGTGAAATTTCTGCTATCAAACGCTTCAATACGTCCTCGCATTGTATATCACCAGTTTTAAAGTCTTTTACCGCCTCCGAAAAGGGACGTGACAATTCATTTTCTACACTCCTCTTCCCTATAACCGTCTGCAAACAGCCTCTCCTGCCACATTCACACAATTCTCCATTGGGACTTACAATTACATGCCCCACCTCGCCAAAACAGTAATTCTTTCCACGGGCAATTTTCCCGTTAATCATCTGTGACATGGAAATTTCATCTCCAAGGTTCATTACCATAAATTCATTTTGGTCCAAAACTTTTCCTATAAAACGCTGCATTTTGGCACAGGAAGATACCGCATTATCTATCACAATTCTGTAGGGAAGCTGCATTTCCAGCAAATTACCCATAGGAAAATTATGTACACCCAGCAAAGAAGATTTTAAAATCATACCGGTTCTATAATCTACCATCCCAGGAAGTGTTATTCCAACCCCTACCAAATGCAGCAAATTTTGTTCTGACAATTCTTCAATAATTGAATTAACTCCTTTTTTTATTACCTCAATAATATCAGCGGGTTTTTCCAAAGCAAAATTCTGAATCTTTTTCTTTACTATAATTCTTCCCGTTACATCTACCAGGCCCGTTTCTACACAAAACGGAGTCAGAAAAACTCCAAGTGCCAAAGCACTCTCCGGAACGACCTGAAGTCGGATCCGTTGACGTCCTATGGAACCTCCGATATTTCCCACCTCTATAATATAACCCGCTTCAATCAGCTCAGACACCAAACGCCCAACAGAAGTTTGGCTCATATTCATCTTTTTAGCTATCTCTACCCGGGATATTTCTTTTTCTTTTCTTATTATCTGAAATATTTCGTTAATATTTTTTTCTTTTATCTCCCTCGAAGTCAGCATTTTATGATCTCCCATTATCTATATTTCAAAAATGGCATTGCCGAAAACCGGCAATGCCATTTCATCATCTCAAAACCATTTAATCAAAGAACATCTCCACGTTTTATGTATCCGGGATGATCCGGATCGGAAACGACTTCTTTCACCCGTATCAGTTTGCTGTGTTTGTCCACCACCTGATTTTCTACATGAACATTTTCTCCGATCACTGCATTTGCCAGCACAACGCTGTTTTTGACCACCGCTCCTTTTTTAATGGTGCAGCCGCGGCCCACAATACAGTGCTCCACTGTTCCCTCGATCAGACAGCCGTTTGACACTACAGATCTGTGGATACTGGCGGATTTGCAGTAGTGGGTAGGACTGGAATCATTCGTCCTGGTATAAATGGGCCATTCCGGATCAAAAAGCGTCTCCGCCGTCTTCAGATCGATCAGCGCGATGTTGGCATCGTAGTAGCTCTGGAAATCCGTGATGGACGCGAAGAAACCGCGATGGGGAATGCCCCGCACATCCAGTTCGCCGCACTCTTCATTTACAATATCTTCCAGCGTGTAGGCAGAGGAAATCTTCTGCGCCTTCTCAACCAGCTCCACAAACAGATCCTTCTTCATAATATAGGTATTCATAAAGATATTTCTGTTCTTGGCGTTACCATGGTTCGGCTCTATGGACAGCACGCCTTTCTGCTTGTTCAGATCCAGAATGCTGCAGCTCAGATAATGGTCTTTCGCGTTATCCACCGCATGATACAGAAGCGTGATATCCGCGCCGGATTCCATATGCTGGGTAATCAGCTTGGAAAAGTCCGCGGAATAAACCATATAGTTCGGCACGATCACCACATAGGGATGGTGCATTCTCTGAATGCTCTCCATATTTTTTACATAGGACGCAATGTCTGTATTGTAGATATCATTTCTGGCACGTTCCTCGGAGAAAAGAATCTGCATTCTCCCGCTTTTGGAGTTAATGTTATAATGACGTCCGGTTCCCACGTGCTCTACCAGGGAGCGGGGTGAATTATTCACATACACCTGAATGCGGTCAATGCCGCTGTTGCTCAGATTGGAAATCGGAAAATCAATCACGCGGTACCTTCCCAGAAACGAAAACGCTCCGATGGGGCGGTAATCCTGAAGTCCCTCCACCCAGATATTCTTTGAGGAACTGTTGACAATTCCAAACGCTTTAAACATCAGCTTCGACCTCCTTAACACGTTTTGCGACCAGCTCGATGTGCTCGCTCTTGGGATCTCCCACTACGGCATTTCTGCCAATCCGTACGTCATTGGCCACCAGAACACGGTTCACCACCGCGCCTTCTTCCACCACCATGCCGGGCATCAGTACGCTGTCGATTACTTTGGCGCCCTGCTGCACCTGTGTGCCGGTAAACAGAACAGAGTTTTTCACCTGTCCTTCAATCCGGCATCCCTGGTTGATAAGGGCATTTTCAATATCCGCGTTTTCTCCCACATACTGGGGCAGAGCCGTCACATCTTCCGTATAGATTTTCCAGGTGGGGTCGCTTAAATCCAGTTCGTTGTCCGGATCCAGCAGATCCATGTTGGCCTCCCACAGAGAATCCACGGTTCCCACATCCTTCCAGTAGCCTTTAAACCTGTAGGCGAACAGTCTCTTATTATCCGCCAGCAGCGTGGGAATAATGTCTTTTCCAAAGTCGTGGTTGGAATCCGGATTTTTCATATCCGCCAGAAGGAGTTTCCGCAGCAGCTTCCAGGTGAAAATGTAAATGCCCATGGAAGCCAGGTTATTCTTGGGGTGCTCCGGTTTTTCCTCAAACTCCACAATCTGATCGTCATCTCCGCTGGTATTCATAATACCGAAGCGGCTTGCCTCCTTCATGGGAACCTCGATGACCGCAATCGTAGCGTCCGCGTTCTGCTGTTTATGGAAAGCCAGCATCTTGGCATAATTCATCTTATAGATATGGTCGCCGGAGAGAACCAGCAGATATTCCGGAGAATAGGAATCAATGAAGTCAATGTTCTGGGATATGGCGTCGGCCGTTCCTCTGTACACATCCAGGCCCGCGTCCGCTTTTTCCCGGGGAGGCAGCACAAATACGCCGCTGTCTCTGGCATCCAAGCCCCAGCGTCCTCCTGCCGCTACATAGCTGTTCAACAGAACGGATTCATACTGCGTCAGTACGCCTACCACGTCAATACCGCTGTTTGCACAGTTACTGAGAGGAAAATCGATAATCCGGTATTTGCCGCCGTAGGATACAGCCGGCTTTGCCACTTTGTTTGTCAGCTCATGCAGGCGGCTGCCCCGGCCTCCGGCCAAAATCATCGCCAACATACTATTCTGTTTCATAAAAAAACCTCTCTTTCCTTTCGGCGGCTTCTGTTTTCCGCCTTCTAGTATCAAAATAGGTCTCCTTTATTCGGAAACAAAAATATGCAGGGCATAATTACCCGATATTTCCTCTCTAACATAACATATATTAGGTTTTTTTGTGAAGTTCTTTTTCAAAATAATTATTTTTTTGTTGATAGTGCACAAATTCACTTCTTTTTTTAATTCACTTTTTAAACAAAAAAAAGCTGAAACTTTCGTATGAGAAAATTTCAGCTTTATATTTATTCATATTTCAGTCTGCGGACGCTTTACGCCAGCTTTGCCTTCGCGATTTCTGCCAGGGCGGCAAATCCTTCCGCGTCATTTACTGCCATATCAGCCAGCACTTTTCTGTTCAGATCTACCTCAGCCAGCTTCAGGCCATGCATGAACTTGCTGTAGGAAAGGCCGTTCATACGGGCTGCCGCATTGATACGGGCAATCCACAGCTGTCTGAACTGACGCTTTCTCTCTTTTCTTCCCGCATAGGCGCTGGTCAGCGCTCTCATCACGGACTGCTTTGCGATTCTGTACTGTTTGGATCTGGCGCCTCTGTAGCCTTTCGCCAGTTTTAATACACGATTATGTCTCTTCTTTGCGTTTAAACCGCCTTTGATTCTTGCCATCTCTTATTTTCCTCCTCGTCTACTACTCTTATAAATACGGTAAAATCTTCTTCATGTTCTGTGCGTTGGTCGCATCGGTGATGATGGACTTTCTCAGATTTCTCTTTCTCTTGGTAGATTTCTTGGTCAAGATATGGCTCTTGTAGGCTTTGTTTCTCTTTAATAAGCCGGTACCGGTCTTTTTGAAACGTTTTGCAGCAGCTCTGCTGGTTTTCATTTTAGGCATTTTGATATTCCTCCTTGTATTCAAACAATTTTCATTACCTTTTTTCAGATAAGAACATGGTCAGGCTTCTGCCTTCCTGTTTGATCGGTTTGTCGATCACCGCAATATCCTCGATCGCTTTGGCAAAGTCCTCCAGGATATGTCTGTTGGCCTGCATATGGGCCATCTCGCGTCCGCGGAACCGAAGGCTGACTTTCACCTTGTTCCCCTTCTGCAGAAACTTTCTGGCATTCGTCATTTTCGTGTTCAAATCATTTACGTCAATGTTGGGAGATAAACGAACCTCCTTCACCTCGATCACTTTCTGCTTCTTTCTGGCCTCCTTCTCTTTTCTGGCCATCTCGTAGCGGTATTTTCCGTAATCGATAATCTTGCAGACCGGCGGCTTTGCTCCCGGCGCGATCTTCACCAGATCCAGCTCCGCTTCCCTCGCCAGCTTCAGGGCATCCCGCGAGGACATAATTCCAAGCTGTTCACCATTTTCCCCAATCAACCGAACTTCCTTATCCCTGATCTGTTCGTTCACCATTAACTCGCTAATTGTTTTACACCTCCATACATTGACATAAAAAAGTGGATACATCTGTATCCACCTCAAAACGCTCATAGAAATACATCTATTCCGAATATGAACCGCGGGTCACTTCCTCGTGCCTGGGTGAGAGTGGATACTCTGCTTTCCTGTTTTTGATAACCTTAAATACTTTAGCACAGATGTTCCTCTGTGTCAATGCTTTTTTTACTCATCAGTTCCCGGAAATTATCCCCCATCACCAGCTCCCACTCCTTGGGGCTCAGGCCGGCATGATTTCTGATATCTTCCACGAACATCGTCATATCCGCCTGTCTGCATCTGGAAGGATAGAGCAAAAGGGGAAAATCACTGCCAAAAAGAAGATGGTCCGCTCCCGCCATGTCAATCACAGCCCGTATGCTGCTGATATGATAAAGCAGAGGGTTGGTGGCCATATCGTACCATACATTCTGAAAATGCTTCCGGTACCGGGGATTTAAAGCGTAAAAGGGAAGCCCTCCTCCCATATGGGCCAGGATCAGCTTCAGTTTCGGATATTTCCGCACAATCTCCGGCAGAGGCGAAAGAGGCGTCATATCTTTCCCCGGATATTTATGCCCCACCGGCTCACCGCAGTGAATGCACACCGGAAGGTCATACGCCATGGCGCATTCCAGAACAGCCGTAAAACCGGGATCTTCAAAATCGTAGCCGTTTCCTCCCGGTCCCAATTCTCCGATCCCCGAAAATCCCAGGGACGCGCAGCGCTCTATCTCGTCCAGGGCCTCCCTGCCGAATTTAGGATTCACGCTGATAAATCCCCGCAGGCGGTCCGGATATTTTTTCAGAGCTTCCGCCATATAATCATTATGAAGACGCATCAGCCCCGGATCGTTCCAGTACCACCCCTGCATCCCCAGTCCCCAGACGCCGGCCTCGTCGGCGCAGGCCAGAGCTTCCTCTATATTTACCCAGGCCTCCTCTGTTCCTTTCCCATTGGCCGGTTTTCTGGTGAGATTCGCGAAGGTTTCATCCATGGCCGCATACTTATCCCAGTTCTGATAAATTTCCGGCGGGAACAGGTGTACATGGCTGTCCCAGATCTGAAATGGTTTCATTCTTTCCTCTCCTTTTTCCTTCCTACCCGGTATATCCCCGTATCTTTCGTTTCTGTCAGTATATCATCCGCTTCTTTCCATTGCAACCCGGCGCAAAAAACTCTTTTCCCGTCTTTCCAAAGCGAGTATAATAGATTTTATAAAAATTTCAGTGAAAGGAGCAGATTGCTGTTATGAAAGTATTGCTTATAAACGGAAGCCCTCATCAGGAGGGGAATACATATACCGCGCTCCATGAGATGGAAACGGTATTCGCCGAGGAAGGCATTGAGACGGAGCTGATCCAGATCGGAAATCAGGCCATCCGCAGCTGTATCGCCTGCGGCGGATGTTCTAAAAAGGGAGCCTGCGTTTTTGAAGACGCAGTCAATGAGATTGCTCCCAAATTTGAGGCCTGCGACGGACTGGTGGTGGGAAGCCCGGTTTATTATGCCGCCCCCAACCCCACTGTGTCAGCCTTTCTTACCCGGCTGTTTTACAGCACTCGTTTTGATAAAACCATGAAAGTAGGAGCTGCCGTGGTGGCTGCCAGAAGAGGCGGTCTCTCCTCCGCTTTCGATGAGATCAACAAATTTTTTACCATCTCCGGCATGCCGGTGGCCTCCAGCAAATACTGGAACAGCATCCACGGGGGCAAGCCCGGTGAAGCAAATCAGGACGGGGAGGGCCTGCAGGTCATGCGCACCCTGGCCCGGAATATGGCCTTCCTGATGAAGAGCATCGCGCTGGGAAAAGAAAAGTTCGGTCTTCCCGAAAAAGAAACCCCGGTGCAGACCAACTTTATCCGGTAGAAAAGGCGTCAAAAAAAGTCTTGCGCTTCCGCCCGTCCGGGTGTACACTTATAGCAAACTTAACAGCAGGGGAGCTTGTAATGGCAGGCTGAGAGGAAGTCATCAACTTCGACCCTTAAACCTGATGCGGATAATGCCGCCGTAGGAAGTCGCAGATCATGAAATTCTTTTCCAGGAGGCATCCGTCGGGTGCCTCCTGTTTTGTTTACTCAAAAAAGAAAAGAGGTTGGAAAGATGAGAAAAACAAATGTAAGAAAACTTGCGGTTGCCAGCGTGTTCTGTGCGGTGGCTGTAGTGGGAAGCCTGTTTTCCTTCCCGGTTTTCGGAAGCAAATGCGCGCCGGTACAGCATATGGTAAACATCCTGTGCGCGGTTTTGCTGGGGCCCGGATACGGCGTGGCGGCAGCCTTTGCCTCCTCCCTGATCCGCAATCTCCTGGGACTGGGAAGCCTGATGGCCTTCCCCGGCAGCATGGTGGGGGCTCTTCTGTGCGGCGTCGTTTACTGGAAGACAAAAAATATCCCCGCCACACTGGCGGGGGAAGTGTTCGGCACCGCTGTGCTGGGAGGACTGTGCGCTTACCCGGTAGCGATTCTCCTTATGGGGCAGAGTGCTTCCCAGGTGGCCTACTACGCCTACATAATCCCCTTCCTGATTTCCACAGGAGCCGGCGCCATTATATCCGGCGCGGTAATCTACAGCCTGAAAAAAGCGGGGGTTCTGCAGGCCATGACGGAAAGCCTGGAGGAACGGTATGCCAGATAAGCCTGTCTTCCGGCCGGGGATTATGCTGGAAAACCTTCATCAGAAATCGCCGCTGATCCACAATATCACCAACTATGTCACCGCCAATGACTGCGCCAATATTCTGCTGGCCTGCGGCGCCTCCCCTATCATGGCGGACGACCCGCTGGAGGCGGCGGATATCACCGGCCTCTGCCAGGGGCTGCATCTGAATCTGGGGACTCCCAGCCAGTCCCGGATTTCCTCTATGCTGTCCGCAGGGAAACAGGCAGCCCGGCTTGGAATTCCCATTGTCTTTGATCCGGTGGGCGCGGGCGCTTCTCCCTTCCGGATCCGGGCAGCGGGAGAACTTTTAAAGAAAATCCGCTTTACGGTAATCCGGGGCAATCTTTCTGAGATCCGCGCTCTCTCCAGAGACAGGCAGCAGGAAAAGGGGGTGGACGCAGCTCCCTCCGACAAAATCACGGAAGAAAATCTGGAGCAGGCGGCTGCCTTTGCCCGGCAGTTTGCCCGACAGGCAGAAACCATAGCGGTTATAACAGGCGCCATTGATATCGTGACAGACGGTATCCGTACCTTCTGTATCCGCAACGGCCATCCCATGATGAACCGGGTTACCGGAACAGGCTGTCAGCTCTCCGCTCTCACCTGCGCGTTTCTGGCCGCCAATCCCGGACAGCCGCTGGAGGCAGCGGCAGCAGCCGCAGCCGCCATGGGGCTTTGCGGGGAGATTGCCCACAAAAGACTGGGATCTCTGGACGGAAGCGGTTCCTATCGAACCTATATCATGGACGCCGTCTATCATCTTACGCCAGACCAGCTGGAGAAAGGCGGAAACTATGAAATTAGATAGAAAACAGCTGCTGCTTTACGCCGTCACAGACCGGGCATGGACCGGCAGGCAGAGCCTGTATGAACAGGTAGAACTGGCTCTCAGGGGCGGAGCCACCTGCGTGCAGCTGCGGGAAAAAGAACTGGCTCCGGAAGCGTTTCTGGCTGAGGCAAAGGAAATGCTTCTCCTGTGCCGGCATTACGGCGTTCCTCTGATTATAAACGACAATCCCCAGATTGCCCGGCTGGCAGGCGCGGACGGCGTACATGTGGGGCAGGGAGATTTATCCGTGAGGGAGGTTCGGCGCATTGCCGGGGAGCATATGATCGTAGGGGTATCTGCCCACCATGTGGCAGAGGCCCGGGCTGCCTGGAGGGACGGAGCGGATTATCTGGGCGCAGGCGCCATGTTTTCTACCTCCACCAAGACAGGCACCACTCATCTTGACCTGAAAACGCTGGAGGATATCTGCCGGTGCGTACCGATTCCCGTAGTAGCCATCGGAGGAATCCAGGCGGACAATATCCTCTCTCTTGCCGGCAGCGGCATTGCCGGCGCAGCGGTGGTCAGCGCTGTCTTTGGAGCAGAAGATATTGAGGCTGCCTGCCGGCGTCTGACGGCCCTGGCCCGTCAGGTGACGGAGCCGGACAGAAAGGAGGCGGTACCGTGAATACAGCCTTATCCATCGCCGGCAGCGACTGCAGCGGAGGCGCCGGCATACAGGCGGATCTGAAAACCATGACATTAAACGGCGTATACGCCATGAGCGCCATTACCGCCCTGACAGCCCAGAATACCACGGGGGTATCTGAAATCACGGCTGTCACGCCTCATTTTCTCAGACAGCAGCTGGATATGATTTTTACCGATATTTTTCCTGACGCTGTAAAAATCGGTATGGTTCCTTCCGCCGAACTGATGGAGACTGTCCGGGAACGCCTGTCTTTCTATCAGGCGAAAAATATTGTGGTGGATCCTGTCATGGCATCCACCTCCGGCACTGACCTTATGAAAAAGGAAGCGCTGTCTTGTCTGAAAGCCAGCCTGCTGCCCATGGCCCGGCTCATAACCCCCAACATCCCGGAGGCAGAGGCGCTGTCCGGCATGAAGATTGAAAGCAGAACGGATATGGAGCGGGCCGCCGCATGGATGGAAAAACAGTGGGGCTGCGCCGTTCTCCTAAAGGGCGGCCATATGGCCGGCCGGGATACCGGCCAGGCGGATGATCTGCTGTGCGCGGCAGATACCCTTTCCTGGCTTCCGGCCAGGCACATTCCAAATCCCAACACCCATGGAACCGGCTGCACACTTTCCAGTGCCATCGCCGCCAATCTGGCAAAGGGAATGGAACTGGAGCAGGCCGTCCGTCAGGGAAAATCCTATATCACCGGCGCCATTGCCGCCGGACTGAATCTGGGAAAAGGCAGGGGCCCTTTAAACCACGCCTTTGACCTGCACAGCCGGTTTGCCGAAACACCGGCATCTACGAAAGGAGAAACGAAATGAGAACTTATACCACACAGATGGATGCGGCCAGACAGGGCATCATCACCCCCGAAATGAAGGAAGTCGCCAAAAAGGAGTACCGGACAGAAGAAGAAATCCGGGATCTGGTGGCAAAGGGACAGGCAGTCATCTGCGCCAACCGGCTTCATACCTGCCTGAACCCCAATGGCGTAGGCTCCATGCTGCGCACAAAGATTAATGTAAACCTGGGGGTATCCCGGGACTGCAAGGATTATGATGTGGAAATGCAGAAAGTGATGGCGGCGGTGGATATGGGAGCGGAGGCGATCATGGATCTGTCCTCCCACGGCAATACCCAGCCTTTCCGGCAGAAGCTGGTCAGAGAATGTCCGGCCATGATCGGCACGGTTCCCGTCTATGACAGCGTAATCCATTATCAGCGGGATCTTGCCACGCTTTCCGCCAAAGACTTTATTGATGTGATCCGGCTCCACGCCCAGGATGGAGTGGATTTTGTAACCCTTCACTGCGGCATCACCCGCAAAACGATTCAGCAGATTAAGCAGCACAAGAGAAAGATGAACATTGTTTCAAGGGGAGGCTCCCTGGTGTTCGCCTGGATGAGCATGACCGGGGAGGAGAATCCTTTCTACGAATATTTTGATGAAATCCTGGATATATGCCGGGAATACGATGTCACCATCTCCCTTGGAGACGCCTGCCGCCCCGGCTGCCTGGCAGACGCCAGCGATGTGTGTCAGATTGAGGAGCTGGTCCGCCTGGGCGAGCTGACCAAAAGAGCCTGGGCGAAAGATGTACAGGTGATGGTGGAAGGTCCCGGCCATATGCCCATGGATCAGATCGAAGCCAATATGAAGCTGCAGCAGACCATCTGCCTGGGCGCCCCCTTCTATGTGCTGGGTCCTATCGTCACCGATATTGCCCCCGGGTATGATCATATTACCTCCGCTATCGGAGGCGCTATCGCCGCCTCTGCCGGCGCCGCTTTCCTCTGCTATGTTACCCCCGCGGAGCATCTGGCCCTTCCCAATGTGGAAGATGTAAAGCAGGGGATCATAGCCTCCAAAATTGCCGCCCATGCGGCGGACATCGCCAAAAAGATCCCCCACGCCAGAGACCTGGACGACGCCATGGCGGATGCCAGACGGACCTTTGACTGGGAAAAGCAGTGGGAGTGCTCTCTGGATCCGGAGACGGCCAGACGGATTCGGAATGAAAGAAAGCCGGAATACGATGACAGCTGCTCCATGTGCGGCAAATTCTGCGCCGTGCGGAGCATGAATAAAGCCCTCAGCGGAGAATACATTGATATTCTTTAAAAACAGCGCAAAAATCCCCGGTGAGCAGACAATTTTGCTGCTCCCCGGGGATTTTTTCAGGCAGAGCCTACATGACAAGGTACCAGAACCCGTCAAAGCAGCCCGTGAAGCAGTAGTAATCCAGGCCGTCGGGGTATAAAACTCCTGATACATCGGTACAGGGCGGGAAGGAAACCGTAACCCGGGCGGCATCCTCCGGCTCTGTGGCATAATGTTCAAAATGATTCCGGAACTCCTCTTCCGTCAGATCCCTGCACTCTGTAATCTCAAAGGATTCAAGCCCGGTGTCCCCGGCATCAAAGGATGCCTGCCAGACTGACAGCATCGTTTCACGGGGATCGGCAGAGCCGGGCTCATTATTGTCGGCCATATAGTTTATGGTTTCCTCCGCAAACAGCGTCACGATCCGGTAAGCGTCTTCTTCAATATAGGCGTCCCCAAACGCCTCCGCTGCCTCCTGGGGGCTCTCAAAGCCCTCCGGGGCTTTCCATTCCTCTTTTTCTGTTTCCGTTTCTGTCTCCTGCGCAGCCATTCCGGCCATACAGCCTCCCATGGCCAGCATAACCGTAAAAACTCCTGTCAAAAAAATTTTTCTCTGTTTCATGTCGTAATCCTCCCTGTTCTAAATTTTTTGATAAAATTTTGATAAAAATTACTTCATCGGAATTCTTGCAACAGCCCGGGGGAATCATAGGTGGTAAGCTCCATGCCCGCCTCATGATCCGGCGCTGAAAGGAAACCGCACAGCTCCGTGACGGCACCTCCTCCCGTCATGGTCCAGCAGGCGGCCGGACGGCTGGTACAGCAGTCGTAAAAATACTGGAAATACGCGGTCATATCCGTGCCTCCATCCGGAGCCCACACTATTTCAGGAGCCTCATACATGGTACGGAAGAAAGAAGATTCCAGGCCGATGCCTGCCATTCCATTCTGCCAGTCCTGTCTGTACTGTTCCATCATCCCGGCAGGTATCTCCGATGAAATTTCTTCCCAGTCGTATCGTTCTCCCAGGACCCAGCCGTTTTCCGAAGACAGCCCTCCTGTATTCAGTTCTTCCAATGCTTTGTCAGAAGCCCCTGTATCGCAGCCGGCGGCTCCCTCGAACTCATAGCAGCGCACGCCGCCCGAGACCTGAAGCCGGTCACTGTACTGAATCCGAAATACCTCAAAGCTCTGGCTATTCATATTCAGATAGTGATCCAGATACAGGATGGTCTGCCCGTTTTCACTGCCTCTGGTAAACTGGACGGAGCTGTACCGTATCGTATCTGTCAGTCCCATAACCCCTATTGTCTTCTCGTCTGCAAGAGACACCTGTCCTGTCTCTTCCGCCTCATAGACAGCTACGGTGATCCACAGAAGCGTTCCGTCCTCTCCGGCTCCCAGCTCATAGGAGTCATCCGGCTGGGCGCCAACCATCAACAGTTCGCTCTGTCCATCCCCATCGTAGTCCCAGATGTCCCCGCACAGACACCCGGTAAGGCGCTGGGCCGGAACCACCTGTTCTCCTCCTCCATAGCCGCTGCCTGTATAAGTCTCTGTTCCCACAGCCATTACACCGTTCTGTCCGGCCAGTTCCTTCAGTTTTTCCAGGAGCAGTTCATCTGCCGCCGGGCCAGGGGACAGCAGCACTTCATTCACCTGGAGGCTTCCGCCGATCTGCGCCAAAAATCCGCTGCACTCAAGCCATCCTCTCCATTCCCCATATCCATCGGCCCGGACGCAGGCCGGATAGGGATCCAGCCCTGTATTATAAAAAGAGGCCGCTCCTCCTGAATCAGTGCGCACACTTGCTGTTTCAACCTGACTGAGCAGGTCTGTATCGGTTCCCCCAAAATCTATGCCCAAATTATCAAAATTCAGCAGAATCACCTCTGCGTCCTTTACCGGCTCCCCGGTCTGCGCATCCTTTACCGACACGGCACAGCCGGTTTTCAGATCTTTTTCTTCCAGCAGTTTTTCAACCGCCGCCCCCACGTTTACCATGGGGTAAATTCCCTCCTGCTTTTCCCCGGCCACGCCGTATCCCACCGTATTTTCCGTCAGCAGTTCATATACCTGGGGTGCGCTAAGTTCCGGATCCAGAGCCCACAGGGCCGCCGCGCTGCCTGCCACGATAGGGGCCGCATAGGAAGTGCCCTGATCCCTATGATACGCAAATTTATCTGCGGTAAAAATTTCGTCCCCCGGCGCGCACAGCCTGACCTGCTCCCCATAGCTGGAAAAGCTGCACAGTTCATAGTTTCCGTTCCCGTCACGCTGGTTTTTTACCGCTGCCACAATCAGAATTCTCTGGCTAATATCTTCATATGTAATCCCCGGGAAATCTTTTTCCAAAATCTGGGTATCCCACAGTTCTCTGTCGATTCCGCAGAAATATCCGCTCCATTCCGTAAGATCGGTGTCATTTCCTGCTGACTGCACAATCAGAACGTCCTGTTTGTTTTCTAAAAGCTCCAGCATCAGCAGCATACAGTTCAGCGCTGTTTTTTCTGCCAGATTTTCTCTCATTTGTTTCTGCTGTTCCGGGGTAACTCCCTCTTCTATAAAGGTTCCGATCCAGTTCAGCCAGTTTCCGATATTGATGCCCCAGGAATGATTGATAACCGTAGTTCCGTGCCCCACCATCTGCTTGATTATTTCCAGATACTCTCCCGTACTCAGATAATTCAGATACCACCAGTCTTCATCATCATTGCTGTAGGGACTCCAGTCTGCGCAGAGCATGGTAACCTGGTTCTGGCTTCCGCTGGCCACGCCCCGAAGTCCCACTGTATTATTCTTGGCGCCGATGATCCCGGCGACTCCCGTGCCGTGGGAAGACGCTGTATTTTCTTCATAGCCGGGCAGAGAAACCAGGTTTCCCTCCAGATCCTCATGCTCCAGATTAAATCCGCTGTCCAGAATACCTACCGTCACATTCTGAAACAGGTCTTCATAACTCCAGGCGGTGTAGGCTCCCACCGCCTCCGCCCACCAGTCGTTTCCCCCCGGCGCCGCTTCATTCCCCCGATCCGTTTCTGCTGTCAGGGAAATCGAATAAGACCACCGGTTTTGATCCGCCTGGGCATCCATCCACAGGGGCGAATCCCATTCCGCGTAATAGACTTTATCCGATTCCATCAGTTTCTCCGCCAGCGCTTCCAGTCCGGCCAGTTCCGGCTCCTCCACCCGTATCTGCAGCGCGTTTATGCAGCCGCTGATATTTCCCACCACAGTGCCGTCCACCTGTTTTGCCAGGCTCAGCTTTTCGGCCGGCGAAAGGTTTGGCTTCGTGTAAACTACCAGCAGATTTTTTACATACAAAACGGCAGCCTGGGTATCCGCTGTAATATCCTCCGGTTCAAACCGGTACACGAAATCCCCATCCTCATAGACGCAAATCTGGTCCGCATACTGGTCCGGCACGGTGATGACTGCCATTCTTCCCACCCACTGAAACGCGAAGATGCAGACCAGCACAACTGCCGCTGTTCCCAGAATGGCAGCTGCTGCAATTATAATTCCCTTTTTCATAACTTTCCTTTTCCTCTTTTGCTTTTTTACTCTTCCTCTTTCTCAAAACACAGACTGCTCTCTGCCTCTATTATACGCCACTTTATGGTGTGACAGAAAATGTGACGGGTTTTTCTCTATTTTTTGCACTTATGCGGACAGTATCCGCTTTAATCTGCTATAATCCTAGTATCATTTTGTCTCGGAGGTTGTGCCATGTCAAAATTTTCTGCCTTTTTAAAAGAACTTCTGTCCCAGAGAGGGGAGCCCATTGCCCGGATTGCCAAAAATACCGGCCTTGAACGGACTTCTATTCATAAAGCGCTGAAGGATGAGCGGCTGCTTTCTTATACTGCGGTGAGGCGGCTCTGCGATTATCTACAGCTGACTCTCCCTCAGGTACGGGAACTGAATATGTACTACCAGATGCTGCTCCAGGGAGAAGAATCTTACCGGACCCAGGAAACTATCTGTGAACTTCTGGGCGAACTCTCCCAGCTTCACTTTTCCTGCGCAGAATCTCTCCCAAAAAGAAAGGGAAGCGCCGCCCCGCCCCGGATTCCTTCTGTTCTGTATGGCCATCCTCAGATCGAATCCGCTGTTTTATCCCTTCTTAAATGGGAAGCTGACACCGGAAACCCGGAGTTTTCTCTCTATCTGCCTCCGGAATTTTCTTCTGTGGCCGCCAGTCTGCTCCAGCTCTGGACAGAAGGAAGCTCCTGCACAGTCCGGCAGCTTGTGGCGTTTCTTCCAGAACGTTCCGGAGAGGATAACCGGCGTAAAAATCTTCATCTTTTAAAGAAGCTGCTGCCCCTGTCCCTGATTTCAAAGGGAAGCTATTTTGCCTACTACTATTTTCAGCAGGATACCTCCTTGGTGTCCATTGATCCTCTGCCCTTTTTTATCCTTACGCCCCATTATCTGATTCACCTGGACCAGGGTCTTTCCGTGGCTCAGTTCGAGACTTCCCCGGAACTGATTCGTCTTTATGCCAAGCGTTTTTCGCAGATCCTGGAAGAATGTCAGCTTTTGAATTCCTATTCCGGCAGCCTGGAACACATCCTGGATTCCTATATGCAGGGAACCAGCCGGGACAGCTATTATACTCTGATGACGCAGCCCTGCCTTGGCCGCTACTATACCCTGGAGCGGATTTCCCGACACATTCGCCCCGGCATTCCCAACCGGGAAGCTGTCATTCAGCTGTGTGACCAGCGTTTTCAAAGGCTACGGGAGCTGAATGGCAATTACTATACCATTTTTACGGAGGAAGGGCTTCGCCAGTTTGCCCGGGACGGCATTATTGTAGATCTGCCTCCCGAACTGGTACTTCCCGTCAGTCCATCGGTACGCAGGGAGCTTCTCTGGGCGCTGCGCCAGGATATGGAAGAGGGACATATAAAAGGCTGTATCGCAGATATGGAACGTCTCCCCATTCCTCCCTACCTGACATTAACCTGTGATCCCACATACGGGGTACATATCTATACCGTCCAGGGCTTTATCCAGGGCGCCTATGCCTGCAGCCTTCACATTCAGGAGACCGGCATCGGGCAGTCCTTCTGCTCCTTTATCCGCTTCCTTCCCGATAGCAGATATGTTTATCCTTTAGAGCGGACCTTATCTGTACTGGACGAGCTGATCGAAACCATATAAAAAGGTGCCGCAAAATCATGAAATTCATGATAAAGCGGCACTTTTTTCTACCATAAATTACGAGGGAAAATTACAAAAAAGAGTACATTTTTGAGATGTCCTCATCCCCTTTATGCAATTAATTGGGCCGCATCAGCATTTGCACTGAAACGTGGCGCACTCTGTCTCGCCCCTGGTGCTGGCGGCTGCTCCTGCGATGTCAATCTTGCCGGCTGTACATTTGCAGTGATCGTTATAGGTACAGTGGCAGGCTTTGCAGTCCACGCAGGTCTCCTGGCTGGGGGTTCCCATGGAGCTTTTCGCGCTGTCCGCCTTCCTCTCCTGGAAGCTCTCGCAGCAGGTCTCCTGACATTTTCTGGCTTCCTCGCCGCCCACCTGGATATCTCCCTTGCTGCAGTACATGGCGTTGTTGTAAACACAATTCTGTACAGAACATACTAAAGATGGCATATACATAATCTCCTTTCTGGTCCGTTTTTGGAACAGGATTAGTATATGCCATCTTTCCTATTTTATACTTCTATTTTTATTTTTACTCCTGCACTTCCACTTTTCTGGAAATTCTGGATTCAATTTCCTCTTTTATGGAGTTGATAAACACATGAAGGTCTTTCTGTCCCTCATCTCCCAGGAAACGGCTTCTGACAGACACCAGACCCTCTTCCTCTTCTTTTGCGCCCACAATCAGCATGTAGGGAATCTTCTGGAGTCTGGCCTCCCGGATCTTATAGCCGATCTTTTCCGCCTTGGTGTCGATCTCAGCCCGGATCCCCGCCTCGTTAAGAGCTGCCAGTACTTTTTCTCCATAGTCCATATACTTCTCAGAGATAGGCAGCACTTTTACCTGGACAGGGGCCAGCCAGGTGGGGAAGGCGCCTGCGTAGTGCTCGATCAGAATACCGATGAACCGCTCGATGGAACCGAAGGCCACCCGGTGGATCATAATGGGACGGTGTTTTTCACCGTCTGCTCCGATATACTCGCAGTTAAACCGCAGAGGCAGCTGGAAGTCCAGCTGAATGGTGCCGCACTGCCAGGTTCTTCCGATGGAATCCTCCAGATGGAAGTCAATCTTGGGTCCGTAGAAAGCGCCGTCTCCCTCGTTTACCACGTAGTCCAGTCCCAGGTCATCCAGCGCTCCCCGCAGGGCGTCCGTCGCCATCTCCCAGTCCTCGTCGCTTCCCATGGAATCCTCCGGACGGGTGGACAGCTCCACATGATATTTAAAGCCAAAGAGCTGATATACCTCGTCGATCAGCTTTGCCACACCCTTGATTTCGTCTCTGATCTGCTCCGGCATCATAAAGATGTGGGCATCATCTTGGGTAAAGCAACGCACCCGCATCAGGCCGTGGAGCTGTCCGGATTTCTCATGACGGTGAACCAGTCCCAATTCTCCCATGCGCAGGGGCAGATCCCGGTAGGAGCGGGGCTCGGACTGATAAACCAGAATACCGCCCGGGCAGTTCATGGGCTTGATGGCAAAATCCTGTTCGTCAATCACGGTGGTGTACATATTTTCTTTATAGTGGTCCCAGTGGCCGGAGGTCTCCCACAGATGGCGGCTCAGCATGATAGGAGTGGAAATCTCCACGTAGCCTGCCTTTCTGTGAATCTCTCTCCAGTAATCCAGCAGAGTGTTTTTCAGAACCATTCCCTTGGGAAGGAAGAAGGGGAAACCGGGTCCCTCTTCCCGCATCATAAACAGTCCCAGTTCTCTTCCCAGCTTTCTGTGGTCCCGTTTCTTCGCTTCCTCCATCCGGGTAATGTAAGCCTCCAGATCCGCCTTTTTGGTGAAGGCGGTTCCGTAGATTCTGGTCAGCATCTTGTTCTTCTCGCTGCCTCTCCAGTAGGCTCCCGCTAGGCTGGTCAGCTTAAAGGCTTTCACCGGCTTGGTGCTCATCAGATGGGGGCCGGCGCACAGATCCACAAACTCCCCCTGCTGGTAAAAGCTGATTTCCGAATCCTCCGGAAGATCCTCTATCAGTTCCACTTTGTAGGGCTCATCCTTTTCCTTAAAGTAGGCAATGGCATCCTCCCGGGATTTGGTAAACCGGGTGATGGGCAGCGCCTCCTTTACAATCTTTTTCATCTCTGCCTCGATCTTCTCCAGATCCTCAGCCACAATAGGGCGGGGGCTGTCAATATCATAATAAAAGCCGTCCGCAATGGAGGGACCGATAGCCAGTTTTACGTCCGGCCAGATCCGTTTGATGGCCTGGGCCATAATATGGGAAGCCGTATGGCGGAAAGCCCCTGCGCCTCCCTCGCTGTCAAAGGTCAGAATATTCAGCTGGCAGTCCTGCTCCACCGGTGTACGCAGATCTGCCACTTCTCCGTTCAGCTCGCCGGCACAGGCAGCTCTTGCCAGTCCCTCGCTGATGTCCTGGGCAATTTCCAATACCGTCATGGCATGGTCATATTCCTTTTTTGATCCGTCTTTCAGTGTGATAATCATTGATTACTCTCCTTTCTTTCCTCACAGGTTCCAAACCGGGCTGCCGCTTTCTGGGCCAGCAGGCGGGTATGTTTTTTCAGAAGAGCCGCGCCGCTGCAGGCCGCGCCGGCTGCCATGGCCAGCACTGCGGCTGCCGCCGCTCTCTCTGTTTTTGTCAGTTTTCGCATACTATCACCCCTTGATTTCCATGAAGTTTCCTGTGAAATTAAAAACCCTTCCCGCATATAGCGGGAAGGGACGTATGAACGCGGTTCCACCCTTCTTGCCGGGATCTGCCGCAGGGCAGCCGGCCACTTTAGGGGACTGTAACGGAGTCACCGGGCCTGATTGGGGCCGCTCAGAGGTGGTCTTCAGATGTTTCCCCATAAGGAACTTCCAGCCTTCTGTTCCTCTCTCTGTATGCTTTCACATCCTACTCTTCTCTTCCATGCTTTTTTTCTTCAGTTTTCGCAAACTGCTTTGCTTCCTCCATAATATATCCAACTCTGTAAAAAAGTCAACTACTTTTTGCAGCTCGGCTTTGATTCTCCTCCAAAGTAAATCCGCCGTGCCCCGATCTGTTCCAGCAGCGGTTCGCTGTGGGACACCACCAGCAGCCCGATCTGCCTGCGTTTTACCTCCTCCAGCAGAAACGTCCAGATCTGGCTCTGGGTAATGGGATCCAGCATGGTGCTGATCTCATCCGCGATCAGAAAACGGGTTCCCTCCCCCAGGGCTCTGGCAATGCAGAAGCGCTGCAGTTCCCCTCCTGAAAGCTCCTGGGGATACCGGGTTTTCCAGTCTTCCTCAATCCCCAGAGCCCGGATAATCCGGTCCGGTACGTTTCTGCCGTCCGCCAGGGTATCTCCCAGTTTCAGTCGGGGATTTACCGCCCGCTCCGGATGCTGCCAGACCATCTGCACCGGGCAGTATCCTTTTTCAGGGAGCGGCTTGCCGTCCAGAAGCACCTCCCCCTCCTGGGGCTTTACATAACCTGCCAGCACTTTGCAGAGAGTGGTTTTTCCGAACCCGCTGGGGCCCATAAGCGCTGCTTTTTCCGTATTGTCCAGGCAGAGATTCACCTGCCTGAAAACAGCCTGCCCCTGTTTGTCATAAGAAAACGTCAGATTTTTCCCTTCCAGCTTCATGTTCTGTCCCCCATCCTGATTTCATGCACATGTTCCTCCGGGGACCGGCCATGGGTATGATGATAATTGCCGTCCCCGTGATGATGGTGAATATGAACTTCCTCGCCCTGGCATTTGACGCAGCGGACCGTTCCGCACCCCACCCGTTTCAGAGGGATCTCCCCGGCGCATTCCCGGGAATACCACTGGCAACGGGGCCCGAAGGGACATCCCGCGGGCATATCCTTTACATAAGGCTGCGTCCCCTCCAGCGGTATAAATCCATTTTGCGGCATAGCCCGCCACAGCGCCCGGGTGTAGGGGTGACGCAGCGTTTCTTCTGACCGGAAATCCTCCACCGGAGCCTCCTCTACTGTGGTGCCCGCGTAAAATACGGCAATCCGGTCCGCCACTTCCAGCGCCAGTTCGATATCATGGGTAATCAGAAGAACTCCCTTTCCCGTATCGGCAAACTCCCGGAAATCCGCCATGGACTGCTTCGCCAGCTCCAGATCCATTCCCGGCGTGGGTTCATCCGCGATAATCAGGTCCGGATCCCCCATCAGCGCGGAGGTAAGCAGCACCCGGCGGGTCATGCCCCCGGAGCACTCAAAGGGATACTTTCCGTCCGTCTCCGGTCCAAGCCCGTAGCGCCGGAACAGTTCCCGCTGCTTTTTGGCCCGCCCTTCGCCCCGTCCTCCTCTTACCTGTCTTCCCACTTTCATCAGAGGATCCAGGTAAGTCGTGCTCTGGGGCACGAAGGCAATGTTTTTCCCCCGCAGCCTTGCAATCCTGTCCTTATCCAGCGGCTCGCCGTTAAAGTAAATCTCTCCGGAGCAGACGGCGTTGTAGGGCAGCAGATCCAGAATCGCATGGGCCAGCAGGCTTTTTCCCGATCCGCTGGAACCCACCACCGCCACAATCTCTCCCTCATGGACAGAGACGGACAGCCTGGAAATCACCGGCAGGTCAATCTGCCGGTGGCTTCTGCCATTTTCGTACTGCCGGAAGGATACGGACAGATTATTGATTTGCAGTATATGATGTTTATGATCGCAGCTCATAGCGCCTCCTGTCTGTATAAATCGTTATTCATGGACGCTGCCGGGGTCCAGAATTTTCCGCAGGGATGTGCCTCCCAGATCAAACAGTACTACTGTCAGCACCAGCATCAGCCCCGGAAACAGAGCCAGCCACCATTTTCCCGTAATCAGATATTTCATGCTCTCCGACAGTATTACGCCGATGGCCGGCTGTTCGGATGAAAGGCCGAATCCCAGAAACGTAATGCTGGACTCATGAAGAATGGCGTGAGGAAACATGAGCACCAGCCCCACCAGAAACTGGGGCAGCAGATGAGGCAGCATATGCTTCCTGGCAATCTCAAAATTCCCATGGCCCAGTTTCCGGGCAATCTGAATATATTCGCTCTCCTTCAGCTGCAGCACTTCCCCCCGTATCAGCCTGGCAAGAGAAGTCCAGTGGGTGAGGGCCACGCCGATCACCACGCCTTTCAGCCCTTTTCCCGCCGCGTAGGAAATCAGTACCAGCAGCAGAATGTGGGGAATCCCCATCACCATATCAATGAAAAAGCTGATCACAGAATCCGTTTTCTTCCCGAGAGTCGCGGCCGCCACGCCCAGCACCAGCGCCATCGCCGCGCTCACTCCCGCCGCGCACACACCGATGAGAATACTCATGGAAAGGCCTGTCAGAGTGCGGTAGAACATATTTCTTCCCAGCCAGTCCGTGCCGAACGGATACTTAAGGCAGGGAGCCAGATCTTTTCTGGAAAAATCCGTCACCATGGCCGCGTCTCTGCAGAGAACGCCCGCCGCAGCCACTCCCGCCAGAAAAATCACGGCGATAATCAGAAGGAATCTGGCACGCTGGCGCATATTTTTTCCTTTTCCCGCTGTTTTCATGCGCCCTTCCCTCCTCTGCGAATTCTGGGATCAACCGTGCCGTAGAGCAGGTTGGCGATAAAATTTCCTAAAAATACAATCGCCGCCGTAATCAGCGTGATTCCCATCAGAAGCGGCACATCGCTTCCCGTGCCGGCCGCCACCGCGGCCTGCCCCAGCCCCGGATAGGAAAAAACCTGTTCCACCAGAACGGAGCCGCCGATAATCTCGCTGATAGAGGCGAACTGCAGGGTCATGGCCGGAAGCAGCACATTCCGGATTCCATGGTGCCATACAATGCTTTTAAGGCTCTCTCCTCTGGCCCGGGAAAACAGCACGTAGTCGCTCTCCATCACATCGATCATTTTCTCCCGGGTATGGAGAGCAATGTTGGAAACACCGGTGATACTCAGCGTCAGGGCCGGCAAAATGGCATGACGGACCCGATCCAGAAACGTAACGCCTGAGGTCTCCACACCGATAGGCACGCTCAGGCCGATAGGCAGAATTTTCAGCCAGACGCCGAAGACGATCAGCAGAAGGAGAGCCAGCCAGAAAGCCGGCGTGCTGGCAATCAGCAGCGAATACCCCTTGATGATTTTATCCGGCAGCCTTCCTCTGCATACCCCCGCGATCATTCCCAGGACAAAACCCAGCACCCCGGAGATCACCCAGGCCATTCCCATAAGAAACAGAGAATTGGCCAGTTTAACGCCGATCACTTCTGTGACAGGCTGGCGGTAAAGAAGAGACGTACCCATGTCGCCCCGGATGGCGTCCCGGGCCCAGTTCAGGTACCGCTCTGCCGGAGGGGTGTCCACGCCCCAGTAGGACCGCAGTTTTTCCTGCTGCTCTTCGCTCATGGTCCCCAGCGCCGCCTGCCCCACATTGGCCTGAAGCGGGTCAATGGGGGAGGCCGCCACCAGGGCAAAGGTGGCAATGCTTACCGCCGCCAGCAGAAGTCCCATTCGGATTAATTTTTTCAGTATAAATATGAGATGTGTTCTGCCCAAATTTCCTTACTCCCATTCCCATTGGTCTATATTATTTACGATGGACCAGCCGTGTCCGTGGGGATGCAGCTTCTGCTCCGCAATCTTCAGCCCGTCCCGCACAAAATAAAGGTGATCCACATTGCACAGCCAGATCCAGGGGATATCCCCCTCCTGGGTAATGCCTGTGGTGCCGTCCCACTGGGCCAGCTTCCACAGGTCATAGGATTCCTCCAGATTGGAACAGGCCAGCGCCTCATCCATGTAGGAATCCACGGTCTCATTGCTGTAGGGAGAATACTGGGCCAGGCCTGTGTCCTCCATGGTATGATAAATATTGTACATCTCCATGGGAGTATGAGCTCCCCATCCCCACATCAGCGGTTCGGACTGGGCTCTGTCATAGGCCGTATCCCATCCTACACCCTCTGTCGTCACCTCAATGCCCAGCTCTCTGAGCTGATTGGCGGTATCCTCCGCCAGAGCCTGCCGCACTGAATCCCCGTTGGAAAACAGCAGGGTCAGCTGCGCCTTTACGCCGTCTTTTTCCCGGATACCGTTCTTTCCTTCCGTCCAGCCGGCCTCATCCATCAGAGCCTTTGCCGCATCCAAGTCGTATTCTGTCACAGCCTCCTCATTATACCAGGGCATTTTGTCACAGATACTGTAGGCCACGGTGCCATAGCCATTGAGCACGTTATCAATCATTTCCTGCCTGTCAATCGCCAGGTTGATGGCCCGCCGTACTCTCACGTCACAGGTCAGGACATTTCCGTAGGTAATGCCGTCCTTTTCCACCGGCTCCACAGCCGGCAGGTTAAAGCCCCGGTTGTCCACTGTCTCCACCCTGAAAAGGCTGTAGCCCGCAACCGGCACATCACTGTAGGAAGCAGCCGTGTGGGCCACATCCGCCTGACCGGCCATGGCTGCAGCCAGAGCCGCGTCCTCCTCCATAAAAAGCACCGTCAGCTTCTTTATTTTGGGCTCTTCCCCGTAATAATCCGGATTAGCCTCAAAAATCACCTGCTGGCCCCGGTCCCACTGCACCATCTTATACCGGCCGGACCCGATGGGATTCTGCCCGTAGTTCTCATCATAGGCGTGTTCCGGCACAATCCCCACCACAGCCATGGTATAGGGCCATATGGAATAGGGCTCATTCATATGAAATTCCACCGTGGTATCATCCACTGCCACCGCTTCCTTCAGCATGGTGAAATCATTCACGGAGCTGGCGTCCCGGCAGGTATTGTAGGTAAAGGCCACATCTTCAGCGGTAAGAGGCTCCCCGTCCGTAAATATTACATCATCCCGGATCTTTACGGTCCAGGTCAGTCCGTCCTTGCTGCAGCTGTATTCCACCGCCAGATCATTCTCAATCTCCAGTTCTGTATTGGTCCGCACCAGGGTGCTCTGTATCAGGGGTTCGTGCACATGTTCTCCCGCCCCCCAGCCATAGGCCGGGTCAAAGCCTGCCTCCGGCTCCGATGTGGGAGGCATGGTCACCACCACGTCCGTGGAAGAAATTTCCGTATTCTCCGCCGCCAGAGCCGCTCCCCCGGCAAACAGGGCAGAAAGGCCCGCGGCAAACGCTAGCAGCAAAGCAGTCCCTTTTTTTCTCATCATCTCAAAAACCCTCCTGTCAATTTGTACGGTCTTAGTATACACATCAAAAAATCCCCCCACAAGCCCGTGGGGGGGTTATTTTTTTATCAATCGCCGTATCTTTTCGGAAAAAGCCCTGCTTTCCTGTCAGATATTTCCGCTTATGCACTCCTTCACCAGAGCAAATACCTCCCTTACCACATAGTGAGGCTGCATAATCGGATCCGAGGAAGCCGCAATCCCCTCCGCCTGCTCATAGCCCCAGGCTTCTGCCAGGCGCAGCGCCCGGTATATGTGAAAATTATTGGAGATAATTCCCACGTTTTCCCCGGCGCATCCGGTACGCTGATCCGAAAAGATCAGATTCTCCCTGGTGCTGGCGGATTTATCCTCCAGTATCATTCTTTCTTCTTTTATTCCTCGCTCAGACAGCCAGGCTTTCATGCAGGCTGCCTCGCTGATATCCTCCCCGGTTCCCTGCCCGCCGGAAAGGATCAGAACCGTCTCAGGATTGGACCGGGCATACTCATACGCTTTCTCCAGCCGTTTTTCCAGCGCCAGAGAAGGCCGTTCTCCCTTCACCTGAGCTCCCAGCACCAGCACGTACTTTAAATTCGGACTGCCCTCCCGGAACATGCCTCCCACCACCCTGGCGCAGACCAGGGCAAAGAATACCAGCCCCAGAAGCACGGCCCCGTCCAGCCCCCATCTGAGCCATCCGGGAAACAGCTTTTTTTGCCAGACCGCTCCCATACTTCCGAAAAAGATTCCCGCTGCCAGCCAGATCCAGGCAAAATCAGCGCTGATCCCGGCTCTCGCCAGGATAACCCCATAGTAAAGCAGGCAGAGCGCCCCCGCCAGAAAATGGATTTTTGCCATTCTTTCCTCCCTGCTCAAAAGGCTCTGCCCACCGTTTCAGGAAGCAGAGCCTTTTCTTTTTTCCTATTCGATTTCTCAGTTTCTTCCGCAGCAGAATTTGTATTTCTTTCCGCTGCCGCAGGGACAGGGATCGTTTCTTCCGATCTTCTTTCCCTTCACGATGGTGTTCATCTTCTTTGCCTCCCGGTAAAGATTCTTTCTGGTCTCCTCGTCAAAAATCTTTTCCCAGGCAGGCAGATCGTACAGCCAGTCCGCCTTGGCATCCACCATATTTTTGTAAAGCATCTCTTTGTCAAATCCCAGATTAACCTCTGTATCCTCGGTCATCTCCTCAATGGGATTCTTTTCCTTCAGGCTGTCGTTGATTCCATCCAGGAAGCCGGTCATGGTCTGTACGGAAATTCCGTACTTTTCAGCCAGTTCCTTCACCGTTCCCCGCACTACCTCGTCCGGGTTCTCCAGCAGCTGCTCATAAATCCCCTTCTCTGTCAGGAAGTAGTCTGACCAGAATTTCTGAAGCTGTTTTTTATCCGTTGTCTGGGAGTACGCAACGTCTCTCCATTCCTGCAATAAAGCCATATCTTTACCATCCTTTGTTTCTTAAATTTATTCTAGCAAATCTGTGCTACATTATAGCCTATTCTCTCTGATTTGTAAAGCCGCGGTTTCCCGAAAGGCGCCTGAAGCTGTCAGTCTCTGGCTTCCGCCACCAGAAGCCTGCCGCTCTTAAAGGAGACACTGGCCTCCTCGGCCGTCACCTCATTGCTCACTCCTCTGGTTCCCACTGTCCCCAGAGTAAAATTCTCCACCTGATATTTAAAGCCGGTCAGGGTCAGTCCCGTCACATCTCCACCCCAGGCAAACAGGGAAAAATATTTTCCCCACTGTTCCTGCCGCCTCACCGTAAAATTCTGTTCCCGCACATAAATCCGGTTCTTCTCATCCAGAAGATAGCCGTCTCCTCCCAGCCTGCTGATCAGAGACAGGAGCTGCAGATTTCCCAGCAGGTGGTCGATCCTCCCTCCGGTTCCGCCAAGGATTTCCAGTACTTCGCATCCCTTCTCCAGCGCCAGCAAAGCGGCCACCTCCGTATCTGTCCAGTCTTTCTCCGGGTTTAGCCGGTGCACCGCTGCCCGGGGATTATTCCTGTATTTTTCCAGCAGGGAAAGATCCGCCGAATCAAAATCCCCCACGATATCATCCGGCATTATCCCGTTTCGGTCCAGAAACAGAAGGCCTCTGTCCGCCGCGATCAGACAGACATCCTCCCTTTTTCCCTCTGTCAGGCGTTTTCGCAAAAAAGAGAGGGCAAACTCCTCCTGAAGCATGCCCCCGCCTATAATCATTCCCCGCTTCATCTGGCCGTCTCCCCGTAGGTTTCCATAACCGTCAGATACTTTTTCACCTGGGCCTCAATATCGCCTCCAAACACGGCGGAACCTGCCACAAGCACATTGGCACCCGCCTCCAGCACCTGCCGGATGGTAGAGTCATTGATCCCGCCGTCCACTTCTATATCCAGATCTTTTCCTCTGGCTTCGGCCATTTTCCGCAGAGCGGCTATTTTCTCTGTCATCTCGGGAATATATTTCTGTCCTCCAAAGCCCGGATTGACCGTCATCAGCAGCACCATGTCCAGCTTCTCCCACAGATAGTCCAGTACCGACAGGGGCGTGGCCGGACACAGGGCAAGTCCCGCTTTCAGGCCTCTGCTTTTTATGGCGGAGAGGGCGCTGTCCAGATGGCGGCAGGCCTCCGCATGGATGGTTATAATATCCGCCCCCAGACCGGCAAACGTATCAATGTAGCGCTCCGGGTCCTGCACCATCAGGTGCACGTCAAAAACCCGGTCCGTAACGCTCCGGATGCAGGACAGCACCGGCATGCCGAAGGATATGCTGGGCACAAACAGCCCGTCCATCACATCAATATGAATATACTGGGCGCCGGCCCGGTCCGCCGCTTCTATGTCGGCTCCCAGATGTTTAAAATCCGCCGATAATATGGACGGTGATAAAATATACTTCATAATCTCTCCTTACCTCAGTAGCGCTTTTTGTTTTTCAGTTCCTGAACCAGCAGACAGTAATTTTCGTATCTGGAGCGGCTGATCTCCCCGTTCTCCAGCGCCTCCTTCACTTTGCAGTCCGGCTCGCTCATATGCATACATCCCTGGAACCGGCACCCGTCCGCATAGGGTTCAAACTCCGGGAAAAACCTGCCCAGTTCTTCCCAGTCCAGATTTTCCAGATACAGCGAACTGAAACCGGGTGTATCCAGAAAATAGGTTTCCTCTTCTATCCAGATCAGTTCCGTATGGCGGGTGGTATGGCGCCCCCGGTCAATTTTCCGGCTTACCTCCCCCACTTCCATATCCGCCCCGGGCTGCAGCCGGTTGGTAAGGGATGATTTCCCTACTCCGGAGGGTCCGGCTACCACCGTAGTTTTTCCCTTAAGGAGCATTCGTATCTCCTCCAGCCCCTGCTCCAGCAGAACACTGGCAAAAAGCACCCGGCAGCCGCAGTTTCGGTAAACCCGGGCCAGCTTTTCCAGTTCCCTGCCCGCAACCAGGTCCTGCTTGTTAAAGCAGATGATAACCGGCACATCCTGCTGACTCATGGATATAAGGAACCGGTCCAGCAGATTCAGATTCGGTTTGGGACTGGCCGCAGCAAATATCACCAGGGCCTGGTCCACGTTGGCCACCGCCGGCCGGATCAGCTGATTTTTCCTGGGCAGGAGCCGGTCTACATTTCCCACCTGCTCTTCCTGATCCAGCACGGAGATTTCCACGTTATCCCCCACCAGGGGCTTCTTTCCCTCTTTTCGGAATATTCCCTTTGCCCGGCACTCATAGACGGTTCCGTCTTCGGCGTGTACATAATAAAAACCGCCGATTCCTTTTGTAATTTTTCCCTGCATCCGCTCACCTTTTTACATCTGGCTAAACTGTATCCCGTCATACTGGTAAGTGGACGCCACCTCCAGAGTCTGGGGATCCAGAAGATACACATAGGCAGAGCCTGTGGTCACTCCCGGCTGTCCCTGTACGCCGCTGAGACTGTAGGGGAAGGTTACGTAACCCTCATACAGAGTAGTCTAGTTACCGTTCTGCTCCAGCACAATCCGCACCGGCTGTCCATTGTATTCATCCGGCGCGTCCAGTGAGTCGTTTGTGCTCCAGAATTCCTGGGACGCCCCGGAGGAAGTATCCTGCTGGGTAACATCTGAGGTTCCCCCCTCAATGATAATATCCGGCTGAGAACTTCCCGTACTCACTGTGAGAGTCACAGCTGTTCCGGTTTCCACGCTGGTTCCTCCCTCTATATCCTGGGAAATAACCAGACCCTGAGGTACCTCTGCGCTTTCCACTTCTTTAATATAAACCACAAGTCCCAGATTGGTCAGGATCGTTGTGGCATCGCTGGCGTTCCGGTCTCTTACATCCACCACCTGCACCAGAGAATTATCCTGTCCCTGACTGACGTAAATCGTCACCGTGTCTCCCGCTTTCACGCTGGAGCCTGAACCCGGATTCGTAGTAATCACATACCCGGCCTGCACCGTATCGCTGTACCGGGTGTTGTCCACTGACACCAGCAGTCCCATTCCTGTCAGGGCTTTCTCCGCGTCCTGCTGGGACACATTGGCCAGCGGCGGAACCGTCAGGACATCCGTGCTGCCGGCGCTCAGCGTATAGCCCACGGTGGTATTCACCGCCACCTGGGTATTGGCCTCCACGCTCTGGCTGATCACCTGTCCCTTGGGGTATTCACTGGACGCGCTCTCACCCTCGTACCGGTATCCCAGACTCCGCTCCCGCAGAAGCTGCTGTGCCTCGGCCTCCGTCTTTCCCCGAAGATCCGGCACCACGGCGGTATCCGCCTCCGGCGATACCGAGGTGACAGCCTCCGTCTGGGCGTTTTCCTGACCGTCCCCTCCGGAAGAACCGAAGTCGAAAAGCCCCAGGGCATTGGCAATCATGGCAAGAACCACACAGCCCACAATAACTGCCGCCAGAATACTCACCACGGTAATGACCTTTTCGGTCCCCGTACTCATTCCATCGTCTTCTTCGCTCTGGCGGACAGATCCTCCCCGGTATTTTTTCCTGGGCCTGAATTCTTCTTCATAATCGTAGCTTTCCTCCGGCTCCTCTGGCAAATCGCCTGCCGGATCATTCATCCGCTCCCGGTACTCCCCTCCGTGAGAATTTCCCTGTCTGTATCTTAAATCCTGGTATCCGCTGTTCTGATAATAGTTTCCGCTGTAAGGAAACGATCTGTGATCGCCGGTTACATTTCCCGGATCTGAAAAACTGTCCGCCGCCCCCGTATTCAGCGTTTCATTGTAGGAAGGAAGAGAACTGTTTTTAATTCTGCTGACTTCCTCTCTGGAAAGCATGACCGTATGGGCGCTTTTATCCAATCTGGGAATCTCTACAAAGTCCCCCTCCGGATTCACCAGAGATTCCTTCAGGTCCCGGATCAGCTCTGTCATGTTGCTGTAGCGCCGGTCCGGACTTTTCTGGGTACACTTTAAGATAATCTGCTCTGTGCTCCGGGGAATCTCCGGAACCAGCTTGCTGGGGGGCACCATCTCCTCCTGCAGATGCTTGAGAGCTACTGCTACCGTACTGTCCCCGTTGAAAGGAACCCGGCCTGTCAGCATCTCATACATGGTAATCCCCATAGAATAAATATCGCTTTTGGCGTCGCTGTAGCCGCCTCTTGTCTGTTCCGGCGCGCTGTAATGGACGGATCCCATTACGCTGGAATTAATGGTATTGGCGGAAGCCGCCCTGGCAATTCCAAAATCCGCCACCTTCGCCTTTCCGTCCATGGAAATAATAATATTCTGGGGCTTTACGTCCCGGTGAATGATGCCGTTATTGTGGGCGGCCTCAAGGCCCGCCGCCACCTGCAGGGCAATACTGGTGGCTTCCCGCACTGTCAGCTTTCCCTTTTTATTGATGTAAGCCTTCAGCGTAATGCCCTCCACCAGCTCCATCACGATAAAATTGACACCGTTCTCTTCTCCCACATCATACACGTTTACGATATTGGCATGGGCCAGCCCTGCCGCCGCCTGGGCCTCCACCCTGAATTTGGACAGAAAAACCTTGTCATCCTTGAATTCCGGCTTCAGAACCTTGACGGCCACAAAACGGTTCAGTTTATGATCTTTGGCCTTATATACATCCGCCATTCCACCCGAGCCGATGCGGTTTAAAATCTCATATCGGTTTTGAAGAAATGTCCCTGTTTTTAACATACTTTATACCCCGTTCGCTGTGGTTTCCGCCAGAACCACTGATATATTATCCCGGCCCCCGTTCTGATTGGCCAGTTCCACCAGTTTGTGGGCTGCCTTTTCCAGTGAATCTTCCTGCTTTACCAGTTTCAGGATGTCCTGATCCTCCACCATATTGGTCAGGCCATCGGAGCAGAGCAGGAACTTGTCCCCCGGATTCAGGGACACGTCAAAAAAGTCAATCCTGACCTGTTTTTTTACGCCCACTGCCCTGGTAATAATATTTTTTTCCGGATGGTTTCTGGCCTCTTCTCTCCCCAGTTCCCCGGCCCGAACCATCTCTTCCACCAGTGAATGGTCCCTGGTAATCTGTTCTATCCCGTCATCCAGCAGATAAAGCCGGCTGTCTCCCACGTTGGCCACATACAGGCAGCCCTCCTGTACGGTAGCCGCCACCACGGTAGTGCCCATTCCCTCCAGGCTTTTATCTGCTCTGGCTTTTTCCATTACTTTCTGGTTGGCCGCCTGTACCGCGGCCTCCAGCAGGGGGATCGGCCGTTTTTCCGATGCGCCCTCTATGTAATCCACCATGGTTTCCACCGTATAACGGGATGCCAGGTCACCTGCGTTATGCCCGCCCATCCCGTCAGCCACGATAAACAGATTGGAAAGGTTTCCCACAGGCTGATTGGATGCGTAGACAAAATCCTGATTCATATTCCGCTTTACGCCCACATCCGTTACACAGTACGATTTCATAGCTTTTCCTTTCTTTCAGAGGTTCTGCCTTCTGAAACATGTTCGGACGTTTTGAAAGACTCGGGCTCTGACTCCAGATAGCTTCGCCGGAGCTGTCCGCAGGCTCCGTCAATATCTCTGCCCATTTCTCTTCTAATAGTAACATTTATTCCGTTTTTTTCAAGTTTATTTTTGAAGGCCTCCACTGCCTGACGGCTGGGCTGCACAAAGCTTCTCTCCTTCACCGGGTTGACAGGAATCAGATTGACGTGTCCATGCAGATCCCTCACCAGTTCCGCCAGTTCCCTGGCATCCTCCCCGGAATCATTTACCCCGGCCACCAGGCTGTATTCAAAAGTAAGCCTGCGCCCTGTCTGCTGAAAGTAAAAACGGCAGGCTTCCAGCACCTCGCCCAGTTCATACCGGTTGGCCACCGGCATCAGCTGTTTCCGTTTATCCTGGCTGGAGGCATGCAGGGAAAGGGCCAGGGTAATCTGCAGCTTTTCCTCCGCCAGCCTGCGGATATTGGGAACAATCCCGCAGGTACTCACGGTTATATTTCTCTGGCTGATGTTCAGTCCCTGCCTGGAGGAAATAATCCGGATAAACTTCAGAAGCTGGTCGTAATTATCCAGAGGCTCCCCGGTTCCCATCACCACCACATGGGAGACTCTCTCTCCCGTAAGCTTCTGAATCCGGTATACCTGTCCCAGCATCTCGGAGGCAGTCAGGTTCCGCTTCAGGCCTCCTATGGTGGAAGCGCAGAACCGGCAGCCCATCCGGCAGCCTGCCTGGGAGGAAATGCACACGGAATTTCCATGGTGATAGCGCATCAGCACACTTTCAATTACGTTTCCGTCCCGCAGCTCAAACAGATACTTTCTGGTTCCGTCCAGCCTGGATATCTGCACATCCACGGCTTTCATTCCGGAAAGGAAGCACTGTTCATCCAGCGTTTCCCGAAGTGCGGCGGGAAGGCTGCTCATCTGTTCAAAACGATCCGCCAGTTTTTCGTGAATCCACTGGTACACCTGCCTGGCCCGGAAAGGCTTTTCCCCCAGAAGTTCCATATAATTCTGCAGTTCTTCCATATCCATGGAACTGATATCTGTCTTTTCCATTGCGCTCACCGCTCCCCGTTTTTCCCTTCTTTTTATCCGGCAATCACAGGTTTTGCCATTTCCAGCCGGCGCAGCCTGGCTATAAAAAAGCCGTCCGTCTGATGTATCCCCGGAAGCAGCTGTATATAGCCGCCTCCTGTGGTCTTGCTCTTTAGTTCATCGCAGATATAGGAATCAATGCTTTCCAGCCGGAAAGGATAATTCTCTAGAAGCCATTTCAGATTCATCTGGTTTTCATCTGCCCCGATGGTACAGGTACTGTAAATCAGCACGCCGCCCGGCTTCACATAGTCCTGGGCTGCCCGCAGAATTTTTCTCTGCAGCAGAACCAGCTCCCTCTGCCTGGCTTCCGTCATTTTATATTTGATATCCTGCTTTTTCCCGATCACGCCCAGGCCGGAACAGGGCACATCCGCCAGTACAATGTCCGCCTTGTGATGGGAAAACCGGTTCCATTCCGTGGCGTCCTCCACATGGGCCTTAATGTTGATTGCCCCCGTGCGCTCTATATTTTCCTGCATCAGCTTAACTTTATGCTCGGAGATATCCCTGGCTTCCACGAAACCGCTTCCCCGCAGTTTCTCGGAAATATGCAGGCTTTTTCCTCCCGGAGCGGCACAGACGTCAATGCAGTAGTCTCCCCAGTTGGGGGCGGCAATCTCCGCCACCAGCATGGAGCTTACGTCCTGTACCTGAATCCACCCTTTTTTAAAGGCGCGGATGGCTTTTATGTAATTATAGCCTGAAATCTCCAGGGCATAATCCAGATAGGGATGGCGGCGTACCGTAATATTCTGCTCCTGAAGGTCCGCTATGATTTCTTCCACAGAGGCCTTCTCCAGAATACATCTCACCGTAGTTCCCTTCTCCTCATGGGAACTGCGGCAGACAGCCTCCACTGTGTCGAAATCAAACTGTGCCATCCATTTTTTGACAATCCAGAGGGGGATGGAGTACATAACCGACAGATACTGCTCCGGATCTTCCCTGACATCCGGATACACAACGCTGCCCAGGCCTCTGGCCGCATTGCGCAGCACCCCGTTTACAAATCCCTTCAGATTGTAGAATCCTCTTCTCTGGGCAATTTTCACCGCTTCATTGCAGACCGCGGAATCCGGCACGCTGTCCATGTATTTCAGCTGGTAGACAGACATCCGCAAAAGATTGCGGATCAGGGGTTTCATATTGTAGACGGGAACTTTGGAAAAACATTCAATAATGTAATCCATCTGAAGCAGATACTCCAGCGTTCCTTCTGAGACTCTGGAGATAAACGCCCGGTCCCGTTTTTCCAGATACTGATATTTTTCCAGCACGCTGCGGATCACAACGTGGCTGTACGCCTCTTCTTCTGTGATCTCCATCAGGATCTCCAGCACGATCTCCCGGATGTTTACCGAACTAGTCACGGTCATTCCTCCTTGCCAGCAGAATAAGCCGCAGAAGCTGCAGCAGAGATGAGGCCAGAGCCGCCACATACGTCATGGCCGCCGCGCTCAGTACTTTTTTGCCTCCCGCCAGTTCCTCCTGTGAGAGCATCCCGGTATCCCGCAGAATTTTCATGGCTCTGGAGGATGCGTTAAACTCCACCGGAAGCGTTACCAGCTGGAAGAGAACCGCCAGGCAGAAAAGGACAATCCCCACTGTAACCAGCGGACGCATGGAAAAAATAAGCCCTGCGATAAAAACAGGCCAGGCCAGCGTTGAGCCGAAATTTGCCGCCGGCACCAGGGTGCTTCGCAGCACCAGAGGGCCGTACTGAAGCTGGTCCTGAACGGCATGGCCGCATTCATGGGCCGCCACGCATACCGCCGCCACAGAGGATGAGCCGTATGTGCTGTCAGAAAGGCGCAGCGTTTTGCTTCTGGGATCATAGTGATCCGTCAGATCGCCGGATACCCGCTGAATGGATACATGATAAATTCCGCAGGCATGCAGCACCTGTTCCGCTGCCATGGCTCCCGTCATTCCCGAACGGGTCTGTACCCTGGAATATTTCTGAAATGTGCCTTTTACCCTGGCCGAAGCGATCAGGGTCAGTACCAGTCCCAGTATTGCCAGCAGATAGGTGGGATCAAATCCCCATCCGTAAAATCCTCTGCCAAATCCGTAATAATAGCTGTTTACACCTGCCAACAGATTCATGAAGCGTCACTCCTTTTCGGTTTTTTCCACACATCACACACCCAGGATCTCTCCCGGTGTCATCCGGTATCCCCTCAAAAAGGCATCCGTTTCCATTCTCTTCTTTCCCTCAAGCTGCAGCTCTTTTATCCGGAGAACTCCGTCTCCCGTCCGTATCTTCAGCGTCTTTCCCTCCGCCTCCAGTATGGTGCCGGGTTTCTCCTCTTCCCGGGACAGGCCGTCCTCTTCCACCTGCGCAGCCCATATTTTCAGCATTTTCCCTCTGTACCTGGTGTACGCGCTGGGCCAGGGATTTAAGCCCCGCACCAGACATTCGATAGATCGGGCAGGTCTGCTCCAGTCAATAAGTCCCATTTCCTTCTTCAGCATCCCCGCGTAGGGAGTGGGGCTTTCCTCCGGCTGCGGCTCAAACCGGGCCGTTCCGTTTTCCAGGGCTTCCAGCGTGCGTATCAGCAGATCCGCTCCCATCCTGCTCAGCTTTTCAAACAGGCTCCCGCCTGTCTCATCCCTGTCCAGAGCCACCTGCTCTTTCATAATCATATCGCCGGTATCCAGACCGGTATCCATGCGCATGGTGGTTACGCCGCTTACTTTTTCCCCGTTGATGACCGCCCACTGAATGGGCGCCGCTCCCCGGTAGCTGGGCAGCAAAGACGCGTGAACGTTGATACATCCCCAGGGCGGAAGCGTCAAAATCTCTTCCGGTATAATCTGCCCGAAGGCCACCACGACAATGGCATCCGGCTGATAGTTTTTCAGTATCTCCAGGTTCTCCGGATCCCGGATGCGCTTTGGCTGATATACGGGTATCCCGGCTTCCAGCGCGATTTCTTTTACCGGCGGCATCTGTACGCGGCCGCCTCTTCCTTTTGGCTTATCCGGCTGGGTAAAAACAGCCTGCACGCAGTACCTGGATGCCAGGAGCGCTCTCAGCGTCCCCGTTGCAAAATCCGGCGTTCCCATAAATACAATATTTTTCATTCCTTTATCCCTACTCTTCTTCCTCTTCTATCAGATCCGGATCTGTGTCGTAAAGCTTTCCTTCCACCTTGCTTACATACATAATCCCATCCAGATGATCGCACTCATGACAGATCGCTCTGGCAAGCATCTCTGTCCCTTCCACCTCAAATTCTTCCATATTTTCATTCAGTGCCTTAACTTTTACATAGTTGGGTCTGGTCACCATTCCCGCCTGTCCCGGAAGGCTTAAGCATCCTTCCGATCCGGTCTGGCTGCCGGAAGTCTCCAGAATCTGAGGGTTAATCATAATCAGCGGGCCCTCCCCCACATCAATCACAACAATTCTGCGAAGGACACCCACCTGAGGGGCCGCCAGTCCTACGCCCTCCGCATGGTACATGGTTTCCAGCATATCCTGTATCAGTTCTTTCAGCCGGGGCGTCATCTCTGTCACTTCCCTGCATGTTTTCTCCAGTACCTTATCACCCATAATCCTGATCTGTCTTAACGCCATTTTTCTGTCCTCCATCCTGTCTTAATTTATGTCAAACTGCATGGCCACCTGATCAAATCCATGATTGACAGCCACATATCTCTCTATCCTGTTTTTTATCTCCGTCAGCATCCCGATATTCTCATGCTTCAGATAAATAACCATACGGTACTGATCCTGGATCCTGGATACCGCCTCGTCGGCCGGCCCCAGTACGGTTATACCCCTGCCCGCGCCCGCCTGCTGAATAAATTTTTTAAGGTAGCCGCAGGCCAGCTTCAGATACGCTTCATCCGGCCCGGAACAGTGAATGGCAAACAGGCCTCCGGCCGGAGGATATCCGGCCAGGGCCCGGTAATTCATCTCCTGTTCATAAAAGCTTTCATAGTCCTGCGCCGCAGCGGCCTGTACGGCGTAATGGTCCGGATCATAGGTCTGGATGATCACCAGGCCCCGGGATTTTCCCCGGCCGGCCCGGCCGGCCGCCTGGGTCAGCAGCTGAAAGGTTCTTTCCGCCGCCCTGTAATCCGGGATGTGCAGCGAAAGATCCGCTGCCAGTGCTCCTACCAGCGTCACATCCGGAAAATCATGTCCCTTCACAATCATCTGGGTTCCCACCAGAATATCCGCTTCATGGCCCGCGAAGGCTGAAAGAATTTTTTGGTGGTCCTCCTTGCCTCTGGTGGTATCCAGATCCATCCTGAGGACTCGGGCCCGGGGGAACTCCCGCTGCAGCTCTTCTTCCACCTGCTGGGTGCCTGCCCGGAATGTGCGGATAAATCCCGAACCGCACCGGGGACAGTTTTTTACCGCCGGCTGTTCATAGCCGCAGTAATGGCAAACCAGCTTTCCTCCTCTGTGGAGAGACAGAGATACGGCGCAGTGAGGGCAGGTCAGTACATGTCCGCAGGAACGGCAGGAAACGAATCCTGCGTATCCTCTCCTGTTTAAAAAGAGCATCACCTGTTCCCCGGATGACAGGCGTTCTTCTATGGCCTCCCGCAGGCTGCGGCTGAGCATGGAGCGATTCCCCTCCCGCAGTTCCTGCCGCAGATCCACCACCGACACACTGGGAAGTTCTGCCTGGCCGGCCCGCCTGGTCAGGCGGAACAATCTGTATTTCCCGGTCATGGCGCCGTAATAGGCTTCCAGAGAAGGGGTGGCGGAGCCCAGCACCACCCGGGCATGCTCCATTTTCCCTCTCTGCAGGGCCACCTCTCTCGCATGGTACCGGGGCATGGTTTCACTCTGGTAAGCCGGTTCGTGTTCCTCATCCATCACAATAATTCCCAGGCGGGAAAAGGGAGTGAAAAGGGCGGAACGGGGGCCTATCATCACATCCAGTTCCCCGTTTCTGGCTCTCTCAAACTGATCGTACCGTTCCCCCTGGGAAAGCCTGGAGTTGATAACGGATACCCGGTCGCCGAAGTTTCGGTAAAACCGCAGCACGGTCTGATACGTCAGGGCAATTTCCGGAATCAGCACGATCGCCTGCTGCCCCCGGCTCACCGCGTACCGGATCAGTTCCATATAAACTTCTGTCTTTCCGCTTCCCGTAATGCCGTGAATCAGGTAGCGGCCCGGAGGATCCTCTTCCCATTCCCCCGTAATTTCATCCACTATCCTCTGCTGCTCCTCATTCAGACGGATTTCTTTTTTCTCCCCTGCATAGCCTTGCACCGGATTACGGTATAGTTTCTCACTTTTCACCCGGACTATTCCCTGCTCCTCCAGAGCGCGGATCACCGCCGCTGTAATATTCAGTTTTTCGGATACCAGTTCCCAGGGAAGCTCCGGTTCATCCAGCAGCGCCTCCACCAGTCTGGCTCTGGCCTTCTGGTGCTTTTTCTGAAAAAAATCCAGTCTCTCCCGGGCCGCATCCCCGTCCAGCGCCAGCACGATCCAGCGCCGCTGTTTTTCTTTTATCTTTCTCTTTACCGGTATGACGGTTTTTAAAGCCTGAAGCATGGTGGAACCGTACCGGTTCCGGATCCAGGCCGCCAGTCCCACCAGCCTGGCTTCCTCATCGGCAGCGTCCGTCATGACCCTGCCGATTTCCTTCATCCTGGCCGGATCATAGCCCGCCTGCCCGGAAATGCCGGTCACATAGCCTCTTACAGGCCGGTTTCCCTTTCCGAAGGGAACCTCCACCACGGTCCCCGGCTCCAGCATTCCTTCCATCCGCTCCGGAATTCTGTACTGGAAAACCCGGTCCAGCTTTTCACTGGAAATATCTACAATTACGTCTGCGTAGCGCTCCTGCATCTGTTTCTCTCATCTCCCGGCAGCCGCGTCCTCCCGGAGAATTTCCTGTATCAGGACTCTCTCGTCCATGGGATATTTTTTCCCTTCTATCTCCTGATAATCCTCATGGCCTTTTCCGGCTAGGACAATAATATCTCCCGGCTCCCCATGATGGATCACATAGGCAATCGCTTCCTTCCGGTCTGTAATGCGCACATAGCTGCCTTTTGTTTTCCTGACGCCCGTCTCAATATCGTCCATAATATCCTCCGGTTTTTCGTACCGGGGATTATCGGATGTAATAACCGTCAGGTCCGCCAGGCTTCCCGACACCTCTCCCATCTCGAAGCGGCGCGCCCTGGCCCGGTTTCCTCCGCATCCGAAAAGACATACCAGCCTGTGGGGATGGTATTCCTTTAGAGTGGTCAGCAGGCTCTGCAGCGCCATGGCATTGTGGGCGTAGTCGATCATAAGCGTAAACTGATCCGACACCTTCACCATCTCAATCCGGCCTTTTACCCGGATTCCCTTCAGGGCTTTCCTGATCTCATCCTGTGATACATTAAAATGCCGGCATATGGCAATGGCTGCCAGGGAATTATACACGCTGAATTTTCCCGGGATATCAATCTCCACATCAAAATGAAGCATTCCCTCCAGCATATAGCTGACTCCCAGATAACCTGGCCGGCTTACCAGATGGGCGTTTACCGCCCGCAGGTCCGCTCTGTCGTTAAAGCCGTAGGTCTCCACCGAGCAGGTATGGCCTTCCAGAATTCTGTCCAGATGGGGATCGTCCCCGTTGAGAATGCCTACTTTACACTGGCGGAACAGACGGCTTTTGCATTCCAGATAGTCGTCAAAGCTGCTGTGCTCCGCCGGTCCGATATGATCCGGCTCAATATTGGTAAAGATACCGATCTCAAACAAAAAGCCGGCTGTGCGGTGCAGCATCAGTCCCTGGGATGATACTTCCATCACCGCAATCTGGCAGCCCGCATCCAGCATGCGGCGAAAATATTTCTGAATCGTCAGAGACTCCGGCGTCGTATTTCCCGCCGGTATCACCTCATCCCCGATGATCGCTTCGATGGTGCCAATCAGTCCCACCTTATAACCGGCTGACTCCAGTATGGATTTTACCATATAAGTCGTGGTCGTCTTGCCCTTCGTCCCGGTAATGCCGATCACCTTCAGCTTCTCCGCCGGATAGTCATACCACGCCGCCGCAATCAGCGCCATGGCCATCCTGGTGTCCTGCACATAAACAACCGTCACCCCGGCCGGCGCGTCAATGGGATCCTCCGCCACCAGCACACTGGCTCCTTTTTTTATCACATCCGCCGCGTACTGATGCCCGTCTGTCACTGCGCCTTTAATGCAGATAAACAGGGATCCTCTGGTTACCTTTCTGGAATCGTTGACCACGTCCGTCACTTCCACATCCAGAACTCCCTGCAGCCGGGTGTATGTAACCCGCTCCAGTAATCTTGATAATTTCATGATCGCATTCACCTTTCATTCCATTTGTGGTTATTATACCATCTGTGAAGTAGCATCACAAGAAAATCTTTGCCGGCCTCTTTTGCCGCCATAAAAACCAGGGACGGTCCGCTTCTCTTTGCGCGCGGACCGTCCCCATCCTGTTATTCTTCTTTCCCGGACCGGCAGGCAGGCAGGGAAAACCAGAATTCCACCCCGTCTTCCCGGTTTTTCACTCCGTATGCTCCGCCGTGGAGCAGAATGACTGTTTTTACAATGTAAAGCCCCAGGCCCGCGTGGTAGTCTCCGGGACGATCCTGATAATAGCTGTTCCAGATACTCTCCAGCTTATCTTCCCGGATTCCCGGTCCCTGGTTGTAAACCCGGAATATCACCTGCCCATCCGCCAGATCCGTAGACACTTCAATCCTGGATCCCGGACCGGTATGGGAAACGGCGTTCAGAATATAGTTGCCCATAGCCTTTTCCATGCAGCTGCGGTCCGCCAGCACAAAGCAGTTCTGATCCATATGGCTGATGTGCCGGATCTGTTTTTTCCGGAAGAGAGCGTCATATTTCTGCAGAAGGCGCAGCGTCATCTCTGACAGATCCAGTTCCCTCCGATCCAGTTCCTCCAGTTCATGCTCCGCGGAGGATATTTTCAGCAGACTGCGGACCATATCGGACATTTTATCAATCTCCTCCCGGATCGAGCTGAAATAGTACTGTTTCTTTTCGTCTTTCTCTCCCGAAAGCAGCTCCAGCATCTCCATCTGGCTGGAGATCACCGCCAGGGGCGTCTTCAGCTCATGGGAAATATTGGCGTTAAACTCCTGCCGCATCCGCTCCATCCGTTCTTTCTGATCCTTCTCCTCCTGCAGCCTCACATTCCGGTTTTCCAGTTTGGAATTATCCTTTTCCAGTTCCTGAATATAATACTGCACCTGATCTGCCATCTCATTGAAATTTCTGGCCAGGGTATTTACCTCCGCATAGGGAGTCTCCTCCTGCATCCTGGCGGAAAAATCGTGCTCTGCCAGCCGCTTGGATATCGCCGCCATCTCTTCTATGGGTTTTGTGATCCTTCTTCCCAGGACAAACATTACCACGCTTCCCAGCACAATCGCCACGATCACCACCGCCGCCAAGAACTGTTCCGTATAAAAAAAGGCGCTGTAGGAGCTTCCCGAAGTTTCCCGTATGCAGACGTAGTAGAATCTGCCGTCCTGATCCACAATCCCCCGCAGCTGCACTCCGCCGTAGCTACGGGTATTTCGCAGCACTGCCCGGGGTTCTCGGGTATACAAGTCTTTCTGGATTTCAATGTTCCGTCTTACGGTTCCTTCCTGGTCCCGGCTGACGGTTGTATAAACCGGCTCAAACTGATCATCGGATATGATAAAGGAAAAATGCTCTTCCTCATAGCTCTCCAGCACTTCCCAGTCCTGATCCCTCAGATTGGCCAGATCCATCTCCCGGATGTCCTCAAAAGCCTGCTCAGCCAGCCGGGCTTTTTCCCTGTTATAAAAAGGGGCCGCAAAGATGCTGTACACCACCGTACTTCCCCCCACTACGATGAGCAGGAATACAATTTCCATGATCATCAGATTTGTTTTCAGTTTAATCTTGATCTGATCTGTCTTCAAATAAATACCCCACTCCGTATACTGATTTGATGCAGGAGCCGTATTCTCCCAGTTTTCTGCGAAGCTGCTTGATAATGGTATCCACCGTCCGGGAATCTCCCACGTAATGATAACCCCAAAGTTCCTCCAGAAGCATCTCTCTCTTTTGAATCCGTTTTTTGTTGCAGATCAGGTATTCCAGCACATCGTATTCTCTGGGCGTAAGGCCGATCTCCTTTCCCCCGCAGAAAACCTTCCGGCTCTGGGGCTGAAGCAAAATCCCCCCTGCCTCAATCTGCTCCTGCAGTTTTCCCGTTCTTTTCAGGACAGCTTCTATGTGGGCTTTTACAACCGACAGCACATAGGGTTTTGTCAGATAATCATCTGCCCCGTTTTCAAAATTCTGAAGCTGGTCCCGCACGGAATCTCTGGCCGTCACCATTATAACCGGCACCCTGGACCGCTTTCGGATTTCTTTTAGTATCTCCGTACCGCTGATATCCGGCAGCATAATATCCAGCAGAATCAGGTCCAGTTCGTGCATTCTGTCGTAAAACAGTTCCAGCCCTCTGTCCCCCGTAAAAGCGCAGACTACCTGGTATTCATTCATACCCAGGTAGTCTGCCAGTGTTTCCGCCAGTTTTTCTTCGTCCTCAATCAGCAGGATTCTTGCTTTTGGTCTGATCAGTTCTTCAGCAGACAACTTGCATCCTCCATTCCCTGAAGCTGAATCGTCCCGGTCTCCAGGTATTCCTGCTGAAGCCGTTCGTAATCAGCCGCCCGCTGCTCCACATGCTCTATCACATTATCCTTGGTCACATAAACTCCGAATCCGGGATAACTGTCTGTACCGTTGATGGTGTCTATAACCAGATCCGCAATTTCATAGTAGAAGTGACCTTCATTATAAAAGTTATAGGGGTTCATGTCAATATCATGGTAGCCGCTGAAATCCCAGTAGTCTGTAATCAGGGCCATATCCACCAGGAACTCCCGGTAATAGGTGCTCTCATGCTCGCTCATCTCCCCGATAAAGGAGGGCGAAACCAGCACCATCAACTCCACGCCGTTCTGGTCGCACATATTTTTAATCTGTCTGAGATACTCCAGGCTCTCATCCAGATAAGCTGCTCTTCGCGGTTTTGTAAACAGCGTTTTCATATGGGCATCAAAATCTGCCAGCACATACTTCTGAGTAAAGCTTTCCCAGTCCTTCTCCACTCTCTCATAATACCGGGACAGGTTTCTCTCTCCGGTGGAGGTCAGCTCGTAATACTTCGTCTCTGTCAGACGTTCCTTCAGACGGCTGAAGCTCTCGCCGATATCTTTGGACAGGAAGTCAAAAATTTCCAGCAGCTTCGATTCACCGGTGAGAACCGCCGGAAGTTTATAAGTCACATCTTTCTGATCCCGCAGCAGGAAACGAACCTCACCGCCGCTGATATTGATAATAATTTTTTTGGGACTGGCATTCTCGATTAAAAACTTCGTCTCCAGATAATATTCGTAGAAGCTGCCGCCGGTCTCATACAGATTATAATAGCGGTATCCGTCCAGTTCCTGCAGTTTCTCCGGACGGTAAGTTCCCGCTTTGGATCCCCCCAGCAGATAGGCGTCATAATTGTCGCTGAAGTGAAGCACATGCTCCAGCTTCAGTTCCCTCTGCATATAGGTAGTATCTACCGGGAAATCAATCTTGTCATAGTCTCCTGACTGGAATGCAAAATACCCGAAAGGATCCACAAAATAGTTGGCGCAGGCCACAGCAATCAGCACGGCGAAAACCAGTCCGAGAAAAGCAATATTCCACTTTTTGAATTTCATTCTTCCGCCTCCTAAAACTGAAAATACAGGAACTGCACCACCTGGTTCATTCTGGCCAGGCAAACCGCAAGAAGAGCGCCTGTGAACACATAGTGCTTCCAGTCTGTCTTAAACTTTTCACCCATCTGTCTTGTGGTGGGAGCAAACCAGCAGATAATCAGACCGATCACAACCAGCAGTCCCAGCTTCTGATGATGGCCTACGAACTTGGAGAACTGATGCCATACCTGAGACCAGCCCATGGAGGTCAGTGCGCCGATATCAAACATGCTGCGGTACACGATTCCCGCATCCTTCAGGCTCTCAGCCACAAAAATAACACGGGTAAGGACAATGCACAGGAAGGTCCCGATCACGCCCACCAGATAGGGCGGATACTTTTTATGGTAACTCTCCCAGGCGCCGATGCACACCAGAATGCCGTTCATAATACCCCATATAATAAAGTTCCATCCGGCTCCGTGCCAGATACCGGACACCAGGAAGGTCACCATGGTGGCTATGTAGTAGTTTCTCCACCAGCAGCCTTTCCGGAATACGCTCTTAAACACATAGCCTCCCAGGAACCGGGACAGAGTGATATGCTGTCTCTGCCAGTACTCCTGCATGGTCTGGGCTTTCCAGGGCGCATTAAAGTTCTCCGGCAGACGTATATTAAAGAACAGGCCCAGACCGATGGCCATATCCGTATAGCCTGAAAGGTCAAAATAATAGGCCAGTGAATACTCCAGGGTATAGAACCAGGATTCCCACATGGTCACGGAATTGTTGATAGCGCCGTAAAACTCCGCCGCATTGTTGTTCATGGGGTCGGCCAGAATCATTTTCTTGGCGCAGCCGATAGTAAAAATAAAGATTCCAAGAGCCACATTCCTCTGATTAAACACCCGGTTCTTGGGATCTTCAAACTGAGGCGTAATCTCCGCGTGGTGTACAATGGGGCCCACGATCAGCTGAGGGAAGAAAGTGATAAACAGAAGGTATTCTGTAATATTATACTTTTTGGTCTTTCCCCGATAGCAGTCCACCAGGAACGCGATCAGCTGGAAGGTAAAGAACGAGATACCGATGGGCAGCACCACATTCTTCATGATGAAGTCAGTGCCAAACAGGGCGTTTACATTCTCCAGGAAGAAATTCATGTATTTGTAATATCCCAGGAACCCTACGTTGGCCAGTACACCCACTGCCAGCAGCGCTTTTCTCTGGAGCGTTTTATCTTCCTGCAGCTGGCACATGGTGATGCCGATCACATAGTTTGCCAAAACGCTGCCCATAAAATAAGGGAAGAACGATGGGCTTCCCTGGGCATAAAAATAAAAGGACGCGATCACCAGCCAGATCTTACTCATTTCATAGAAGCGGAAATGATTTAAAACCCAGTATCCGATGGCTGTGATCGGAAAAAACATAAGTACAAACTGATAGGATGAAAATATCATGTTTCTTTCTCTCTCCGTTCTGTTATTCCATAGTCTTCCACTTGTTCATGTGCTTTTCAATTACGCGGAACAGCACCTCTTCCATCAGGATCATAACCACTCCCAGCGTAATAATCACAATCAGGGTAGCGGCCGTGTCCGCCGTATTTCTGGACACGCTGAGCACATAGCCCATACCTCTGGGCACGCCCACCAGCTCCGCCGCGATCACCACTCGCCAGGCCATTCCCAGTCCCAGACGGAATCCTGCCACCACATAGGGCAGAATACTGGGGATGACGCAGTAGCGGATTCTCTGCATCATGCTGGCTTCCATAATACCCAGCACATTTTCCAGACGCCGGTCCACATTCTGCATCCCCTGGAAGGTGTTTACAATAATAGGGGAAATGGAACCCATCACAATGATAAAAATAGCCGCACTGTTTCCAAGCCCAAACCACAGAATTGCCAGGGGAACCATGGCAACGCCCGGAATGGGAGAAATAAACCGGATAATGGGATAAAAAGTATTGCGAATGTTCTCGCTCAGCCCCACCAGGATGCCCACCGGAAGTCCGATGGCCACTGCGATGGCAAAACCGGCCAGCACTCTTCCCAGACTCACCAGAAGGTTGGAAAGCAGATATCCTGATTTCAGCATCTCTACCAGTTCCGCCGCCACCGAAGTAGGCAGGGGAAACAGCATCTGCGCCGTAACGGCGTCCATCTTTCCAAACAGGCCGGTTACGGATGCCGCCGTCCACAGTGCGAGGATCAGCAGCACTCCGATACAGCCCTGTACGATTTTCTTTCTCACGTCTTCAAGCCTCTCTTTTCAGGATTACCCTTCCGGGCATTGATTACTGCAGGAAAAACTCCTCCGCTGCCGGAAGCTCGTCCAGATAGCCGGCGTCCACAGACCACTGGAGGATCTCCATGGCAGCCTCCTGATCAATCTCATAATGGAAATCGATCCGGGTTCGGGCTTTCTCCACCACCGGCTCTTCCAGCATCAGCACAGAGGCCAGAATTGCGTTGGCGCCTTCGTCCTCATTCAGATAATCCGTCGTCTTCTCATGAACCTCCAGGAACGTATCCAGGGTTTCTGCACGGCTGGCAATCAGATCACCTGTGGCAACCACCACGTTTCCGGGATAAAAACCGGTCTCGGAATCTCCGGAAATTTCCTGGGCCGCATCATATATGATTTTAATGTCATCCCCGTAGGCAGCCTCAGCCTGGGCCGCGTAGGGCTCCCAGGTAATCATGGCGTCCACCTCTTTTGTAGCCATCAGGGAGGTGGACATATCCGCCGGTTTCATACCGGAAATCAGGATCACATCCACATCCGGCTCCAGCCCTCCGTCCGGAAGGATCCGGGCCCGCAGCATGGCATCTGTCACAGTGGCAATGCTGGGTTCCGCCACCATCTTGCCTGCCAGGTCTTCCACCGTTTCAATACCGGAATCCGCCCTGGTCATCAGCACATGGCCGCCGCCGTTGGCGCCTGCCACCACCTTCAGGTCAATCCCTCTCATAAACCAGGTGGCAGCCGGTCCGATTCCGCCCATGGCCACATCCAGCTCACCTGCCGCAAAAGCCTCCATCATGGCGGAGCCATCGGAAAACTCCAGCAGTTCCACATTCAGCCCGGCTTCCTCAAAATATCCCAGTTCCTGGGCTACAAAGGGTGTCGCTGTTCCAAGGGACAGGATAGAACCCACTCTGAGGGCCGTATCCTCCTCCGCAAGTGCCGCGCCGGAAAACAGGGCGGTGCCCAGACAGAAAGCTGCCGCTGCCGCCGTCCATTTTGCTTTCATACCGCTGCGCTTTGTATCATTCATTCCGTTCTTTTTCATCTGCCTTCCTCCTGTTTTGTGGTTTTATACCTGTCTATCCATCATTTTCTGATATACTTCCTTCAGTTTCAGGCGCTGGATTTTTCCGTTGCCGCCCTGCGGGATATCCTCCACAAAGAACACCTTCCGGGGCACCTTATAATTGGCAATCCGCTGCCCGCACCATTCCTTCACCTGTTCCTCGTCAAGCGCTTCTCCCTCTTTTACCTTTATAAAACAGGCCACTTCCTCACCGTAAACGGGATCCGGCACTCCCACAGCCGCCGCCAGCTCCACCTGGGGGATCTGGTACAGCACCTCATCAATCTCAATAGGGGAAAACTTTTCTCCCGCCCTGTTGATCAGTTCTTTAATCCGGCCTGACAGGAACAGATATCCTTCCTCGTCCAGATATCCTACATCCCCCGAATGAAACCACTCTCCGGTAAAAGAGCGTTCTGTCTCCTCCTGCTTATGATAGTAGCCGCAGGTTACATTTTTCCCTTTAATCCAGACTTCCCCTTCTGCGCCTGCCGGCTGGTCCTTTCCCTCCGGATTCACCACCCGGATGCTGTTTCCGTAGGCCAGGCCCACGGATCCCACCTTGTGGGCAGCCGGCGGCAGAGGATTGCTGGTAATCTGGGCACATCCTTCTGTAATGCCGTAAGACTCAATCACCGGCACATGGCAGGTTTCTTCAAATTCATGCAGCACCGCTCCCGGAAGAGCCGAAGAAGCGGAGCGGGCGAACCGCAGGCTGGAACGGCGGCCGTATTCCGGGATCCCTCTGGCCAGCATATGGGAGTACATGGTGGGTACTCCGCTGAACCAGGTGATCTGGTACTGTTCCACAAATTTCCAGAAACGGCTTACGGAAAATTTTCCGCCGATCACAATCGTCTGTTCAGAGGCCAGCGGCGTCAGCAGCGTAATCACCAGCCCGTTGATATGAAACCAGGGCAGCACGCAGAGCACCCGGTCCTGCTCTGTAAACTGGTGAGCCTGAATGATATCCTCCGTCTTGGCCATCAGATTGTCAAACGTAAGGATCACGCCCTTGGGATGTCCGGTAGTGCCGGACGTGTACAGCAGCATAGCCACATCCTCCGGCAGATCCTTTACCCCGTCTTCATACAGAGGCCAGTATGTAACCTTCCCTTTGGAAACCGGCTGTATAGGAGAAGATGCGTCTTTCAAAAAAGCATCCAGTTCTTCCCGGAAGGCGTCCCGGTATTCGTCCTGAATCAAAATACCGGCAGCCTGGGTATCCTCCATGATGTAGAGCAGTTCCTTCCACTTCAGGTTAGTGTTGACGGGTACCGCCACGCCCCCGCAGAAGGTAACAGCAAAGTAATCAACAGCGAATGCCACGCTGTTGTCCATCATTATCAAAACCCGGTCTCCCGGTTTCACTCCCATATGTTCAAATGCCCGGGCAGCCTCCCGCACCTTTGCCAGAAACTCTCCGTAGGTTACAGTCTCACCCTCTCTGGCGTCAATCAGAAACTGCACTGTCTCTTTCCGCCCGGCAAGCCCCTCCAGCATAATCTCAAACCTGTTTTTCATCTTTTCCGGTTCCTTTCCGCTTATCCCTCAGTTTTCAGCCGTCTGTACGCTTTCTCTTCCCAGTCTCATAATCCGGTTCCGCAGTTCAATAAACTCGGAGCTGGTACGGTTCCTGGGACGGGGCAGATCAATGGAAATGGTCTCTTTTACCTGGGCCGGCGTTCCGGAGAACACCACCACCTTATCCGAAAGATACACCGCCTCATCACTGTCATGGGTTACAAATATCGTTGTGAAATCTTTCCGCTTGCACAGCTCCGTCAGTTCATCCTGAAGCTTCATTCTGGTAAAAGAATCCAGCGCACCGAAAGGCTCATCCATCAGCAGAATATCCGGATGCATCACCAGAGCCCTGGCAATGGCCACCCGCTGCTTCATTCCGCCGGACAGCTGATGGGGATAGGATTTTTCAAATCCCTGCAGTCTCACCATTTCAACCGCCCATGCCACTTTACGCTCGATTTTTTTCTTATCAGCCTTTTCCACCTTCAGGCCCAGGGCGATATTGTTCCACACATTCATCCAGGGAAATAATGCGTAATCCTGAAACACCATACATCTGCTGCGTTCCGGCTTCTCCACCTTTTTTCCGTCCACCAGCACCTCGCCCTCATCCGGCTTCAGAAGCCCGGCCAGAATTCGCAGAAGGGTGGATTTTCCGCATCCGGAAGGACCCACCAGCGAAACAAACTCTTTATCCTGAATATTTAGGGAAATATGATTAAGAATGGACAGATTCTCTTCCTGATAATTCTGCGGAAATGACTTGGATACACCTTTTATTTCAATCATAATGAACTTCTCTCCCAAATTAATTTAAAATTTACCGTCCTTCTCCCCTGCTTATCCGGCGGCAAATATTGCAAATTATTTCATATTCATTACTCTATTATTTCGACTCTATTACATATTTGTGATGCAAATGTGATGAGTTTATATTTTATAAAATATGCCTGTTAATAGCATCTCTGCCTGCCTGGAAATCCAGGCAATATATCCTATGGCATAAAAAACCCCTGGAGCAGGAACCTCCGGGGGTTTAAAAGCGCTCGTTAAACGTTTCATAAATATTACAACATTTACGAACCTATTATGGCATATGCGCTCAGAAAGTGCAAGCGCATTTTTCTTTTTTTCGTCTGTTTTTCGCTGTAAGTTGCTGGATTTTGTGGAAAATCTCTGTATTTCCTACCGCAGCTTTCCCCGTTCTGCCAGCAGATCCAGTCTGTCTTTATAACTGCTCTCCAGGGCATTTTTCTTCAGGGATTTTTTCTTTGCCACCACGATCTGGCCTTTTGCCTTTGTGGGACCCTGCATGGTTCCCGCTCCTCCTACGCATCCGCCGGGGCAGGCCATTCCCTCCAGCAGAAAGCCGTCATACTTCCCTTTTCTGGCTTCCTCCAGCAGTTCCCGGCAGTTTCTCAGTCCTTCCGCATTGGCCACTTTCATCTCCCGGTCCGGTTCCAGCTCCTTAATACAGTTTACCACAGCGGAAGCCACGCCCTGGCTCACAGCGAAGCCCCGGCCGTCCGCGCTGGCGTCTGAAAGGGTTCCGTCCGCGGGAATCTGCTCGAAGTCAATGCCTTTGGCGGTAAACATCCCCACCACTTCCTCAAAGGTCAGCACAAAATCTATGTCGCTGCGGATCTCCTGCCTGCTGGCTTCCAGCTTCTTGGCAGAACAGGGACCGATAAAGACCACCTTGCATCCGGGATGTTCCCGTTTCAGAAGTCTCCCCGTCAGCACCATGGGGGTCAGAGCCATGGAGATACAGGGCGCCAGATCCGGAAACATTTTCCGTGCCATCTCCGCCCAGGCCGGGCAGCAGGATGTGGCCATAAACGGATGTTTCCCCGGCACCTCCTCCAGGAAATCCTGGGCTTCCTGAATCGTGCACAGATCCGCTCCCACCGCCACTTCCATGATATCCGCGAATCCCAGCCGCTTCATAGCCTCCCGGAGACGCTCCGGGGTCAGATCCCGGCCAAACTGGCCGATAAAAGCGGGCGCCACTGCCGCATACACGGGAGTCCCCGTTTTCATGGCATGAATCACCTGAAAAATCTGGCCTTTATCCGCAATCGCTCCAAAAGGACAGTTCACCAGGCACATGCCGCAGGATACACATTTGTCATAATCGATCTGGGCTCTTCCCAGCCTGTCGCTTCCTATGGCATCCACGCCGCAGGCTGCCGCGCAGGGCCGCTCTGTTTTTATGATCGCGTGATAAGGACACACGCCGATACATTTCCCGCACCGGATACATTTGGCGGGATCCACCTGGGAACGGCCGTTTACAATGGAAATCGCCCCCTTGGGGCAGACCTCCTTGCAGGGATGGGCCAGGCATCCTTCGCAGGCGTCCGTCACCCGTATTTCCTGATCCGGGCAGGAATGGCAGGCAAACTTGATAATGTTAATAAGGGGCGGATCATAATATTTCTCCGCAATAGCGCTCTCCTCAATCCCCTTGGAAACCGGGGCGTGTTCTGTCATGCTGCGGAGAGGCAGCCCGATGGCCAGCCTCAGACGCTCCTCCACAATCGCTCTCTCCAGGAAAACGCTTTCCCGATAGGTTGCCACCTCTCCCGGAATTATTTTATAGGGCAGATCAATAATTCTGGAGTAATCACCGCCCTCAAACGCCATCCGGGCAACCTCCGTAAACACCTTTTGCCGGATTTCCACCACATTGGTGTAGACGCCGCGCATACTCATACTTGTGTCCCTCTTTCTTTATCAGATCAGCGGGTACCGTTCTGTCAGGGATTTTACAATCCTTCTGGCATCTTCCGCTCTGCTCTCTCCCTCTTTCAGCATCATGGCCACAGCCTCCGCAATCAGATCCATATCCGCTTCATTCATCCCCCGGGATGTTACCGCCGGAGTTCCCAGACGAACGCCGCTGGTAACAAAAGCAGATTTCGGATCGTTGGGGATGGTGTTCTTATTGCAGGTAATATTGACGCTGTCCAGAAGATTTTCCACTTCTTTTCCCGTCTTGTCTACCGTCGTAAGATCTACCAGCATCAGGTGGTTATCCGTACCGCCGGATACAATGCTGATGCCTCTGTCCATCAGGCCTTTGCAGAGCGCCTTCGCGTTTTTAATGATTGTTTCCTGATAGGTTTTGTATTCCGGACTCATGGCTTCCTTAAAGCAGACGGCCTTCGCCGCGATCACATGCATAAGGGGGCCTCCCTGGGTGCCCGGGAATATTGCCTTATTCAGCTTATGCTCCTCGGCAAACTCCTTGCTGGAGAGAATCAGGCCGCCTCTCGGTCCCCGCAGCGTTTTGTGGGTCGTGGTCGTGGTCACATGGGCATACGGGATGGGACTGGGATGGCATCCGGCCGCTACCAGGCCGGCAATATGCGCCATATCCACCATCAGGTACGCTCCCACTTCGTCCGCAATCTCCCGGAACTTTTTAAAATCAATGGTTCTGGCGTATGCGCTGGCTCCGGCCACAATCAGTTTCGGCCTGCATTCCAGGGCGATTCTGCGCACTTCGTCATAGTCAATAAAGCCCTGGTCATTCACTCCGTAGGGTACGGCTTTATAATAGGCTCCGGAAAGGTTAGCGGGACTTCCATGGGTCAGATGGCCTCCGTGCGCCAGGTTCATGCCCATTACGGTATCACCGGGCTGAAGCAGCGCGAAAAATACCGCCATGTTTGCCTGTGCGCCTGAGTGGGGCTGCACGTTGGCATAGGTACATCCGAATATTTTCATCGCCCGGTCTCTGGCCAGGTTTTCCACTACATCCACGCATCCGCATCCGCCGTAATACCGCTTTCCCGGATATCCTTCCGCGTATTTATTTGTAAGCGGGCTGCCCATGGCAGCCATAACCGCCTTGCTTACCCAGTTCTCTGAAGCAATCAGCTCAATATGGCTGTTCTGCCTTTCTTCTTCTGCCACAATCGCCTCCGCGATCTCCGGGTCGGTCATCCTGACCTCATCCAGTGAATACATTCCTCTGTTCCTCCCTTGCTTGTTTCTGTTGTATGTCTTTTGTGCGCTTTCATCTGTTTGCGCACTATGGACAATATAGCGAAGTTTAAGGAAAATGTCAAGGCAGATCGCATAAAAAAAGGAAAGTTGCAAAAAGATTTCATCGCTTCCGGTACATCCGGTGTTCACCTTGTCCTATCGACATCTGTCCGCAGCCAACGGAATATTCCGCTGGCTGCGGAACATCTGTCTCGGACATGTGTACACCTGGATGTACCGGAAGCATATGTACTCTTTTTTGTAACTTTCCTTTGCATTTATAGCAGAAAGAGGATGCGGTTCAAAGTATAATACTTTTTGAATTTTCTTTTAGCTCATAAATTCTTTTTAAGCAGCCAGCATTTTCAAATTTAAGTGTCTGTCGGACGAGCCTGCACCGAAAGCAGTTTCGGAAATCCTCCCATAACGCAAAAAATCACCGCAAAATTTCTTTTGCGATGTCATATGTTCAGGATTTCCTCCTTCTATATTCTGTTGTTTGATAACCAGGGTATCAAAGGGTATCAAGGTAAAAACCCGCCCCCCTTGATTTTACTGGATATTTTAAATGGAGCATACGGGACTTGAACCCGTGGCCTCCACACTGCCAGTGTGGCGCGCTCCCAACTGCGCTAATGCCCCGTATCTGCGGTTTTCCGCATCACTGTTTGGTATTATATCATACTTTTCCCGTGCTGTGAAGAGGGAAAATTATTTTTTTCAATGCGGATAGTGGGATTTGAACCCACACGCCATCGGGCACAGGAACCTAAATCCTGCACGTCTGCCAATTCCGTCATATCCGCCCGCTCCATTTTGATACCCCTGTGAGCCTTTTCTATCATGGAAATTCCGGCGAAATCTCCTGTGATATGAGAAAAGCACTATCAAATGATAGTGCTTTTATGAGGCATCGGGGATTCGAACCCCGGACAACTTGATTAAAAGTCAAGTGCTC
>DSTFC04002__coassemble_584_pt1 | contig 64219 bp, 52 predicted proteins | sample DSTFC04002__metabat2_high_PE_043 | metagenome-assembled genome bin DSTFC04002 | reverse complement strand
TCTGGGAAGGATTTCGGGATTCTTACCTGATCTGGCTGATCATCGACTGGTATGACGCGCTGATTCTTGACTGCCTTTGGTTCTGCCATTCTAAAAAGGTGAGGATACCGGGGACAGAGGATATGGAAGAATACAAGGATTATCGTTTTCATATCAGACAGTCCTGTATTGGCATGGCTCTTGGTCTGCCTGCCTGTCTTGCGGTAGGAGCGCTGACAGCTATTTTCTGATCAGTTGAAAAAATGATATAGAACAGAATGGGTTCAACATTTGCAAGGGGATCTCTTTTAAGAATTGTGAACTCTGAATCAAAAAACGGCTGGGTGTGATTTGAAAATTTCCCCAGTCGTTTTGTAAAATTACCGCAATCGTTTTACCGGAAGGCCTGCTCAGTCTCGTATATTAAATCCCTATAAATTCTATCTCAGTTCCCGATGTATTTAATGTCGATAGTATAACCGCTGTTTCTATAGTATACCACACCAACTTATATTATATCCTCTGCGCTGGGGAAAGTAAACTTGTCCATGTAAAAAAGAGGCGCTTGTTTGTGACTTTTTCGTGAATTTGATTAAAAAGTCCTTGACAACTCGTTTCGGGTGCTGCAAAATCATGAATTTTATGATTTTGCAGCACCCTCGCTTTGTCAGTAGTCTGTCTTGTGATAGAACCGGCCGTTGATGTAGTCGGTCTTGATGATGTTTACAAAGGCGTGGGGATCTACTTCATGCACATTTCGCACCAGAAGCTTTGCCTCCTCCCGGGATACCACGGAATACAGCAGGGTCAGCTTCTTGTCGGAATAGCAGCCTGTTCCCTCAAAACGGGTGGCGCTGTGGTGGGACAGGTACCGGATGCTTTCATATACTTCCTCCGGATGCTCCGTGATGATAAACAGGGTATGCTTTTTATAGCGCTGATGGAGCATCTGCACCACCTGAGTGGAAGTAAACTGAAAGATAATGGAATACAGCGCCGCGTCCCATCCGAACAGAAGGCCGGCGGTAAAAAGCATCAGGGCATTGGCGCCCAGGATGTAATTCCAGATATCCCGGCCATGCTTTTCGGAAAAATAGATGGCGAAAAAGTCGGTGCCGCCGCTGCTGGTGTTGCCCACCAGGCACAGGGAAATGGCGGCGCCGTTGATCAGGCCGCCGAAAATACTGATCAGCAGCGGATCATAGGTGATGGGCTGGGACGGTATCATATCGGTCAGAATACTGGTGAGAAAAACCACACAGCAGGAGCTGATGGTAAACTTTTTCCCCACAAACCGGAAGCCCACAAAAATAGGCAGGGCGTTCAGCGCCAGGTTAATCGCGGTAAAGGGTACGTCCATGTGCCCGTATTCCGCGAAAATTTTCTGCACCAGAAGCGTCAGGCCGTTAAAACCGCCGGGAAACATGGAGCCGGCCCGGACAAAGGTTTTAATGTTGACGGCCATGACCACCGCCGCGATGACGGCGCATCCGAAGCGTTTTACTTCGTGCGATCAGACAATCTGTCTGTTAGAAAACTCCCTCATTGTCTTTCCCTCATTCGTATATGAAATACAGCCGGCTTAGTTCTCGTCCTCGGCAATCATAGCCGTGTAGACAGAACGCTTTCTGGCCATCTCGTCGCTCTCCAGATACTCATCGTAGGTGGTGATCTTATCAATCAGCTTTCCGTTGGGCAGAATTTCCATAATCCGGTTGGCGGTAGTCTGCACAATCTGGTGGTCTCTGGAAGCGAACAGCATAACGCCGGGGAATTTGATCATTCCGTTGTTGAGAGCCGTGATGCTTTCCATATCCAGATGGTTGGTAGGCTCGTCAAAAATCAGCACATTGGCTCCGGAAATCATCATTTTGGACAGAAGGCAGCGAACCTTCTCGCCTCCGGAGAGAACCCGGACCTTTTTCACTCCGTCGTCTCCCGCAAAAAGCATACGGCCCAGGAAGCCCCGCACATAGGTGGCGTCCTTGATTTCGGAGAACTGGGTGAGCCAGTCGGCAATGGTCAGGTCGTTGTCAAATTCCTGGGTGCTGTCTTTGGGGAAATAAGCCCGGGAAGTGGTAACGCCCCATTTAAAGGTTCCCTCATCCGGTTCCATCTCACCCATCAGGATTTTGAAGAAGGTGGTCTTGGCCAGCTCATTTCCGCCCACAAAGGCTACCTTGTCATCGTGGCCCAGGGTAAAGGTGATATCGTCCAGAACCTTTACGCCGTCGATGGTTTTGGAAAGGTTTTCCACCATCAGCACTTCGTTTCCGATCTCCCGGTTGGGACGGAAATCAATGTAAGGATATTTCCGGCTGGAAGGCCTGATTTCGTCCAGCTGGATTTTTTCCAGGGCTCTTTTCCGGGAAGTAGCCTGTTTGGATTTGGAAGCATTGGCGGAGAAGCGCTGGATAAATTCCTGCAGCTCTTTGATTTTTTCTTCCTTCTTTTTGTTGGCCTCTTTCATCTGACGGATCATCAGCTGACTGGACTCATACCAGAAATCATAGTTTCCGGCGTAAAGCTGAATCTTTCCGTAGTCAATATCCGCAATTTGGGTGCAGACCTTATTCAGAAAATAACGGTCGTGGGATACCACGATCACCGTATTGTCGAAGTTGATCAAAAACTCTTCCAGCCAGCCGATGGCGTCCAGATCCAGATGGTTGGTGGGCTCGTCCAGAAGCAGAATGTCCGGATTTCCGAACAGGGCTCTTGCCAGCAGCACCTTCACCTTCTCGTTGCCGTTCAGGTCCCGCATCATGGAATAGTGAAGCTCTGTATCAATACCCAGGCCGTTAAGCAGGGTGGCGGCATCCGATTCCGCCTCCCAGCCGTTCATCTCCGCGAACTCCGCTTCCAGCTCGCTGGCCCGGATACCGTCCTCATCGGAAAAATCCGGCTTGGCGTACAGCGCGTCCTTTTCCTTCATAATATCGTACAGCCGCTGATTGCCCATGATAACGGTATCCAGCACCTGATAATCGTCGTATTTAAAGTGGTCCTGCTCCAGCACGGACAGCCGCTGCCCGGGCGTGATGGAGATGGTTCCGTTGGTGGTATCCAGCTGTCCGGAAAGAATTTTCAGAAAAGTAGATTTTCCGGCTCCGTTGGCGCCGATAAGACCGTAGCAGTTGCCCTCGGTAAATTTAATATTCACATCCTCAAAAAGCGCCTTTTTTCCGATACGCAAAGTGACATTATTTGCACTGATCATAGATTCAATTTCCTCCATAGTTGTATACACACACAATACATCCATTCTATTTTATCCAAAAACCCGGAAAATGCAAGATAAATTCTGTAAAAAAGCAGGTGAAATGGGAGAAATCCGGGGTTATAATGAAGAGAAGCAAAAAGGGGAAGACGCACAGAGCGGCTGCGGCGGGAGGAGGATGTGTAAAATGGGCGGCATTTATGATGATGAAAAATTTTTTGAACAGTATGCGGGGATGGATAGAAGCCGGCTGGGACTGGCCGGAGCTGGGGAGTGGCATCAGTTTCGCAGAATGATCCCCAAACTGACAGGAAAAAGAGTCCTTGACCTGGGCTGCGGATACGGATGGCACTGCAGATATGCCCGGGAGCAGGGGGCCCGGCAGGTGCTGGGTCTTGACTTGAGCGAGAGGATGATCAGACGGGCCGGAAAAGAAAACGGAGGGGATGGTATCACTTATCGGGTATGCGGGCTGGAGGACTATGAATATCCGGAGGAAACCTTCCACTGCGTGATTTCCAATTTAGCTTTGCATTACGTCAGGGACCTGGAGACTGTGTTTGAAAAAATTTATAGGACGCTGAAGAAAGACGGTGTGTTTCTGATGAACATAGAGCACCCCGTTTTTACCGCCGGGGTGAGGCAGGACTGGATTTACGGCCGGGACGGAACGCCTCTGTACTGGCCGGTAGACCGGTATTTTGAGCCGGGAGAGAGGATGACCTGTTTTCTTGGTATGGAGGTAAAAAAAGAGCATCATACGCTGACTCAGATTTTAGGCGGATTGCTGGATAAGGGATTTGAGTTAAAAGCGATAGAGGAAGCCGTACCTCCGGAAGAAACGATGGACCAGCCGGGCATGAAGGATGAGCTGCGCCGTCCCATGATGCTGCCGGTGCGGGCAGACAAGCCTGACAGAAGATAAATGACTGGCTTTACAGTTGGGAGGAAGAACAGTTGGAGATTAGAGTTTTGATTGAAAATACCCCTGCCAGGGGCCTGATGAATGAGCACGGCTTAAGCCTGTACATCCGTTACAGAGAAACAGGCTATCTTCTGGATACGGGCAGCAGCGGGGCTTTCCTGGAAAATGCCGGGCTGCTGGGGATCAATCTGAAGGAGGCGGCTGCCTGCATCCTTTCCCACGGCCATTACGATCATGGGGGAGGGCTGGAGGCTTATCTGAGAAACTTTCCTGACGCCAGAGTGTACGCCATGGAGGGGGCGGACGGGGAATATTATTCCGGATCGGGAGGCATCCTCCATGAGATCAGCGTTCCCCGGCAGGTATGGGCGTGCCGGCATCGGTTTGTGTTTCTCCGGGAACAGACCCGAATCGGCGATGGCGTTTACCTGATACCCCACAGCACGCCGGGACTGGAGAAGGTGGGGGAGAGGGCGGGACTGTACCGGAAACGGGAGGGAAAGCTGGAACCGGATGATTTTTCCCATGAGCTCAGCCTGGTATTTGACACAGAGGCAGGCCTGGTGATTTTTAACAGCTGCTCCCACAGCGGCATCCGCCCCATTTTGGAGGAGGTGAAGGGAGCGCTGCCGGGAAGAAAGCTTCTGGCTTTTTTCGGCGGCCTTCATATGAAGGGAAAGCGGGACGGACAGGAAATCTGTGCCTTTTCGGAGGAAGAAGTGAAAGAGACGGCGGAGTATCTGAAAAAGGAAGAACTTTCCTGGCTGTATACCGGTCACTGCACCGGAAAAATCGGATATGAAAGGCTGCGCTCCTTTCTGGGAGAGGGGGTCAAAAAGCTGGAGACGGGAGGCAGGTATACGATACGGCCATAGCATCGGTGTACAGGGGGCGCATTGCCCCCTGTACACCGATGCTAGCCTGTTTTTCTGAAACTTTGCCTAACTGACCATTATAATGCCTAACTAACACAGCACGGACGAAACAGCTGTGGTATAATGAATAAAAAAAATAATGCAATATACGGAGGAACTACTATGGTTGATAATAATGCATTAATAAAGAGGTTCTTAATTGAGAAGAAAAAATTTGATCGTTCCGGAATATACGCCTATACGCAAAGAGCGCTTGCTTACAACTCCAACAAAATAGAGGGGTCAACGCTAAATGAGGAGCAGACAGCATCCCTCTTCGATACCGGTATGCTGCCGGCAAGCGATGATATCTATCGCGCAAAGGATGTAGAGGAAACCAATGGGCATTTTCTCATGTTTAACAAGATGCTTGATACTTTGGACAGACCTCTAAACGAGGAATTGATCAAAGCGTTCCATTTTGAGCTTAAAAGCGGTGTTTTTGAGGACAGAGCAAACGGGTATGCTATTGGGGACTACAAGAAGCGACCCAATATGGTTGGCATGTACCCCACAGCGTTACCAAAGGATGTCCATAGGGAAATGGAGAAACTTTTGGACTGGTACCATAGCCTATCAAAGAAAAATCTCCAGATCCTGGCGGAATTCCATGCAAGATACGAAAGCATCCATCCATTCCAGGACGGGAATGGGCGCACAGGCCGATTGCTCCTGTTTCGGGAGTGCCTTGTCAACAAGTTGGCGCCGTTGATCGTTGAGGATGCCAACAGACCAGCGTATTTGTCAGGACTTATGGAGTACAGGGACAAAGGTTCCACAACGGGGCTCCAGGAACTTTTCCTTCTTGAGCAGGAAAAATATTTGGAAATGGTCCACTTTTTCTTGCCAGAAGAACAGTAGCAATTCAGTATTTTTGAGGGCGTTGCAAAATAGATGAGTAATTCATCTAATTGGATGTTTTTGCGACACCTTCTTTGTCTGTCATGCAGTTTTGGTCACATACGCTCCAAAATTCACAAAAATTTTAGTTGTGAACTTTGCAGCATTTGCATATAATGAAAGTGGGAATTTCCTACTTCCCTACTTTTTAAAAATTTGGAGGTGTATGCAATGTCTGAAGCAACAATTTTAATTAATGATGCAAGGGTCATGTCTAAAGGGCAAGTTACTATCCCCCAAAATATACGTGAAGTCCTTGGTGTTACTACTGGGGATCGCGTTACCTTTATTTTTGAAAATGGCTCTGTCCGGGTGATTAATTCCGCTATTTATGCAATGCAAAAATTTCAGGAGCAGATGAAAGGACAGGCAGAGAAAGCAGGTTTCACATCGGAAGAAGATGTAGCCGAATGGATTACGAATACTCGACGTGAGGAGAATGCCGAATGACGATTATGCTGGATACAAATATTATTATCTCAGCGGCGCTTTTCCCAAACGGTCGGACAGCGCAGGCTTTCTTTAAGGCTCTGCAAACCGCCCTACCAGCCCGTTATTTGTGATTACGTTGTAGATGAGCTTCACAGGAAGTTCGGGGAAAAATTTCCTCAAAGGCTCACAGAATTGGAAGCTTTCCTTTTTAATGCGCTGTCATTTATCAGGCTCGTACCGACTCCGGAAGAAGCCGTTGAAATGGAGAATAAGATTAGGGATCCAAAAGACCGGCCGATCCTAAGAGCAGCCGTAAATGCTGATATTGACCTATTCCTCACAGGTGACAAGGATTTCCTGGAATCTTCAGTCGAAGAACCACAGATTGTATCTGTTTCCGATTTCCTTGCTATGGGAATGTAACTATTTTACACAGCCGTTCACTATTGTGCCTTGAACATTTTCTTTCGGCTTTGTAGCCTACTCCGGTTTGAGGTTACTGCACAACCCCTACTGAAAGCTCTGCATAACAAGGCATTCCGGTACGCTATTATGCTTCAACGCTTTGACAGACACACGCCGTTGCCTGCATATATAGGAAACGAAAATTTGTAAACCTCCTCAAAATGGAAAGCCCCGCCGGGTTGCGCATAACTGTCATAAACAGCCATAGGCGTGGCGGGATCTATTGATATAATAGTACCTTTAATCGCAGTAATTGTCAAATATTTTTTTGTTTCTTTATGTGCAGTTCTTGGCAGGGGTTGATAATTATTGCCACCTACCATAGCCGGAGGTTTCCTGACTTCGACCTGAATACCTTCGGGAACTCTTTTTTGGTGTAGATTAGATGCCATACATATCCTTTTAGGTATCTGGGAAACGAGCCCGATCTTATTTAATGCGGACAATCCGGTCTCATATCCGATTATTTTATCCTTATCATGCAGTAACTGCCTGCAGAATATAGCCTTCTTTTTCAAGTCTTGCCATTGTCACATTAACAGCCTTTTTTACATCCGTAGTATTTTTCCCAATTTTATCTTCTGCATGCTGAGCAGCCTGATGGCGTATCTGTATTGAGATCATCTTGGTTAATCTTGTTTAAAGCAAAGGCATGGTTGGGTCTGAATGAAAAAATGGAACAGGGAATACAGATTGATTCAAGAGATATCAAAAAACATCGAAACGATATTCTTCGGATGGTATCAGAGATAGTATTTGAAAAATGTAGCTTATCGGATGCTGTAAAAGAGGATATGCTGAATTTTATTGAAAAATTTCATGTGACAGATGCAGAATTAAAAAATTTAAAAATAAAAGGATTGAAAGAAGCTGATATGGTAGAAAGGTTACAGAAATGTTAAAAACGAAAAAGTTAGTAAAAGTTAGTAGCGTCGGTGTACAAGGGGCAATACGCCTCCGTCCTGTAAATTTGCCTGTTTTCTGCGTTATCCTCCGTCAGCGTACCTCCAGTACGCTTCCATCGTCTGCCTTGAAAACAGGCAAATTTTCGAGGGCGGAGGTCGCAGAGTCAAAAATGAACTGATTTACGTCCCTGCAAGGCATTTGAACGATGCGTACAGGGCGTACGCAGAGTGAAAATAACACAGCAGGGACGCAAATTCAGCCATTTTTGACTGTATTGCCCTTTGTACACCGACGCTAAGGTTTTTTGAGACTTTTTAGCTCCATTTTCTGTGCTTCGGAGCAAAGAAAAAAGGCCGGAAAACCTTATTTTATAAGGAATTCCGGCCTTCTCTCTTTGTCGGTAAATCGATGCGACAGGATTTGAACCTGCGACCTCTGCGTCCCGAACGCAGCGCTCTACCAAGCTGAGCCACGCATCGACGTCTTGACGTTTAACTCTGATAGTTTACCATCTGTTGACATAAAAATCAAGCATTTTTTTCGCAAATGCGAAGAAAAGAATCCAGTGACTGTTCCAGGAAGTCTACCCACCTTTCGGCTGCCTGGAATTCAAAATGGGTCAGGGCGTCGGTGTAGAGCGTATAGGCTTCCGGATGTTCCTGCTTCATCCACCGCAGGCTTTTTTTGGGCCCAAAGTAGGGATGGCCTGCCATACCGCAGAAAATTTCCAGGCTGTCCACCAGCAGCCAGTGCCAGCGAAACATCCCTTCCGCATCCCCTCTTCTGGTACGCAGCAGCATTTTCCGGCACCAGGCCGTATCGGAACGGATTTCATCGGGGGACTTTTTGGGAAGCCCTGCCAGATAGGACAGAACTCCGTCTTTCAGCTTCCGGCCTATGTCTTCCGTGTCTGCCGCAATACGGCAGTCGAAAAGCTGGATGAAATTTTCATAGTTTACATCGGCTTCAAAACAGGAGCGGGGATAGACAAACACATCCAGCTGGATCCCGTTTACGAAAGAAACATCGTGAAATGGGGGATGGGATTCGGAGATCACCAGCGCGTCAAAATCACTGTTTGCGCTGTGGGAGCCGTCCGCAAAGGAGCCGTAAACCAGAATGGACAGGGGATTATAGGTTTGTTTTAAATAGGCAATAACTTGTTCCATAGTAGTTCCTCCAGCCATATTATAAATAGCTGAAACAGGTCCGTCAATGCTGAAGGCTTTAATATGGAGAATGCTTTGCTATATTCTGAAAATCTGTGACTATAAAATCTTTATAAAAAATCCGTGGGAATCTGTACACAATAAAATAAATTGAGCTATAATTAAACAGATTTTTGGACGGAAAAGGAGTGACAGCCTGCTTATGCTTCAGATCAGAAATATATGCAAACAGTATAAGACGGGAGGGCTGGTGCAGAAGGCTCTGGACGGAGTCAGCCTGAACCTGCGTGAAAATGAGTTTGTGGCCATTCTGGGCCCCAGCGGTTCCGGAAAGACAACACTTTTGAATATTATAGGGGGACTGGACCGGTATGACAGCGGAGACCTGATTATCAATGGGATTTCCACGAAAAAATATAAAGATCGGGACTGGGACTCCTACCGTAACCATACCATTGGTTTTGTGTTTCAGAGCTACAATCTGATCCCTCATCAGACCGTGCTGGCTAATGTGGAACTGTCCCTGACCATCTCCGGCATCTCCAGAAAGGAACGGCGCCGCAGAGCGGTAGAAGCCCTGCGGGAAGCGGGACTGGGAGAACAGCTTCACAAGAAGCCAAGCCAGATGTCCGGCGGACAGATGCAGAGAGTGGCCATCGCCAGGGCCCTGGTGAACGATCCAGATATTCTGCTGGCGGATGAGCCTACGGGGGCCCTGGACAGCGATACCAGCATTCAGGTGATGGAACTGCTCAAAGAGGTGGCAAAAGACCGGCTGGTGGTGATGGTGACCCACAATCCGGAGCTGGCGGAGGCCTACGCCACCCGCATTGTCACTCTGCGGGACGGCAGGATCCGGGCGGATTCCATGCCCTATGAAATGGATGAAGAAACCCTGGAGGAGCCCCGGTATAAAAATATGGGAAAGGCTTCCATGTCCTTTCGGACAGCCCTGTCCCTCAGCTTTAACAACCTGCGGACCAAGAAAGGACGGACTTTGCTGACTTCCTTTGCCGGTTCCATCGGGATCATCGGCATTGCCCTGATTCTGTCCCTGTCCACCGGTGTGAACGCCTACATTCAGTCTGTGGAGGAGGACACCCTGTCGGAATATCCCCTGCAGATTACCAGCACCGGCATGGATCTGTCCGCCATGATGACCGGAGGAAACCTGCGCACGGAGGCAAAGGAAGGGGAAGTGGGGGTGACGGAGATGGTCACCACCATGTTTTCTACCATGGACGCCAACGATCTGGGGTCTCTGAAGGAGTATTTTGACAGCGGGAAGAGCGGCATTGAACCGTATACCAAATCCATTGAATATTCCTACAATGTGTCTCCCCAGATTTACCGGCTGGAGGAGGACGGGGTGCGCCAGGTTAATCCGGATCAGTCGTTTTCCGCCATGGGGCTGGGCTCCGGCGAGAGCGGAAACAGCCTGATGTCCATGGCCATGAGCACGGACGTATTTTTTGAGATGCCCCAAAACCCGGATCTGTACCGGGATCAGTACCAGGTAGTGGCCGGGCACTGGCCGCAGAATTACAGCGAGTGCGTGCTGGTGCTTACCTCCAGGGGAACGGTCAGCGACTATATGCTCTACACGCTGGGACTGCGGGATGCGGATGAGCTGGATACCATGATCCGCCAGTTTATGAATGAAGAAAAGGTGGATATCCCGCAGGATATACAGCCCTATGATTACGACGAGATTCTGGGGATTACCTTCAGTCTGGTCAACAGCTCCGATTATTACCAGTACGACAGCGAGTATCAGGTATGGGTGGATAAAACGGACGACAGCGCCTATATGAAAAAACTGGTGGAGAACGGGGAGACGCTCTCCATTGTGGGAATCGTGCAGCCGGCAGAGGGGGCGGAGATTGCCATGCTGAATATCGGTATCGGCTACACCGCAGAGCTGACGGACCATGTGCTTCAGGCTGCGGCTGACTCGCAGATTGTGCAGGAGCAGCTGAAACAGAAAACTATCAATGTGTTTACAGGAGAAGAATTCGGCGCGGAGAGTGAGGAGAGCCGGTTTGATATGTCCACCCTGTTTACCGTGGATGAGGAGGCTCTGGCAGAGGCCTTTCAGGTGGATGAGAGCAAGTTCCAGATGGATCTGTCCGGCCTGAGCGGTATGAGCGTGGATACGTCCGCCCTGGCGGGCGCCTTCAGCCTGGATATGGGGGAGACGGATCTGACGGACCTTATCGACCTGGAAGAGCTGTTCCCGGAGCTGGCCCAGGAATATCTGCCGGAAATGCAGGAAATTTCAGAAAGGGTGGATCTGACCTTTTCTCCGGAGGAGACGCAGGCTATGTTCCAGAATCTGATCCAGGGCTTCCAGGAGAGCCTGGCGGGCAATCCGGAATTTAACGTAGCGGGGCTGGCCACCGGATTTTCCGATTATCTGGCCACGGAGGACGCGGCTAACCGGCTGGCGGCAGGCGTGCAGGAACTGCTGCGCACAAGCGTACAGGTGGATGTGCCCTATACCCAGGTACTGGGCATGGCGGGAGAACTGCTGGACGGCTACAGAAAGTATGCCGAAGCCAATAAGATTGAGGAGACTACGGCGGCCAGCCTTCTGGGCTATTTTCAGAGCCCCCAGGTACAGCAGAACCTTCTGGACCGGGGGGAGGCCCTGATCCGGGACAGCATCACGGTCAATGTGACGCCGGAACAGATTCAGACCCAGATTATCCAGAGCCTTCTGGAAGGCTATCAGGAATACCTGCAGGCCAACGCCATTCCGGATGCTTCCCAGATTGCCGCGGCCTTTCTGGAATATCTGCAGTCTCAGGACGGACAGCAGCGGCTGTATGAGAGCGTTGCCGCCAGCATCGACCTGGAGGGAGCCGAGAAAGAGTTTTCCGCCCTTTTTGAGGATATGGGCGGCACCATTCGGGAGGAAGTGAGCGGTCAGATCAGCGCGAAGATGAATGGGGTTATGAGTCAGATGAGCAGCCGGGTGGAGAGCGCCATCCGGCAGATTGTAAGCCAGATCGGCTCCGGTATGGCCTCTGCTATCCAGGAGGCCATGGGCCAGATGGGGGAAAATATGGAGAACGCGGTTTCCATTGACGGGGATGCCTTTATGGAAGCTATCCAGATGAATATGACGGAGGAGGAACTGTCGGAACTTCTCCTGTCCCTGATGTCGGATTCGGATGCGGGCTATGACAATAACCTGCGCACTTTGGGCTATGCGGATCCGGACCAGCCGGGAGGCATCGATATTTATCCCCTGAATTTTGAAGGCAAAGAGGAGATTCTGAACATTCTGGACAATTATAACCGGCAGATGGAGGACAGCGGCCAGGAGGAGAAACAGATTACCTATACGGACCTGGTGGGGACTCTTATGTCCTCCGTGACGGATATTATAGATGTGATCAGTTATGTGCTGATCGCCTTTGTAGCCATCTCCCTGGTGGTTTCTTCTATTATGATCGGCGTGATCACCTACATCAGCGTACTGGAACGCAGAAAGGAAATCGGAATCCTGCGGGCCATCGGAGCCTCCAAACACAATGTATCCCAGGTGTTTAACGCGGAGACCTTTATCATTGGTCTGTGCGCCGGACTGTTAGGCATCGGCATCACGCTGCTGCTGCTGATCCCGGGCAACAGCCTGATCCATTCCATTGCGGGCAGAAGTGATATCAACGCTATTCTGCCGGCGGTTCCGGCAGTGATCCTGGTAGCCCTCAGCGTGGTCCTGACTCTGATCGGCGGGCTGATCCCCTCACGGAAAGCAGCCAAGAGCGATCCGGTGGCGGCTCTCAGGTCAGAGTAGAAAAAGGAAAAAAGGAGTCTGCAAATGAAGAAAACCGACGCGATTTATCAGAAATACGTGGATATTTTAAAAAGAGAACTGATCCCGGCAATGGGATGTACAGAGCCCATTGCCCTGGCCTATGCGGTAGCAAAGGCAAGGCAGACGCTGGGCTGTCTGCCGGAGCGGGTGCAGGTATGGGCCAGCGGCAGCATCATTAAAAATATTAATTCTGTGATTGTGCCCAATACGGGACACCTGAAAGGGATTGCGGCCGCTGCCGCTGCCGGGATTGCGGCAGGAGAGGCGGACCGGGAACTGGAAGTGCTCTCCGGAATCAAGAAGGAGGAGCTTTCCCGGATCAGGGAATTTCTGGATACGGCAGAATTTGACATCCGGCAGGCTGAGAACGGCAAAGTTTTTGATATCACGGTTACGGTGTGGAAGGGAGAAAACTATGCGACTGTGCGCATTTCCGACTACCATACGAATCTGGTGCTGATTGAACGCAATCATGAGATTCTGTGGCAGAAGGATCAGGATGCCAGCGAAGATCCGGATGAGGGCGCCGGTTTGCAGATGAATGTACAAAGCATCTGGGATTTTGCGGATACAGCGGATCTGACGGATGTAAAGGAACTTCTGAAGAGACAGATCGACTGCAACATGGCGATTGCGGAAGAAGGACTCCGGGGGGATTACGGAGCCAACATAGGGAAAACTCTGCTTCAGATGGACGGAGACAACGTGAAAACCAGGGCCAAGGCCATGGCGGCCGCGGCTTCGGATGCCAGGATGAACGGCTGCGAACTGCCGGTTATTATTAACTCGGGAAGCGGGAACCAGGGAATTACCGTGTCGGTTCCGGTGGAGGTTTACGCCCGCCATCTGGGAGTGACGGAAGAAAAAAAATACCGGGCGCTGCTTTTGTCCAATCTGCTGGCGATCCACCAGAAAGCGGGGATTGGCCGCCTGTCCGCCTACTGCGGGGCTATCTGCGCGGGGGCGGCGGCCGGAGCCGGCATTTCCTATCTGCACGGAGGCGGCTACAGGGAGGCCTGCCATACGGTGGTAAATGCCCTGGCGGTCGTATCCGGGATGATCTGCGACGGCGCCAAGTCATCCTGTGCCGCCAAGATTGCCGTATCGGTAGAAGCGGGGATCATGGGTTATTTTATGTACTGTCAGGGACAGGAATTTTACGGCGGGGACGGGATTGTGGCCAAGGGAATCGAGAACGCGATCCGCAACGTGGGCCGTCTGGGAAGAGACGGCATGCGGGAGACCAACGAAGAGATCATCCGCATGATGATCGGCTGCTGAGCCTGCTTTTGTGATGGAAACGCCCGCTTAATATTTACCGGAATTTTACAGAGCTCCGGTTTTGCATTTTACATTTCCTCCTTAGAATAAGTGACGTATCCAACGGCTGTGCGAAAAAGTAAAGCGAGGCACAGTCACGAAGAATATAATGATGGAGGAAATTAGTATGAAAGCAAAGAAACTTGCGGCAACTCTGCTGGCAGCATCAACTGTTATGTCTATGGCAGCAACGGGTGTACAGGCAGCAGAAACCGGAGCTGAGGCCGGGGCAGCGCCAAAGTATGTATTCCTGTTTATCGGTGACGGAATGAGCTATCCCCAGGTGCAGCTGACCAACTACTATCTCAGCGCCACAGCGAATGAGGAGAACGCTGAGACAGTAACCGTGGAGGGTGAAGAGCAGACGGTGCTCAAGAGCCAGAACAACCTGAATATGATGAATTTCCCGGTTGCCGGCTCCGCTCAGACTTATGACAGCACATCCTTCGCGCCGGACTCCGCTTCCACCGCAACTTCCATTGCAACAGGACATAAGACCTGGAGCGGCAGCATCAACGTAAGCGAAGATTTCACCCAGGAGTATGAAACCATCGCGGAGAAACTGAAAGCTCAGAAGGATTACAAAATCGGTATTCTGACTTCTGTAAACCTGAACCATGCCACTCCCGCCGCTTTCTATGCCCATCAGGCATCCAGAAATAGCTACTATGAGATCGGCCTGGAACTGATCGAGAGCGGATTTGACTATTTTGCCGGCGGTGAACTGCTTTCCCGCACCGGCAGCGAGGAGGATCAGACGGATCTGCATGAACTGGCCGCTGAGGCAGGCTACAATGTAGTGACCACCCAGGCGGACGCGGAGGCTCTGACTGCTGACTCCGGAAAGACGATCATTATTGATGAGCATCTGGCAGACAGCGACGCCATGGCTTATGAGCTGGACCGTCAGGAGGGCGAGTGGGCTCTGGCTGACTATGTGGCCAAGGGAATTGAGATGCTGGACAACGAGAACGGCTTCTTCATGATGGTTGAAGGCGGCAAGATCGACTGGGCATGTCATGCCAACGACGCGGCTTCCACCATTACGGACACCATTGCGCTGGACAACGCGGTAGCCGAGGCGGTTGAGTTCTACAACGAGCATCCGGACGAGACACTGATTATCGTAACCGGCGACCATGAGACCGGCGGTCTGACCATCGGATACGCGGGAACGGACTATGACACCTTCCTGACCAACATGGACAACCAGAAGATTTCCTACGCGAAATTTGACTCTGACTATGTAAGCGCTTACAAAGAGAACCAGACCGATTTCGACACAGTGATGCAGGATATCACCGAGCTGTTCGGTCTGCAGGCTCCCGCGTCAGAGGAAGAGTCCACCAACCAGAAGGACGATGCCAACCTGCATCCCGAGTCTGACAATACCGGCGCGCTGGTGATGACCCAGTACGAGTATGACAACCTGAAAGAGGCTTATGAGACCACCATGTCCAGAACCGGCGAGGAAGAAGAGTTTGGCCAGGAAGAGTACATCAAGTACGGCAGCTACGAGCCTCTGACCGTTACCATCACCCACATCCTGAATAACAAGAGCGGCATCAACTTCGGTTCCTACGCTCACACCGGTCTGCCTGTTGAAGTGCTGGCTCAGGGAGCAGGCGCCGAGACCTTTGACGGATACTATGACAACACCCAGATTTATGAGAAGCTGGCAGCTTTAGTAGGTGTAGAGTAAGGAGTTAATTCAGAATGAAGAGTGTGTTTTTTCAGAAGCAAAAAACAACACTCCTGATGATCATAATCGGTATCGTACTGATCGGCATCCTCTTAGCCATTCCCACAGGCTTTGAGGATGCCTTGATTTATCAGGGGTCAGAGCGGGCGGTGGGAGTTGTGACAGAGGTGGATAATTCTGCTATCATTACCAGCGGTATGATTCAGTCCGGAGAGCAGTCCTGCAAGATGATGATGGAGGACGGAACTTTTAAGGGACAGGAGATTACCGGCGTAAATTTCCTCAGCGGATCGCTGGAACAGGACAAGATCTATAAAGAGGGAGACAAGGCTTACGTGCGGATCAGCATCAATGATGGGGAGATTGCTTCCTGCGTGATGACGGATCATTTCCGTCTGGATAAAGAAGTGATTCTGTTTGCCGCTTTTATTATTCTCCTTATCGCCGTAGCCGGGAAAAAAGGAATCCTGGCCCTGTTTTCCTTTGTCATCACGGTGCTGATGATCTGGAAAGTGCTGGTGCCGTCCTATCTGCGGGGGTATTCCCCGGTTTGGGTGGGAATCGGGGTGACGGTGTTTATCACCCTGGTGATCATTTTCTTTGTGTACGGCTTTGAGAGGAGAACCATTACCGCGTCCATGGGCGCCCTGCTTGGCATTATAACCACCTGCGTTCTGGGCATTTTGTTTACGGATCTGTTTAAGATCCACGGCGCGGTGATGCCGGATTCAGAATCTCTTCTTTACAGCGGCTTTGCCGAGCTGGATCTGACTGCTATTTTTATGAGCAGCATTTTCATAGGAGCTTCCGGCGCCATGATTGACCTGGCGGTGGACATTACCTCCGCTGTGCACGAGGTGGTGGAGAAAAAGCCCAGTATCGGCTGGAAGGAAGCCTCCATTTCCGGTATGCATGTAGCCAGAGCCGCCATGGGAACCATGACCACCACGCTGCTGCTGGCCTACTCCGGAGGCTGCATCGCTTCCCTGATGGTTTACATGGCCCAGGGCACTCCCATTGACCATATCCTGAATTACAAGTATGTGGCCGCGGAGATTTTGGATACCCTGGTGGGAAGCTTCGGCCTGGTAACGGTTGCTCCTTTTACAGCCCTGGTGGCAGGACTGCTTCTGACAAAGCACGGAAGAAGGCAGGAAGCTGCTGCGGCTGACGGGGAAAAATTTTCAGAAACGGTTTAATCAGGAAGCGGGTGCTGCAAAATCATGAAATTCATGATAAAGCAGCACCCTTGTTCTGCCATAAATGTAGGGGAAAGTTGCAAAAAGTGTGCATATGCTTCCGGTACATCCAGGTGTACACATGTCCGAGACAAATGTTCCGCAGCAGGCGGAATATTCCGCTTGCTGCGGACAGATGTCGATAGGACAAGGTGAACACCGGATGTACCGGAAGCAATGAAATCTTTTTGCAACTTTCCCTTCCTTTTTGCTGCTTCTGACCGGTCTGTCCTTCGGACGGGTTTGGAGGGACAGGGATAAATGGGGATGTACAAGAAATCGGGATGATGATAGAATGGACGAAACAGATTGAAAACAGTGCCTGCCGGAGCGCGGGAAGGCTGTGGGGAGAGACAGATGAAAGCTTTGATTTTATCCTGCAATACAGGAGGAGGCCATAATTCCGCCGGGAAAGCTATGCTTCGCCGGCTGCTTGAACAGGGGTGCCAGGCCCGGATGCTGGATATGATGTCCCTGGCAGGAGAGCGAACCTCCAGAATTGTGGGGGGCACCTATGTAAACGTGGCAAAATATACCCCCAGGCTGTTTGCGGCGGCTTACCGGGCAGGGGACCGGCTCAGTTCTGCCAGAAGGAAATCTCCGGTGTATTACGCCAATACCATGATGGCCGGGTTTCTGGAACGGTATCTGCGGGAAAATGAAACGGATATTCTGGTGATGCCCCACCTGTTTCCGGCGGAGACGATTACTTACATGAAGTGCCGGGGAAAACTGGCGATTCCGGCAGTGGCCATTGCCACCGACTATACCTGCATCCCTTTCTGGGAAGAGACGGACTGTGATGCCTATGTGCTTCCCCATCCGGATCTGGAGGAGGAATACATACAGCGGGGCATTCCGAAAGAAAAACTGTATCCCCTCGGCATTCCCAATGCCATGGAATTTGAGACGCAGATGTCCAGGGAGGAAGCCAGAAGCAGGCTGGGACTGGACCGGGAGGCGCCTCTTTTGCTGGTCATGGGAGGCAGCATGGGATTTGGAAGGATTCAGGAACTGACCCGAGAATTGTATATGGCCTGCATGGAAGGAGAGCAGATCGGCGTCATCTGCGGAACCGACAGGCGGATGTACAGAAGCCTCCTTCAGGAATTTGGGGAAGAGAAGGATATTCACATTCTGGGTTATACCGATCAGGTGGCTCTGTGGCTGGACGCCAGCGATGTGGTGTACACAAAGCCGGGAGGGCTTACCTCCACAGAAGCGTTGGTAAGGCACGTGCCCATCGTCCACACAGCCCCCATACCGGGATGTGAGACAAAAAACGCGGAATTTTTCGCCCGGCGGGGCATGTCGGTTCAGGCAAAGACCGTCAGAGAGCAGGTGGAGGCGGGGATGAAGCTTCTGTACGATCCCGGCATGCGGGGGAGTATGGAGCAGGCTCAGAGGGAAAACAGTTTTCCCCGGGCGTCTCTGGAAATTTTTCATCTGATGGAAAGCCTTTGCCGCCGGGAGCGGACCTGACAGGAAGAATACCAGGCATAGACAGGAGGGACCAAGATGCGAGAGTATATTTTCTGGATTGTTTTAGGCTATCTGTCCGGCAGCCTGCTGTTTGCCCTGTGGCTGCCCAGATGGATCTGCCATGTGGATATAAGACAGGTAAGTGAGGATAAAAACCCGGGAACCTTTAATGTGTTTCAGCACTGCGGGGCCTGGATGGGCAGCATGGTACTGGCTCTGGAAATCGGGAAGGCCTTCCTTCCCGTACATATGGCCAGCCAGGCGGTGGATATGGGCCGCTGGCCCTTTGCCCTGGTGCTGGCGGCCCCTGTGCTGGGACACGCGTTCCCGTTCTGGAACTGCAAAAAAGGAGGGAAGTCCATTGCCGCTTCCTTTGGAAGCCTGCTGGGACTCCACCCCCTTCTTCTGCCGGCTGCTCTGCTGGCCGGCTGCTATCTGCTCTTTACGCTGGTGATAGTGATCAATCCCCATTCCATGCGCTCCATTGTCACCTTTGCCGTATGGATGGCCGGCTGCGGCCGGATCCTGGGCCCCAGCGTTATAGGCCTGGGGTGCTTTATGATAGGCGTGACCGTGATCGGAAAGCATGTGAAAGTGTATCAGGGAGAAAAATGCAGCATTAATCTTCCCTTTGGACGGCATCGTTCTTCACGGTGATGCCGTTTACCTGCACCTGGTCGGTAATGGGGATCACCAGGCAGGAGCGGCCGTCGATGATGCGCCGTTCCACCAGATCCGCCCGGTCAGGGCTCACCTGGATGGTGACGTCCGGGGTTTTTACCTCAAACTTGCGGGAATTCATGATGTTGGAAGCCATGAAGGAGGCATTTTCTCCGGCTGCGGCCTCAAAATTCCGGTCAAAATTTTCCAGCTTTTCTTCATCTACCCCGCTTATGGACAGGAGATTGCGCACCTCAGCCTGGCTGAGCATGACGGGATCGGGACTGTCCTTTTTTTCTTCTGCCAGCTCGTGGAGATTGTCATGAATCTCCCGGACTACCTGATAATCACAGGAATCCCCCAGGGTTTCCTCAATCAGTTCCTGAAAAGCCTCTTTCTGATCCTTCGCGGTGAGGGGCAGGGTGCAACCCAACAGGCTGTCCGTAAAATCAAAGTGCAGATCCTCCGGATTTTTGGAATAGTAGAGCAGGCTGTGGATGTCGCTGCTGCGGTCATTAAACGCGGGGAAGAGAAAGCCCAGCATGGGAAGGTCCACGATCCAGTCCCGGATCCGGTTCTGGAAGCAGTGTTCCTCCGGATTATAGGAGAGGGCGGGCTTTGCCAGATTTACCGGGCAGACGCAGGAGATGATAAACTGATACACTTCATCGGAGGCGTCAAACATCTCCAGGTTGTCCGAGGCTTTCCCCGGCACATCGTAGGCCGCATGGATCAGCAGGATCAGATAATTTTCCCCGTATGTAAAAGAGTCAATGACTTTGTCGTAATATTCCTCCAGCAGTTCTTCATCCTGCAGGCCGCTGTCCCGCAGGCGCAGCAAAAATTCCTGGGTGCCCCCTTCTTTTTCCGTTTCCAGAGGAAACTCCATGTTCAGAAGATTCTTTCCCAGCGTCCCGGAAAGGGTTTTGCGGAAAATCTCAAAATATTTGAAGATTTCCTCCTCCGGCAGGGAGAGAAACGCCTCCCGGAACCGGGTTACTTTATTTTTTTCCCCGTCCACATAACAGCCGCAGATTCGGGTGGCGGCGCAGTTGGCGGGAGTGAACTGTTTCTTGATTTCCGCTGTTTCTTTTTTGTTCATAGTATGTATTCCACCTGTCTTTAAATTTCTGATTTGTACCGGATATTATAACAGATCTGTGATGATAATGATACAGCTATTATGATAATTGTCGGGCTGAAAGCGAATCAGAGCGCTTCCAGCCCCGGGCTGCGGCATCTTTTTGCCGCAGTCCTACTGCTCCATCTGCCGTCCCATAAACCCGGCGGCGCACCGGGCCAGCACCTGTTCCGTCTCCCCCATGCGGCCTTTGGGATCTTTGCAGCGCAGGATTACCGTTCCGATCACATCTCCCTCGCAGATGATAGGGCTGATGACCTGGGGAAGATCCTGGCCTGCGTCCTCGTTGGTGATTTTGATGGGATCCTGTCCCGGGCCGGCGGAGAAGATGTGTTCCCGGTCGTTCATCACGTCCTCCAGCTGACCGGTGACAGGGTGGCCGATGGTATTTTTCTTCATGCCTCCTGCGGCGGCAATCACCTGGTCCCGGTCTGTGATGCAGACGCTGTGGCCGGAAGCGTCTGCCAGCGCCTCCGCGTATTCTCTGGCAAAATTTCCGAGTTCCCCTATGGGGGAATATTTTTTCAGGATGATTTCCCCTTCCCGGTCCGTAAAAATTTCAAGGGGATCCGCTTCCCGGATCCGCAGAGTGCGGCGGATCTCCTTTGGGATTACCACCCGTCCCAGATCATCGATTCTTCTTACAATTCCTGTAGCTTTCATATATAAAATTTCCTCCATTTACTGTACTTTTCTGGGAATAGTATCTGTAGCCGGAGGAATTTTATACCTTTTGGCCGAAGCGTATTTTAGAGCGTATTTCGAATGAGAGAAAACGGTTTTCCGGACGCGTCAAATTATGCTATACTGGAGACGTACCGATACGCTTTGCAAACAAGAGATGAAAGTCAGAAATGAGGAGAAGAGTCTATGAGAATACTGCTGATCCGGCATGGTGATCCGGACTATATCAACGACTGCCTGACAGAAAAGGGGCGCAGGGAGGCTTCGCTGCTGGCAGATCTGATGGAAAAGGAAACGGTAAAAGACTTTTTTGTATCGCCCCTGGGAAGAGCCAGGGAGACCGCTTCCTATACGCTGAAGCGGCTGAAAAGAACGGCTGAGGAGAAGGACTGGCTCAGAGAATTTCCGGCAAAGCTGGAAGTGGAGGATTCGGTATGGCTGCAGAAAGCCTACCCGGACACCCGGAAGGAAGATGGAAGATTTCAGACGAGAATTGTCTGGGATATGCTGCCGGCTTTCTGGAAAGAAGATCCGGCTTATCAGACGCCGGAGGGATGGCGGAATACGGAGGTGGCCGCCCACAGCGATCTGAACCAGGCCTACGGCCGGGTGGCGGCGGGGATAGACGATCTGCTGGAAAGGTACGGCTACAGCCGGGAAGGCCATCTTTACCGGACAGAAAAGGGGAATCGGGATACCATAGCCTGTTTCTGCCATTTCGGCGTCAGCTGTGTGATCCTGTCCCATCTGTGGAACGTCTCCCCCTTTGTGCTGTGGCACAGCCTGGCTATGGCTCCCACCTCTGTGACAGAGCTGTACACGGAAGAGCGGCAGAAAGGGACTGCCGTGTTTCGGGCCTCCCGGATCGGGGATCTCTCCCATCTGTACGCGGGCAGAGAGCCGGCTTCTTTTTCCGCCCGGTTCTGCGAAACCTATGAGAGCCGGGATGAGCGCCACTGAGCCTTCCGGCGCCGGAGCGCTACTTTCTGCCCCCGGTTATTTTTTTCAAAAGAAGTTCCAGCCTGCTTTTTCCGGCAGGCTTTTCTTTTTCGGGTTCCTCCGGGAAACGGCTCTGATAATCTTCCAGCACGCCGGTATGGCCTCTTTTTACAAGGCCTGTCCGCACCATGCGTTCTAGCAGGTCATAGATCACGGCAAAGAGGGGAACGCCCACCAGCATTCCGGGCAGGCCCCACAGGGAGCCGAAAAACAGGATGGCAAATAAAACCCAGAAGCCGGAGAGCCCTACCTTGTTTCCCAGAATCCTGGGGGCAATAATGTTGCCGTCTATCTGCTGCAGCACAATGATAAAGATCACAAAGATCAGGCAGGCGGAGGGACTGACGGTGAGGATCAGCAGGGCGGAGGGGATGAGTCCCAGATAAGGCCCGAAAAAGGGGATCATGTTGGTGAATCCCACAATAATGCTGATCAGCATCCCGTAGGGTGTGCCGGCAATGGAGGTAAACAGGAAGCAGATGAAGCCGATCAGGCAGGAATCCAACAGTGTGCCTACCAGAAATCCGTTGAACATCCGGTTGGCAAAATGGGCTTCTGCCCGGATCCAGTCTGCGGTCTGCCGGGAGAACAGGCTGTAAATCACCAGCTTGGCCTGTCCGATGAATTTTTCCCAGCTGCCCAGAAAATAGGCGGCTACAATACAGCCGATACCGAAGTTTTTGATCACCTGAAACAGATTCAGAAAACTGGAGGTAATCTCCGTGATGGCTGTCTGCATATCCGGCAGCAGATCCGTCTCCAGGTAATGCTGGAGATGATTGGTCAGGGTGGTGGCAATCTGGTTGATGTAAACCACCAGCTCATGGCTGGCGTCGCTCTGATCCAGGGTGATCAGCCAGGACTGGAAATCAGCCATAACGCCGGGCAGGCGGTTCAGGATACTGCTGATGCTGGCGATGATCTGGGGGATCACAATAATAATCAGCAGGGTAATCACAGCCAGAATGATGGCCATGGACAGCAGGATGCTGAGCATCCTGGTGATCCCCGGACAGTCATGGCCTCTGATTTTTCTCGTAAGAGAAAGAAGCCGCCGTTCCAGAAACCGGCACAGGGGATGAAGCAGATAGGCAATCACCGCCCCGTAGATAAAAGGCATCAGAATGGATAAAATTCTGGCTGCGCCGTTTACCAGAAGCTGAGTGCGAAATACCAGCAGGATCACCAGGCATCCGGCCAGAATGGCAATCATAATAGCCAGCAGAACAGAAAAGTATTTTTTTATGTCATGTTGTTTCATAGCGGCTGCGGGCTCCTTTTCCCGAATAGCATAAAGGTTTAAGTTGTCTGTCTGTACGCTCAGTATACCGGATTGGAAAGGGTTAGTAAATAAAAATCGTGATTTTCCTGCCCGATCCGTGGTATAGTAGTAGCATCAGACAGAGACAGAACGAATACAGAAAAAGAAAGGAACGAACCATGAGAGTTGGACTGGGATATGACGTGCACAGACTGACAGAGGGAAGAGATCTGATTTTGGGGGGCGTGAAGATCCCCTGGGAGAAAGGGCTGCTGGGCCATTCGGACGCGGACGTGGTGGTTCACGCCATTATGGACGCCCTGCTGGGAGCGGCGGCGCTGGGGGACATCGGCCAGCATTTCCCTGACACAGATCCCCGGTACGAGGGGATTTCCAGCATCGCCCTGCTGGAACATGTGGGGAAGCTGCTGGAGGAGCACAACTATGTGATTGAGAATATTGACGCCACTATTATTGCCCAGAGGCCAAAGATGATGCCCCATCTGCCCCGGATGCGGGAAAATGTGGCCAGGGCTCTTGGCATTGAGACGAACCAGGTAAGCATCAAGGCCACCACAGAGGAAGGGCTGGGCTTTACCGGCAGCGGGGAGGGAATCGCCTCCCAGGCAGTCTGCCTGCTGCTGCCCCTGATGGATCTGATTTCTTCGGACGCTATGTGGGACGGCAGAGGATGCGCGGAATGCGCCGGGTGCAGAAAGCGGGACTCGGAAGCGGAAGGACGGCAGGAAGCATGAAAGCGCAGGAAGAGTGGAAGGGCCTGCAGCTTGGCCGGCTGGAACCGGAAGAGCGCATTCTGACAAGAAAACTGTATGAGACGGTATTCGCGGAGGATCCGCCCCGGTTCGTGGACTATTATTATAGAAGAAGAGCTTCCGTAAATGAGATATACGCGGCCGTGGATGAAAAAGGCATCCACGGGATGGTTCATTTGAATCCCTGCCGGGTGAGCTGGCAGGGAGAGGAACTGACCCTCTCCTATATTGTGGCAGTGGCTACAGAGGTGGCATACCGGGGACAGGGCATTATGGGCAAACTTCTCGGGATGGCTCTGGAAGAGATGGACAGAAGGGGGGAACCTTTTACCTTTCTGATGCCGGCCGCAGAAGCGATTTACACGCCTCACGGTTTCAGGCGAGCCTGGCCCTGGCGCTGGGAGGAGGATGCGGCGCCGGCAGGAGAAATCCGGACAGTCCTCCCGGCTGAAAAATGTACGGATGAAACGCTGGGGCAGCTTTCCCGGCGGGTAAACGACGCCCTGGGCAGACAATTTTCGCTGTTTGACCTGCGCTCAGCCGGCTATTACCGGGATCTGCAGGAACAGCAGGAGGCTTCGGGCGGAGAACTGCGGATCTGCTTTGACAAAGAGGGGCCCTGTTTTGCCCGGTGTACCGAGAAAGAAAAATTCCCGCCCATGATGGCCCGGATTGTGAACCGGAAAAGCTTCCTTGCCCGGGCGGGAGGAGAGGGAGAGGAGCCTTTCGCCAACGCCCTGATCTGCCAGGTGGTGTAGGGAAAAACGTTGACAAAGAAGGGCAGATTGCATAGACTAAAGACAGCGACAATGGAAAGGTGAGAAACAGATGAAATTTTATAATACTCTGACAAAGAAAAAAGAAGAATTTGTCCCCCTGGTGCCGGGGAAGGTTTCCATGTATGTGTGCGGTCCCACAGTGTACAATCTGATTCACATCGGAAACGCCAGGCCCATGATTGTGTTCGATACGGCGAGAAGGTATATGGAGCACAGGGGATATGAGGTCAATTATGTGTCCAATTTTACGGACGTGGACGATAAGATCATCGCCAAAGCCAACGAGGAGGGCATCAGCGCCCAGGAAGTGGCCAGCCGTTACATCGAGGAGTGCAAAAAGGATATGGCGGATATGAATGTGCGTCCCGCCACCACCCATCCTCTGGCTACCCGGGAGATCCCGGGGATGATTGAGATGATCTCCGCGCTGATCGAGAAGGGCTATGCCTACGATGTGGAAGGAACCGTGTACTTCCGGACCAGGAAGTTTAAGGAGTACGGAAAGCTTTCCCACAAGAATCTGGATGATCTGCGGGGCGGAAACCGTTCCCTGCTGGTGACCGGGGAGGAGCAGAAGGAGGATCCCCTGGATTTCGTCCTGTGGAAACCGAAAAAGGAAGGAGAGCCCTACTGGGAGTCTCCCTGGAGCCAGGGCCGCCCCGGCTGGCATATTGAGTGCTCGGTGATGGCGAAAAAATATCTGGGGGAAGAGATCGACATCCATGCCGGCGGCGAGGACCTGGTGTTCCCTCATCATGAAAATGAGATCGCCCAGAGCGAATGCTGCAACGGAAAGCCCTTTGCCCGGTACTGGCTCCACAATGCGTTCCTGAATATCGACAATAAAAAGATGTCCAAGTCGCTGGGGAATTTCTTTACGGTGCGGGATATCAAGGAGAAATACGATCTGCAGGTGCTGCGGTTCTTTATGCTCAGCGCCCATTACAGAAGCCCCTTAAATTTCAGCGCCGAGCTGATGGAGGCTTCGAAAAACGCCCTGGAGCGGATTGTGAACGCGGTGGACAATCTGAAATTCCTGCAGGAGAACGCCGGGACAAAGGAGATGACCGGTGAGGAGCAGAAGGCGCTGGAGGAAGTGAAGGCTTTTGAGACAAAGTTTGATGAAGCCATGGATGACGACCTGAATACGGCGGACGCCATCTCTGTGATTTTTGAACTGGTAAAATTTGCCAACACCAGTGTGTCGGGAGAAAATTCCGCGGCTTTTATCAAGGCGGTGCGGGAGGAAATCCTGAAGCTGGGCGATATTCTGGGATTGATTCTGGAGAAAAAAGAAGAGGTCCTGGAAGCGGATATTGAAAAGATGATTGAAGAGCGTCAGGCGGCCAGAAAGGCAAAGGACTTTGCCAGAGCGGATGAGATCCGGGCCAGGCTGCTGGATATGGGCATTGAACTTCTGGATACGAGAGAGGGCGTAAAATGGAAAAGGGTGTAACGCCTGAGGAGACTCTGTCCTGGGAGGAATACCTGAAGGAATCCTTTTCTCTCCCGGAAAGAGACTGGGAGCAGTATTCGCCGCTGACCCTGGCCTACATCGGGGATTCCGTGTATGATCTGCTGATCCGCACCGTGCTGGTAAAGCGGGGAAACACCCAAACTGCCAGGCTCCACGGGGGAGCCAGCCGTCTGGTGCGGGCAGGCGCCCAGGCCAGGATCGCGGAAAAGCTGCTGCCCCATCTTACCCCCCAGGAGGAAGGGGTTTACCGCCGGGGGAAAAATTCCAAGCCCGCCCACACGGCGAAAAACGCGGACAGGCGGGAGTATCTGGAGGCTACGGGATTTGAGGCGCTGCTGGGATACCTGTATCTGAAGCGGGATTACCGGCGGATGATCGATCTGGTGAAACTTGGACTGGAGGAAAGCGGATATGGGCTGTGAAGAGCAGATGATAGAGGGTAGGAACGCGGTATTGGAGGCGTTCCGGTCAGGAAAGACGATTGACAAGTTGTTTGTGCAGGAGGGACTGCAGGACGGCCCGGTTCTCTCCATCCTGAGAGAAGCCAGAAAGCAGGATACGATTGTGAATCGTGTAAAAAAAGAGCGGCTGGACCAGCTCTCCGGAACAGGCCATCACCAGGGGGTGATTGCCCAGGCCGCGGCCTACGGCTACGGAGAAATAGAAGACATGCTGGAGGCAGCCAGACAGAAAGGGGAGCCCCCTTTCCTGATCCTGCTGGATAATATTGAGGATCCCCATAACCTGGGGGCCATTATTCGAACCGCCAACCTGGCGGGGGCCCACGGCGTGATTATCCCCAAACGCCGGGCGGCGGGGCTTACCGCTGTGGTGGCCAGAACTTCCGCGGGAGCGCTTAATTATACGCCGGTTGCCAAGGTAACCAATCTGGGCGCGGCCATTGACGAGCTGAAGAAAGAAGGGCTCTGGTTTGTGTGCGCGGATATGGAAGGGCAGATGATGTATGATCTGGACCTGAAGGGCCCCATCGGTCTGGTGATCGGCAATGAGGGCAGCGGCGTCAGCCGGCTGGTAAAGGAAAAGTGCGATTTTACCGCGTCCATCCCCATGAAAGGGGAGATCGATTCCCTGAACGCCTCCGTGGCGGCCGGCGTGCTGGCTTATGAGATCCTCCGGCAGAGGATGGGACGGTAAAGGGGAGACGGGTATGAAAAAACGGTATGTAGTATTCGGTGTAAACCGGTTTGGCTCCAGCGTGGCAAGGGCCCTGGAAAAGGCCGGCTGCCAGGTGACGGCGGTGGACCGGGATCCGGAAAAGATTCAGATGATTGCCGATGAGGTCAGCTATGCCATGGCCCTGGATGTGGAAGATCCGGACGCGGTGGCGGAGCTGGATTTAAAGCATATGGACGGCGCCGTGATTACCATGGCGGATCAGATGGAGGCCAGCATTGTGGCCGCCATGTCCTGCGTGGAGATGAAGGTGGGCTATGTGGTGGCCAGAGCCAAAAATGAGATCCACGGGCGCATCCTGAAGCGGATCGGGGTGGACAAGGTGGTTTATCCGGAGCAGGAGATGGGAGAGCGCATCGGCAGATATATTGCGGCCCAGGATTTTATGGACTGGATCGCCCTGTCCTCCGAGTATTCCCTGGTGGAACTGATCATGCCCCCTGAGTGGGAGGGGAAAACCCTGGTGGAACTGGATCTGCGCAATGAGCATGGCTTTAACGTGGTGGGCATGAAGCGGGGAGACGAGATGATCATGCAGATCGACCCCAGGGCGGCGCTGCAGAAGGACACCCTTCTGTATGTAATCGGAAAGAACGAAGATCTGGAAAAATTTCAGAATTAGTGGTTGACAACGGCGGCATGATGTGGTAACATTTCTACTCGTAGCGGGTCAACCGCACAGGCTGCTGTGGCTCAGTCGGTAGAGCGTCACATTGGTAATGTGGAGGTCACGGGTCCGATTCCCGTCAGCAGCTTTACAAAAAGAGAGATTCCGTTAAGGAGTCTCTTTTTTGTTGCAGAAGAGCAGGAAAGGAGATTGTGATGGAAACCAGAATTGCGGTGATCAGTATGATTGTGGAAGACCCGGAGCAGGCGGAGGCTATCAACCGGCTCCTTCATCAGTATGGCCCTTATATCATCGGCCGAATGGGAATTCCCTACCCGAAAAAGCAGCTGAACCTGATCAGTGTGGCCATGGATGCGCCCCAGGATATCATAAACGCCCTCACAGGCAGCCTGGGCAGCCTGGAGGGCGTATCGGCAAAAGCCGCCTATTCCCAGAAGTAAAGCGGTTCCCCGGGAGAGGCCGGCCTGCACCATTACAGGGACAGCTTTTTGTCCAGCAGTTTTCCGCAGATAAAAATGCACAGTACCAGAACTGCCAGATTGAAAGCGGTGACGGGAAGGACTGCCAGAAAGCTTTCCGTCATGTTCCGGGGCTGTTCATAGAGCAGCGGCAGCAGGCCGGCCAGCCGGTTCAGCACAAAAGTGGCCAGCAAAAAGACAGCTACGCTGATAAGGCCCTTTATGCGGCTGTTCTGCAGATAGGTAGCAGACAGGGTGATGGACAGATACGCCACGGAGACGGCAGAGAAAAAGTCCACCAGGAAAATCAGAATCCAGGAAAAAGCCCCCAGCAGGGCCTGGCCCGCGTGGATATCCATATCTTCCAGAAAAAGATTGAACAGAGTGATAAAATCCCGCATTTCAGGAAACCGGATGTGGAGCAGTTCTATGTCCAAGATGGTCAGCGCCCCGAAGACAAGGGCAATGGCGGTTCCCATCAGCAGGATAGTCAGCATTTTGGAAAAAATAATGGAAAAGCTTGTGTTGGGCGTCATAAAAATCAGGTAGCTGCTTTTGGAGTTCAGCTCCCGGGAATAATTGGTGACAGCCAGAATAAACACAGTAAAAAAGCAGACTACCGACCAGAGGATCAGCAGCGCGGCGCCGGCCCCCAGGTGAGTGTCGCTTTCCGTAAAGCAACCGAACATGTAATAGAGCTGCAGGAGCAGAAGACCGCTGCCTATCACAAGGAGGGCGGTCCTGTTTTTTCTAAATTCATATTTCATCAGTTTCAGCATGGTGTTCTCCTCTTATTGTCAGGCATAAATTTCCTTATATAAATCTACAATGGTTTTTCCCTGTTCGCGGTGCAGATCGTCCAGGCTTCCTTCCAGCACCAGTTCCCCGTTTCGGATAAAGAAGGCGTGATGGATGATTTTTTCCAGTTCCTCTACCAGATGGCTGGACAGGACAAAGGTTTTGCCGGGACTGAAGGAATTGGTGACGGCCTCCACGATTTTCTCCCGGGTGATCAGGTCAATGCCGTTTAAGGGCTCGTCCAGCATGATCAGCCGGGCGTCCCGGGAGAGGGTCAGAGCGATCTTCAGCTTGGCCATCATGCCGGAGGACATTTTGAAAATTTTCTGAGAAGGATCCAGTTCCATCTCCTCCAGGTACCGGGCGTACCGCTCCATGTGAAAATCTTTGAAAAAATCCCGGTAGTATTTTCCCGCGTCACGCCCCGTCATGTAGGAATAGAAGAAGGCCTCCGTGGGCATATAGGCGATGCGGGCTTTGGAAGCTATGCCCACAGGCTTTCCCTCAAAGAGAATACTGCCGGCGGTGGGTTTGACCAGACCGGCGATCATTTTCATCAGGGTGGTTTTTCCGCTGCCGTTAGGCCCCAGCAGCGCGTATATTTTCCCTGCTTCCAGGTTCAGGCTCAGATGATTTACCGCATTCTTTTTGCGGTAGCTTTTTACCAGGTCATTGCATTGCAGCATATGTGTGTCCCTCCTTGCTGTGCGGCTGTCTGCGGACGGAGACGCTGTCCGCGAAGCCTTTCCGATACATATTACACTGAGGGAACGGGAATTGACAAGAGGATTGGGCAGATTATAAGGAAATCTGAAGAAAATCTTTCGAAAAGCCTGAATATTCGCTAAACAGCTTGACTTTCACGCCCGGACTGTGCTATACTGTTCGGGCGTATGGAAGCAGGCTTTTTTTTTATGCCTGAAAATCTGCGGTTAATAAGCGGGCCGCAGGCGCATCGAAAACAAAAATTAAGGAAGCGAGGTGGAAGTTGTGCGTACAAGAATTACATTGGCATGTACGGAATGCAAGCAGCGTAATTACAACACGACGAAGGACAAGAAGACTCATCCTGACAGAATGGAAACCAAAAAGTATTGCCGTTTCTGCAAGAGACACACAATGCACAAGGAAACCAAATAAGATCAGGTTCGGGCAAAGGGAGCGAATTGTATGGGAAAAGCAGAAAGTACCCCCAAAAAGAGCTGGCTTGACGGGCTGAAGGCGGAATTCCGCAAGATCATCTGGCCCTCAAGACACGACATTCAAAAACAGACAATAGCCGTTGTTGTTGTTTCTGTAGTGCTCGGAGTGATCATCGCCCTTCTGGACTTTATCGTTCAGCACGGCGTGGATTTCCTGGTAAACATTCATTTCTAGTTCAGAAAGACAAAGGTGGATTGTATGGCAGAGGCATGCTGGTATGTGGTGCATACCTATTCAGGCTATGAGAATAAGGTGAAGGCCAACATTGAGAAAACGATAGAGAACAGACATCTGGAGGATCAGATACTGGAGGTCCGGGTTCCCCTGCAGGATGTGGTGGAACTGAAAAACGGCGTCAGAAAAACGGTTCAGAAGAAAATGTTCCCGGGTTATGTCCTCCTGAACATGGTCATGAATGACGATACCTGGTATGTGGTAAGAAATACCAGGGGAGTGACAGGATTTGTTGGTCCGGGATCAAAACCGGTTCCTCTGACGGAGACAGAGATGTTTAATCTGGGCATCCAGGCTGCCAACATTGAGGTGGAGTTCCAGGTGGGCGACACAGTAAATGTGGTAGGCGGCGTGTGGAAAGATACGGTGGGTGTGATCCAGTCCATCAACCAGAGCAAGCAGAGCGTCACAATCAATGTTGAGCTGTTTGGCCGGGAAACACCGGTGGAAATCAGTTTTACAGAAATCAGAAAGATGTAACTAAACAGAGACCGCGCAGATTTGCCGCGGAAGTGGGAGGGAAACCCCCGCTAATACCACAAGGAGGTCATGAAATATGGCAAAGAAAGTAACAGGATATATTAAATTACAGATCCCGGCTGGCAAAGCAACTCCGGCCCCCCCAGTTGGTCCTGCCCTGGGTCAGCACGGAGTAAATATTGTTCAGTTTACAAAGGAGTTCAACGCCAGAACGGCTGATAAGGGTGACCTGATCATCCCCGTAGTAATCACCGTTTACGCGGACAGAAGCTTCAGCTTCATCACCAAGACTCCGCCGGCAGCAGTTCTTCTGAAGAAGGCCTGCAACCTGAAGTCCGGTTCCGGAGTGCCCAACAAGACGAAGGTAGCTACCATCTCCAAGGATAAGGTTCGCGAGATCGCGGAGATGAAGATGCCGGATCTGAATGCCGGAAGCATCGAGGCGGCTATGAGCATGATCGCCGGTACTGCCAGAAGCATGGGCATCGTGGTGGAAGATTAATCCGCCCGGAATATGGAAAACGTAAAAGGAACAGTACAGTGGGAGGGTAAATCCCGCAAATACCACCAGGAGGTTATTTAATATGAAAAGAGGTAAGAGATACGTAGAGGCTGCAAAGGCAATCAACCGCGCGACCCTCTATGATGTAAACGAGGCGATCAGCCTGGTTAAGAAATCAGCTGTAGCAAAATTTGATGAGACAATCGAAGTTCATATCAGAACCGGATGCGACGGCCGTCACGCTGATCAGCAGATCCGCGGCGCTGTAGTGCTTCCCCACGGAACCGGCAAGCAGGTGCGGGTACTGGTGTTCGCCAAGAACGCCAAGGCTGACGAGGCTTTGGCCGCAGGCGCTGAGTATGTGGGCGCTGAGGAACTGGTACCGAAGATCCAGAACGAAGGATGGCTGGATTTCGACGTGGTAGTAGCAACTCCCGATATGATGGGCGTTGTGGGACGTCTGGGTCGTATCCTTGGACCCAAGGGACTGATGCCCAACCCCAAGGCCGGTACCGTTACCATGGATGTAACCAAAGCCGTAAACGATATCAAAGCCGGTAAGATTGAATACAGATTGGACAAGACAAACATTATCCACGTGCCAATCGGAAAAGCTTCTTTCACAGAGGAGCAGTTGACGGACAACTTCCAGACGCTTATGGAGGCAATTATTAAAGCGAAACCCGCCGCCCTGAAGGGACAGTACCTGAGAAGCGTAACCATCGCTCCCACCATGGGCCCGGGCGTTAAGCTGAACCCGGTAAAACTGGTTTAAAAAAGTATTTGACATTCTCCCCGGTATGTGCTATTTTAAACAGGATGACTGCCGAAGACAGCAGGTGCCGCGAGGCATAAGGAGAAAACGCCTGCCGAGGAGAACCTATCTTTTCAAAGAAATGAGATCCTCTCTGTCTGTGCGGACAGAGAGGATTTTTATTTTGCGGCGGTACACAAATCTATAAGGAGGTGCACCATTCATGGCAAAAGTTGAACTGAAGAAACCGATTGTGGAAGAGATTTCCGCAAACGTGAAGGATGCTCAGTCTGTGGTTCTTGTCAGCTACTGCGGAATTGATGTGGCTGCGGACACTGCGCTGCGTAAAGAACTCAGAGAAGCCGGCGTGGTTTACAAAGTGTACAAAAACACGATGATGAATTTCGCTTTTAAGGGAACTGAGTACGAGCCGCTTTGCGAGCATCTGGAAGGACCCAACGCCATCGCCATTTCCAAGGACGATGCTACGGCTCCCGCCAGAATTATTGCGAAATACGCAAAGACGGTTCCCACGCTGAAGATGATTGCAGGCGTGGTTGAGGGCAGCTACTATGACGAGAAGGGCGTGAATGCTCTGGCGTCTGTTCCGTCCAGAGAAGAACTTCTTGGCAAACTGCTTGGAAGCATCCAGTCACCCATCGCCAACCTGGCTCGTGTTCTTAATCAGATCGCAGAGTCCAAGGGCGCTGAGGCATAAGACAGATCATTGGAAGATGGCCGGGTGAACCCGGAAAGAAACGTAAAACAAATTTGAAAATCAGGAGGAAAATGAAATGGCAAAACTGACCACTGCTGAGTTTATCGAAGCGATCAAAGAGTTATCCGTATTAGAGCTGAACGAGCTGGTAAAGGCTTGTGAGGAAGAGTTTGGCGTATCTGCAGCAGCAGGCGTTGTTGTAGCGGCAGCCGGTGCCGGCGCAGCTGAGGCAGCTGAGGAGAAGGACGAGTTCGATGTTGAGCTGACTGAGGTTGGCCCCAACAAGGTTAAGGTTATCAAGGTTGTACGTGAGGCTACCGGTCTTGGCCTGAAGGAAGCCAAGGAAGTAGTTGACGGCGCTCCCAAGGTAATCAAAGAGGGCGCTTCCAAGGCTGACGCTGAGGAGCTGAAGACAAAGCTGGAGGCAGAGGGAGCAAAGGTTACCCTGAAATAATCCGGCGGGACAGATGCACAACGGAGGATGTCGCGATCATGAAATTCATGAGAGGCGGCGTCCTCTTTTTTTTTATTTCTTTTATCTTTATTCTTGACAAGCTTTTCCTTATTGTGGTAAAGTATAGGTTGCACTATTGTGCAGGATTATGTCCAGGGCATTACTATGCCCAAATGTTGAACAAGACTGCAGAAAGAACAGAGGTGAAACATCATATGGAGAAAAACAGGATTCGTCCTATCGCTAATGGAAAAAGTTTTCGCATGAGTTATTCACGTCAGAAAGAAGTTCTTGAGATGCCTAATCTGATTGAGGTTCAGAAGGATTCCTATCAGTGGTTTCTGGATGAGGGACTCAGAGAAGTTTTTGATGATATTTCCCCGATTGAGGACTACAGCGGCAAACTGAGTCTTGAATTTGTGGACTTTACTCTGTGCGAAAAAGATGTGAAGTATTCGATTGAAGAATGCGCGGAGCGGGATGCCACCTACGCCGCACCTCTGAAGGTCCGGGTGAGACTTCACAATAAGGAAAATGATGAGATCAGCGAGCATGATATTTTCATGGGAGATCTGCCCCTGATGACGGATACGGGAACCTTCGTGATTAACGGAGCGGAACGTGTTATCGTCAGCCAGCTGGTGCGTTCTCCGGGTATCTATTATGGGATTGCCCACGATAAGCTGGGCAAAAAGCTGTATTCCTGCACCGTGATTCCCAACAGGGGCGCATGGCTGGAATACGAAACTGACTCCAATGATGTTTTTTACGTTCGTGTAGATAGAACCAGAAAGGTGCCCATCACGGTGCTGATCCGTGCCCTCGGCATCGGCACCAATGCGGAGATTCTGGAACTGTTCGGTGAGGAACCCAAGCTTCTGGCCACCCTGACCAAGGATACTTCCGAATCCTATCAGGAGGGCCTTCTGGAGCTGTACAAAAAAATCAGGCCCGGCGAGCCGCTGGCGGTGGAAAGCGCGGAGAGCCTGATTACCAGCATGTTTTTTGACCCCAGAAGATATGATCTGGCCAAGGTGGGACGGTATAAATTTAATAAGAAGCTGATGCTGCGAAACCGGATTGCCGGCCATGTGCTGGCGGAAGACGTGGTGGATCCCACTACGGGCGAGGTGCTGGCAGAGGCCGGAACCCAGGCGGACAGAGAACTGGCGGACCGGATTCAGAACGCGGCGGTTCCCTATGTGTGGATTCAGGCGGAAGAGCGCAATGTAAAGGTGCTCTCCAGCATGATGGTAGATATCACTAACTTCATGGATGTGAATCCGAAAGAAGTGGGAATCACGGAGCTGGTCTATTATCCGGTGCTGAAAAAGCTTCTGGAAGAGTATACCGACCCGGAGGAGCTTAAGGAGGCTGTGCACAGATCCGTTCATGATCTGATTCCCAAGCATATCACAAAGGAAGATATTCTTGCCTCCATCAACTACAACATGCACCTGGAGTACGGCATCGGAAATGATGACGATATTGACCATCTGGGCAACCGCCGTATCAGAGCGGTGGGCGAACTGCTTCAGAATCAGTACCGGATCGGACTTTCCAGACTGGAAAGAGTGGTGCGGGAGAGAATGACGACCCAGGAGCCGGAGGGCATTACCCCCCAGTCCCTGATTAATATCAAGCCGGTGACGGCTGCTGTGAAGGAATTCTTCGGATCCTCCCAGCTGTCCCAGTTTATGGATCAGAATAACCCTCTGGGCGAGCTGACCCACAAGAGACGTCTGTCTGCTCTGGGACCCGGCGGTCTTTCCAGAGACCGTGCCGGATTTGAGGTGCGTGACGTGCATTATTCCCATTACGGGAGAATGTGCCCCATCGAGACCCCTGAAGGTCCCAACATCGGTCTGATCAACTCCCTGGCCTGCTATGCCAGAATTAACGAGTATGGATTCGTGGAGGCGCCTTACCGGAAGGTGGATAAATCGGATCCCCAGAATCCCAGAGTTACGGATGAAGTGGTCTACATGACCGCCGATGAAGAAGATAATTACCATGTGGCTCAGGCTAATACGCCTCTGGACGCGGAGGGACATTTCATCAATAAGAATGTGTCCGGCCGTTACAGAGAGGAGACTCAGGAGTACGAGCGCAGCCGTTTTGATTACATGGATGTGTCTCCGAAGATGGTGTTCTCCGTGGCGACGGCCCTGATTCCCTTCCTGCAGAACGATGACGCCAACCGTGCCCTGATGGGATCCAACATGCAGCGTCAGGCGGTGCCCCTTCTGACTACCGAAGCCCCCGTAGTGGGAACCGGTATGGAAGTAAAGGCTGCCGTGGACTCCGGCGTCTGCGTGGTGGCAAAGAGAGACGGCGTAGTGGAGCGTTCCGAGGCCAACCGCATTGTTGTTAAGGCGGAGGACGGCACCAGAGACGAGTACCATCTGCGCAAATTTGTGCGAAGCAACCAGAGCAACTGCTACAACCAGAGACCTATTGTAAATAAGGGCGATAAGGTGAAGGCGGGAGATGTGATCGCCGACGGCGCTTCCACCTCCAACGGAGAGATTGCTCTCGGAAAGAACCCCCTGATCGGATTTATGACCTGGGAGGGCTATAACTACGAGGACGCCGTGCTTTTAAGCGAGCGTCTGGTAATGGATGACGTATATACGTCCATTCATATTGAGGAGTATGAGGCTGAATCCAGAGATACCAAGCTGGGACCGGAGGAAATTACCCGGGACGTGCCCGGCGTAGGTGACGATGCCCTGAAAGATCTGGATGAGAGAGGAATCATCCGCATCGGCGCTGAGGTGAGAGCCGGCGATATCCTGGTGGGCAAAGTAACCCCCAAGGGAGAGACGGAACTGACAGCGGAGGAGCGTCTGCTGCGGGCGATCTTCGGCGAGAAGGCCAGAGAGGTGCGGGATACTTCCCTGAAGGTGCCTCACGGCGAATACGGCATCGTGGTAGATGCCAAGGTATTTACAAGAGAAAACGGAGACGAGCTGGCTCCCGGCGTGAACCAGTCCGTGCGCATTTACATTGCCCAGAAGAGAAAGATTTCCGTGGGCGATAAGATGGCAGGCCGTCATGGAAACAAGGGTGTGGTTTCCAGAGTGCTTCCGGTGGAGGATATGCCCTTCCTTCCCAACGGACGTCCCCTGGATATTGTGCTGAACCCCCTGGGTGTGCCTTCCCGTATGAATATCGGACAGGTGCTGGAGATTCATCTGAGCCTGGCTGCCAAGGCCCTGGGCTTTAACGTATCCACGCCTGTGTTTGACGGAGCCAATGAGAATGATATTATGGACACTCTGGACCTGGCAAATGACTATGTGAATCTGGAGTGGGATGAATTTAAGGCAAAGCATGAGGATGAGCTGCTTCCGGAGGTAATGGATTATCTCTATGAAAACCGGGATCACAGAGCTCTGTGGAAGGGCGTGCCTATTTCCAGAGACGGAAAGGTACTGCTCCGGGACGGCCGGACAGGCGAGTATTTTGACAGCCCCACCACCATCGGCCACATGCACTACCTGAAGCTGCATCACCTGGTGGACGATAAGATCCATGCCCGTTCCACCGGCCCCTACTCTCTGGTAACCCAGCAGCCTCTGGGCGGCAAGGCTCAGTTCGGCGGACAGCGGTTCGGTGAGATGGAGGTTTGGGCGCTGGAGGCTTACGGCGCGTCCTATACGCTGCAGGAGATCCTGACAGTGAAGTCGGATGATGTGGTGGGCCGTGTGAAAACCTATGAGGCCATTATCAAGGGCGAGAACATTCCGGAACCGGGAATTCCCGAGTCCTTCAAGGTTCTGCTGAAAGAGCTGCAGTCTCTGGGACTGGATGTGCGTGTTCTGCGGGATGACAATACGGAAGTGGAGATTATGGAGACCATTGACTATGGCGATACAGATCTGTGCTCCGTCATTGAGGGTGACAGAAAGTATAATCAGAATGAATCCTTCGGGGCTCACGGATACAGCCAGCAGCAGTTTGAAGGCGAGGAACTGGTGGATGTGGACGAGGACGCCGGAGAAGAGGAAGAGGATTACGTAGACCTGGACGAAAACTTTGACGAAGAGTGAAAGGAGTGCTGTCATGCCAGAAACAACAAATAATGAAACGTATCAGCCGATGACGTTTGACGCAATTAAGATCGGCCTGGCATCTCCGGAAAAGATCAGAGAATGGTCTCACGGAGAGGTAAAAAAGCCGGAAACGATTAACTACAGGACTCTGAAGCCCGAGAAGGACGGTCTGTTCTGCGAGCGTATCTTCGGACCCAGCAAAGACTGGGAGTGTCACTGCGGAAAGTACAAGAAGATCCGCTATAAAGGCGTGGTCTGCGACCGCTGCGGCGTGGAAGTGACGAAAGCCAGCGTCCGCAGAGAGCGGATGGGACATATTGAACTGGCAGCCCCCGTTTCCCATATCTGGTATTTCAAGGGTATCCCTTCCAGAATGGGACTGATGCTGGATCTTTCCCCCAGAACGCTGGAGAAGGTGCTCTATTTTGCCAACTATATTGTGCTGGATAAGGGAACCAGTGATCTGCAGTATAAGCAGGTGCTTACGGAGAGAGAGTATCAGGATGCCAGAGAGAAATGGGGCAGCACCTTCCGGGTAGGCATGGGAGCCGAGGCGGTAAAGGAACTGCTGGAGTCTATTGATCTGGATAAGGAATCCGCCCAGCTCAAGAAGGGACTGCAGGAGTCTACCGGACAGAAAAAGGCCAGAATCATCAAGCGCCTGGAAGTGGTGGAAGCTTTCCGGGAATCCGGGAATAAGCCGGAGTGGATGGTGATGACTGTGATTCCGGTGATTCCCCCTGATCTGCGTCCCATGGTACAGCTGGACGGCGGCCGCTTTGCCACCTCCGATCTGAACGATCTGTACCGCCGTATTATCAACCGGAACAATCGTCTGAAACGGCTGCTGGAGCTGGGAGCTCCCGATATTATCGTGCGGAATGAAAAGAGAATGCTGCAGGAGGCTGTGGATGCCCTGATTGATAACGGCCGCCGGGGCCGCCCTGTAACAGGACCGGGCAACCGTGCCCTGAAGTCTCTTTCCGATATGCTGAAAGGAAAATCCGGACGTTTCCGTCAGAACCTTCTGGGAAAACGTGTGGACTATTCCGGACGTTCCGTTATTGTGGTGGGACCGGAGCTGAAGATTTACCAGTGCGGCCTGCCCAAGGAGATGGCCATTGAGCTGTTTAAACCCTTTGTTATGAAGGAACTGGTAGCCAACGGCACCTCTCACAATATTAAAAACGCCAAAAAGATGGTGGAGAGACTTCAGCCGGAAGTCTGGGATGTGCTGGAGGAGGTCATCAAGGAGCACCCTGTTATGTTAAACCGTGCTCCCACACTGCACCGTCTGGGTATTCAGGCGTTTGAGCCGATACTGGTAGAAGGAAAGGCCATTAAACTGCATCCTCTTGTGTGTACCGCTTTCAACGCTGACTTTGACGGAGACCAGATGGCTGTCCATCTGCCCCTGTCCGTGGAGGCGCAGGCGGAGTGCCGCTTCCTGCTGCTCTCCCCCAACAACCTGCTGAAACCTTCTGACGGAGGTCCTGTGGCGGTTCCCTCCCAGGATATGGTGCTGGGTATCTACTATCTGACCCAGGAGCGCCCCGGGGCGCTGGGTGAAGGCGGCATCTACAAGAATGTCAACGAGGCGATCCTGGCCTATGAGAATAAAGCTCTGACTTTGCAGTCCAGAATCAAAGTCCGTGTAAGCCGGAAGATGCCGAACGGAGAGACTGTCACCGGCATCGAGGAGTCTACTCTGGGAAGATTTCTGTTTAATGAGATCCTGCCCCAGGATCTGGGCTTTGTTGACCGGAGCGTGCCGGGCAACGAGCTGAAGCTGGAAGTAGATTTCCACGTGGGCAAGAAGGGACTGAAACAGATCCTGGAGAAAGTCATCAACACCCACGGAGCCACCAAGACGGCGGAGGTGCTGGACGATATTAAGTCCATGGGATATAAATATTCCACCAGAGCGGCTATGACCGTATCAATTTCCGATATGACGGTGCCCCCTGAGAAGCCCCAGATGCTGCAGGAAGCCCAGGATACGGTTGATAAGATCACCAGAAACTATAAGCGCGGTCTAATCACAGAAGAAGAGCGCTATAAAGAAGTGGTGGAGACCTGGAAGGAAACAGATGATAAGCTGACCAAAGCACTGCTTGGCGGCCTGGATAAATACAACAATATTTTCATGATGGCTGACTCCGGAGCCCGTGGTTCCGATAAGCAGATCAAACAGCTGGCCGGTATGCGGGGACTGATGGCGGATACCACAGGCCATACCATCGAACTGCCTATTAAGTCAAACTTCCGTGAAGGACTGGACGTACTGGAGTACTTCATGTCTGCTCACGGAGCCAGAAAAGGTCTGTCCGATACGGCTCTGCGTACAGCGGACTCCGGTTACCTGACCAGACGAATGGTGGACGTTTCCCAGGATCTGATCATCCGGGAAGTGGACTGTGCCGAGGGAAGAAATGAGATTCCCGGCATGTATGTGCAGGAGTTCACCGACGGAAAAGAGGAGATTGAGAGCCTGCAGGAGCGTATTACAGGACGGTTTGCCTGCGAGACGATCCGGGACAAGGACGGCCAGGTGATTGTGGAAGCCAACCATATGATTACGCCGAAGCGGGCGGCCCGCATCATGAAAGAAGGCGTAAATGAAGAGGGCGAGCCTTACAAGAAGATTAAGATCAGAACCATTCTGACCTGTAAGTCCCGCATCGGTATCTGCGCCAAGTGTTACGGTTCCAACATGGCTACCGGCGAACCGGTGCAGGTGGGTGAGTCTGTAGGAATCATCGCGGCCCAGTCCATCGGTGAGCCCGGTACACAGCTGACCATGCGTACTTTCCATACCGGCGGTGTGGCAGGCGGCGATATCACCCAGGGTCTTCCCCGTGTGGAGGAGCTGTTTGAGGCACGTAAGCCAAAAGGACTGGCTATCATCACGGAGATTCCGGGACGGGTTGAAATCCGGGATACCAAGAAAAAGCGCGAGGTGATTGTCACCGATGAAGAGAGCGGAGAGGCCAAGACCTACCTGATTCCCTACGGTTCCAGAATCAAGGTAACCGACGGCGCTTATCTGGAGGCCGGCGACGCGCTGACAGAAGGAAGCGTGAACCCTCACGATATTCTGAAGATCAAAGGAATCAGCGCGGTGCAGGATTACATGCTCCGGGAGGTGCAGCGTGTGTACCGTCTCCAGGGCGTGGAGATCAGCGATAAGCATATCGAGGTGCTGGTGCGCCAGATGTTAAAGAAAGTGCGGGTGGAGGACAACGGCGATACGGATCTGCTGCCCGGCACGCTGGTGGATAATCTGGAGCTGGAGGACATCAACGAAAAGATGATGGCGGAAGGCAAGAAGCCGGCGGAAGGTAAACAGATTATGCTGGGTATTACCAAGGCTTCTCTGGCTACCAATTCCTTCCTGTCAGCCGCATCCTTCCAGGAGACTACCAAGGTGCTGACAGAAGCCGCTATCAAGGGCAAGATTGATCCTCTGATCGGTCTGAAGGAGAATGTAATCATCGGTAAGCTGATTCCTGCCGGAACAGGTATGAAGCGTTACCGCAACGTGCATCTGAACACAGATGACATGCAGCAGGAGGAAGAGGATTTCCTGGATCTGGATGAGCTGGATCAGGATGACGATTTCCTGGATCTGGACGAACAGGAGGAGCTGGATACAGAAGAATTTGGCTCTGACGCGGAAGAAACTTCTGAAGAAAATTCGGAGACGGAGGCTGCCGCAGACGAAGCGGAAGAACCTGCTGAGGATACAGAAGAATAGAATGAAATGAATCAAAACGAGGATGCTGCAACATCATGAAATTCATGATGAAACAGCATCCTCGTTTTGTTTTTGAACATTTTAAGTTTCTTATTTCTTCCCTTTTGGATTCAGCAGATGAGACAAGGGCATGTCATCTGACAGTTCGTCGGAAGAGTGATCCTCCGGCTGTTCCATATCCTGAGGAGGATAGGGATAAGAGGACCCATATCCATAGCCGTTTCTGGGAACGTTTTCCCCGGGCCGGTATCCGTTTTCATAATAGCCGCCGGGACCGGGATTGTATCCGTTCCCCGGATAAGGGCCAGGACCGGGATTGTATCCGTTCCCCGGATAAGGGCCAGGACCGGGATTGTATCCGTTGGGAGGATAGGGGTAATCAGGCGGGTAAGGGCCGGGGCCGCCCTGCCGGGCTCTCATCTGCTGCTCCATTTCCCACTGGCGCCGCATCTGCTCCTCCATCAGCCGCTGCTGTTTTTTAGAAAGCTTCCGCCCCTGCTCATCTTTCGGTACCGGACGGAACAGGGTCATCCGTCCTGTCCAGCCGATGATCCGAACCACAATAATACCGATAAATACGCCGATGCTGTCAATCCCCACATCCTTCAGGGAAGGCGATCGGCCGGCCACAAAGGACTGGTGATATTCATCCCCGCAGGCAAAGGCAATACACAGCCCTCCTGCCAGTATCATCAGCAGAATACCGTGGAGGCCGTACACATACAGGGGGAAGGAAACTGCAATGGCCAGGAGAAAATACTCCGTCATATGGGCCAGCTTTCTCGTTACACCGTTAATTCTGGTAGCATAGTAGGAAACCTGATAGTCGTCCAGTCCTATATCAAACAGATTGTCTGCCGCCTCTACAAGAACACAGCTGGCCTTGTAGCTGACAGAGGAGGAGAGATCCCCCTCCTGGGCGGAAAATGAGTAAATCATGTACATCAACAGAAGCGCCGGTACAAAAGACAGGGGCTTCAGGAACGTCCTGATACGCATAGTAATCACCTCCGATGTTTCATTATCTTACCATTCCCGGCGGGGAAAGTCCAGTACTTCACAAAAAAGTTACATTAATGTAAGAAACAACCTTGACAAGAAAAGTCGCAAACCTTATAATATTGGGGTGTGCGGGCAGACCAGGGGTCAGCTGCGCACTTCTTTCCTATTTAATATGAAAGAACATGACACAGACATGCAACCACAGGATGAGCGTCAGCTCAAAAAATCAGGAGGTGAAAGAAGAATGCCTACATTTAATCAGTTAGTAAGAAAAGGCAGAGAGACATCTGTTAAGAAATCTACTGCACCGGCACTCCAGAAAGGATTTAACTCTCTGAAGAAGAAAGCTACCAATGTTTCCGCTCCTCAGAAGAGAGGCGTGTGCACCGCAGTGAAGACCGCTACACCGAAGAAGCCGAACTCCGCTCTGAGAAAGATTGCCAGAGTTCGTCTGTCAAACGGTATTGAGGTAACCAGCTACATTCCGGGTGAGGGACATAACCTGCAGGAGCACAGCGTTGTGCTGATCCGCGGCGGCCGTGTAAGAGACCTTCCCGGTACCAGATACCATATCGTGAGAGGTACGCTGGATACCGCAGGCGTTGCCAACCGGAGACAGGCCCGTTCCAAGTACGGCGCCAAGAGACCGAAAGACGCTAAGAAATAAGACAGCAGATCAGATCATGAAACAAGATTAGTATCACAAACAGAACTATATGGTTTCGTTTTGATGGAGGAATTCGTATTCACCAGGTGGTTGCAGGTTAATATAGAAGTCCTTTCGCACGAAACGCAGATGTAGAACGACACATGTGAGTACCTATGATCTAATTATTTATTATTAAGGAGGGAAGTAACGTGCCACGTAAAGGACATACTCAGAAAAGAGACGTATTGGCAGATCCCATGTACAATAACAAAGTGGTGACCAAGCTGATCAACAATATCATGCTGGACGGCAAGAAGGGCGTAGCCCAGAAGATTGTATATGGTGCATTCGCCAGAATTGAGGAGAAAGCAGGAAAGCCGGCAGTTGAGGTTTTCGAGGAAGCCATGAACAACATCATGCCGGTTCTGGAAGTTAAGGCAAGACGTATCGGCGGCGCTACCTATCAGGTGCCCATCGAGGTAAGACCCGACAGACGTCAGGCCCTGGCTCTTCGCTGGATCACCCAGTATTCCCGCAAGAGAGGCGAGAAGACCATGGAGGAGAGACTGGCTAACGAGCTTCTGGACGCTTCCAATAATACGGGAGCATCCGTGAAGAAGAAGGAAGACATGCACAAGATGGCAGAGGCAAACAAGGCGTTTGCTCACTACCGCTTCTAAGACCGGCCCACTTTACAGATAAGTGTGCAGGCCAAGATCGAGGAGGAAAAAATGGCTGGAAGAGAATATCCATTAGAGAGAACCAGAAACATTGGTATTATGGCTCATATCGATGCGGGTAAAACCACACTGACAGAGCGTATTCTTTACTATACCGGTGTTAACTACAAGATTGGAGATACTCACGAAGGTACCGCTACCATGGACTGGATGGAGCAGGAGCAGGAGAGAGGTATCACCATCACTTCAGCCGCTACCACATGCCACTGGACCCTGGAAGAGAACTGTAAGCCAAAGCCCGGCGCTCTGGAGCACAGAATCAACATCATTGATACTCCCGGCCACGTGGATTTCACTGTGGAGGTTGAGCGTTCTCTGCGTGTGCTGGACGGCGCTGTGGGCGTGTTCTGCGCAAAGGGCGGCGTTGAGCCTCAGTCAGAAAATGTTTGGCGGCAGGCTGACACTTACAATGTACCCCGTATGGCTTTCATCAACAAGATGGATATCATGGGCGCGGACTTTTACGGCGCCGTGGAACAGATCAGAACCAGACTGGGAAAGAACGCGATCTGCATTCAGCTTCCCATCGGCAAAGAGGACCAGTTCAAGGGAATCATCGATCTGTTCGAGATGAAGGCTTATATTTACAACGATGAGAAGGGCGACGATATTTCCATCGTTGATATCCCGGAAGATATGAAGGACGACGCGGAGCTTTACCATACCGAGATGGTGGAGAAGATCTGCGAGCTGGACGACGATCTGATGATGCAGTATCTGGAGGGCGAAGAGCCTTCCGTGGAAGATATGAAGGCTGTTCTGAGAAAAGCGACCTGCGAGTGTACGGCTGTTCCGGTATGCTGCGGTTCTGCTTACAGAAACAAGGGCGTACAGAAGCTTCTGGATGCGATTCTGGAGTATATGCCCGCGCCCACCGATATTCCCCCCATCAAGGGTGTGGATCTGGACGGCAACGAGGTTGAGAGACATTCCTCTGACGAGGAGCCTTTCGCTGCCCTGGCTTTCAAGATCATGGCGGATCCCTTTGTCGGCAAGCTGGCATTCTTCCGTGTGTATTCCGGTACCATGAACTCCGGTTCCTATGTGCTGAACGCTACCAAGGACAAAAAAGAGCGTGTGGGCCGTATCCTGCAGATGCATGCCAACAAGCGTATGGAGCTGGATAAGGTATATTCCGGCGATATTGCGGCGGCAGTAGGATTTAAGATTACTACCACAGGTGATACCATCTGTGATGAGCAGCATCCGGTTATTCTGGAGTCCATGGAGTTCCCGGAGCCGGTTATCGAGCTGGCTATCGAGCCCAAGACCAAAGCCGGTCAGGGCAAGATGGGTGAGGCTCTGGCGAAACTGGCTGAGGAGGATCCCACCTTCCGCGCTCACACCGACGCGGAAACCGGTCAGACCATTATTGCCGGTATGGGCGAGCTGCATCTGGAGATCATCGTGGACCGTCTGCTCCGTGAGTTCAAGGTAGAGGCTAACGTAGGCGCTCCTCAGGTTGCTTATAAGGAAGCCATCACCAAAGAAGTTACGGTGGACAGCAAGTACGCCAAACAGTCCGGCGGACGCGGTCAGTACGGTCACTGTAAAGTTATCTTCACTCCCATGGATCCCAACGGAGAGAAGACCTTCGAATTCGAGTCCACTGTTGTGGGCGGCGCTATTCCCAAGGAGTACATCCCCGCTGTGGGCGAGGGTATTGAGGAGGCCACCAAGGCCGGTATCCTGGGAGGCTTCCCGGTTCTGGGCGTACATGCCAACGTATTCGACGGTTCCTATCATGAGGTAGACTCCAGTGAGATGGCATTCCACATCGCAGGATCCCTGGCCTTCAAAGAGGCTATGCAGAAGGGCAATCCCGTACTGCTGGAGCCCATCATGAAGGTAGAGGTTACCATGCCTGAGGAATATATGGGAGATGTAATCGGTGATATCAACTCCCGCCGGGGACGTATCGAAGGTATGGAAGATATCGGCGGCGGCAAGATGGTGAGAGGTTATGTGCCTCTGGCTGAGATGTTCGGTTATTCTACCGACCTTCGTTCCAAGACCCAGGGCCGCGGCAACTACTCCATGTTCTTTGAGCGTTACGAGCAGGTGCCCAAGTCCGTTCAGGAGAAAGTGCTGAGCGCAAAATCCAAATAATGAAATTATATAAAATCCGGCGGGCAGAGGAATAAAAAAACGGGTAAAAAGGCCGTAAAATCTGCCCTCACCGGTGAAAAATAACTTGCAAAAGTTCCTGTTATGAAATATAATGGGTACTAGCCTATGTTTCATTAAAACAAGACAGCCGATCCAGGCGAAATTTCAAGGAGGACATTCAAAATGGCAAAAGCTAAATTTGAAAGAACGAAACCCCATTGTAACATTGGTACCATCGGACACGTTGACCATGGTAAAACCACTCTGACCGCAGCTATCACCAAGGTGCTGTCTGAGAGAGTTGCCGGTAACGTTGCTACCGATTTTGAAAACATCGATAAGGCTCCCGAAGAGAGAGAGCGTGGTATTACCATCTCTACCGCTCACGTTGAGTATGAGACTGAAAAGAGACACTACGCACACGTTGACTGCCCGGGACATGCTGACTATGTAAAGAACATGATCACCGGTGCTGCTCAGATGGACGGCGCTATCCTGGTAGTAGCTGCTACCGATGGTGTTATGGCTCAGACTAAGGAGCACATCCTTCTGTCCCGTCAGGTAGGCGTTCCCTACATCGTTGTATTCATGAACAAGTGCGACATGGTTGACGATGAGGAGCTGCTGGAGCTGGTTGACATGGAGATCCGTGAGCTGCTGAACGAGTACGAGTTCCCGGGAGATGACACTCCCATCATTCAGGGTTCCGCTCTGAAAGCTCTGGAAGATCCCAGCAGCGAGTGGGGCGACAAGATCATGGAGCTGATGGATGCGGTTGACAGCTGGATTCCGGATCCGCAGCGTGCTACCGATCAGCCCTTCCTGATGCCTGTAGAGGATGTATTCACCATTACCGGCCGTGGTACTGTTGCTACCGGTAGAGTAGAGCGTGGTGTTCTGCATCTGAACGAGGAAGTTGAGATCGTTGGTATCAAAGAGGAGATCAAGAAGACTACCGTTACCGGTATCGAGATGTTCCGTAAGCTCTTGGACGAGGCTCAGGCTGGTGATAACATCGGTGCTCTGCTTCGTGGTATCAAGAGAGAGGAGATTCAGCGTGGACAGGTTCTGGTTAAACCCGGTTCCATCAAGTGCCACACCAAGTTCACCGCTCAGGTGTACGTTCTGACCAAGGACGAGGGTGGCCGTCATACTCCGTTCTTCAACAACTATCGTCCCCAGTTCTACTTCAGAACTACCGACGTTACCGGTCTGATCAAACTGCCCGAAGGCACTGAGATGTGCATGCCTGGCGACAACGTTGAGATGACCATCGAACTGATCCATCCCATCGCTATGGAGCAGGGTCTTACCTTCGCTATCCGTGAGGGCGGACGTACTGTAGGATCAGGCCGTGTTGCTACCGTTATCGAGTAATTAACAGAGCAATCGCTTTTACAGGGCTTTCCGAATTTTCGGGAAGCCCTTTTTGCAATAGGGGAAAAATGCGGGAGATCCTGTGATAACCTTTCCTTGCGACTCCTTTCCTGACGTAGTAAAATGGAACTACAGCAGGAAGGGAGGCGTTATGTATGGCATGGAAACCGCTGCCTATCGGGGTGGACAGTTTTGAAAAGGTGATAAGGAACGGATATTATTTCGTAGATAAAACACTGCTTATCAAAGAACTTTTGGACAGGCGGGGAGAGGTAAATCTTTTTACCAGGCCCCGGCGGTTTGGAAAAACTTTGAATATTAGCATGCTGCGGAGCTTTTTTGAATTAGGGGCTGAAGGTGATAAACTTTTTGCGGGTACAAAGATTATGTCCACAGGCGAAGAATATCGGAAGTGGATGGGGCAATTTCCTGTCATCAGTCTTTCACTGAAATCTATGAAGCAGCCTACCTTTGGAATGGCCTTTGAAATGTTGAAAAAGACCATAGGGGAGGAATATTCTCGGCACTGGAAAGAGCTGCAGGCCGGCAGCCTGACCGATGCAGAGAGAGAACGGTTTCTCAAAATCCGTGACTGCAAGGGAGCGGTTTCGGATTATGCGGATGCTTTGAAATATCTGTCTGATTGCCTTTATACATGCCTGGGCAGAAAAGCAATCTTTTTGATTGATGAGTATGATGTTCCGTTAGAGAATGCATATTTTGGCGGCTTCTATGATCAGATGATTTTTTTAATACGATCCCTGTTTGAATCTGCCCTTAAGACAAATGAAAATATGGAGTTTGCAGTGGTAACGGGATGTCTGCGCATCAGCCGGGAATCCATTTTTACGGGATTAAATAATCTGAAAATTATGTCCATCACTTCCGACGCTTATGCGGGATATTTTGGATTTACGTCTGAAGAAGTGGAAGAAATTTTGAAGTTCTATGATTTAGAGATGAATCGGGAGACTGTGCAGCAGTGGTATGACGGCTATCTGTTTGGAAATACCGAGGTTTATAATCCGTGGAGTGTGATCAATTATGTTGATTCCTGCCATAAGGACAAGGATACGCTTGCGAGGCCTTACTGGTCTAATACCAGTTCCAACAGTATTGTTCGGCTGCTTGTGGAGAAAGCGGATCTGTCGGTGAAACAGGAAATAGAATCTCTTATTGAGGGAAATACGATCATAAAACCGGTCCATGAGGACATCACTTATGAGGATATGGATTCAACACAGGATAATTTATGGAATTTTCTTTTTTTCACAGGGTATCTGAAGAAAATTCGGGAACGGCAGGAAGGAGATACGATTTATATTGAGATGGCCATTCCGAATCGGGAAGTGCGGTATATTTATAAAAATACAGTCTTGCGCTGGTTTGAAGAAAAAATCGATGAGAAGGAGCTGACGCCGCTCTATGAGAGTATTCTGAACGGCGATACAGAAAAAATGGAACAGATTTTGTCTGAAAATCTGATGGAAACCATCAGCTTTTATGATTATCAGGAAAGCTATTACCATGGTTTCTTGGCGGGGATGCTGAAAAATATCGGAAATTATATTGTTTTGTCTAACCGAGAAGCGGGAGATGGCAGACCGGATATTATTCTGAAATATCCCAGTATCCGCGGAAAGGTTGTGATTATTGAAATTAAGGTGTCAAAAACCTATCAGGGCATGGAGACGAAATGCCGGGAGGCTTTGGAACAGATTCGCAGCAGAAGATATGAAGAGGAACTGCGGCAGGAAGGATACCACAATATCCTGAAATATGGAGTTGCCTTTTACCGGAAAGAGTGCCGAGTCATGCTGGAGGAGGACTGAGAAAAACTCCCTTTTTTAAAATAAAATTTTTACACATACTAACATGCAGGAGGCAGAAGAATAAAACTGCCTTCTGGATACTGTAAAAATTTTTTATGAAAGGGAGTGTTTTTATGCCGCAGAAAGAGCATCTGGCTATGGCGTCGGTTCCTGTACAGCAGTGGGGACCGCTCTATGACAAGGAGGAGGCGCTGAGGCGGGGAACCATATTTCAGGAACTGAATCTGCCTTTTTTTGCTGCCCCGGATTTGGAACAGGGGATAAAGCAGGAGAGCACCCTGTCTGGAAAGGCGCAGGGGGAGCAGGAACGGATGCTGCTGGAAATCCAGCAGATCAGTTTTGTGCTGGACGACCTGAGGCTGTATCTGGATACCCATCCACAGGATCCGGATGGGCTGCAGATGGTAAAGCAGATGGCCCGGGAGAGAAAAAAACTGCGGGGACAGTTTGCCGGAAAATGTTATCCGCTGACCTTTGACTGTATGGCGGATCTCTATGGGGAGAGTCCGGATACAGACTGCTATTGCTGGGAAAAAGGACCGGTTCCCTGGGAGGCGGTGTGCGGGTAAGAGGAAAACTCAGACAGATTGTTCCAGTTTTTCCAGTAAATCGGAGATAAGGCACCCCACCGTCTCAAAATGTATGTAGTCGGTAATTTTACGGTCTACCAGTATCTGAGTCTGTGCCGGAAAGTCTTCGTCCGCATCCCAGAAATGCAGCTGCAGCTGTATCGGAGGAACCCTCGCTTTTCTTTTTTGACAGCGCCGGTGTATAAGATACAAGGGGACCGTATTGCCTCTTGTACACCGATGCTGCCTCTATTATAGTGCCATTGTCCGGGTTCAGGCAAGACGAAGGAGGTATCAGAAGAAGGAAAATGGGACAGGGAACAAAAGGAAGGAGCAGAACATGCGGGAATATCAGGTTACTGACTGGTGTCACAGCCAGGCGGAGCGCTACATAAGAAAGGGAGATCTTTGCATAGATGCCACCATGGGAAATGGGAATGACACCGAGTTTCTCTGCCGGGCAGTGGGAGAGACGGGGCGGGTGCTGGCTTTTGATATTCAGCAGGTCGCTCTGGAGCGCACAAAAAAACGTCTCAGGGAAAAATTTGATTTCTGTAATTATGAGCTGATACTGGAGAGTCATGAGTGGATGAACGTCTACGCTGAGGCGCAAAGCGCAGGCTGCATCATGTTTAACCTGGGGTACCTGCCATCGGGAGACCACAGACTGGCTACCCGGCCGGAGAGTACGTTAAAGGCTTTGGAACTGGCGCTTGGACTAATTCGCCGGGGCGGCGTGATCAGCGTGTGCATTTACAGCGGAGGAGACAGCGGATTTGAGGAGCGGGATGCCGTGCTGTCCTGGCTGAGGAAACTGGACGGCAGACAGTATCTGGTTCTGGTGACCCAATATTATAACCGGCCAAATCATCCTCCCATACCGGTACTGATTGTGAAACTGTAACGCAGCGTCATTTCCAGGCAGAAATCTCCTGCTATATTCCATTTTCATTTGCGCATACTAAGGGTAGCGCCGGTGTACAAGGGGCGTATTGCCTTTGCACGACGACGTTACCGAATGATAAAGGAGGGAATGCGCAAATGTGGATTTACGAAAAACGACTGCAGTATCCTGTAAAAATCTCAAAAACCTGTCCGAAAACGGCGAAGCTGATTATCAGCCAGTACGGCGGCCCGGATGGAGAACTGTCCGCTTCCGTGCGGTATCTGGCACAGCGCTATACTATGCCGGTAAAATCGGTAGGCGGACTTCTGACGGATATAGGCACGGAGGAACTGGGACATATGGAGATCATCTGCTCCATGGTGTACCAGCTGACAAAAAATCTGACGGCGGAGGAAGCGAAGGCGGAAGGATTTGACGCCTATTATATCGATCATACCACAGGCCTGTGGCCCCAGGCGGCCTCCGGTCTCCCTTTTTCCGCCGTTGAGTTTCAGTCCAAAGGCGACGCGGTTACCGACCTGACGGAGGACCTGGCTGCGGAACAGAAGGCCCGTACTGTATACGACAATCTGCTGCGGATGATTAAGGATCCGGAAGTCAGGGATCCGCTGAAGTTTCTGCGGACCAGAGAAATCGTTCATTTTCAGCGTTTCGGAGAAGCGCTGGAGAAAACGAAAGAAAAACTGGACTCCCGGAATTTTTATTATTTTAACGCGGAGTTTGACAAACAGTTTCTGAAATAAATTTTGTCCGTTGTCCTGAGGCTGGAAACATGTTACAATCAGCAATGAAATGAAGCGAAATGGACAACGGGATACAAATATGAGCAGAAAGAAAAACAGGGCTTCCGGAGGCAGAGGGGAGCTGGCGGTAAAATTTCAGACAGGATTTATCATAGCGGCGTTTCTTCTGAGTATAGCAGCGATTATCTGGAATGCCTCAGAATTAAGGCATGTGCTGCTGGAAAGCACGGTTCTTTACGTGGAAGATGTAGCTTATCAGCAGGCCAGCGGGATTACCGCCCGCTTTGAGGCCGACAGCCAGACACTGGAACAGATAGCAGATCAGATTTCCTATCTGGAAGAAGACCAGTTAGAGGCTTATCTCATGGAAAAAGAGGCAGAGATAGGGTTTGACCAGCTTCTGGTCTGGAGTCGGCAGGAACTGTCCGGGATGAATTTTGAAGGAAATAAGGATGTCCATAACAGCATGCAGGCAGTTCTGGAAGGAGATATTTCTGTTTTTTACGGCGAAAAGCAGCAGGCGTATTTTGCGGTTCCTGTTTACGGCCAGGAGGATAAAATCGACAGCGTATTGGTGGGCGTACGGGAAAAAAGCAGTATGCAGTCTATGATACAGCCCAAAAGCTTCAGCGGGGAGGGACTGTCCTGCATTGTCAATCCCTACGGGGAAGTGGTTCTATCTCCCAAGGAGCTGAAACCATTTCTTCAGCTGGACGATATTTTTTCAGAAGGCGCGGACAGCCAGACTGTAGAAAAAATTCAGCAGATGGAGCAGGATATGCCCCAAAATCAATCTGGCGCTTTCGCCTTCACAGCGGTGGACGGCACGGAACTGATCCTGTCCTATCAGCCTATTCAGGTAAATGACTGGATTCTGCTCACGCTGGTTCCGGCGGAACTGATTGCGGGAAGCGCGGACGCCTATACGGTGCGCACTTTCCTGATTATAGCCCTGATCGCGGCTGTTTCAGCCTGGCTGCTGGCCATGATTATTGTGACTTTCAGGAGAAACAGGCGGCAGCTGGAAAAAAATGCCTACACGGATCCTCTCACAGGCGGCATGAATCTGACTGCCTTCCGGGATAAATGCCGGCAGCTTCTGGAACAGAGCCCTCCGGGTTCCTGCACGGTGATCCTGCTTAACATGCGGGGATTTAAAATGATAAATGAGTTTTTCGGAATTCAGGCGGGGGACGATCTGCTGCGTTATATATACTGCGTTCTGCAGAAAGCGGTTTCCCCCCGGGAACTGGCGGCCAGGGGAGAAGCGGATAATTTTTTGCTCTGCCTGCGGGAATCGAAGCAGGAGGAAACGGAGCTCAGGCTGAAGGCCATCCTGCGGGAAATTACGCATTTTGAAGATCTGCCGGACAGGCATTATCCTCTGGAGTTTCGCATGGGAGCCTATCTGGTGGAAGACCCTTCTGTGGATATTACGATTATTCAGGACAGAGCCAGGATTGCCTGCCAGCAGCAGAGGCAGGCAGGGGAATGTACCTTTTTTACCCGTGAACTGACGGATGCCATGAAGCGGGAACAGAAACTGACAGGAAGATTTGAACAGGCCCTGGAGAGCGGGGAATTTCAGGTCTACCTGCAGCCGAAAGTCCGTCTGCGGGACGGACGGATCGGAGGAGCGGAAGCGCTGGTCAGGTGGATTGAGCCCGGAGGAAAAATGATTTCTCCCGGTGAGTTTATACCTGTATTTGAGAGGAACGGCAGTATCTGTAAGCTGGATCTGTATATGTTCCGCCAGGTCTGCATATTGCTGCACAGATGGATAAAAGAGGGCAGACCGGTGATCCCGGTGTCTGTGAATCTTTCCAGAATGCACTTCAGAAACCCTGATTTTCTGCAGCCTTACGCCAGGCTGAAAGAGGAGTATGGAATTCCAGATGGCGTGCTGGAACTGGAGGTAACGGAGTCCATCTTTTTTGATGATGCCCAGATTCAGATGGTTAAACAGTCCATCGGCCAGGTTCATGCCTGCGGTCTGGCGTGTTCTCTGGATGATTTCGGAATGGGGTTTTCTTCGCTGGGGCTTCTGAAGGAATTTGATGTGGATGCTATCAAAATGGACCGCCGTTTCTTTGACGACATGGACAGTGAAAAGTCCTGGAAAGTGATCGAAAGCCTTATGGAACTGTCCGGCAGACTGGGAATCACGGCGGTGGCCGAGGGAATTGAGACGGAGCATCAGCTGGAACTGCTGCGCAGGACAGACTGCGACATGGTGCAGGGATATGTTTTCTCCAAACCGCTATGTGTCAGTGAGTTTGAACAGTGGTGGGAAGCCCATGCCTGAGGTTAGTTGAATAATAAGGCGTAAAACAGTTCTCGTCTGAAGGGTTATCGTTCATAACTTTTTGGATGAGAACTTTTTGCTGGAAAAAGGAGGAGGAGAACGGATTGAATGGGAAAAATGAAATAGAAATCCGGGCAGCCAGGCCGGAGGACGCGGAGAAACTGCTGGAAATTTACAGACCCTATGTGGAGAAAACAGCGATTACCTTTGAATATGATGTGCCGGATGTAAAAGAGTTCAGGCGCAGAATCGAACATACGCTGGAGAAATATCCTTACCTGCTGGCCCAAAAACAGGGAGAGATTCTGGGATACGTCTATACCGGACCCTTTGTGGGGCGGGCGGCTTATGACTGGGCGGCGGAGCTGTCGATTTACCTGAAAATGGACTGCAGAAGAAGGGGAATTGGGAGAAAACTGTACGAAGCTGTGGAGAACATAGCGGCAGCCCAGCATATCACAAACCTGTGCGCCTGCATCGGCACGGTGGATGCAGAGGATGAGTACCTGAACAACAACAGCGCCCGGTTTCATGCCCACATGGGATACCGGATGGTGGGAGAATTTCGCAAGTGCGGCTATAAATTCGGAAGATGGTATAATATGGTCTGGATGGAAAAAATCATCGGCGATCACGCAGCCTTCCCGGAACCGGTGACGCCCTTTGGGAAGCTGGAACCGGAAGTGCTGAAAAAGGCGGGAGTGAAACTGAGATAGAGGAGAGGAAACGCGCAGATGTGCGGACGATACTGGATAGAGGAAAAGGGAAAAAGAATAAGAGATATCTGCCCTTCTGACAGGGCTTCGGTAATTGGCGAAAGGGAGGGAGAAGAGAGAATATTTGAAGCCCGCTGGGGTTATCCGGCCCCCGGTTCTTCCGGACTGGTGATCAATGCCAGGGCAGAAACCGTGCTGGAGAAGAAACTGTTTCAGAACGGAATCCGAAATCACCGGATTGTGGTTCCGGCTGCCGGTTTTTATGAGTGGAACCGAAACAGGGAGAAGTATTCCTTCCGGCAGGGGAATGCCACTCTTTACATGGCGGGATTTGAAGATATTTTTGAAAATGAACACAGGTTTGTGATTCTCACCACAGCGGCCAATGCTTCCATGGAGCCTGTTCATGACCGGATGCCTCTGATTTTGGAAGAAAATCAGATCAAAGACTGGATCTGCGAAAACTCAAAAACGGAAGAACTGCTGAAAAAGACGCCTCCTCTGCTGGAGAGAGAAGGAGAGTATGAGCAGATGAAGCTGGATTTATTTATATAAAAAAATTAGCACTCGCCTCTTGACAGTGCTAACAACTTGTGTTATGTTATAGTTCGGATAGAACAAAGCACTTGCGAAAGGGGGCTTTTATATGAATATCAATAAATTTACGCAGAAATCCATCCAGGCGGTGAATGATCTGGAGAAAATCGCATATGAATTTGGCAATCAGGAGATTGAGCAGGAGCATCTGCTCTGCAGCCTGCTGCGGCAGGAGGACAGCCTGATTTTGAAGCTGGTGGAGAAGATGGAGATCCAGAAGGAGCATCTGGTGAACCGTCTGGAACAGCTTTTAAACGGCAGGCCCAAAGTATCCGGCGGGCAGCCCTATATCGGCCAGTATCTGAACAAGGCGCTGGTAAACGCAGAGGATGAGGCAAAAGCCATGGGAGATGAGTATGTCTCCGTGGAGCATCTGTTTCTGGCTCTGCTGGATTATGCCAGTCCCTCCATGCGCTCCTTTTTTAAGGAGTATGGCATTACGAAGGAACGGTTCCTGCAGGCGCTCTCCACGGTGCGGGGGAATCAGAGGGTGACTACGGACAATCCGGAGGCTACCTATGATACTCTGAACAAGTACGGAGAGGACCTGGTGGAGAAAGCCAGAAACCAGAAGATGGATCCGGTGATCGGCCGGGACAATGAGATCCGGAATGTGATCCGGATTCTCTCCAGAAAGACGAAAAATAATCCGGTGCTGATCGGCGAGCCCGGCGTGGGAAAAACCGCTGTGGTGGAAGGGCTGGCTCAGCGTATTGTCCGTGGGGATGTGCCGGAGGCGCTGAAAAACAAAAAAATCTTTTCCCTGGACATGGGAGCCCTGGTGGCGGGCGCCAAGTACCGGGGCGAGTTTGAGGAACGTCTGAAAGCGGTGCTGGAGGAAGTCAGAAAGAGCGAAGGAGAGATCATTCTTTTCATCGATGAGCTGCACCTGATTGTGGGGGCGGGAAAGACGGACGGCGCCATGGACGCGGGCAATATGTTAAAGCCCATGCTGGCCAGAGGCGAGCTGCACTGCATCGGCGCCACCACCCTGGATGAGTACCGGAAATACATTGAGAAGGACGCGGCGCTGGAAAGAAGATTCCAGCCTGTGCTGGTGGATGAGCCCACAGTGGAGGATACTATTTCCATCCTTCGGGGCCTGAAGGAACGGTACGAGGTGTACCACGGGGTCAAGATTACAGACAGTGCCCTGGTGGCGGCGGCTACCCTGTCCCACCGCTATATCTCAGACCGGTTCCTGCCGGACAAGGCCATTGATCTGGTGGACGAGGCCTGTGCCCTGATTAAGACGGAACTGGATTCCATGCCCACAGAGCTGGATGAACTGCGCCGGCGGGTGATGCAGATGGAGATTGAGGAGGCGGCTTTGAAGAAGGAGACAGATAAGGCCAGCCGGGAACGTCTGGAGAATCTGCAGAAGGAGCTGGCGGAGCTGCGGGATGAGTTTAACGCCAAAAAAGCCCAGTGGGATAATGAGAAACATTCGGTGGAAAAACTGTCCGCTCTGCGGGAACAGATTGAAGCCATGAATAAAGAAATTGAAAAGGCAAAACAGAGCTATGACCTGAACAGGGCGGCGGAGCTGCAGTACGGGGAACTGCCCAAACTGCGCAAACAGCTGGAGATAGAAGAAGAGAAGGTGAAAAATCAGGATTTGTCCCTGGTACATGAGAGTGTGACAGAGGATGAGATTTCCCGGATTGTCTCCAAATGGACGGGGATTCCGGTGGCTAAGCTGACCCAGGGAGAGAGAAGCAAGATCCTGGCACTGGCAGAGCAGCTTCACAAACGGGTGATCGGTCAGGATGACGGAGTGGAGAAGGTAACAGACGCGATTTTGCGCTCCAAAGCCGGCATCAAGGATCCCACCAAGCCCATCGGTTCCTTCCTGTTTCTGGGCCCGACAGGCGTAGGTAAGACGGAACTGGCCAAAGCGCTTGCCGAGAATCTGTTTGACGATGAGCAGAACATGGTCCGGATCGATATGAGCGAATATATGGAGAAGCATTCTGTATCCAGGCTGATCGGAGCGCCCCCCGGATATGTGGGATACGAGGAAGGAGGACAGCTGACAGAGGCGGTAAGGCGGAAGCCCTACTCGGTGGTTCTTTTCGATGAGATTGAGAAGGCCCATCCGGATGTTTTCAATGTGCTGCTGCAGGTGCTGGACGATGGACGGATTACCGATTCCCAGGGCCGCACGGTGGACTTCAAGAATACGATTTTGATTATGACCTCCAACATCGGCTCTTCCTATCTGCTGGACGGCATTGAGGAGAACGGTGAGATCAGGCCGGAGACGGAAGAAATGGTGATGAATGACCTGAGGGCCCATTTCAGACCGGAATTTCTCAACCGGCTGGATGAGATCATCATGTTTAAGCCGCTGACAAAAGAGAACATCAGCGATATTGTGAAACTGATGATGCAGGATCTGAACAGAAGGCTGGCAGGCCAGCATATTCATCTGGAACTTTCGGAAGCGGCCATGAACTTTGTGATCGACGGAGGATATGATCCGGTGTATGGAGCCCGGCCGCTGAAGCGTTTCCTGCAGAAGAATGTAGAGACGGTGGCAGCCCGGCTGATCCTTTCCGGAGAGGTGATGGAGGGAGATACCATCCTTCTGGATGTGGAAGATGGAAAGCTTACTGCCATGGTGAGACCCCGGGCAGAAGTGGAAGATTAAAGGAGGAAGATAAGAGATGGTGCCGAAAGACCCGGTCATGCTGCTCAGCTACGTGAATACCCAGCTGAGGGATTTTTATCCCACACTGAGGGAATTCTGCAGCAGCCTGAACCTGAATCAGGAAGAAGTGGTTTCCAGACTGAAAGCCATAGACTACGAATATGACCCTCAGCTGAATCAGTTTGTATAAAGAGGTTGTCAACGGGAAACGGGGCTGATATAATAAGTATCAGTCCCGTTTTTGCGCAGAAATATAAACGGGAAGAAAGGTTATGAAGCGATGGACGAAAGAAGAAAGAAAAAAATCAAAGATATACTGTTTGCCGTATCTATGCTTATGCTGGCGGGACTGTTTGCTTTCATCATCTATATGGCAGCGACAAAGAGATCCACAGACATGCTTTACTACGGCGTGATCGTGGTGTTCCTGATCGTATTCTGGGCGCTGACAGATATACTGCCCATTACCCTGACAGGCGGATTTGAGGGAAAGAGCGATGCCCAGAAGCAGGCGTACCGTACCTACGCGATTATAGATGCCGTAGGCCTGGCAGGTCTGGGATATTTTGCCATGTCCCTGAACGGGAACGGCATGATGGGAGCCATTGTTTATGCCGCCGCGATTATGATGAAGCGGAAATATTACGATGAGTACCGGGACGGCCCCCAGCAGGAGGAAGAGGAGGCGGAAAAAGAGACAGCCGCCATCGAAGAAGCGCCGGAGGAGACGGAAGAGATTTCCGCAGAAGTCCGGCAGGAGGAAGCCCGGGAGGAGGAACCTGCCCCGGCAAAAGAAGAAGAGTAGCCGGCACACCGGTCTGAAAACAGATGGGGAGGGAACGGATCAGATCCGCCCCTCCTTTTGCTGTATGGAAAGCGTGAGGAGAAAAATGGATTTATTTGAATATGCCCGGAGCAAAAGCATGGCGGGGGAAGCTCCCCTGGCCTCCCGGATCCGGCCCAGAACCCTGGAGGAGGTGGTGGGGCAGCAGCACATTATCGGGAAGGATAAGCTGCTCTACCGGGCCATTAAAGCGGATAAGCTGCGCTCCATTATATTTTACGGACCGCCCGGAACGGGAAAAACTACCCTGGCAAAAGTGATTGCCAATACCACCAGCGCCCGGTTTACTCAGATCAACGCCACAGTAGCCGGGAAAAAGGATATGGAAGAGGTGGTAAAAGAGGCTAAGGACAGTATGGGCATGTATGGAAAGCGAACCATATTGTTTGTAGATGAGATCCACCGTTTTAACAAGGGACAGCAGGATTATCTGCTGCCTTTTGTGGAGGACGGCACGGTGATCCTGATCGGAGCCACCACGGAGAATCCCTATTTTGAAGTGAATGGGGCGCTTCTTTCCAGGTCTGTTATTTTTGAACTGAAACCCCTGGAAAAGGAAGATATAAAGACACTGATCCGGCGGGCGGTCTATGACCAGGAGCGGGGAATGGGAGCCTACGGAGCGGTGATAGAGGAGGACGCCCTGGAATTTCTGGCGGATATGGCGGACGGGGACGCCCGGGCGGCCCTGAACGCAGTGGAACTGGGCGTTCTCACAACCGGTCCCGGTCCGGACGGGAACATACACCTCACTCTGGAGGTGGCTTCGGAATGTATCCAGAAGCGGGTGGTGCGGTATGACAAATCAGGGGATAACCATTATGATACCATCTCAGCCTTTATTAAGAGTATGCGGGGATCGGACCCGGATGCGGCAGTTTATTATCTTGCCCGAATGCTCTACGCAGGAGAGAGCGTGACCTTTATTGCCAGAAGGATCATGATCTGCGCTTCGGAGGATGTGGGAAACGCGGATCCTGCCGCGCTGCAGGTGGCGGTGGCCGCCTCCCAGGCTGCGGAACGGGTGGGAATGCCGGAGGCACAGCTTATTCTGGCTCAGGCTGCCCTTTATGTGGCTTCCGCTCCCAAGAGCAACTCTGTTACCATGGCGATCGAGGAGGCTATGGAGTCGGTGCGTACGGTCAAGGCTTCCGTACCGGTCCATCTTCAGGACGCCCATTACAGGGGCGCCGGACAGCTGGGACACGGAGCGGGCTATCAGTATGCCCATGATTATCCCAAGCACTTTTCCAGACAGAGATATCTGCCTGAGGAGCTGGGGGATGCAGCCTTCTACCGGCCATCAGAAAACGGTTACGAGCGCAGAATACGGGAATATCTGGACTGGCTCCATGAACTGTGATATACTGAACAAAGTTATGACAAAGCGGGAAAAAGACCCCAAGGAAAGGATAAAAGAACGATGAAGCAGATACTGGATCTGATCAATGCGGAACTTGTACGCGGATTTGAGGCGGCAGGATACGATGGGAGCCTGGGACGGGCCACCCTGTCAAACCGTCCGGATCTGTGCGAATATCAGTGCAACGGCGCTATGGCGGGAGCAAAACAGTATAAAAAAGCCCCTATCATGATCGCGGGCGATGTGGTGGCGGCCCTGAAGGACAGCGAGCTGTTTGAGGAAACGGCAGCGGTGCCCCCCGGTTTTATTAACCTGAAGCTTAAGAAAGAATTTGTGGCGGACTACCTGAGACAGATGCAGGCAGACCCGGATCTGTCAGTGGAAAAAGCCGCCCATCCCAGAACCGTGATGATTGACTATGGCGGGGCCAACGTGGCAAAGCCCCTTCATGTAGGCCATCTGCGCTCCGCTATTATCGGAGAAAGCCTTAAGCGAATCGGACGGTTCATGGGGGATAAGGTGATTGGCGACGTGCATCTGGGGGACTGGGGACTTCAGATGGGACTGATTATTACGGAACTGAAAAAGCGCCAGCCGGATCTTCCCTATTTCCAGGAGGATTTTCAGGGGGAGTATCCTGCGGAAGCTCCCTTTACGATCGGCGATCTGGAGGAAATCTATCCGGCGGCCAGCAAAAAGTCCAAAGAGGATGAAACATACCGGGAGGAAGCCCTGGAGGCGACGGCCCTTCTGCAGCAGGGAAACAGGGGCTATCGGGCTCTCTGGCAGCACATTATGAATATTTCCGTGGCAGATCTGAAAAAGAATTACGGGGCGCTGAATGTGGAGTTTGATCTGTGGAAGGGCGAGTCTGACGCCCAGCCCTACATTCCGGATATGGTGCGGCGGCTGAAGGATGAGGGCTATGCCCATGAAGATCAGGGGGCTCTGGTGGTGGATGTAAAGGAAGAGTCGGATACCAAGGAAGTGCCGCCCTGCATTATTCTGAAATCGGACGGCGCTTCCCTGTATGCTACCACGGATCTGGCCACCATTGTAGAGAGAGTAAAGCTGTATAATCCGGACGAGATTCTGTATCTGACAGATAAACGGCAGGAGATGCATTTCATTCAGGTGTTCCGGACAGCCCGGAAAGCCGGGATTGTAGGACCGGACGTAAAACTGCGCCATCTTGGCTTTGGAACCATGAACGGGAAGGATGGAAAGCCCTTTAAGACCCGGGAGGGCGGGGTGATGCGTCTGGAAACCCTGATTAAAGACATCCATGAGGAGATGTACCGCAAGATCATGGACAATCATGAGATTGATCCCGATGAGGCCAGAGAGACGGCCCGCATTGTGGGCCTCTCGGCCATTAAATACGGAGACCTGTCCAACCAGGCTTCCAAGGATTATGTGTTTGATATTGACCGGTTTACTTCCTTCGAGGGAAATACCGGTCCCTACATCCTGTATACCATTGTCCGGATCAAATCCATTCTGAATAAATACCGGGAGTCCGGGAAAAATGTGGAAGAGGCCCGGATTGCCGGTGCGGTCAGCGAGAGCGAGAAAGCGCTGATGCTGGAGCTGTGCAAGTTCAATGAGGTGATGGAAACGGCGTATGCGGAGATTGCGCCCCACAAGATCTGTTCCTACATTTATGATCTGGCCAACGGACTGAACCGCTTTTATCATGAGACAAAGATCCTTACAGAGGAGAACCAGGAGCAGAAGGCTTCCTGGATTGCCCTGCTGGAGCTGACCAGAAAAGTGCTGGAAACCTGCATTGACCTGCTGGGCTTTTCCGCTCCGGAGAGAATGTAGCCGGCAGAAATGGATTTATATTCCATAATCAGAGGATGGGAATGCTGCAATAAGATCTTTTTGCAGCATTCCCATCCTTTTGGTTTATTTGGAACAGAAATTTCTTGACAAATACAACAAATCATATATAATGATAGATACAGATCGATGCAAAGACACACATTGCATTCTATTTTCTGCCGGCTCTTCGGAGACGGCGTTTCTTAAGGGATATTCATCCCGCATATTTCACGGATTATCATTGACAGAGCAGGCGGACAGCAGGGAAGGCGGTGACGGAACTGTATGCCGGATATTTACTGAAAGGAAAGTACCGGATGGTAAAACCACTGGGACAGGGAGGAGAAGGGAGCGTCTGGCTTGCCCTTCATCTGCAGACGGAACAGCTGTGGGCGGTAAAAATTATATGGAAGACCCGGCAGGGGAGAGAACGTCATGAACTGGATATGATGAAGCAGCTTCATCACCCCTCTCTTCCCAGAATTATCGACACGGCGGAGGATGAGGATAAAGTTTTTCTGGTCATGGAGTATGTCCACGGGCGAAGCCTGGAAATGATTTTGAGGGAAAAGGGGCCTTTTTCACCGGAGCAGGTACTGGACGTGGGAGTCCAGATCGGAAATGCGCTGTGCTATCTCCATGGACGGAAGATACCGGTGCTCCATCTGGATATAAAGCCGGCGAATATCATAAGAAAAAAAGAGGGAACCCTGGTGCTGGTAGATTTTGGCGCCGCAAGAAAAGCAGCCGGCGGCACCGGAAAAGAAAAGAGCAGAGGAACGGCGGGCTTTGCCGCTCCGGAGCAGTACGACCCGGATGGAGTGCTGTCGGAACAGACAGACCTCTATGAGTTGGGGGCAATGCTGTATTACCTGCTTGCAGGGGTCTGCTATGTGCCGGACGGGGAAAAGGACAGAATACCGGGATGTCCGGACAGACTGGCGGATATTATCCGAACCTGTCTGCGGCAGGAACCGGGACGGCGCTATTCCAGTGCCCGGCAGCTTTGCAGGGCTTTGGGGAAAGCGGGACGCAGACAGAGGAGGAGAAAAAAGAAAAGGGAAACGGGAATTGCGCTGCTTCTGGCGGCAGCGGCAGTTTTGGCGGCGGGAAAGGGAGTGGCGGAAGAATTTTTGCGGCAGGGGAAAAAGGTGTGGAATTATCAGGAACTTCTGCGGGAGGCGCTGTGCGTGGGAGAGGCAGAAAGCTTTGCCTGCTACCAGAAAGCGGTTTTTATGAAGCCGGGAAAAAAGGAAGCCTATCTGCAGTACCTTCGCCAGGCAGACGCAGACGCCAGCTTTACATTGGAGGAAGAAGAAAAAATGCGGCTGCTGCTTCATACCATTCCTCTGGGGGGAAGCGAAACGTATGAGGAGATACTCGCCCGCTCGCCGGAGCAGTACGGGGAAGTGGCGGCTGTGCTGGGAATGATATACTGGTACGATTATGAAGGGGAAGGAGGAGAGGATATCGGTACCGGCTGGTTTATGAAAGCGGCTGCCGCAGGAGAAGAAACAGAAGGTTCCCCTGCGTGGTCGGTTCGCGCCAGCCTGTTTGCCCATATGGGAAGTTATGCTGCCCGTCTTGGAAAGGAGGATGAAAACGGAGAAAGGGAAAACTCCATGAGGGCATACTGGGAAGATCTGGGAGAACTGCTGAAACAGGATTTTGCGGGATATGAATATCCTGTTACGGTCCTGCGATTTTACGGGGAAGCGCTGGAACGGATTGCTTTCGGGACAGCGGATCTGAGAAAGACGGGTACCGCAGGGAAGGAGATGGAGGAAAGGGTGATGGAAATTCTGGCAAAAGCCGGGGAGACCAGGGAAAAAAACAGAGAAACGCAGAGTGAAGCCCTGGAGGTAGAATACAGGGAAATTCTGAACAGGGGAAATACTGCGCTGGAGATGATTGCGCACATGGAAGAGTATGAGCAGAACCGGGAGACATAAGATATAAAAGCCGGGCTGGCAGCACCGGATAAAGGAAGGGGCGGGAATGATGAAAAAGCGGGAAGGGATCAGACTTGCGGCAGTGATCATTCTGTCACTGATAGCGGCAGGTTTTTATGTGGAGTATGGCAGGCAGATTCAGGCTTCCGCCACAGAGGCAGAAGAGAGGGCGGGCTGTACGGAAACAGAAGGAGAAAGCGGGACAGAAACGGAGAGTGAAACAGAAACGGAGACAGAGAGCGAGACGGAAACAGAGAGCGAAACAGAAACGGAGCCGGAGAGCGAGACAGAGCCGGGGAGCGAGACTCAGCCGGAGACGCCTGGTGAGCCGGAAACCGAGACAGAGGAGGAGAGCGAGGTCCAGCCGGAGACGCCTGGTGAGCCGGAAACCGAGACAGGGAAAGAGAGCGAGGTCCAGCCGGAGACGCCCGTGGAGACAGAAACCGAGTCAGGGAAAGAGAGCGAGATCCAGCCGGAGACGCCTGTGGAGACGGAAACCGAGACAGAGGAAGAGAGCGAGATCCAGCCGGAGACGCCTGGTGAG